>RCMY010004328.1_pt1 | contig 12314 bp, 13 predicted proteins | sample 2041341 | NCBI WGS metagenome assembly RCMY01 (sample SAMN09708234, study PRJNA481090) | Marine sediment metagenome, whole genome shotgun sequencing project.
CCTTCGAACGTGGACATGCCGTAGAAACCCAGACTTATGACCATCATGCGGATGATCGGGTCGGTACGGATTTTGTCCCACGCGCCGGACAGCGTCATGAGACCGTTGATCATACCGCCCCAGCTTGGCATCCAAAGGACGATGGACATGACCATGCCAAGTGTACCAGCCCAGTCGGGCAAGGCGGTATAATGCAGGTGGTGCGGACCCGCCCAGATGTACAAAAAGATCAGCGCCCAGAAGTGGATGATCGACAGTTTGTAGCTGTAGACAGGTCTGCCCGCCTGCTTCGGCACGAAATAATACATCATGCCGAGGAACCCGGCGGTGAGGAAGAAGCCAACCGCGTTGTGGCCGTACCACCACTGGGTCATCGCATCTTGCACGCCCGAAAACAGGGACACAGATTTGGAGCCGAAGATGCTGACTGGAACCGCCAGATTGTTGATGATGTGGAGCATTGCCACGGTCACGATAAACGCCAGATAGAACCAGTTCGCGACATAAATATGCGGCTCTTTGCGTTTGGCGATCGTGCCAAGGAACACCACGAGGTAGGCGACCCAAACGATGGTCAGCCAGATGTCGACGTACCATTCGGGTTCGGCATATTCGCGCGACTGCGTCGACCCCAACAGATAGCCCGTAGCCGCCAGCACGATGAACAGGTTGTAACCCCAGAACACGAACCACGCGAGGTTGCCGCCCCAAAGCCGTGCCGCACTTGTACGCTGCACGACGTAAAACGACGTCGCGATCAACGCATTACCGCCGAAGGCAAAAATAACTGCAGATGTGTGCAGTGGGCGCAGGCGGCCGAAGTTGCCGAACCCTTCGAGGAATTCAAAGTTGAGCGATGGGAACGCCAGTTGGAAAGCAATCCATGTACCGACCAGAAATCCCGCAAGCCCCCAGCCTGCGGTTGCAATCACACCGTAGCGGATCACGCCGTCCATATAGCCGCTCGGCTCCGGTACGCGGTCTTCATCGGTGGATCGAACCGTCCAGATGAACATGCCCGCCGCGACGGCCATGATAATAAGTGCGTGTACCTGATAGGCTAGGTCGCGTGCCCAGTTTGCTGCAATCGCCGCGAGCAGGGCAATAACCCCGAACGCGACTATCTTTATCGAATCCCACATAAATACGTCCCCTCGTGCGTCGGGACGTAGGTGTCCCGCAGAAATGATTTATTGGGTTCTCTACATTTCGCGGAGAGGGTGCTTTGATCCATATCAAAGTTTTCCGCAGTGCTTCTGATTCATGATCGCAGGGACCGGGCTCGAAATGCGCGGCCAGTCCGAGCGCGAAAAGGGAGTGTGAATCGTGACCTATAAAACAATTGCCATCGTGGTTTCCGACGAGGAGAGCGACAAAGGCACTTTGCAGGCTGCCGTCGGTCTGGCGGACCGCGAGGGCGCGCATCTGGATGTCTATTGCCTCGGCTTTGATCCAGTGCGTTACGACATGGTTCCGCTGGGCGCCGCGCCAGCCTATATCAGCTCGGGCGCAGGCGAGGCCCATACCCGTGCGAACACTTTGCTGGAATGGGCTAATCAGCAACTCAAGGGCGTATTACCGCCCGTTTCAGTGCAAAAACTGGTCGTCACCTCGGTCGGGCTGGACGCCGCTATTGCACGCGTGGTGCGCTATGCGGACCTCATCGTCGCCTCTCAACCGTATGGTGAGGGATCAACGCAATTGCAGACCAACATCGTCGAGGCCGCACTCTTCGGCACGGGGGCTCCGGTTTTGGTTGTGCCCCGCGACACGGGCGAACTACGCCCGTTCGATCGCATCATGGTGGCGTGGGATGAAAGTACTGAAGCGCTAGACGCCGTGCGCAAGGCGCTTCCCGTGCTTAAGGAATCCGACCGCGCCGAGATTGTTATGATCAATCCGCCGTCCCATTCGCCTGAAAGATCCGATCCGGGAGGCGTCATCAGCATGATGTTGTCGCGACATGGCGTTAAAGCCGATGTGGCCATTCTGGCGCGGACCATGCCGCGGGTGTCCGATGTCATCAACCGCTACGCTCAGGAACATGCGATCGACCTAATCGTAATGGGGGCATACGGGCATTCGCGGTTTCGCGAGTCAATGATTGGCGGCGCGACACGTGAAATGCTGGAAACCGCGCAGATGCCCGTATTGATGGCGCACTAAGGTGTTATTGAATCGCGAAGTCTGCGGAAATGTCACCACCGGTCTGGGCAATCAAACGGTTCAGATCGGGCACAATGATGCGCCTTTTCCCTTCCAGCTGAATGATGCCGTCCTGCCGCAGGGCCGACATCTGGCGGCTTACTGTTTCCAGCGTCAGCCCAAGGTAATCCGACATCGCCTCACGGGTGAGGGGCAGTTCGAGCGTAATATAGGGGTCCGTCGCCGAAAAAGGCGCAGCATGTTCACGGCGCGCAATAATGGCCAAAAGGCTGGCAATCTTTTCGCGGGCGGTCTTACGACCCAGAATAAGCATCCACTCGCGCGCGGCATCAAGTTCATCCAGTGTCATTTCCAGCAGTCGTTCCGCAAGATGCGGCGAGTCCCGCAACATGGTCTCGAACGGTTTGCGCCGGAAGCAACACAGCGTGACATCTTTCACCGCAGTTACATCATAGGCGGATTCTTCGCGCCCCGGACGACCGATGAAATCTGACGGCAGCAAGAGACCCAGCATCTGGATGCGTCCGTCTTCAAACGTCTTACCCAACTTGGCGACGCCGCGCACAACAGAGGCCACAAAAGTCAGCTCGTCCCCCGCCCATGCGATCGTCTGGCCGGCTTCGTAGGTGCGATAAAACTTGATGTCTTCCAGCTCGCCTAGCTCTTCGTCATCGCATTTCGCACAGACCGCACGGTGCCGAATTGGGCACTGGGAACATTTTACATCAAGATTAAACATTGGCGCGGCCACGTCATGATCCTTCCGGGGAAACTTGGAACTGCATGTCTGTCTAGGTGATACCGATAGGAATGTCTTTAGCTGAACCAAACTGTTTACATGGGACGTATTGACGCTCGCCGCGCTTACATTCTCTTGCGCCTTTTGCTGCCCCGTGCGAACCCGTTCGCAGGGTAAGGAGACAGGTATGCGGGTCGGTTTGGTGTTCTTGGTGCTCGGCTATGTGCTGAGCCAGTTTTATCGTGCGTTTTTAGCGGTCCTCACGCCCGCACTTGAGGCTGATCTTGGCGCTACGGCGGCTGACCTATCCTATGCATCCGGCCTTTGGTTCATCGTATTTGCCGCAATGCAGATCCCCGTCGGCGAAGCGCTCGACCGCGTCGGGCCGCGCATCACCGCCGTCGTTCTGTTTGCACTGGGCGGCGCAGGCGGGGCACTGGTCTTCGCTTTGGCGCAAACGCCGGCCCATATTTCTTGGGCCATGGCCCTTATCGGCATCGGCTGTTCACCGGTTTTGATGGCATCCTATTATATCTTTGCGAAAATTTATCCGGCGGCGATGTTCTCGACCTTGGCGGGTGTCATGATTGGTATCGGCAGCCTCGGCAATCTGGCGAGTTCCGCGCCGATGGCATGGGCCATCGAAGCCTTCGGCTGGCGGGAAACAATGGTCGGCTTGGCGGTTGCGACGCTTCTGGTGGCCGCGTCCCTATGGGTATTTGTTAAAGACCCGCCCAAGGTTGTAACCACCGGACCGCGCGGGTCGGTGCTCGACCTACTTAAAATCAAGGCACTATGGCTGATCTTTCCGATGATGTTCGTGAACTATGCACCAGCTGCCGGATTGCGGGGATTATGGATCGGGCCATACGGCGCCGAGCAGTACGGTGCGGATACCTCTTTAATTGGCACAATGACCCTCGTGATGGGCTTGGCCATGGTCGTCGGCAATTTTGCCTATGGCCCGATGGATCGTATATTAGGCACCCGAAAATGGGTGATTTTTGTCGGCAACGCCTTGGGCGCGTTGGGATGTTTCCTCCTTTACGCATTGCCCGCCGATGCCTCTGTCTGGACGGCCACAGCCTTATTGGGTTTTGTCGGGCTGACAGGTGCATCTTTCCCGATCATGATCGCCCATGCTCGGCCGTTCTTTCCTGCCCATCTGACGGGGCGCGGCGTGACACTGATGAACCTGTTCGGTGTCGGCGGTGTCGGCGTGATGCAATTCGCCACCGGACATCTGATGACGGGCTGGCAAGACACCTTGACCACAAGCGACGCTTATTCCCGTTTATTCCTGTTTTACGGCATCCTCATCTGTTGCGGCCTTGCGATATATGCGTTCAGCACGGACCGCACCGACTGACGCCCCTTTTGTTTATGGCGCTTTGGGGCTAAGAGGCCCCTGTCCCGAACGGGACGTGCATTTACAAAGGATCCAAGCACATGGGCTATAAAGTCGTCGTTGCGGGCGCCACAGGTAACGTGGGCCGCGAAATGCTCAACATTCTGGCGGAACGCCAGTTTCCAGCGGATGAGGTTGTCGTTCTGGCATCCCGTAAATCGCTGGGCACGGAAGTGAGCTTTGGCGACAAAACGCTGAAAACCCTGGACTTGGACACCTTCGATTTCACCGGTTACGACATTGCGTTCTTTGCGGTCGGGTCCGACGCGACGAAAAAATACGCACCAATTGCGGCCAAGGCAGGCTGTGTGGTGATCGATAACTCGTCACTTTACCGTTATGACCCTGACGTGCCGCTGGTCGTGCCAGAGGTGAACCCCGAGGCCGTTGAAGGCTACTACAAGAAAAACATCATCGCGAACCCGAACTGTTCGACCGCGCAGATGGTAGTCGCGCTGAAACCATTGCACGACCGCGCCAAAATCAAACGCGTCGTCGTGTCCACATACCAGTCCGTTTCGGGCACAGGTAAGGACGCGGTGGACGAACTGTGGAACCAGACCAAAGGCGTCTACGTGCCCGGTCAGGAAGTCGCGCCGAAGGTTTACACCAAACAGATCGCTTTCAACGTGATTCCGCACATCGACGTGTTCATGGACAGCGGCGACACCAAAGAAGAATGGAAAATGGTCGCCGAGACCAAGAAGATTATCGACAAGAACATCAAGGTCACTGCGACCTGCGTGCGCGTACCGGTTTTCGTCGGCCACTCGGAATCGATCAATATCGAGTTTGAAGACTTCCTCGACGAAGACGAAGCCCGCGACATCCTGCGCGAAGCGCCCGGTTGCATGGTTATTGATAAGCGCGAAGACGGCGGCTACGTGACCCCTGTTGAATGCGTCGGCGATTTTGCGACCTTCATCAGCCGCATCCGTCAGGACAGCACAATCGACAACGGCCTGAACATGTGGGTCGTGTCTGACAACCTGCGCAAAGGCGCGGCACTCAACGCCGTGCAGATCGCCGAAACGCTCGGCAATCGGTGCCTGAAAAAGGGCTGATCGCAGTTCCGGATTTTAAAAAAGGCCCCGTCAGAAATGGCGGGGCCTTTTGTCGTTTAAGCTGCGATTAAAGCGGATGGAACGCGCCGCTCTCGGCTTCATAAACCTCAAGCCCGCCGCGTCCGATGTCATTCCACAGCCCATGCAAGGACAAACGCCCGCTCTCGACCGCGGATTGGACATGCGGAAACGTCATCAGATTTTCCAGAGACGTCACAACGCAGTCCTTCTCCAGCTGGCGCACGCGGGTATCGTCGTCACCTTCCGGCAACTTCTCAAAACTAGGGCGCAAGATGTCCATCCAGCGGCCGACGTAGCTGCTTTTCTTTTCCAGTTCAGGCGCATTGCCGGAACACATGTCATAACACCCCTGCACGCCGCCGCAGGCGGAATGGCCTAGCACGATCAGGTGCGACACCTTCAGCGCGGTCACAGCATATTCAACTGCCGCAGACGTACCATGGTGTCTTCCGCCCGATTCCGCAGGCGGAATCAGGTTGGCAATGTTGCGGTGAATGAAAAATTCGCCCTGATCGGCTCCGAAAATAGAAGTGACGTGCACGCGGCTGTCACAGCAGGATACAACCATCGCACGCGGATGTTGGCCATCTTCGGCCAACTGCATGTACCAGCCTTTATTTTGCTCGTAAGTCGTTGCTTTCCAACCATGATACCGGCGAACCAGATAGTCGGGAAGGGGGCGTGCAAGCTGCATTGTGGCGTCCTGTATGGATGAGATATCCCTCCTAGTAGTGTGAATTTGACGGAATTTCGAGCGATTATTGCGCTGGGCGTTCAACCTCTTGCAAACCTTTGCGTGATAGCTCTGCCACTGGGTGAGAAAAAGAGTGGGACGAACATGGAACAACAACAGACTCTAATTCCGTCAGACGCAGTTGCGCGGCTGGTGCCGCAGGAGCCATCGTGCCCTGATGTGCACGCTTTGTCGCCGTTTACGATGGTTGACGACGATCATGACCACAGCGATGTAATCTGCGCGAGCCTTGAGGAATTGTCGCGGCACTTGAAGTGGCTGGATGATGATTACCAATCGGCACAGTTTGACCGGTTGGAAGCGCGGGCGCGCAGTATCGTTATGCTGGCCGATCAATTGGGGCTACGCCGCGTCGGGCAGGTCGCGGCGGACGTGGTTTATTGCATCGACGACCCTGACGAGGTCGCTCTGGCGGCGACATTATCGCGCCTGATGCGGCTGATGACGCAGGCTTTGGATCACGCGGCAGGTCCGATTTCCGCGTTTTAACGGGTCTCGGCGCAAAGGGCCCGTGGCCCTTGCGTCGGGCATGGGCTAGACTTGCGAAAACGCAATACCAGAGGTTTTATGCCGCCCAAATTCGCCCCCCCGTCCGTAACTGCAATCCCGTTAATCCCCGTTACAACTGACGCGTTGGAAGGTGTTTTTGCCAACCTGCCCGACGCGGCGTCGGCGTGGCTCAAGTCGACTGGCTTTAAAGCGGCCATCGGCGATGTCGGGGTCGTCCCGAATGCTGACGGCTCCATCAAGGCGGTTTACGCAGGACTTGGCGCACAGGGGCAAACGCGCGTGCGCTTTGCCCTTGCCGCCGCCGCTGCGAAACTACCTGAAAGCACCTATACCCTTGATACCACCTGCACGGGGGCAATGCTGGATGAAATGGCACTCGGCCTGCTGCTAAGCAACTATCGGTTCGACCGTTACAAATCAGCGCCAGAGCAGGGACGCAGTTTTATCGCCCCGTCCGGTGTGGATGCCACTAAAATCGGAGCCCTCGCTGCCGGCGAATGCCTGACCCGCGATCTGATCAACACGCCAGCGTCCGATATGGGGCCGGACGAATTGGAAGCCGCCGCGCAAGAACTGGCCGACGCGCACGGTGCGACGTGCAAGACCATTAAAGGCGATGCGCTTCTCGAACAGAACTTCCCGATGATCCACACGGTCGGGCGAGCCTCGCCCCGCACGCCGCGTTTGATTGATATCGCTTGGGGCAACACGGGTCCAAAGCTCACTCTGGTGGGCAAAGGTGTGTGTTTTGATACCGGCGGTTTGAACCTGAAACCGGGCGCGTCGATGGGGTTGATGAAAAAGGACATGGGGGGTGCCGCGACAGTCCTTGGCCTTGCGCATATGATCATGGCGCTGAGGGTGCCGGTGCAATTGCGAGTGCTTATTCCGGCGGTGGAAAACTCTGTAGACGGGACAGCGTTCCGCCCCGGCGATGTGCTGATCAGCCGCAAGGGTCTGACCGTCGAAATAAACAACACGGACGCCGAGGGGCGGCTGGTGCTGGCGGACGCGCTGGCCCTGGCGGACGAGGAAAAACCGGACCACATCATCTCGATGGCAACGCTGACTGGCGCAGCCCGCGTGGCGGTTGGTCCTGACCTTTCACCGTTCTACACCACCGATGACGCCATGGCGCGGGCGCTGCCGCAGGTCGCAGCAGAAACTGCGGACCCTGTCTGGCAAATGCCGTTCCATGATCCCTATGAAACAATGATCGAGCCGCAAATCGCCGATCTGGACAATGCGCCATCAGGCGGTTTCGCGGGGTCGATAACGGCAGCTCTGTTCCTGCGGCGGTTTGTAACGAACACGCCATACACGCATTTTGACATCTATGGCTGGAACCCCACAGCCGCGCCCGCCCGTCCGAAAGGTGGCGCTGGCATGGGCGCGCGGGCGATCCTCGCCGCATTGCCGGACGTGCTAGACCTATGAGTGATCGTCGTCTAACCCCCGCCAACCCGCGCGTTGCCGCCAGCCATCTGCGCGGTCAGGTCGAGGCCGAAACCTTTACCGATGGAGAGGCGGCATCTATCGGCCAAGTCGTCGTCGATTTATGTGCGAGCCCCGCTGGAAAACGGGACCGCCAGCTTTTGCTCGGTGCATCCGTCACCGTCTATGAACGCCGCGATGGTTGGGCCTTTGTGCAGGCAAAGCGCGACGGGTATGTTGGGTATGTAGCGGAGTCAGCCCTGACATCACCGCAAACCACAACCCACCGCGTCGCCACGCCTGCGACCCACGCCTATACGACGGAAAGCTTCAAATCGCAGGACCTGTTGCATCTGCCCTTCGGCGCCGAGGTCACCGTCACAGACGAGCGGCACAAGTTCTTTGAGACGACCCACGGGTTCATCCCCAAGAAGCACCTGCGTCCATTGGGCCAGCTGTTCAACGACCCCGCCACTGTTGCGCAACTGTACTTCGGCGTTCCCTACCTTTGGGGCGGCAATTCGACCCGTGGCGTGGATTGTTCCGGTTTGGTTCAGGCGGCCTACCACGCCTGCGGGCACAGTTGTGCCGGCGACAGCGACCTCCAAGAGGTCAGCCTGGGCCGCGCGTTGGACGCAAACGCGCCGTTGCAGCGGGGCGACCTGATTTTCTGGGAAGGTCATATTGCTATGATGGTGGACGCCGAAACGATGATCCACGCCAATGCGCACCATATGGCCGTCGTCTATGAAGGTCTGGCGCAAGCGGAATTGCGGATCCGCACGCAAGGTGATGGCGAAATCACATCGCGGCGGCGCGTGCTTTAGTCGACAGCGCGGATCAGCTTGCGTTCTAATACGCGTAGGACCTGACGCAAATCGTTGCCGCGTTTCAGAATGCGCCCTTCCATGCCGATCACCACGTATTGTCCCTGCTTCATCCGCAAGCTGGGACGTTTTTCGATCCTGTACATCGGGTTTTCAGCCGTGCGCCGGAAGATCGAAAATACGGCGACCTCTTTGAGGTGGGAAATACCGTAGTCGCGCCACTCGCCAGCCGCGACGAACCGCCCATAAAGGGAAAGGATCGCGTTCAGTTCTGTACGGTGAAACGCGACCTGCGTCGGCGCTGCATTGGGAAAGGGTGTCGGTGCATTCATCCGACCAGATTTGCCCTAACCCGAGCGCAAATCAACCCCGCTGTGAAAACCGCCGCCAAAACGCCCGAAGCTGATCCAATTCACGCCACATTCGACATCCAAAACGATTGTATCGAAAGTCCCCCGAAGGCGCGTTTTTCAGCCCCCACCCAGTACGTGTCTTCGGGGTGACTTCGAGTTCTCAATTACAGTTAATCGACGTGATCTGGTTGTCCGCACCGATGTTGAAGTTGATCCGGTCGGGCCGGAAATCCATCGTTACGGGCTGACCGGGTCGAATGACGCGAACCTGCCGCATAATCAGGACATCCTCCAACGCAGTGGCATCCTGACCAATCAAGGCGCCGTACTGATTGGCGTTACAAGTGTCCTGTGCAACAGGGGGCAGGGCAGGGCCAGCCGGAACCTGAGGTACAGGTGTTTCGCATGCGGCAAGCAAGGCAAGCGGGGCCATCAGATATAATATTTTCATAGCTCAAGTATCGGCTGACTTCGGATTAAGCGCAACTACAGGGATTGAAAAATCGCCGCATTTCCCACACGGTGTCGCCAACTGAAAGGACACCAAATGATGAAAACACGCGCCGCCGTTGCCGTAGAGGCCGGAAAACCCCTGCAGGTTATGGAAGTGAACCTCGAAGGCCCGCGCGCCGGCGAGGTTCTGGTAGAGATTAAGGCCACCGGCATCTGCCACACCGACGAATTTACGCGCTCTGGCGACGATCCAGAAGGCATCTTTCCGGCGATCCTTGGTCATGAGGGCGCCGGTGTTGTGATCGAGGTCGGCGAGGGTGTGACCAGCCTTGAAGTTGGAGACCATGTGATACCGCTCTACACCGCGGAATGTCGCGAGTGTGAATATTGTCTGAACCCGAAAACCAACCTGTGTCAGGCGGTTCGCGCGACGCAGGGGCAGGGGCTTTTGCCCGATGGGTCCACGCGGTTCTCCATGCTCGACGGTACGCCAATCCATCATTACATGGGCTGTTCGACCTTCGCCAACCACACAGTTGTGCCGGAAATCGCGCTTGCGAAGGTGCGCAAAGACGCGCCGTTCGACAAGATTTGCTACATTGGTTGCGGTGTGACGACGGGCATCGGGGCAGTGATCAACACCGCCAAGGTCGAAATCGGCAGCACGGGCATTGTGTTCGGTCTTGGCGGCATTGGTTTGAACGTGATCCAAGGCCTCCGATTGGCTGGCGCTGACCAGATCGTTGGCGTTGATCTGAACGACGACAAAGCCGTGATGGCCAAACAATTCGGCATGACCGACTTTGTGAACCCGTCGAAAATTGACGGTGATATCGTCGCGCATCTGGTAGAACTGACTGGCGGCGGCGGGGATTACACCTTTGACGCCACCGGCAACGTCAACGTCATGCGTCAGGCGTTGGAATCAGCGCATAAGGGTTGGGGCGAAAGCATTATCATCGGCGTTGCGGGCGCGGGGCAGGAAATCTCGACACGTCCCTTCCAGCTGGTGACAGGTCGCAGCTGGCGCGGCACGGCCTTTGGCGGTGCCAGAGGGCGCACTGACGTTCCGAAGATCGTTGACTGGTACATGGACGGGAAAATCGAAATCGACCCGATGATCACCCATAAGCTGAAGCTCGAAGACATCAATAAGGGCTTCGAGCTGATGCACGAAGGCAAGAGCATCCGCGCCGTCGTCGAATTTTAATAAAAGCCGGGCCTGCCCTACGGGGCGGGCCTAGGCCGCATAACGCGCAAGGAATGTATCAACAGCGCCGGTGACGACGCGTTTCTTTTGCGTCTCGTCGAACGTCTTATCGACGTTGAACATCAGGCGCGGAAACAGGTCCGCTTTGCATAGCTCGTGAAATTGATCAGCCGCCAGTGGCAGATCGTCGATCACCAGTTCATTGCGGGAAATTCCTATTTTCAGAAAGGCGATGATGCGGTCTTGCACCAAGGCCGGCCCGCTTTGGTAAAATTCGCGTCCCAGTTCGGGGAAACGGTCGGATTCTGCAACGCACAAGCGGAACACCCGCTGGCCGAAATCCGATGTAAAGAACTCCACCAACTGCCACGCGGCTTCGGTCAGAACGACTTTGGCAGGCTGTGACATGTCGATATTCTCGACGGCAGACTCCGCCTGACGGACACATTCTGCCTTCGCGACTTCCATAAACAACAGGCGCTTGTCGGGAAAATAACTGTATAACGTCGCTTTTGAGACGCCTGACGCTTTGGCGATTTCATCCACGCTCGCGCCTTCGAAGCCATCCGTCATAAAGATGTCACGCGCTCCGGCCAGGACCTGATCGAACTTGCGGCCGCGCTTCACTGTCGATTGTCCGTCTGCCATGAAAATCCCCTTGCCCGCTGATATAAACTGAACAGTTCAGGGCGGGCAAGGAGGGTGTGGCGTTACTCTTGTACGATGCAAACCGAAGCTGCGGCATCTTGTGGCAGGCAGTCCTTGGACACGGTCACATCAGCAGGCTCGGGAAAATCAAGTGACGGCAGAGAGAATGCAAAGCCACCGGCAGAGGCGGATGTTGCGAGCATAAGAGCGGCAGCGGTGGTGAGTGCGATACGTTTCATTGGATTATCCTCTAAAGTGAACTCTATGTCCAAATAACTAAACCGATTAGTTCAGTTTGCAAGATTAAAGTGAACCGATCTGTTCAGTTTCTGCACTTGCCACTCGATCTCGATGGATTACATTAGAACCATTCTAACAGATGAGGCGCGCCATGATCCCGGGAATATCGAACCGAAAGCGGTTCTCAGACTTATCTGAACAAGAGATACTGGCATTGGCGATTTCATCCGAAGAGGACGACGCGCAGATTTATCGCAACTACGCACAACGACTGCGCGAGGAATTTCCTGCTTCTGCTTCGATATTCGACGGTATGGCGAAGGAAGAGGACGAGCATCGTCGGCGGCTCATCGACCTCCATCAGGTTCGCTTTGGAGACACTATTCCGCTAATCCGCCGAGAGCATGTTGCTGGGTTTTATGCGCGTCGTCCGATTTGGCTGGTCGAGAACCTTGGCCTTGACCGCATCCGCGACGAGGCGCGCCAG
>RCMY010004329.1_pt1 | contig 12314 bp, 13 predicted proteins | sample 2041341 | NCBI WGS metagenome assembly RCMY01 (sample SAMN09708234, study PRJNA481090) | Marine sediment metagenome, whole genome shotgun sequencing project.
GAGATAGAGGTAGCTTTCATGGTCAAAGTATGGATTGATCAGGATCTTTGTACGGGCGATGGCCTGTGTGCAGAGATCGCCCCCGAGGTTTTTTTCGGTATGGACGACGGTCTGTATTACGTGAAGGAGTCCGCCAGCAACTTTGGTGAAGAGAAACTCTTCGACGGAACGTCCAACCCAGCCGGTGTTGAAGGTATGGCACGCGTGCCCGAAGGTGGCCTGGAAGGTGTGATCGAATCCGCCGAAGAATGTCCCGGCGAGTGCATCTTTATCGAGGTTGACGGCTAAGTCCGCGGCCGCTGGTCCGCTTGAGGGGCCGGTGTCTCAACGTCTGTGTTCGTTTCCAGAGCGCCGGGGCTAATGGCCTGGGTGCTCTGGTCGTTTTCGAGTCGCTCACACTGAGCCCACGTAGGCCGAAAGGTCTACATGTTCTGGGATTGGTTCCTCGCCGCCAAATTTGTTGGTGCGCTTGTTCTCGCCGTTGGCCTGGGTTGGATGTGGACCAACTCGGCACTCGTCACCTCGGCCTATACCGACGAACGGGCCGTTCAAGCTCTGACATTGGAACCCCTGACGTTCTCCGCGGCAACCATTCCAGCGTCGGATGGCGCAAGATTCGAACTCGCGCCGGCGCCCGATACGGGCAGTATTCCACTCGCTCGGCTTGCGGTTCCGGACCCGGTTGTCACCAACCCGGTTGTCCGGGGCGGCGACGCTCGTTTGTCCGGCCACGTCCGAGGACTTGGCCCGGACGACGTCGGGCAGGTTCGCCTCACCCGAATCACCGATGGCGGAAGCAGTGACTGGACCGTTGGAGTGGACGCCGATGGGAGTTGGACCGCTTCGGGAATTCACGGCGGTCGTTATCGGGTCCGGGCGCTTGTGCCCAACATCCGAGCATCGAATGGTTCCGCCGTGCTGTTCCTCGGCGACGGCCAGGGCAGGGAGCTGAACCTCGACGTCACCACACCACCAGAAGGGCTGCTCCTCGAGCTGGTGGCCGCAAACGAACTGCTGCTTGGGAGCGATGCGGTGGTGGCCGTGACGCTTGGGCGTCAGACCGTCGACGGTGACGGTCGGAGTGTGCTAGCACCGGCTCCTGCGGTGCCGGTCCAGGCGACCTTTTCCACGCTTGTTTCCACGTTGTCCGCCAATCTCGTTTCCACCGACGCTGGCGGTGCGGCCCGGTTCCTGATCCGGTGTGAATCGCCCGGTCGAGCTTCGGTCACGTTGGTGGCCGGTGAGCAGACCGCGCTATTGACGCTGCCACCCTGTGTCGCACCGGTAGTGGTGGAAGCTCCAGCCGAGGGCGATTTGGAGCCAAGTGATGGATAACTCCAACCAGGAGATCGAACGTCGGGGGACCGGGGCTGTTCTCGGCGTTGTCAACTCCGGGATCGCGCTTGCTGCCGCGTTGCTGCTCGTACCACCGGTCATGGCTGTCGTTGCCGTGTTCACGTTGTTGAAAGCGCCACTACCCGGGGAGCTGCCCCAGGAGCGCCCGGACCTTGTGGCCAAGCCGTCCGTCATTGTGGATTCCAAAGGCACGGAGATCGGCCTGCTTCGAGGCTTCGAGCAAACGGTGGAGGTGAAGCAGTCCGATATCCCCAAGGTGCTCAAGAATGCCGTGGTTGCGATAGAGGACCGCCGCTTCTGGGAACACGATGGTGTTGATCTGGAGGGTGTGGCTCGAGCCGCCCGGGTGAACCTGGAGGCTGGTGGCATCGCCCAGGGGGGATCCACGATTACTCAGCAGTATGTGAAAAATGCGTACCTCACGCGCGATCAAACGTTTGAACGCAAGGCCCGCGAAGCGCTCCTGGCCGCGGAGCTGGAACAGGTCATGAGTAAGGAGACCATTCTGTTCCGCTACCTGGAGACTTCCTACTTTGGTGCCGGCGCCTACGGAATCGGCGCCGCCGCCGAAGTCTATTTCGCCAAGCCCGTCAATGATCTGGATATCTCCGAGGCCGCGACCCTGGCGGGGATCATTCAGGCTCCGTCTCGCCTGAGCCCTCGCTCCAACGTTGAGGCGGCGGATCAGCGCCGTCGGGTTGTCCTTCAATCCATGCTGGATCAGGGCTACCTGGATGAGGAAACCTACGAGATTGAAGCGGCCCGGACCCTTTGGCTGGTGGAGCGAGGCGATCCGCCGTCGGGTCCGGTGACGGTGATCGCGCCGCTGGATGCCAAAGGAGCTACTGACCATCCGTTCTTCATTGACTGGGTGGAAGCCGATCTGCTGGAACGCTTTGGCGACGAACTGGTGTACCGCGGCGGGCTCCGGGTGGAGACCACCATCGATCCCGCACTCCAGGAAGTAGCAGAAGGCGTGATCGCCACCCGACTGGGGTTGTCGGAGTATCCAGTGGAGATGGCTTCGGTCACGATCGATCATGCCACAGGCCACGTTCTGGCCATGGTGGGTGGTCGTGACTACGACTTCAGTCAGGTCAATCTCGCCATCGGCGGGAGCACCGGATTCCAACCGGGGTCATCGTTCAAACCGATCGTCTTGGCAGAAGCTTTCAGCCGAGGCCTGGGGCCAGACACGGTCTATCGGGCTCCGGGGTCCTACGTTGTGCCTGGATGTGTTGGCAATCAGTGCACGATCGAAAACTACGATTACAGAGATCGCGGCAGAATTGATCTGCGGGAGGCCACCTGGAAGTCCGTGAACACAGTCTTCGCGCAACTCATACTGGACGTGTCGGTGGCCGACACCGTGGACCTGGCAGTCGAGCTCGGTTTCGAGCGCTTGGATCCAACGGCGCAGTACGGAGCCAGTTTGGCACTGGGTGCGGCCGAGACCTCTCCACTGGAGATGGCATCGGCATACGGAACATTTGCCAACGGCGGCATACGCGTTGCCCCCACTGGGATTCTTCGAGTCACCGACGATGAAGGCAATGTTCTGCTTGACCATTCTGCTCCGGCCGGTAAGAAGGTCCTGGATCGGGCGGTGGCGGAGAACCTTTCCGATGTTCTCCAGGGTGTGGTCACCGACGGCACAGGCAAGCGAGCTGCGGTGGAGGATCACTTCATCGCCGGAAAGACCGGAACGGCTCAGGCGTATCGTGCCGCCTGGTTCGTTGGTTATGACCCCAACCTCACCACCGCCATATGGATGGGACATGCGGACAAACTGGCCAGCCTCTACAACATCAATGGAGTTGGCAAAGTAACGGGCGGAAGCCATCCCGCCATCGCCTTCTCTGAGATAATGACCGCGGCTCTGGCTGAGTTCGAGCCCAAGGAATTCCCTGAGCCCGGTGAGCTCCCTGCCCGGGTGGCAACACCGGCCGAGGTGGTGGCATCGAGAACCGAGACCGTTGCCAACCCGCGGTCTCCCGTTCCCGCCGTGGCTGCCGACTGTGGAGGGCCCTGCTACTCCAACGCCATTCCCCGACCGGCGCTCTATGCGCCGCCGGTGACCGCGCCGCCGGTGACCGCGCCACCCACCACCGCTCTGCCACCCACCACCGCTCTGCCACCCGAGCCAGATCAAACCGCTATTTCGCCCCCTTCTGCCACTCAGGAAGAAAGCCAACCATGACCCCTCCCACCGCCAACACGCCAGTGCGGCCCGACGCCCAGAAGCCAGCTCTCGAAGACCGTGCGCCGACCACTCGAAAACGTCCTCCGGTGAAGACGCGCGCTACGCAACAGCGACCCAACGCAGCCCCTGGCCAGGCTCCGCCGCCGTCCAGCATGCCGACGCCCTCGACACCGACACCGGCCTCGAGAGTCGATGAGCTGAAGCGATGGGCGGCCTCGAGAGTTGATGAGCTGAAGCGATGGGCAGCCCAGATGGTGGCCGCTCTTCCGCTGGATCGGATTCGGTCGGCAGTCACGTCCTTACAGCGATCGGCTAGTGGTATTCCCCTCGTCTTCAAGAAGAGCCCAATCGCCTTTCGCGATGGGCAGGAGCCGAAGACCGCCGAGCCGATCCACAAGCACCGGACGGGGGGAGTTGCGCCGGCGGTTCGCCCTCCCACCTACCTCAGCCGGCTGCGGCAGGGCCGCCTGTTGGAGCGGAAGGGTTTTGTGCCGCTCAGCCCCGGTCGGGTGAAGCGTCGTCACCGGATTCTGCCGCGCACGGCAATCGGGATCTCGTTCATGTTGCTGTCGATGGGGGTGGGCGCAGCCTTTACCGGGGCAGGATTCTACGCTTATTACGACAATCGCCTGGCAGCCAACGAAGCCGAGATCGCTCGGTTTGTTGAAGGGTTCGACGCCCAGTTCGTAGATGCATCGGACTCGTTGAACCAGTTGCGGGGCGATTCGCTGGACCAGATCCGCAGAGAACTTCAGCCGCTCGGCGAGTACGTTTCGGAACAGAACGGTGTAGTGAACCTCCCGGCGCTCGTGGGTGCTTCGGTGTATCAGCTACGGACCACCGATCAGAACGGACGGGTGGTCGCTGGATCGGCAGCCGCTGTGGCCGACCATCGCGGCGGAACCGCTCTGGTGACCAGCCTCTCGCTCGTCAAGGCGGGAACGATCTCGCCGGGCCCTGGCATTGAACTGGTGAAGGGCGACGAGGTGATTCCGGCCACCTTGTGGTCATGGGACGCTGAACGGGACTTGGCCCTTGTGGTGACCGAAGTGGCACTGCCCAGGTTGAGCTTCGCCAACAATACGGATCAGGTTGCTTTGATCGGCGCTCGAGTCTTCGCCATGAGTGGCATCGGTGGACAGGGTGCCACGGCCTCACCGGGAACGGTTCTGGACCGATCGGCGGTGGGTTTCCAACACACGGCCGTGATCGGTGCGATGTTCAACGGAGGGCCGCTGGTGAACAGCGAGGGTGAGCTAGTGGGCGTAGCGAGCACCACTTACTCGCCGCTTGGCGTTGACGGGGGCGATGTCTCCTTTGCTGCGGACCTCGACGGGGTGTGCGCCAAGCTCTTGAACTGCGCTGATCCCACCGAGCCCGAGCCAGAGTCCGTTGGCGAGGCAGGCCCCGAGGGGTAACTCCTTTGCAAAACGACTTTGTGGGGGAGTGAGAGGTGTCCAGAGCACCCACTAGTCTGGTGGCATGCTCTCCCAGACAGGTCTGCTGCTCGCCGGTGCCGGGCTCCTGCTCGCACTTATAGCGGTGATTATCGATCGTCTGAATTTCCCGCAACGAAAGTTCACGCCTAAGCGCGTGTGGACCTATGGCCGGGGACCGTTCCGCGACCGGACCGGTGCCCACATCGTTGAGGAGTACGAGGAGGACGAGATCTGATGGTTGCGGCTGTACGCGATCGAATCGATGCCTCCGGCATGGATCTCAATCCCTTCGACGATCCCAGCGCACGGCAATACAAAGTGGGGTTCATTCGCACGGCCAAATTGGTCTTCAAACGATTCGGCCGTCACAACGCCACCGTCATTGCGGCGGGAATCGCGTTCTACGCGCTGTTGGCCCTCCTGCCAACGCTGATCGCTATGACCAGTCTGTATTCGCTGGTGGCAGACCCCCAGGAGATCCTTGACCAGGTCGATGACCTGGCTGCCACCATCGATCCCGAAGGGAAACCGGGTGGAACGGGTGAGCTGGTGGAGAGCTTCGGAAACGCCGCCGTTCCCACTAATGACGACGGTTCGATTGCAGAGAATGGCTTCTCGACTGGACGGTTGACGGGAGTGATCGTTGGAGTCGCGATTGCCCTCTTCTCGGCGTCCGGGACGGTTCAGAAGTTGATGAACATCGTCAATGGCGCATATGAGGCTAAGGAAACGCGGCCCGGTCTTTTCCTGCGCGCTCTGGCCTACGGGTTCACCGCGTTAGCCATCCTCTTCGTGGTCGTACTGATTGGTTTGCTCGGGGTAATCCCGGCAATCGCAGCCCAGGCCAACCTCGGCGATGCGGCCGAGGTCGGGGTCAACATTCTCACCTATGTCGGTCTCGCTTTGTCCTTCCCTTTTGCTCTCACCGTGCTCTATCGCTACAGCCCGGATCGTGTTCGTCGCACGCCGTGGGTCAATAGGGGAGCGGTGGTGGCCACGATCATCTGGGTCTTGGCCGCTGTCGCCTTCAGCTTCTATGCCCGCAGCGTTGGGAGTTTCGGTGCGGCATATGCGTTGCTTGGCGGAATCGCCGGCCTCATCATCTTCTTTCAGTTGACGGCCATTTCGATCATCATCGGGGCCGAGGTCAACGCAGTGCTCGAGAACACCGAAAACGCCAAGGTCAAAGCCACCCGTGATTCGGTACCGGTTGCGCCGGCAGCGGCGCTAAGAACTGCGCCAGTGGACCGCCTCAACGCCGGCAAACGCGGGCCCAAAGTGGTTCCCGTCCCGGCCGAACCCATCAGCCTCGGGAAGGCGCTGGTAGGCGTGGCCGCTCTTCTCTTTCTTGGTCGGAACAGCTGATATCCCCCCAATTGGATAATTGGGGAGCGCCGGAGAGCGACTGGCGGCGCATCGAAGCTCTGGTGGATGTCACGCCGGATATCGACACGTATTGTTCCGGTCCGGACTGGGTGTTCCCCACTCATCTTGGTTTTGCCCCCGAGGAACGAGCCATCGTATTGGGAGACATGGAACGGTGGGTGGCGCTGCTCAGCTCCTACTCCGATGAGGCCGGAGACATCGTCCTCAGCGGCCTCGAGCCCCGCTGGGGGTTTTCGTGCCCGGTTCTCACTGCTGACCCGGCCAAATATGTACCGGAACTCGTTGTTGAACTGAATGAGGTTCCCCACTGGGTCCGGCTGGTCATCACCGGCCTCACCGCCGAGTCTGAACTTTTCGATGCGCTGGGACGAAATCTGTCCCGCCTCGGAACGGTTTACATGGCTGACGGAATGGAGTGCTGCCTGGCGGACCTTTCCGGAGGGGTAGACCAATGGCTCGGGCGTCGATCGCCGCGGTTCCGGCGGCGGTGGAAACGGTGGGTTGCTGCGGAGTCCGATTTGTCGTTGACCATCGAGGACGTAACCGACGGGGACGGGCTGATGGACCGTCTGTTGGCGATCGAGCGGCGAGGCTGGAAGGGTCAGGATGACGACGGCATCACCGCCGAGTCGATGGAGCGGATCTATCGAGACATGATCGACCGGCTCTCTGAACGGGGGCGCCTCCTCGCTTCCATTGCGGTCTTGGACGGTGAGGATGCCGGTTTCATCCTGGGCGGTACGCGGGCTGGTGTGTACCGCGGTCTTCAACTGTCCTACGCCCAAAATGCCGCCGACCTTTCATTGGGCCATGTCCTACAAAGCCACCAGATCTGTTCGCTGGAAGACTCCGACGTGCACACGTACAACCTGGGAATGGACATGGAGTACAAGCGTCGCTGGGCGGACACTGTGCGGCCGACGTCAGTGCTGATCGTCCATCGGCGCATGCACTGAAGATGCTGCCCTGAAGGCTGCGCAATCGACTCCCCGTCCCGGTTAGGACTTCCGCCGCGCTCGTTTGGCCTTGCGTTCCACGGATCGCTCCCATTTCTTCTGGCGGGAGCGGCACGCCTTTCGACAGTAGCGATGGTTGGCCGAGCGACGTTCGAACAATTCCCGGCAACGCCAATAGGAGCATTCTGCCAATCGTTCAGGATCTACGTCTTCCAGCGGGAAGTCGGCAGGATAATCGTGGATGCGATCATGAATAGCATGCCCAACCGACCAGCCGGTGGGAGCCGGACGAACGGGCCTACAGATCTACCCACGCCGCGGGCTTCTGCGGGCGCACCGGCATGGCGGGCCGGGACCCGGGGTGGGCGTAGCTCTGGGGATCCTGTGCGTAGTCCGAATAGTTCCGCTGCCACCGGTCCGCCGCCCACTCATAACTTTGCATCTGACTGCTGTAGACCCCCAGCGCCTCGGAATACGCCGCAACCACGGCGGCTCTCTCCCTGCAGAGAACGGCCAATGAATCAAGATCCCCACCGTCATTGCTACAGCTGATCTGGGTACTCATCAGGAGCGTGTCGATCTCCAAGGTCAGCTGGCCCCCGGCAGTAACATGGGATCCGAATGCACGGCCGACCGAGCTGGGCATCGCATGAATGCTGGTACCCGCTTGGGCGAGCATGTCTGCGGCGCTGAGGAAGTCGGACTCGGTGGGCATGGCAATCTCTAGCCGACGGTCATTCCGCCCATGGCGGCTTCGAGATTGTCCCGCTGGGCTCGCACTGCGCTACTCATCGCATTTGCGGATTCACTGGCGGTCCCCATCGAAGCCAAGATCTCGCCGGCGTAGGTGGTGATCTCGCCGTTGATGCTGGTGATGGCGCCCTTCAAGTTCAAGAACGTCTGGTTGGTGTTGTTCTGGGCGGTTTGCATCGCCGCGGTGAAGGTGTCGTAGTGGCCGTCGAAGGTGGCCCGATTGGGTCCGGACCAGTCCTGGCCTGCCAGCTCCCGTTTGGAGTTGTTCACGGCGGCGATCATCGACTCCATCGCGGTCTCGATGAGCGAGCGAGCCCGTTCGGCGGCTGCTTCCATTTCGTCCACGGCGGTTGCGGCCACGCGGTTGGAATCGGCCCCGACCTGAGCGATGTCGCTGGCGGTTCCGCCGAGTGCCACATTCAGGCTGTCCAGTTGTTCGAGGGATGCACCGATCATTTCTTTCTCCTTGGTTGTAAGCGCTGTTGTTTACGCTTGATTTCGTAAAGCAGAATGTACAGGTTGTAATTTAAATGTAAATAGCAGAATCAAGAGTTGGGGATGTCTACCTAGTTCCCGTCTCCTGACCCGCAGTGGCCAAATTCCTGTGGATACCCACACCCGCTGTGGCTACAGCTATGGCAGAAAGTCCGTTTGTGGCTATCAACAGGAAGATCGTCAAGTCCAACGCCGGGCCAGTCGTCGCGGACTGACGCTGCGTAGCGGTCTGAACGCGGCCGAATACCGACCGACTGACCGGTAACCTCAAAGCTCAAAGCCCTTGTAGCTCAGTGGATAGAGCATCGGTTTCCTAAACCGTGTGTCGGCAGTTCGATTCTGCCCAAGGGCGCAAACGGGCCTAGGACGTCATGCCCTGCGATGCAGCCGATCAGTTCCCGAGTGAACCGCCGAAGATCTGCCATGCGAGCACAGACTTGGCTCCGAGACTCAGCACAAGATAGGTCTTCTCGCCGAAGGCGTAGTCGGACCACCGCCCGACCTCGCGGTACTGTAACCATTGGTTCAGCCCAAAGCTGAAGAAGAACAGGAACTGGGCGATGACGATGCCGTAGACGAAGCCGGGCACTGTTTCGGAGCCGAGAATATTGGTGAGAATGGCAAGCCATGGGGCAAGGCCGACGATCGTGCCGAACCAGAACGGCACCATGGTGGTTGAAGAACGGCCCGGAGGGTTCATCCGCTCTTGGAGCCAGCCGAACAGGATCATCCCCACGTTCGCACCTGCGATACCCAGGACTGCGGTGATGTCGGTGATGCCGCTGTAGGAAGCGATCAGCAAAACCATCAGGGTGGCGCTGAAGGAGTATTCGACCCATCGGAAGCGGTTGATGCCGTGCTGAAGGTCCTGTTCGTAGGTCGAGCGTGCCACCGTTGCGGTGATGAGGTGGTCGAGAGCGGCCAGGCCGAGGAACACTGCGATCGCCACACCGATGCGCACGTCGAAGAAATCGTCGGCGGCCGGCCGTTCGGTCCCGGGAGGACCCTCGGGAAACGTCGAGGTAAGAGTGATGGCGAAGTTGCTGGCCAACGCCAGAATGAGGATCGCTTGCACGCCGTGGAGAACGGTGAGACCCAGGTTCCAGAGGCGAAGGTTGGCAAACCGCTCCTGGGAGATGGAGATAGTTCCTGCGCTACGGTTTGGATTGGTGTTGGCTTGCACGGTTCGTTGTCCTTTCGGAGCCGAACCGGTTGGCCCAACCACTGGTGAAGTCTAAACAACCTCAAGGGCCGACCGAACTCCGCACTAGGACGTGAGGTGCGAACGATCCGAGCCTCGGTAGGCCAGCGTTTCCGCATACATGGGCCTGTCCAGAATGGCCGTAGCCTGGCCACTTCATGGTTCTGCTGATACTCACGCTTGGTTCGGCAGGAGCGTTTCTGTTCTATGGCTACGAGACGCTGTTTGGGGTTCCTCCGCGAGGGGAGTACGAACGCTACGGGATGTCGAGGCTGAGAGTCTTTATTGGATGCATGCAAGTGCTCGGGGCGCTAGGCGCATTGATTGGGCTTGTGTCTGCTCCGATCGGAGCCGTGGCGACCGGGGGTTTGACCATAATGATGGTGGCAGCGCTTGTGGTACGCGAACGGATACACGACACGCCTCGGCTGATGGTGCCGGCAGCATCGCTCGCTGCGATCAACGGAGCGCTTCTCTACCTGCACCTGACTTGAGCGATCCAGAAGCGATCGCTACTGGCCGCCTTTGTCGCCTCCGTTGAGGACCGCCGCTACCGCTGCTCCGGTGAAGACTGAGATGGCAGGTATGGCGCGCTTCAGGGGATCCTTGACTTTGACGTGCATTCCGATTGCACCCAGCATCATCGTAGCGAGACCGATAGAGGCTGGCCGAGCGATCTTGGGTACGAAGAGTCCGATAAGCATCAAGATGGCGAGGCTCACCTTCGTGGCCCCAACTGCGTACATAGTTGTTTCCGAGAGTCCGTATTCCTCAAACTCTTCTCGCATGTTCGTTGCGTCGCCGCCCCGGTATCCGGTGTCTTTGTTGAATCGGTTGAACCAGACGTTGAGGAGCCAGAGCGCCGATCCGGCTTGGGCGATCTTGCCTATGATGGTCATGTCAAACCTTTCGTTCAGGCCACAGCGGATCTGTGATCACACGTTCCCCACACCTTTGGGAATCAAACTATCGTAGGACGCCTTCTTCGAGCCACGGCGAATTGCGGGTTGGCAGCGGGTTGACCATCGTTTCACTCGCTGCCTGGCCCGGGCGAGGGGAGTGGCTGGCGAAACAAACCGGGCGGGATCGGGGCATCGCAGCGGACCAGTGCGAGTTGCCATGACGGTGACGCTCCGAGAGCCCATCGAAGAGCTCCCGTGGCGTTCTTCCCGATTCCGGCCGCCCGCTTTCCTGGCTCGACACCAAGTTGTGCTCGGATTCCAGTGGTAATCGTGGTCAAGGCGGCTTCGTACAGCAATCGGTAGCCGATCTTGATCGGTGGGCTCAGCGGAGGGTTGCGGAGAAAGCTGATAGCACTCGCTTGTGCTTGGGTTGCGACGCGATCGGGATGGTTGGTGATCCAGTCGGTGAGGTCTTGTGCGGTTTCGGGAAGCGGATCAGCGCCCAAGAGCTTTCCGATCCGGGTCTGTTCAGCCACAAAACGATCGGCGTCAGCAACGCTCAGGCGCTCAGGGCCGAACGCCTGGTAGGAAGCAAGGAACGAGTCGGTCAGAACATTGTGGACCCATGCCGCCATCTCCGGTCGGCTAGCACTGTAGGGAAGGTGCCGTTCCGATGTTCCCTTTACGGGACGATGGGCCCGGCGGACAACTTGCACAGCGGATTCAACCTCGGGCATCGCCCCATAGGTGGTTTCAGTGACATACACCGAGGTCCGTGACAACCGCCCGAGCGGGTCCGAGCGATAGGTCGAGTGGTCCTCCACCCCGGCCACAACCTCAGCATGGGCAGACTGGACCACCAGTGCCCGGATCCCTCCCACGAACACCGCAGCATCGCCGAGCACTCGCCACGACACCGAGTCAGGGCCAAGCAGTCCAGGATCGCCGGGGAAGTCCAGAGTGTTCGCCAGCGGTGTGGGGCCGTGCGAGAACAGTCCCGTCAATGCTGATACAACCGGGTCACGAAGCTTCTGGCTCAGATTGCTCATGGCTAACACTGTCGCCCCTCATAGCAGAGGAGCGCTACTCGAAGGCAGTTGTCGGCTCAGGACTAACTGCAGCAGTTTCGGCTCGGGTGGTCATCGTCCACCTCGTTGCGCTGCTCGACATGTTGAGCCTTGGTGGTTCGGGTTCAGGTGGGGAGTCTCACGAGTTGTGCGCTGAGGTCCCAGAGGTACGTGTGCGTCTGTGATCGACCAGGTCATGCAGGTGACGATCAGGTGAGCTTGAGGAACAGCTTTTCGAGTTCATCGGTGTCAGCGACACGGTCAGGGCTCGACATCGCAGCAGCCATCAGTTTGAAGCCGACACGGTCCAGCGCTCCTTGAGCGAGCGGCCGGGCTTGGAGGATTCGCGGGCCAGCCAGGCGATACGATGGTGGGTGCTGCTGGCCACGTTCCAGTTGGGGCCCAAGGTGGTCAGGCCGGGCTGCATGGCCTGCGGGAAGGCCAGCATCAGCGTCCAGCAGGGGGCCATTTCCACGTCGGACAGCGGCAGCAGCAGCGGGCTTTGGACGCCGCTGCCGCGCAGCAGTTGCGAGGCGGCCGGCGCCGGGATGGCCAG
>RCMY010004330.1_pt1 | contig 12313 bp, 11 predicted proteins | sample 2041341 | NCBI WGS metagenome assembly RCMY01 (sample SAMN09708234, study PRJNA481090) | Marine sediment metagenome, whole genome shotgun sequencing project.
GAGTAACCGTCGTTGGGGCTGGAAAGGCCTAAGTTGGAATAGTAACTGTAATTAAGCTCCAGCCGTTGCCGGATTGATTCGCCGAAACCAACGCCCAGGGTCCCCCGGTTAAGCATAAGCACATGCCCCCCGAAATCGCGGTTATCCAGCTCATCATCGGAAATAAGCGTGCCGCCGAACGTATAGCCTATGTAAGGGCGCAAAAAGCCGTCGGTGTAAAAATCGTAGCGCAACCCCGGCGCAAGGGTCATACCGTAAACCCGCTCATCACTATGCGCCCAAACATGGCCGGACAACTCCAGGGTGGGCGTCAGCGCACCGCTGCCGGAGCTGTACAAGGGACCAAAGGCCTGCTTTAAGGTAAGATAGTAGGCCATAGAGCTGCTTGACCCGTAGCCGACGCCCGCGCTCAGGCTGGTATCGGCTCCGGCCTGGCCCGCCCAAAACACGACCAGACAAAAACTTAAAAATAAAATACGTTTCATAACGTTACCTGCCGGCTTAAATTTCTTAAGTGCAAACTGCTGTCACTTCCGCCTGGAAGCCAGCTTGAATCTTATCTTTAATGTTTTTCTAAAAAAAGTCTAGAGAATTTTTCGCAAGTATTTTTAAATTCCGGCCAACCAGGTTTGCAGCAGAGGCAAGGAAGCGACAATTTTATCCCAGGAGAAAATTTCCAACATTAGCGGAATATCATCTTGGCGATTTGTTTTGTAGTCCTGCGCGCGGCAAGCAAAAAATTCACGCAGAACCGCAGCGGCCCAAGCCTGCTCCGCTACGACCAGCTCGGTCAAGGCGGCGTGTCCCGTTTTTTCATAGCCCGGCGCATTGAGGTGCACCAAGGCCACACGCTGTAAAAAATCCCGCCCCGGCAAAATTTCCGGTCCGCAGGTCAACAGCCAGTGGCTGAAATCCAGACATAAGCCGGCATCATAAATTTCCGCAAGATTAAGCAGCGCCTGCGGTTCATCGCCGGGCTGGTTTTCCAGCAGAATATCCCGGCTGCTTCGGCCGCTGTTCTGCCAATGGATCATAAAATTTTCCCAGGCGAGGACCGCCGCCGGCGCGGCGCTTCGTCCCAAACCTTCCGGCAAATGCACGACCGCTCGGCCGGCCTTAAGAAACGCGGCCTTGTCCATAAGCGCCAGCGCCGCCTTTGCCGCCGCCACGCCTTCATCTTTGGACCAGGGCAAATCCAGAGGCAGATGCACATGCCAGCTTAAGGGCAATTCGGCCAGATCCGCCGGTAAATCACTCTCACCGTAAGCCAGGCAAGGCTCGGTTTCAAAAAAGCACAGCCCCACCTCCGCTGTCCGGCCCGCCGCAAAGCGGGCATTCTCCGCAATGCCGCCGGGGATTATCCAGGAGGGAACCGCGAACCGGGAGAGGGAAGCCTCAAGGGCCTCACCCCTTGAGGCTTCCCTCTCCCGGGCCCTCTCCCCTCGTAAACCCTTATTGCTGTAAACGGTTTTTAAGGGAATGACCGCGTTGCGTTCAGACGTATACGTTAAATTATTATTCATTTTCAGAAAGATTGGTTTTTTTTAGCTTCGTATTTCTATTTACGGATTTGAAAAACAAACGGCAGAATGTGCGGCCTGCGTGGCAACTGCTTTACTGGCGGCTTCATTCCCTCACCACCAATATGGGTTAAGGAGGGCTAGGGGGTCCGGTGAAGCGGGAGCCTCAAGGGGGAGTTAATAAATAGCTCGCCTTCGCTGTGCTGCGTTTCGCTCAAGACGAGCGGGCCTTGTGGTTCCCGTTCCCCCGGCACGTCAACACAAGGTCAGCATTTCCACTTCCTGGCGCACATGCTTGACCAGACGGGAGTGCTTGATCCATTTATCCGGCAGTTTTTTAAGCAGCGGCGAGGGCAGAAGCTGCAATTCGCGGCCGTATAGACGACGGCGGGCGGCGTGGCTGAAGTACAGGCCCTGTTTGGCCCGGGTGGCGCCCACATAGAAAAGACGGGCTTCTTCCACAAAATTTATTTTGGACGGATCAGCGTTTTGCCCGGTTAAAAAGGCCGGACCGGCAAAAGGCATCAGGCCGTCTTCCAGGCAGGGCATGAACACGGCGGTGAACTCCAGACCCTTGCTGGCGTGCAGGCTCATGATCTGCACTTTTTCGCTTTTGCCGCGCACTAGTTCCAGCTCGTTCTGCAGGTTGACCCAGTTAATCAGCCCGGTCCAACCCTGGTAGGCGTCAAAGGCGCGCACCAGGCCTTTGAATGCGGAGGACTTCCAGAACATGTCGTCAAAAGGCGCGGTGCTTTGCAAATAAGCGGCCACGCCCAGAGGACCTTTAGCCAGCACTCGGTCCGGGCAGTTGAGCGCCTGCTCGGGGTTGCCTTCCACTATGCCCAGAAACACGCCGGCCGCGTCAATAATGGAGCGGGCCCGCGCATCAGCCCAAAACACCTCTTCCGTGGGTACCGAGCAGGGGATGCCCCGCCGGGTGAGCGCTTCCTTAAACGGGTGCATGAGCGCTCCCATTCGCACCAGAATAGCGATGTCTCCGGGGCTCAAAGGGTCGCCGGGCAACACGGATTCCGCTGCGGCGTCCATGAGCGTGTGGCTGGTGGGGCCCAGCAGGCGGGCAATCTGATCGGCCACCCAAGAAGCTTCGCTCTCGGCCGAGGGCGCTTCAAACAGTCTGATTTCGCTGGGCAAAGCGGCCAGGGCCCGGGGAAAATCGCCCACGGCCTGAGCGCCCAAAACCGGCCCGGCCGTTTTCAGGATTTCATCGGCGGATCGGTAATTCTCCGTTAAATTTATGATTCTCAAATCCGGCCAAACGTCTTTAAAGAACTCGTGGGCCTGACCGTGCGCGCCCCGGAAGCTGTATATGGATTGGTTGGGATCGCCGATGCCGAAAAAGCCTTGTCCATCTTCAGGCAAGAGGCTTTTAATCACCGTAAGCTGCAGCGGGGTCAAATCCTGAATTTCATCCACGAGCACGTGCTCCCAAGGCGGAGTGAACAGCCCGTTGTCAATCTGTTCCCGCCAGAACTCGATAAGCTCGATGTAGTCCACCAGGTTCCAGGAAGCTTTGTGCCGGATGTAGGCATCAAGGTAAGGCTGCCATTCTCCCGGGCAGGGAGTGAGCATTTCGCGGGATAGATTTACAGCCTGCCAGGCGGCGCGGGTGCGGGGTGAATCCCCTTCGGCCGAAGCGTCGCAAAATACGCGAAAAGCCGCGTCTTCCGACATAAGCACCGGCGCGTCCAGTACTTTGTGCCAGAGCACAAAGGCAATGGCATGCATGGTGTCCGCTGTGGGTATTTCTGTTTTGGGAACCGAGGCCGCAGCGCTTTCGGCCTCGCCGGGCCGAACGCCGTCAGCTTCAGTCCCCTCGCCAAAGGTAACGCCGGAATCATCCCTGGATGCCAGGGCGGAGGCCAAGCGCTGGTCCATTTCCAAGGCCGCCCGACGAGTGAAGCTCAAAGCCAAAATTTTATTGGCGGCCACGCCCTGCGCCAAAAGATGCTCCACCCGGCCAACAAGCGTGCGCGTTTTGCCCGTGCCCGGCCCGGCCAAAACCAGGACAGGTTCAGGCCCGGCCACGATGGCTTCCCGCTGGTCGTCGTTATACACAAACGGTTTGGCGGCCTTTTTCAACGGCGCGGCAGCGGACGCGGACGCCGTTTCAACACCCCGCTCGCTGTCTTTGTCCAAAGAAAGACGTGGAGCTTTATCGGCCAGCAGTGATTGCCTGTCCGGCGTTGCGGAGTCTTTGGCTTTTTTGGCGCGCGCCTTTCCGGCTTTACTCTCCGAGCCGCCGCAAACAGCCCCAGCCGCGTCCAGGCCCGACAAATCCAGCCCGCTCAGGCTGAGTTGTCCCCGGTGCGTGACCAGTTCTTTGCGCTCAACATCGCTGAACACCCTGATCACGCCGTATTCGCCGTCAAATCCGCCCCGCCGGATGACTTCGCCGCGCCGCATGCGGGCCACAGCCTCGCCCAAGGGCGCGAAATACTGGGCCAAATCATCTTCGGGCACATCCATAAGCACGGTAAGCTCGGAGCCGAAGCGGTTGATGACGTCCACATGGCGGTCCATCACTTTGCGGCTTTTCGGCCCACAAGACTCGATCTCGCTGATGATCTCCGGCAGGGGAATGAGCGAGCGAAAACCCGGATGCCCCTCGGGCTGCTGCGGCTTTTCCCTATCGGCCAAAGCCATGACCCGCGAAAGCACCCCTTCGGTCATGGGCTTGCCGCACACCGGGCAGATGCCGCCCGCCTGATGCGCTTCCGCCGGGTCCATGACCACATTGCATTTGCGGTGGCCGTCCAAATAATATTTGCCTTCGTCCGGAAAAAATTCCACGGTGCCGTCAAAACGGCAGTCCACTCGGCTGCGGCCCTTAAGACTTTCCCAGATGCCCTGGTAAGAAACCTCGCCGCTGAACATATTGGCTTCCCGCCCCAGATTTTCGCCCGAGTGGGCATCGGAATTGGAGACCATGGCAAAACGGTCCAGAGCGCTCCAGGTCCAGTTCATGTCCGGGTCGGACGATAACCCGGTTTCCAGGGCGAACACGTGTTGGGTCAAATCGCCGAAGCATTCCTCAATGCTGTCAAATCCGGATTTGGAGCCGAACAGGGAAAACCAGGGCGTCCAGATATGCGCGGGCACGAGATAAGAATGGGGTCCGCTTTCCAGCACCATTTCCAAGAGATGATGCGCGTCCAGGCCGATGATGGGCCGCCCGTCGGAGTTCAGGTTGCCTATGGCGGCCAGCTTTTGTGAAAAGCGCTCCGCCGTGTCCAAGTCCGGAAAGTAAACCAGATTGTGAATTTTGCGGACTTTACCGCCGCGTTTGTAAATGGAGCTGATCTCGCCCTGGAGCATAAACCTGGGCCTTCCGGCCCTGGTTCGCCCGGCGTACTGCGGCAGAATGCCTGCCACATGCCCGTCATCACGCAGGCGATACAGGCCGGTGGCGTCTTCAAGCTCAAGATATTCAGCTATTTCCGCCCGCCAGGCCGGGTGGGTTATGTCGCCTGTGGCCAGAACATCGAGCCCCTTAACCCGCGCCCAGGCCGCCAGGAGGGGCAGGGAAAGACTTTTGCTGGTGGCTCGCGAAAACCGGGAATGGATGTGCAGGTCGGCTCTGAATAATTGCATACGGCAATCTTATAGCAAAAACTTGCCGCATAGGCCAGAGTCAGGCACAATGTTTTCCGGCTGAAAATTAAACTTTTTAAGCTGTTATAAATAAAGAGCCGCCGTCCTATGTTTTACGGTCCACTTTTGCCCTTTGCCGCTCCCTGCCTTGAAGCTGTTTTTTTGCAGCGGGTCAAGCGCTTCAGCATTGAGCTTGAACACAACGGCGAGCGCATTTGGGCGCACAGCAACAACTCCGGCAGTATGCTCGGGCTGCTGGCCCCCGGCAACCCGGCGCTTATTTCCATTGCCGATACGCCGGGCCGCAAATTGCCCTATACCCTGGAACTGATCCAGACCCAAGGCGTGTGGGTGGGGGTCAATACATCCATACCAAACAAAATGCTGGCCGCGGCCTTTGCCGCCGGGCGTCTGCCCTGGGCCGCGGGCTACACCCGGTTCAAACGCGAAGCGCGCTGCGCCCCGCCCTTTGCAAGCACCCGCCTGGACGCCCTGTTGACCGGCCCAAACCTGCCGCCGCTTTGGGTGGAGGCCAAAAGCGTGACCCTGCGCCAGGGAAATGACGCGACCTTTCCCGACGCGCTTTCGGAGCGCGGCCGCAAACACCTGGAAACGCTCATGGCCCTAAAAGCCCAAGGTTGCCGCTGCGCCTGCTTCTATCTGGTCCAACGCGGCGATGTCGCGGCTTTTTCTCCGGCCGCGGGCATAGACCCGACTTACGCGAGACTGTTTTATGAGGCCCTCAATTCAGGCGTGGAAGTCTATGTTTACCGCGCCGCAATCAGCAAGCAGGGCATTGACCTGGGCGAGCCGCTGCCCGTAAACGCAAAACCCTGACGGGGCCTAGGCAAAATACTTCGGAACTGTTATTAATCGCGCAACAATAAATAACACCGCAATCGAGATATTATCAATGAATCAAAACACGCATACTACCCCCGCGCCGGCCGGAGAACACAAGTTCGGCTACGTGGCCATCATGGGCCCGCCCAATGCGGGCAAATCCACGCTGATGAACACATACCTCGGAGACAAAGTGGCCATTGTCACGCCCAAGCCGCAAACCACCCGCAACCAGATCAGCGGCATCTTGTCCGAGCCTTCGGCCCAGGTCATTTTTGTGGACACGCCCGGCGTGCACCAGCTGCGCGGCAAGATGAACCGCATGCTGGTGCAGTCGGCCTGGCAGGCCATGCACGGCGCGGACCTTATTCTGGTGGTCCTTGACGGCGATGTTTACGTGCGTCGCCCTGAAAGCCTTGAGCCCGATCTTGAGCCCATGCTGAAGGCTATTGCCCAGGAAACCAGGCCCGTGGCCGTGGCCGTCAATAAAGTGGATCTGTTTCACGACAAATCACGCATGCTGCCTCTGCTGCAGCAACTACACGCGGCCTGGCCCCAGGCGGAAATTTTTCCGGTTTCCGCCCTGACCGGTGACGGGCTGCCCCCGCTGCTGGCCTTTGTCAAAGAACGCCTGCCGGACGCTCCGGCTCAGTTTCCTGAAGATCAATTGTCCACCGTGCCTCTGCGCTTCATGGTCGCGGAAATCATTCGGGAAAAATTGTTCATCAGTCTCAAGCAGGAACTGCCTTACTATACGGCCGTAAACATCGAGCAGTGGCAGGAAGATGCGGAGCGCAAGTTTACGACCATCCACGCAGTCATTTACGTGGGGCGAGCCAACCACAAGGGCATGGTCATAGGCAAAAACGGGCAGCACTTAAAGCAAATAGGCATTGACGCCCGCAAAGAAATCGAAACCTTGCTGGAGCACAGAGTGCACTTGGAGTTGTGGGTCAAAGTGCGTGAGGGTTGGACCGAAGACCAAAGCTTCTTGCAGGCCCTGCACTCGGCCAGTGAAGAATAAGCCTTTGCGGATTTGTAAAAAGCCCGGCGGCCCGGGCCGCCACAGAATCATAAATCCGCTTTTCAAGCTAAGACCGACCGTTTTTTGGCCGAAAAGCATTTCACCACTGAAGAGCAGGATAGCGCCATGACAGATTACAACCAGGCTTTGCAGGAAAGGCTAGGCAACGTGCGCCGCCGGCTGCGCGCAGCCGCCCTTGCCGCAAAGCGCAACCCGGACGACATTACCCTTGTCGCCGTATCCAAAACTCACCCGCCCGAAGCCGTTGCCGCAGCCCACGCCCTGGGCCAAATTGAATTCGGCGAAAATTACGTGCAGGAAGTCACGGCCAAGCAGGAGGCTCTGCGCGCGCTGCCCCTGCACTGGCATTTTATCGGCCACTTGCAGAGCAACAAGGCCAAGTTTGTGGCCGGCCGGTTCAGCTTAATCCACACGGTGGATTCTATAAAATTGGCGCAGAACTTGCATAAATACATGGGGCGATATGCGCCTGACGGAGAAACAGCTGCGGCAAGCCAACAGCAGGATATTCTCATCCAGGTCAATATCGGAGAAGAAGAGCAAATAGGCGGTGTGGCCGCTGCCGAGCTGCTTGACCTGGCCCGGGAGATCTTGGACCTTGAGCGTCTGCGCCTGCAAGGGTTGATGTGCATTCCGCCCTTAAGCTTAAGCGCGGCAGAAACCAGACCCTATTTTGTGCGTCTGCGGGAGCTTAAGGCTGAACTGGAACGCGAGTTGGGCCTTATGCTGCCGCATTTGTCCATGGGCATGTCCCATGACTTTGAGGCCGCCGTTGCCGAAGGCGCCACTCTGGTGCGGGTGGGCACGGATATTTTCGGGCAACGCGATTACGGACAAGGATAATCGGGCCTTTTTGACAAGGAGAGAAGAGGGGAATGGATTTAGCTACTTTACTGGGCCTTCTGATATCTTTCGGGCTGATCGGTTCGGCCATGGCCGCCGGCGCCGGAGGCTTGATGACCTTTCTGGACATCCCTTCCGCGCTCATTGTGGTGGGCGGCACTATCGGCGCCACGCTCACGCAATCTCCCTTAAGCAACGCCCTGGCCACGGCCGGAGTTTTAAAAAACGCTTTTTTCGCCAAGCCCATAAACCTTTCCGCAGTTATCGACGAATTTGTGGACTACGCCAACAAGGCCCGGCGCGAAGGCATTCTGTCGCTGGAGTCCACGGTCAACAGCCTGGGCGACACTTATTTGCGAAAAGGCTTGCAGCTTACTGTGGACGGCCTTGAACCTCAAGCCATTGAGGAAGTGCTGGAGTTGGAAATGAGCACCCTGGAGGGGCGGCACGAAACCGGAGTAAGCGTTATTGAATCCATGGCCTCCTACTCGCCGGCCCTGGGACTCATCGGCACCGTGGTGGGCCTTGTGCAAATGCTCAAGTCCATGGACGACCCCAGCGCTATCGGTCCGGCCATGGCCCTCGCCCTGATCACCACTTTTTATGGCGTGGTGCTGGCCAACCTGGTGTTTTTGCCCCTGTCCAACAAGTTAAAAACCCGCAGCAAAGAAGAAATGCTGCTGCGCGAATTGCAACTGGAAGGGATTTTAGCCATTGCCAAAGGCGACAACCCCCGCATTATGCAGGAAAAGCTGAATTCCTTCCAGCCGCCGGCGGACCGCAGAAGCGGCTAGAGCGTGAAATGCCCAGACGGCGACAGAAAACGGCGGCCAAAGCCCCCTCACTCTGGTTGATCACGTATTGCGACCTGGTCACTTTGCTATTAAGCTTTTTCGTGCTCCTGATCAGCATGGCCGTGGTGGATGAACGCCGCAAAGACGACGTCCTCACCACTGTGCGCAGTTCCCTGGGCATCGGCACCGCCTTTACAACTCCCCTCTCGGACAAAAACACGCCCAAGCCTGTGGCGCCCGGCGTTTTTGACTTGCCTGTCGACGAACTTGAGCCCTTGCGCGATATGCTGTGGGAAAACCCGACTGAAGATCTGACCCTGCAGTCCAACCGCTATGTGCAAATAATCTCCATCAACGCGGATGTGCTGTTTGCGCCCGGCGAAACCACACTGCGCCCGGAAGGCAGAATCCTGCTCGGCCGTATCGTGCCTATCCTCAGCAACTTAAGCTACCCCATACTTCTGGCCGGGCACGCCTCGCCCACGCGCGACGAAGTCAAAATATACCGGGTTTCCCTTGACCCTTATGAATTTTCGCCCACCTGGGAAATTTCATTTTTACGGATTATGTCCGTGTATGAATTTTTCAAGGAGGCCGGATTGGCCGCAGATAAACTGATGGTCGAGGGTTTCGGCGAATACCGGCCGCGAGTTTCCAATAATACCATCGCCGGCCGCGAAGCCAACCGCCGCGTTGACATTGTTCTGGACAAACGCAACGGCGAGGCGAAACTGCCAGGCGACCTGGAGCCAGATTCCGGCGGGCGCAAGGCTTACGAACAAAAGGGGTTTATCTTTGACGTGACCCCGCCCTCGGCGGAGACCGGCGAGTAAGGCTGGAAGATATGGCCAAACGGGAAAAAAACACAAAGACGGTAAAACGCGGCAATCCGCTGTGGCTGGTCACCTTTTCCGACCTGGTGACTCTGCTGCTCAGTTTTTTTGTGCTGCTCATGTCCATGTCTTCTCTGACCCAGTCCTCCATTGCGGAAGTCAACGCCTGGATCTCGCCGAGCAACTTCATTGATCGTCAGGGCCTGGGACGCATCCCCGAACGGGTAACCGCTTTTCTCGAGCTGATTAAAGACCCGTCCAACCTCGCCCCTAATCTGGACAGGATAAAGGATCTGCTCTTTCCTTATGATACCCTGCCCGAAGAAGTGAATAAAAGCACCCTGGAAGAAAACCTTAAGGTTATGGAAACACCGGAAGGGCTGGTTATTTCTTTAAATGATCAGTTGCTCTTCCCCAAAGGACAATATACCCTTAGCGAGCCGGCGGAAAAAATATTGAGTTCGTTGGTGGATATACTTTTATACACTAATATGGATATTAATATCGCCGGGTACACCGATGATGAGCCCAACGCGGAAATGAGCAACTATGAGCTCTCCGGCAAGCGGGCTTTGTCTGTTTTGGAATACTTTCTGCAAAACAAAATCCGGCCGGGACGGTTTTCCGTCAGCGGTTACGGCCCGGACAGGCCTGTGGCGGACAACAGCCTTGAATCGGGACGCGCCGCCAACCGCCGGGTGGAGATATTGCTTAAGAATGAAATCTGGCTGGGTGGTTACCGCTGACAATCCGTTATTGCGGATTTGCATCAAATACTTGCCTAAACAGCCTGCCTTAAGGCAAACTTAAAAAACGAATGCGCGGCAGTCCAAGTCACGCTGAATTCTTCAGGAGGACAGGCCCATGGCCGATGAAGAACTGGAACCGGTAAAAAAGAAGTCAAAAAAGAAGTTCATCTTCATTTTGCTGATCTTGCTGATTTTGCTCGGCGGCGGCGGATATGCCGCCTACCACTTCGGCATTGTGGACATGCTGCTCGGCAGCATAGGCAGCAGTAACGCTACCGAAGAGGCCAAACCCGAGAAAGAAGGAGCTCAGGCTCAGACAACGCCGGGCACCACTGTGACCGTGCAGCCTTTTGTGGTTAATCTGGCCAATCCCATCGGCAGTAAGCTCGTCCGCCTGAGCATGGACCTGGAAATGATTGATTCCAAAGCCGCCGACCAATTGAACCAGGAAATGGTCAAAGTGCGGGACAGCATCATTTTGCTTTTATCCAGCAAAACTTACGCTGACCTTGCGCCCCTGGAAGGCAAGCTGCAACTGAAGAATGAAATCGTGGAGCGGGTCAACCTGATTTTAGGCGGCCCCAAAGTGGTGAAAGTCTACTTCACGGATATGATCTTTCAATAAACGCTATGCGCTGGAGTATGCATAATGAGCGACGAACAAGATAAATTGGCCGAAGAATGGGCCGCTGCGCTGGAAGCCCAGGAAGAGACCGAAAATGTGGAAGCTGCCGGCGGCGAGCCTGTAGATAACGACAAACTGGCCGAGGAATGGGCCGCGGCCCTGGCCGGGGATGAGCAAGACGACCTGAAAAAAGAAAAAGAACAAAACTTTTTCTCGCAGGTGGCCACCGAAGCCAAGTTCAAGGACATGACCGAGGACGCCAAAACGCCGCGTCCGGAAGGAGAACGCCGAGAGCTGGACTTCATTCTGGATATTCCTCTGGACGTATCCGCGGAACTCGGCCGCACCCGTCTGCTCATCAATGAGCTGCTGCAACTGGGCCAGGGCTCGGTAGTGGAGCTGAATAAACTGGCCGGCGAGCCCCTGGAAGTTTATGTGAACGGCAAACTGGTGGCCAGGGGCGAAGCCGTGGTCATCAACGAAAAATTCGGGGTGCGCCTCACGGACATTATCAGCCCCATTGAGCGAGTGAAGCAGCTTGGCTAAACCATTTTACAAACAGCTCGTCGCGGCGGCGCTGATGATTTTCAGCCTGCTGCTTGCGAGCGCGCCGGCGGGCGCCGTGCCCGCGCAAAACAGCACTGCGCCCTCCGGATCAAACGTCGCAAGCGCCACGCGGCCTGAAGACTCCGGCCCCAAAGCCCTGGGAGCTGACAATCATTTTCTGCGCGAGGGCAACGCCACCGCTGAAACCGACATCTCCGGCGCCGGGGCTGTAAGCGGCGAAATTCCGCCTCACAACTCCACTGCTTTGGGCTCTTCTTCGCCGAACGAACCGGAGACCCCGATATTTTCCTGGGGCGGCTACTTTAAAGGCATCGGCGCGCTATTTCTGATTCTGGCCGCCTTGTGGGGCGTGGATTCGGTGCCTGAAAAGCCCGGGCTCACCGCGGTGGAAATGTTCCAGGCCGCGGCCGATGGCCAGATCAAGGCGCTGTGGATTCTTTGCACCAACCCCGCGCAAAGCCTGCCCGACCAGAATACGGTGCGCCGCGCCTTGCAGCGCGCCGAGTTCGTGGTGGTGCAGGAAGCCTTTGCCAGCAGCGAAACCTGCGCGTACGCCGACCTGCTGTTGCCCGCCGCGCCCTGGGGCGAGAAAGAAGGCACGGTGACCAACAGCGAACGCCGCATCAGCCGTGTGCGCGCCGCCGTGGCACCAGCGTGCGGGTGTGTGTGGTGGACACCGGCGTGGGCATCCCCGAGGAGGCGCAGGATTCGGTCTATGAGGAGTTCGTGCAGTTGAACAATCCCGGGCGCGACCCCGAACTGGGCCATGGCCTGGGCTTGCCCACGGTGCGGCGCATCGCCGCGCTGCTGGGGCTGGACCTTGGCCTGCGCTCGCGCCTGGGGCGAGGCTCCACTTTCGTGCTGGATGTGCCCGCTGCCGAG
>RCMY010004331.1_pt1 | contig 12312 bp, 11 predicted proteins | sample 2041341 | NCBI WGS metagenome assembly RCMY01 (sample SAMN09708234, study PRJNA481090) | Marine sediment metagenome, whole genome shotgun sequencing project.
CGTGCAGCGGTGCCATCACGGCATCAACCAGACTGCGAAGAGAAGCGTGACCCGGATGAGTGACAATGACCCAAAAGAAAGAAGGAAAATGAGCTTGACCCAAACACCCAATTAGAGAAGCGGACCCTGGGCGGGACCGGCTACGCTACAGTGCAGCTTACCGATAGCGGTCATTGGGACACCGCGCGTGAAAAAGGACATTTTCACCGGACTGCGTTATGATCTGGCATCTGAGGAATATGCTGAGCAAAAAGCATAGCAGGACACGACAACCTAATTTTCACCGAGAATATTTTATTGTTTGATATTGCCAATATTTGCTGGCAAGCCGTAGTTAATAACTTCTGGGAAAACAGTGGAACTAAAATGCAAGTAAGTGTTCGTGATAACAACGTGGATCAAGCGCTTCGAGCGCTCAAGAAAAAGCTACAGCGTGAAGGTGTATTCCGCGAAATGAGACTCAAAGAACATTTCGAGAAGCCGTCAGTTCGGAAAGCGCGCGAGAAAAAAGAAGCCATGAGCCGTCAGCGTAAGCTGGCACGTAAAAAGGCCGAACGTGAAGGCTGAGGCCAAACCATCTATCTTGATAGCAGATATCAACTGCGTTGCAGAAATTCGATAAAGAAGGCTCTCTGCCACCATTTGATCGGTCGCAGCATGTTCAGCCAACGGATCGTGTTGTGCAAGCAGGGACGGCCCATATCGGACCCTCTTGGTCATCCCCTAGGCGATGAGCTGCCTCCCCAGATCGGCCATTCGTGCAAAGTGTAGCGTTCGCGAGTTCCACCGATGTACCTGCGAAAGCTGCCGGTCAGTTGAACGCAGCGCATCATCGTGCAAAGCTAGTGTCGGGTGTCAAAGGCGAGCCGTATTGACGGACGAAAGTTCTTTGGGTCTGCTTCGGCCGCAGGTGGGGTAAACATATGCTTGAGGATCTAAAACGTTTCTTTGAGGATTATCCTCGGCAGATCCTTCAGCTACAGGGCGTCAAGCCAGCCGAAGTGCCTGGGGATCTGATGGACCGGTTGCTGGACTATCGGCACCGATCACTTTCCAATCTTGAAGATGCCCAGCCCTTCCGGATCGATCCCGACGCCTTCTGGATGATGAGTGAGCTAATCAACGAAATGAAGCGTGATGGGCTGGACGAGCTGTTCTCCCAGGTCCGACTGCCGTTTCCGACGATGATTGTCCTACCTCCTGTGATGGGGAGCGATAGGCTCATGCGTGGGAATGATGGGCTCGCGCTTGGCGTGGTCACGCAGATAGATGATACCATCTTCACCCAGAGATTCATTTTTCGCAACAGCAATGTCGGTCCAAGCAACTGCGTGATGATCTCGAAAGGCATGGGGGTGACGAGTGTTTCGACGCCGACCCGTGACCTTTTTGAGGCTGTCGGGATGAACGTTCCTGAAGGCATGATTGAGGACGAGCTGACGTCGAACCGAACATTCTTGGGCATTGCCGTCGCGATCGCCACTCTCTTGCGCCACGATGGCATGTTGAAGGTGGAGGAGGTCTCGCTCTACCCTAGGCAACAGAGACGCCAAGCCGAGCGCTCAGGAAAAGTACTTCCTGACATGCTCATTTCGAAGATCACCCTGGGCAAGGCGGGGCGCGGCCAAGTGGAGGCGATGAAAGAAGACATCGCGGCGGATGAACGCGAAAGTATAGCAAGAAGAACGCACTGGGTCAGAGTTCACCACATGCGCAGCAGATCCGGCAAGCTCGTCTGGCGCATGCCTCATCTTCGCGGTGCTGGCCCCTTGATCACGCAATTGCGGCATGTGACCGGTGCTACTTCGGCCGAAACATAGAGATCGCTCACCACCTCCGCGGCGCCGACTTGCAACAGGCAGTCTCGGCTCAAGCCGACTTCCGCCGTCCAACCCGATGCCGCGCCGCAGTTTCACCAGACCGGCCATACGTGCATCGCGCAGCATTTTTCAGGACCGAGTGACAGCAATGCTGGACAAATGAGATCTTCGCTGCAAGCGCGAAAAAAACCATTGGACGAGCGCATTGAAACTGGGTGAGAAGCGGAAGTTTGCTGCACTTGCTCGGATGGCGGCACCAATGGCCGGTTCTAGCTTATTCTGTTGAAAATCTCTGCAACACAAAAAATGCCTCGAAAATACAGAACGCCGTTTTTCGCTAAGCGCCAATAAGAAAACGCTGTCTGTAAAAGCCGCCTCCGAAGGAAGGTATTCTGCTGATCTGGCCTGTTCGGGCGAAGATGTAAGTTTTTCAACAGAATAAGTTCGTAGCGACCGGCGGCAGTCGTAACGAACAGATGTGTCGTTCTTTTGGTGATGGTTTTTTGTGCGTCGACTCACTTTGGGGTAACCGTTTTGACAATGCACCACCAAAAACCGTAATGCTTTACAAGCTTGGATTGCATACAGCGCCAGATCGTCGAGAAGTCACAATCTCAGCATGTATTTTGCCTTTGGCTTTGCCATTTCATTTGCAAGTGGCGGAGATTCCAATAAGAATATGGTAAGTTGAGCAGGTGAGAGGTCTCGAAACTGTCTCCAGCTTTTATATTGTATGCTATTTTTGGGAGTGAAATATCATGCTAAAAATTTCTAAATTAGCCGCGGTTGGCGCGATAGCGGTCGGGATGGTCACCGGGGCAAATGCCGCTACAGTCACAATCAATAACGACATGGACATCACTGCAGCTGCGTCTTCGGGTGCTTACGGAACTAACCTGCGTGGGACAGTAACATGTACACTGGCATGCTCCGGGTTGTTCTATACAGCTGGCGCCTATGGTTTCGGTGATCCGGGTGAGATGTTCAACGGTCCAAGTAGCTCAGGAGATGCAAACGAAGCACTCTGGGTGAATTCGATCCTCGGGACATCTTTTACCAAGACAGATGTAGGTGCCAACTACCAGAATAATGCCAACGCATTCGTATCCGCTGCGCTCTACATCATCATGAAAGTCGGCAACAACCCCAATTATTTGATGATCCGCAACGACTCGGGTGTGTCGCAGACGTTTTCATATGCCCAAGCGTCCGGATCGAAGGGAGGCCTGAGCCACACCTTTAGCCTTGGAACACCTCCCCCAAGCCCTGTTCCACTCCCAGCCGCAGGTTGGTTGTTGTTGGCCGGTATTGCAGGCATGGGTGCAATGCGCCGACGCAAAAAATCCTAAACTACTACTTTTAATGTGAAAAGGGGCCTTCCGGGCCTCTTTTTTTATAATGTAATGCACCGCGATTGACTCGCGTCATTCAAGATTTGTATTTGAATATGTTTGTGATTAATTCTTTTTCGAGAGGCTGAGTACATGACCAATATCCCATCGGTAGATAAGCACTGCTGCAACGCCCCAATGCTTGCTTAGTCACTCGTGACACAGCCCCAGTGTTGTTCGCTTTTTTGGCTGAAAACCATCAATTGCTACTTCCGACTTTTCAACAAAATAAAATAGTAACTGCCGTTTGCTGGGACGTACAAGAAGATCCGTTGTGAGGTGCGAGTAACAGGTTGGATATTCTGCACGTGCAGAATGCTGCGGGACGGCATTTGGTAACCTGAGCTCGAAGCCGACCTCGGATGCGGCGCAGCATTTCATGATATGGTGCAGTGTCAACGTCGGGTTGTCGGTGTGGGAGGGCATGGCGGGCCGGAGGAACTGTCATGCAAACATCAAACTTACCGGCTATCCGCGCACTTCGCCCCGCCTGGAACAAGGGGCGCATCGTCGGTCAGAAGCGACCGCTGAAGCCCAAACATGTCTGGGCGATCCATGTGAGGCTTGAGCTGGCCGAGAACCATCGCGCCCTTGCCCTGTTCAACATGGCCATCGACAGCAAATTGCGCCGCTGTGATCTTGTCCGCATGAAAGTTTTCGATGTTATGGCCTCTGGGCAGATTAAAGAACGAGCATCGGTCCTACAAAGCAAAACCCAAAAACCGGTTCGGTTCGAGATCTCCGAAGGCACCCGCGCGTCGGTTGCAAGGTGGACGGAAGATGCGCTGATGCTTGGGTCCGAATATGTATGGCCGGATCGCTTCCACGAGCGCCTTCACATCTCGACGCGCCAATATGTCCGAATCGTTCGCGATTGGGTTTCGTCGATCGGGCTGGAAGTGACAGCCTATGGCACGCACTCGATGCGGCGGACCGAGGTCACCCAGATTTACAAGAGAACGGGCAATCTGCGCGCAGTTCAGCTGCTTTTGGGACCTACAAAGATGGACAGCACTGTCAGATACTTGGAAGTTAAACTTGAAGATGCGCTGGCTATCTCTGAAGCTATTGAAATCTAAGTTATTGGGCCGTTCGACACGGACGGCCCTAACGTGCCGTTCGGCCCTCTCATGTAATGTTGCGATGCGGCCCACCGAAACGGCCATTCATTCAGCGTGCAGCATATTCAATCGTTAGACGATAGTTGTGCACGGACGAAGTAGACTTTTACTGCGATTGCGCCAATGGTGGGTCCGTTACCTGCGTGCAGCAGCGCTTGCGGTTTCAAATGACCCGCCGCATCAGTTGGGGCAACTTCCATCACACAGCTGGGAACGGGATAAGTCCAGCGAACAGCCGTATCGGTGAGGATGAGGTTGATATTATCGGCGATCTGGGGCAGGTTTTGGCGCGCTGAAAATCGCTGTCCGCGCGTGGACAGCGATTTTCAATCTGTTGATATTAAATGTTTTTGTTTTTTTATTAACTAATTCTTAACCCGCTCCGCACACTCCACTGCGACAGGACGGCGAATTGCCGCATAATGATAAGAGCCAAGTGCGCGGATGCTTGCTTGCGGTTCGCCGCGCTGCCCTATTTCTGACGAATTAACCTCTCATGATGTTAAGTCATTGCCGACAGATGCACACCGCATAACCTGAAAAAGGAAGTCCTATGTTAACTTTTTTGAAAGCAAGTGTGGCTGCGCTTGCACTTTCCGCGTTCGTCGCGGTCCCTATTGTAACCCTGCTCGGTGCTGATGCCGCCTATGCCAAGAACGGCGGCGGTAATGGCGGCGGTAATGGCGGTGGCAACGGCGGCGGTAATGGCGGTGGCAAGGGAAATAGCGGCGGAGAAAAATCTGGGAATGGGAAGTCCAGTGGAGCCGCTGAAAAATCAAAAAAGGAAAAGACGCAATCTGCTAAAAGCCCGGTAAAAAAAGATGCGTCGGCCAAAGCAAAACCCGCCAAAACGACGAAAGATAAATCCCCAAAATCTGCCAAAGTTACGACACCGAAAGCCAACCCGAAAGGTGCTTTGCACCCTAGCAACCTTGGCAAGCTAAACGGCGCGATCAACGCGAGCCTCAATGCAAAACTTGCCCATATCCGCAATGGTAATTTCAATGGACCGGTCGGTATGGCGGCCGCGCTCGCCTTAGCGGATTACGATTATGCCGCTGATTTTGGTGCCTTTGACGCTGCGACTGAAACGCTTGCTCTCGCCGACGCTTTTAACCTTATTGACAATGCGCCAAGCCCAGAAGCCTTGGAAGAGGCAAAAGACTTGCTTGATAATGGCATCGATGATGGGCAGGCCGACATAGATGCGCAAGCTGCCCTGGACTATCCAGACCTGACGGAAGCGAAGGCATTGACCGAAGGTGTGACTGACGCGCCAACCGCAGCCGACATTGAAGCAGCGCATGCCATCGCAGATGCGGGTGGCCCACCAACGCGCGCCGATGTGACGGCGGCAGAAGCGCAGATTTTGGGTGCTTATAAGGGCACGCTTGCGCCCGAAGATGAGGCTAAGGTGCTTGAAGCTGTTCGCGGTTCTCAGCCCACGCTTGAACAGATCGCCGAAGCACTTGGCACAGATGTGACCGCCGAACCGGCGCCTAGCGATGAACTGGCAGAGCCGATTGATGGCACACCTGCAGTGCTAATCGAGGGCTGAGGATTAAAATATATGTACGCGCAGGGGTAGCCTCGCGCGTACGTTTATATAACATTCTAATATTACATAGTTCTGTTGCTCTTTCTAACTCATTTTGAAATTGAAGTGCGCGGATGGCGCGCGGTTCGTAGCGGAGTGGTGCCTGAGAGCACACCCTACGCGATTTCGGTCGGTCTTTTCATAGGTCAAAAACGGCGTCAGAGTTGCGATCTGATCATAGAGCATCCGGGCTTTGGTAATGGTGTCTTGAGTGTTCCAATAGGTCGTTGGTATGCCGTCTTGCTTGGCCGCCGCATGCACACCGCCGAAATCTGCGCGCGCCACCCCTTTGCCGCGCGCAGACGGGTCGGTGAACAGGTCCATTAGATAGCTGGTATTGGCCACCGTTCACATAAAGCGGTGATAAAAAAATGCGCGTGGCAAACGGGGTCGCCGTCCGCATTCAGCCAACGGGCGACCCAGCTGCCGAACTTCACTGCCAATGCAGGCATTGTCAGGTTTGCTCTGGAACTGGCCACAGTTCTTATCTGGTATTCGACGACCCGGAGGCTGTAAAAATTAATGGCGAAACAAGGATTTGGTCGGTTGTCGCAGTCAGCGGAAACGAGAAACTCCAAGCGTTCTGCCCGGACTGCGGAACACCGACACATGTGGCATTCGCAGCCAATCCCGACGTCATAGCGATCAGTCCTGGCTTTCTGGACAGGCCGGACCGGTTCGCACCGAAATTTGTGACCTACTCAAGCCGCGCCTTGCCGTGGGATGATCTCGATCCAGTGCTGACTAGATACGACAAATTGCCAACCGACTAATCCGACTGTGGTCGTGGCGCTGACAACGAAAACTGGTCTTTGAAAAAATCGATCCAATGACAGGAAAGTCCGCGTTGCAGATTTTAACGCGTCGCGCAGCGAAGGGCCGCTTACCTGCCCATGGTGTCAATCGACATGAACGGCTCTTAGCAGTCCTTTGCACATTGAGACAGGACCAGAATGACCGGTTCTAGTCCAACTTTGCCCTTCTTTTCGTGCGAAACTCGAGCCCTGCTCTATGCTGGTTGGGCAGAAAGCGGCTTTCGCTGCCATTCTAGGAATGTCAGGTCCAACGCCGGTAGCAGGCAAACACTACGGCGAGCTAGGCAGCAACACACATGTCGCTCGTTTCAAAATGCAATTGTTCTGTAGCGGCTTTTGTCCTCGCGCCAAACATATACGTGATTATGACCTCTACTTCATGCGACTTCAATGTACTCATTGCATCTGGCCGATTGAATAGGCCGCTTACAAGCTCTTGAGCCACCGCCGCATTGAACGTTTTCTTCATTTGCAGGGGCAAGCCGAGGTAATTGCGAAGCGACGGTTGAAAACTTTCAGTTTCCAAACCATTTGCTATGACCATATCGTGTTCATCAAGCAGCAAGTGAAAGTACGAAACCGGTGATGAGGGCACAAGCCTTTCCGCTATTGATCCTGTGAGGTGTTTTGCCCGCACCATTACGCAACCTTCGCCAAACAAAAGAGCTGCGTATGGGTTTTGAATGGCAATTCTGTGTTGTGCCGACACGTCCAAGTCAATTGATGGAACTCCGGGGTTAATGGAGTTTGCCTTGATCCTAATAGGCCGGCGATCTGGATCACGCCTCATTTCCTCAACAGAGACGTCCGTTTGACCTATCCAAAGGATAGACTTTGGCACACCTTGCGCCGTAACCACTAGATCGCCCTGAATTAAGGTCTCTATTTTGCGGTAGCCAGATGGCGTTAGGATGTTGGTCCCCGCGCAAAAACAGACGTATACTGGGGGAGGCGCAAAATTTGCATTGTTCAGTGCAATTGCCCCGTTCCCGAACTGGTTCATCAGGCTTAGTGATCCGGTGCCATCATTAACGAAGAAGAACCGTTCCGTGACACCGTTAATCACCGTCGATATGACTGTGACAGTCTTGCCTTCTAGTGGATCTGGCACTTTGCCGTTTGAAAGGGGCAATCCGCCAGTAAGTTCAACCGTGAAGTTGTAGCGAACGCCGTTGATCAACACGGTAGTGTCTGGGTCAGGGGCACCACCATTGCGTTCCAGCACGATGTCGCCACCGGGGCTGGCCTCAAACGTAAGCAGTACGACAGGCTGTTGAGACTTGTTCTCAACATTCAACGCTGCATTATTGGCGGAGGATCCATCGCCGCGTGCATAAAAACTGATACTTGTGGTCATCCGACGTCTCCAAAGTTCTCCTTGCAAACATCGCAATGGATTGGGTTCAATCTAGGGCAAAATTGTGAACAATCTGGTAAAGCGGCGCGCACCCGCAGAGCGTGAGAAACAATCAGCTTCGTGAACTACTACATTCGATCTGTGCGCCGCATCAGTTGGTTGGGGGGTAAATAGGACGTCAGCTTAATAGACGAGTTTGAAATATTCGGCGTGAAAATTATTTTCCATACCAGTTCCGCAAAAGCCCATCGACATATTTGACGTGCCCGAAATCTCGCCTCCGGCTACTAACGCAGCACCTTCGATCCCGTCGGCATTGGCGGCAAAACTGATATCGTGCTTGGCCAAAAGCTGACTACCGAAGATTTGCAGAGCCGAGGGGAAATCCATGCTGCCCTGCGTCACAAGTTGTGATCCGCCGCCTTCGGCACAATTGTCGTTTAGCCCAATCTGAAGGCCAGAGCTTGCCGTTATAGACCTAGCCGACGTGTTGGTCGATACGACCACAGAGTTGATGATCTTTACACCTTGCTCGAACTTGATTTGGCAGCTTGTGACGATTACAGCATTCTTTACAGTCACGTTGGATTTGATAGTGAGTGCTGCACCGCCTGAACATGTGTAGGTGTGCAATTTGCCCTCGACCAAATCTGCTTGGGTAACATTACGGCTTGAAAACACCTTTGCGGTATTCGACGTAATGTAGGACGGCAAATATTGCGGGTCAAAACTCAACAACCCACTAATCAATGCATCAATTCGATTTATGATCCGGATATTCCATGACCCTTCCCGCAGCGCATCGGCAAGGCCAGTGTTCGATTTGTAACCGGAGTTTGGCAGCTCAATATCATTGAGGTTTGCCATGGATACGATTGTGCCGGGTTCAAAGTAGTTGTTACTGTTGAGCGAAACATAACTGTTAGAGTGAATGCAAAACCCATTCGAAAAGCTGTTGTTGCTCTGAATATCGACAACGCCCTCGGCAACGAACCCCTCGCGCAAGCAAGTCGGATGGTAGGTGGTAAAGACGGAGGTTACCGATAGGTTCCATTCATCAAGACCGACCAACTTCAACAAGTACGTCGCTACCGCATTATCATTTTCTAGCGTTCTTCGGGTTGTTACCTTTACAGCCTTTCGCGAACCCGACAGCGGTTCGAAGCTTCGGGTGTCAGCATCATACAGACCGAATTCAATATCGGCATCGTTTAGAACAGCTCCGAATGCGCTCTCTGCCATGTTGCCGAGTGCGATTTCATGTGCTGCGGCAACCGCTTCGCTTTCGGATTTGAGCTCACGGGTGTATAAGGCAGCGTGCCCAGCGGCATCGGCCGCAATCTGTAGATGGGTACGCGCCATCATAGCATTCCCAATATCGATTGCGTAGCCGCCCACAAACATTGTGGTCACCAAGATGAATATGCTGAATGCAGTCATTCCACCTGATTCATCAGGCGAAAACGGTGCTCTATTCTTGTCGGTCAAGAAATTCATATCAGGTCTCCGCAAGATGTTGGGCGCCGACGGTAACGTTGAAGCCACTAAAAAATTCGAGCACTTTTGTTCCCGTAAGATCGCCAACTGGGATTGTAACAATGCTGGTGATAATGCCTGACGACAAATAGGTCTCCACAGTTGCGTTTGGGGCCATATTGCTAATAGCGGCAATAATCATAGCTTCTGCGTCTTCGGTTGTTCTGATGCGACCAATCGAAACGGCACGGTTGGTATCTTGTACCACCCTCAATATCTGGCTCCGGCTTCCAAAGATGAGTGACGTGTCAACGACTAAGCTGAATAGGAGCGCCATAACAGGCAACCAAAGGACAAATTCGACTGAAGCCGTGCCGGAGTCATTCGAAAGTCTATCGGTGATTGTCTTTTTAAGCTTTGCTTTGACTATTTCATTCATTCGATATTCCAATATTCTTTCGCCGACCAAGCCTTCTGTTGCGCGCATATGGGAGTTACATTGCACGCATTGCGACGCGGATATTGTGAACCTTGATCCTCGTAAGCGGCAAAGAGATGGAGAAAAGAAGGCCATTTGACGTCAACTTCATGGCTGTGAGGCCAAATGGTTTCTGCAATCGCAGTACCGACCCTGTCCTAAATTGGAAAGGCATCTTTTGGGTGCGGACGGCACAACCCTTGTCGTGTCAATCCTAGTGGGCCATAGGGCCCCGTTCCAATCTGCCAAGCTCAAGGTGCGGGATCGCATAAACGATTTGTGCAGATCAAGCGCGACAGGTAACTCCATTTAAAAAATCTGTATTTGCAAAAGGGCAAGCTAGGCACATCTGTCTCGGCTCCATTCGCCTGAAAGATCAGACGCCGCACTTTTGAGCGAGGGGGGAGTTGACGCAAAGGGCGTGGGTGCTTATCGAAAGGGAGCGCGCCAAGCCCTGCACAAGGCCTACATCATCCCCAAATGCACAGCTAATGGCATAACGACGGGCAATCCCGCAATAATTCCCAGCCAAATGAAACTTCTTTTTGGGAAGTGGATTGGAGCCGCCGCAATTTCCTTAGGTATGTGGTATTATATTCAGTTGGAAAATTTGAAGTAAGGCTGGGAAACACTCTCCTCGGAAGTGTTTTTGATGATCGAACTGTAGATGTGCATATCTGCAGTCGAGATGGGGGCACGTCACGAAGCGATGCCTTTTTCACGCCGCATGAGCACAGCTAATGGCTTTTGTTACTAACGGTGTTTGAGCCGTAAAGAAATTTTTAATCAGAACCCTGGCTTCGCTTGCTTTCAAGCTGCGCATCGCGTCCGGGCGCTTGAAAAGCGCCTGCAACAACTCTTGCTTTACGGTGCCAGAGAGAGATTGGCGCATCTGCGCGGAAATGCCGTTATAAGATCGAAGCGAAGGCTGAAAACTTTCGGTGAGTAAGCCATTCGAGATCAGCAAATCATGATCGTCCAGCAAAATGTGGTAGTAATTTATATCCGTATTTGGAGTAACCACATCTGCGGCAAGGCCAACCAGATGCTTGGCTGGCACCAAGACCCTAGGTTCTGCAAAGTAATATTCGCACCAATCGCCTTCCAAAACCACGCGATGTTGTGCCGAAACGTAGAGGTCAGCAGAAGGAACTCCTTGCCCAAACGAATTGGCTGCAATTCGAATAGGCCTGCGGGTTGCGTCACGCCTCATATCTTCGACGGTAACTGTGGATTGGCCTATCCATAGAATTGGCACGGCGTCGCCACGGTGTCGGATAACCAGATCGCCAAGCTTGAGGGATTCAACTTTCTTATTCCCTGCTGGAGTCAGAATATCTGTGTTCTGACAAAAACAGATTTGAATGTCCGGTGGCGTGAAGGTGTTATCCGTTAACGAGAGGGCGCCATTACCGAATTGATTCATCAGCGACATAGTTCCGCTGCCATCGGTGACAAAGAAAAAGCGTGTGTAGGCCCCATTTATTACCACCGATATAACAGTGACCTGCTTGCCTTCTAGAGGATCAGGGACCTTGTCGTGATTGGTGGGCAAGTTTCCTGTTTGCTCAAGCTTAAAGTTATAGGAAACACCATCAATGATGACAGTTGTGTCGGGATCGGCAGCTCCACCGTTTCTTTCCAGAACGAGATCTCCGTTCGGGCCACTGTCAAACGTTATCAGCACAGTCGGCTGTCTTGAGGAGTTCATGACGTTAAGCGTCGCATTGTTCGCCGTCGACGAGTCGCCCCGCGCGTAAAAACTTTTGGTTGCCATCGTTTGCGTCCATTTTTGGATCGTTTGTCTGCTCGACCGATATGCTAGCACATCGATAAAGAAACGCTAGGGGTTATAAAAACTAAGGGGAGAGCCGACAAGCGGCAAATCGTAGTATCCGCAGCGAATGAGACGAAGTGTTCAGAGAACGGATGGAGGGGGCGTCTACACTTACTCTTCAATTCACGACCATTTCGGCCAAGAGCGCACCTTTATTCTCTGGACAGTTTTAAGTTGAACCGATGCTCTGCTCTCTCAGAATGATGCTGACTACAGAGAACGCCAATGAAAGGGAGGCGGAGGCTTCGAATAGATTTGCTGCTGCTGAAGTCGCTCAAGCCGGATATGAGGCCGGAATTTCGGCTGTTGAGGGTGTTGTGGGCGAGATCTTCGGTGGGACTATGCGGATCGCATGATGCCAGCGGGAAAATCACAATGAAAGCCCCTGCATCTACGCGCCAGGCTCAGGAACGCCTGAAA
>RCMY010004332.1_pt1 | contig 12311 bp, 7 predicted proteins | sample 2041341 | NCBI WGS metagenome assembly RCMY01 (sample SAMN09708234, study PRJNA481090) | Marine sediment metagenome, whole genome shotgun sequencing project.
CCTCTGCGAACAATACAAATAAAGAAGAAGCGTTATCAGCATTAGAGGTTCTTGGCTTTGCTCGACGATCTGCCGAAAAGGTAGTGGACAAAGTACTTCGCCAAGATCCTTCGTTAAGCGTGGAGAACATCATTAAACTCGCGCTGAAAAATTTGTAATAAGTTTGAAAACAGGGGCCAAACCAATTCTTAAATCTTCATTTAAGCTATCGTTCCTATTCCTATTTTTCGTCATGATGACTGGGGTTTCCCTGGCACAAGAGACGGATGGTGAGGAAGAGGGCGAACAGCAGGTCGACTCCGTAAAGACCGGTTTTTCTTTGGGAAGGCTCCAGATGAACAATCCTGAGAGCATTGTTTCCAAATACAATTACGACCCTAACCTCGACATGTATGTGTACTCCGAAAAAGTAGGCGATTTTGATATCGGATACCCCATCATCCTTACCCCTGAACAATATTATGAGTTGGTGCGCCAAGAAGGCATAAAAGGCTATTTCAAGGAAAAATCGGACGCCTATTCCGGTAAAAAGGAAGGCAGCGAGGAAGCCCGAAAAAACCTCCTTCCAAACTTCTATGTAAACAAAGACTGGTTCCAATCCATATTTGGCGGCAATGCCATTGAAGTGATCCCGCAGGGTTCCGTGGCGATGGATTTGGGCGTCATTTGGCAGAAAAATGATAATCCCGCGTTGTCCCCAAGAAACCGTACGAATACTTCTTTCGATTTCGATCAGCGTATCAGCCTGAGCATGTTGGGCAAGATTGGCGAACGCCTTCAGGTAAACGCTAATTATGATACAGAGGCGACCTTCGATTTTCAGAACATCGTAAAATTGGACTATACACCTACAGAAGACGACATCATACAATCCATCGAGGTCGGTAACGTAAATATGCCGCTGAACAGTTCGTTGATTACCGGGGCACAGAGTCTTTTCGGTGTAAAAACGCAATTGCAGTTCGGTAAAACCAAAGTGACAGCCGTATTTTCCGAACAGCAATCCCAGAGCAATACGGTGGTGGCCCAAGGCGGCGGTACCATCAACGACTTTTCGGTGACGGCCTTGGATTATGATGAGGACAAACACTTTTTTCTCTCTCAGTATTTTAGGGATAATTACGATGCCGCCCTGGTCAATTACCCGTACATCCGAAGTCAAGTACAGATTACCCGCCTAGAAGTTTGGGTCACCAACCGCAGTCAACAAACCCTAAATGTGCGTAATGTTGTCGGAATACAGGATTTGGGGGAATATGATCCTCTAAATGCCGGGGTTGAAAACCGAACGAGGATCGGTACCAACGCACCAGCCAATTTCTTTACTGCCAATACTGGGCAGCCGAATGACCTTCCAAGAAACAATGCCAACAATTATAATCCTGCAGCCATCGGACAAGGTGGTGTACTTACCCAAAGTATCCGTGACGTCTCAACCATAGAACAGGGCTTTAACATTCCCGGTTACCAGCCCAACCAAGGATTCGATTATGCGTATCTGGAAAACGCCCGTAAACTGGAGCAGGGGAGGGACTTTACCTTCAACTCCCAATTGGGCTACGTTTCCTTAAACCAACGTTTGAGCAACGATGAGGTGATGGCCGTAGCTTTTCAATATACTTATAACGGCAAGGTCTACCAAGTTGGGGAATTCGCCAATGGCGGCGTCGATGCCGTTACGGTTACCGGGGGCGCCTTGGACAATCCTATAATTAACAATAACACCCTTGTCCTCAAACTTATAAAAAGCAATATTACCAACGTTTCAGATCCAATCTGGGACCTGATGATGAAAAATATTTACGCTACGGGCGCCTTCCGGTTGAGCCAAGAGGACTTTAAGATGAACATTCTCTATAGCAATCCGACACCTAGAAACTACATTACCCCGGTAACAGCCTTTCCCCAGCAAAATGACGGTGGTAAACCCTTGGAAGAGCGCATACTTCTAGAAGTTTTTAACTTCGATAGATTGAATGCCTACAACGATGTACAGCCCGGTGGGGACGGATTTTTCGATTTTATTCCCGGAATTACCGTCGATACCCAGAACGGCCAGATTATTTTTACCAAGGTCGAGCCTTTCGGTGAATACCTGTTCGATCGTCTCGGTGGAGGCGATTACAATGTGGCCAACGGACAGGGCTATAACGAAAACCAAGAAAAATACGTTTTCCGCGACATGTACGAGCTGACCAAATCGGCCGCTTTGCAAGATCCTGAAAAAAATAAATTTTTATTAAAAGGAAGGTACAAGTCCGAGGGAAGCAACGGTATTCCTATAGGGGCCTTCAACGTGCCGAGAGGGTCGGTGCGCGTAACGGCAGGCGGTCGGCAATTGCAGGAAGGTATTGATTATACCGTCAACTATCAGGCCGGTACGGTTCAGATTTTGGACCCCAGTTTGGAAGCCTCCAACACGCCCATCAATATATCCGTAGAAAATAACGCCGTTTTTGGCCAACAGACGCGGAGGTTTACCGGCGTAAATGTCGAGCACCAGTTCAACAAGAATTTTGTGCTGGGTGCTACCCTGTTGAACCTTAATGAACGGCCCCTGACCCAAAAATCCAATTTCGGCGTCGAACCCGTCAACAATACGGTTTTCGGTATGAACGGAAACTTCTCTACGGAAGTCCCCTTTTTGACGCGAATGGTCAATAAGCTGCCGAATATCGATACTGACGTTCCCTCGAACGTATCCGTACGGGGCGAGGTGGCGTTTTTAGAGCCCGGTTCCCCGAAAAATGCGGATTTTCAAGGTGAGACGACTACTTATCTAGATGATTTCGAGGGTGCACAGGCCTTGATCGATATCCGCTCTTCCTTGGGATGGGCCATGGCCAGTACACCGCTGGAATTTTTGGACAGTCCTAATCAAAAAGGCTTAGAGACGGGCTTCCAAAGAGCTAAATTGGCTTGGTACACCATCGACCCAGTTTTTTATTCCAACCAAAGACCGTCCAGCATCAGTGACAGCGATATTTCGACCAACGCCGCCCGTAGAATATTCATCGATGAAGTATTTCCCAAGGTCGAGGTGGCTCAAGGCCAGACCCGGCAGCAGACCACCCTCGATTTGGCCTATTATCCGAATTTAAAAGGACCCTATAATGCCAATACCAATTTTGATGGGGTGATCGGAAACCAAAAATGGGCGGGTATTATGCGCTCGTTGAGTAGTACCAACTTTGAGCAGGCGAATGTAGAATTCGTACAGTTCTGGGTGATGGACCCCTATTTGGAAGGTACGGCAACAAGCCCGGGCGAACTGGTATTCAACTTGGGGAACGTTTCCGAAGATATCTTGGCCGACGGTCTTAAACAATATGAAAACGGATTGCCCATCAATGGTAAGGGCAGCACAAAACCGGCAGACCCCATCTGGGGCCCGGTACCTGCTACACAGGCCTTGGTGTATGCCTTCGATGTCGAGGAAAGCAGTCGCGCACAACAAGATCTTGGTTTCGACGGACTCGATGACACGGCCGAAAGCGATATCTACGGTACGGAAAATGGTCCGGATCCTGCTTTGGACAACTACGAATATTTTTTACAAAGGGAAGGCAGCGTTTTGGATCGTTACTTGAATTTTAACAACACACAAGGCAACTCCCCGATACAGGTCAACAACGATAACAGGGGCTCGACTACTCTTCCCGATGTTGAGGATATCGATCGTGATCTTACCATGAATACGGTCAATAGCTATTATGAGTATCGCATCCCTATTAAACCGAATACGACCGTAAACGATAAATATGTAACCGATATACGGGATTCACTAGTGCTTTCAGGAAACCGTATTCCCAACGGCAGCACGGTTCGTACACGATGGATACAGTATAAAATTCCACTGAGTGATTTCACGGATGCCGTTGGTGGTATTACTGATTTTCGTTCTATCAGTACGATGCGTATGTATATGACCGGCTTCGATAGTGACGTGCTGCTCCGTTTTGCTACACTTGATCTTGTACGTGGCGACTGGCGGACGTATGTGAAGTCCCTCGAAGAAAACGACCCGAACCCAGGTGACGACGGCACTACGTTAGATGTCAATGCCGTGAACATTCAAGAAAACGAGAACCGCAACCCTATTCCTTATGTGTTACCACCGGGCGTACGCCGTGAACAGCTGAACAACAATAATACGATCATACAACAGAACGAGCAGTCTCTTTCCTTGGTGGTCGAGAATCTCGAACCTCAAGATTCTCGTGGGGTGTTCAAGAACTTGGACATCGATCTGCGGCAGTACGAGAAACTGAAGATGTTTATCCATGCCGAAAAAACTTTGGAAAGTGATATATACAATATCGAAAATCCCTTGATCGGTTTTCTAAGGATAGGCACCGACTTCTCCCAAAATTTCTACCAACTGGAACTGCCTTTGGAGTTTACAGCTTTCAACGCCAGATCCTCGGAAGCCGTTTGGCCCGAAAATAACCAAATGGAAATTATTTTGTCGGACCTTAACAAGGTGAAATCGATTTGGATTGCCGGTGGCGACTTGAGTGAAATCCGCTATTTCGAAGTGATCGAGGGTGAAGTAGCGGCCGTTGACGAGTTCGCACCGCGCACTCCCGGAAGATTGCGTATCGGTATCAAGGGAAATCCTTCGTTGGGAAGCATCCGGAGTATGATGGTCGGTATGAAGAACGCTGCCAACCTACCCTTACGTGGCGAGGTGTGGTTCAACGAACTGCGTTTGGCGGGACTTGACAATGAAGGAGGATGGGCTGCAATCGCGGCTGTAGATGCCAATATTGCGGATTTCGCCGATATTTCAGCAACGGGCAGTACCAGCACTTCCGGTTTCGGGGCCATCGACCAAATGCCGAACGAAAGGGCCCGGGAAGATGTGATATCCTATGATTTGGTCACCAATGTTAATGTTGGACAGTTGCTACCTCCGAAATGGAATATCCAGATTCCTTTTAATTATGGAATATCCGAGCAAATGATAACCCCCGAATTCGATCCGGTGTATGACGATTTGAAATTGGATGATCGCATAACGGCCGCCGAAAATCCCGATAGTAATCAAAATCCCGATGAAATTAAGGAGCAGGCCGAGGATTATACAAAACGTACAAGTGTCAATTTTATCGGTGTGCGTAAGGATAGGGGCGAAGAGGCCGATGCCAATTTTTACGATATAGAAAACTTTACCTTTAATTATTCCTATAACGAAATCAACCACCGTGATTTTGAAATCGCCGCTTTGGAAGATAAGGATCTGAAGACCGGTTTTGTCTATAACCATGCTTTCAAGCCTCTGGAAGTGGCCCCTTTTGCCAAAAAGGATTCCCTCTTTAACGGAGCATACTGGCAATGGTTGAAAGAACTGAATTTGAGCCTATTGCCTACCACAGTATCGGTAAACTCCAATTTCGATCGACAGTTCAACCAACAACGTTTTCGTGACGTGGTCGAGGAAGGCGTCGATAAATTGGATCTTCCGACGCTACGACAACGCAATTACCTGTTCAACTGGCAATATGCGGTGAATTACGCTTTGACCAAATCGCTTCGCCTTAATTTGACAGCGAGCAACAATCATATTGTACGCAATTATTTTGAAGATTTTACGGATGACAATGGCGATGAGCGACAACGGATCGACGAAACTTTAGGACTTTGGGATGGCTTTTGGGATTTGGGCGAACCCAACCGACATGCCCAGCAATTAGAACTGAACTACGAAATCCCATTTAGTAAAATACCCGTACTCGATTTTATCAATGCCCAATACAGCTACACCAGTAATTTCGACTGGCAGCGCGGCGGGGATGCGCTTCGTGAAGTCGCCCTGCAAGATATCAATACCGTACAGAACGCCAGCACCCACAATCTCACGGCCAATCTGACGATGGACAAGTTCTACAACCTGATCGGCCTGAAAAAGCGAAAAGGCGGTGGAAAAGACGCATCACCGGTACGCAGGGACAAAGCTGGAAACCCTGCCGAGGACGCCGAAAAAGTCAAAAAGAAGTCCAGTGGACTTTTCAACACGGCCGTAGATATCTTGACCATGATCAAACGTCTCAACGTTAATTATAACGAAAGCAACGGTAAAGTACTACCGGGCTATACGCAATCCGTTGGGTTTGTGGGTTCATTGCGGCCTTCGCTGGGTTTTGTATTCGGAAGCCAGGCCGATGTACGTTTCGATGCTGCACGTAAGGGTTGGTTGACCAGTTTCGACGAGTTCAACGAGCAATATATGGAAAACACGAATAAGCAATTGAATATCACGGCCACAGCTTTGCCTATTAAAGATCTGACCATCGACCTGACGGCCGACCGACAGTATTCCAACAGCTACCAAGAGAGTTTCAGCATTGCTGAAGATAATACCTATAATGTACAGTTAGGTAATGATTATGGTAATTTCAGTATTTCTACCATGATGATCGGTACCGTCTTCGGCAAGAGCGACGAATTTACTTCCGATAATTTTGAAGAGTTCAAGCAAAACCGGATTACCATCGCCAATAGATTGGTGGCCGATAGGGGGCAATCTCCCGGTACTTTGGACGAAGATGGATTTCCGCAGCTTTACGGAAAGACCCAGCAAGACGTGCTATTGCCCGCTTTCTTCGCTGCATACACGGGGCAGGATGCCGAGCGGGTAAACTTGGATGTCTTCCGGCAGATACCCATCCCCAATTGGAATATCAAGTATACCGGCCTGATGCGTAATAAGTGGTTTAAGAAGCAATTCCAACGCTTTTCAGTAAGTCACGGGTATCGCGCCGCTTACAGTATCAATTCTTTCCAGACCAATTTGGAGAAAACGCAATTGCAGAACGATGGATTATCGACCACGGATCCCGAGACTGGCGATTTGATGTCCGATCTGATACTGAACAATGTCGTACTGACCGATGAATTTAACCCCCTGATGCGGGTCGATTTCGAAATGAAGAACTCGGTAAGCATTTTGGCCGAAATGCGCTCGAACCGTGCCTTGGCCTTGAGTTTCGATAACAACCTGATGACCGAGATTAATGGTAAAGAATATACGGTTGGCATGGGCTATCGCTTTAAAGATGTCAAGTTCGTGACCAATATCGGCGGCAACAAGACCCGCTTAAAAGGCGACCTCAACCTCAAAGCTGACGTCACCCTTCGCGACAATATCACCATCATCAGAAACCTCGATATTGACAACAACCAGATCACTTCGGGGCAAAATTTATTATCCATCAAGTTCACGGCCGACTACGCCCTGACCAAACAGCTGAACGCCCTCTTCTTCTACGATCATTCGTTCTCCCAGTTCGCCGTATCCACTGCCTTCCCTCAGACTACCATCAATACCGGGTTTACGTTGCGATATAATTTTGGGAATTGATTTGAACTTGCGTTTGGACTTTATTTTTTTGATTACCTATCAGAATCATTTACATTTGCTCTTTCACGAAAAAAATACACTATGAACCTACCCTCTGATTTAAAATACACCAAAGACCACGAGTGGATCAAGATAGACGGCGATATTGCGACCGTCGGAATTACCGATTTTGCACAAAACGAGCTAGGAGACATCGTTTATGTCGAGGTCGAAACCCTTGACGAGACCTTAGATAAGGATGAGGTTTTCGGCACCGTGGAAGCCGTTAAGACTGTATCGGATCTCTTCCTTCCGCTGAGCGGCGAGATCATCGAGTTCAACGAAGCCTTAGAAGACGCCCCCGAAAAAGTCAATTCCGATCCCTATGGCGAAGGGTGGATGGTAAAAATAAAGATCAGCGATAGCTCGGAGGTCGACGGACTGTTATCGGCGACGGAATACAAAGAGATAGTAGGTGCTTAAGACGAGAAAGTTTGCCTTTGCATTTATCAGTTGGATGACTTTCGTAACCTGGGCCAGCCTATCCAGTTTTCAGGATGATGACACACCCGATATTAATATTCCCCATTTTGATAAGATAGTCCATTTTGGTTTCTATTTTGGTGCCACCGTTTTAGGAACATTTTTTATCCGTGAAACGGCCCATGGCAAATCCTCATTAATCAAAACCTCTATATTTGTAGCGTTGGGAGCTATAATTTTTGGTATAATAATTGAGGTTTTACAATATAGGTATACACTTGATAGGCAGGGCGATGTATTCGATGCGCTGGCAAATAGTTGCGGGGCGATTATTGGCGTATTGGCCATAAATTGGTTCTTTCTTGGGTCAAAAGGATTAAAATGGAAAAATTAATTGCTTTTTAACAGATTATTTAATTAAATTAGCAAACACTAAAATGTAAAGGATATGGAACAGAAAAAAAATCCGAAGTCAGATGTAGGCCGCAGTAGCGGACTGTATTTTGTAATAGGACTGGCTGTGACTCTGGCCGTTGTGTATACCGCTTTCGAATGGAAAACCTACGATGAGGTCAACGATTACGATATCTCGATGAACGTCGACGATGACCTCGACGAAGAGGTGCCGATGACCGAGCAGATCAAGACGCCACCGCCACCCCCGCCCCCTGCCGCTCCCGAAGTGATAGAGGTAGTCGAAGATGAGGAAGAGGTTGAGGAAACCATTATCGAATCTACCGAGACCAGCCAGGATGAAGAAATCATAGAAGTAGAGGATGTAGAAGTCGAGGAAGAAGTAGAGGATGTCGATGTACCTTTCGCCGTAATTGAAGACGTTCCTATTTTTCCAGGTTGTGAGAATGAGTCGGACAAAAGGGCCTGCTTTCAGGAAATGATGCAAAAACACATCAGCAAAAACTTCCGTTACCCAGAAATTGCTCAAGAAATGGGCGTCCAAGGTAGAGTGGCAGTAATGTTCACCATACAAAAAGACGGTAGCATCGGTAACGTAAGAATGCGTGGACCGGACAAGAACCTAGAAGCCGAAGCCGCAAGGATTATCGGTAAACTTCCAAAGATGACCCCGGGAAAACAAAGAGGTAGGGCGGTAAGGGTTCCTTTTAGTATTCCGATTACATTTAAGCTACAATAATATTTGTCATTCCCGCGAAGGCGGGAATCTGTTCAAAATATCTGAAACAAAAATCCCGCATTCGTTCGAATCGCGGGATTTTTTAATTTTGCCCACTGCCCACTGCCCACTGCCCACTGCCCACTGCCCACTTTTCCAACATCCCTGCACCGCTATTCTGCGACCGGTGGCGCAAAAGTACGCACACGCATCCATCCCTTTATCCATTATCCGGAACCCGAACTTGAACCTCCCAATAAATTCTAACAATTCATTGCAAACAATCGTGTTCCTAGTTACCTTTGCATTCCGAAAAGAAGGCGTATGAAGACTGCGGTCAACACGGCGAAAAGCTCTACTTGGACATTGGCTTTTGCCGATTTTAAAGAAATCACCAAGGCCAGACTGGCCGTTAGCGTGGTCTTTTCTTCCATTGCCGGTTATTTTCTGGGGGCCTATCAAATCGATTTTGTTTCTATACTACTTTTGGCTTTCGGCGGGTATTGTATGGTAGGGGCATCGAATGCCTATAACCAAGTTATAGAAAGAGATTTGGATGCCTTGATGAACCGGACTAGGAACCGACCGATTCCTGCTGGCCGTATGTCTGTCAACAAAGCTATGGGTATCGCTATTACCTTGACTGCACTCGGTGTCATCGCGTTATATATTCTTAATCCCAAAACGGCCATGTTCGGGGCGATTTCCATCTTTTTATATACCAGTGTTTATACGCCCTTGAAGACCAAAACGCCTTTGGCGGTATTTGTGGGCGCTTTTCCCGGAGCTATTCCCTTTATGCTGGGTTGGGTAGCGGCGACCGGCGATTTCGGTATCGAGGCCGGTACTCTTTTTATGATTCAGTTTTTCTGGCAGTTTCCCCATTTTTGGGCTTTGGGCTGGATGTTGCACAAAGACTACAAAAAAGGCGGATTCAAAATGCTGCCTACGGGAAAAAGGGACAAAGGCACGGCGCTACAAATCATTATGTATACCATTTGGATGCTCGTCATTTCGATCATTCCCGTTTTCGGAATCACAGGTAGATTGCAGCTTTCCATCCCCGCGGCCATCCTGATTTTCGGTATGGGCATGGTCATGCTCGTATTTGCCTTCCTTCTATATGAAAAACGTGACAATACCACCGCGAGAAAATTAATGTTGGCCAGCGTAAGCTATATTACTTTGATGCAAGTGGTCTATGTTATTGATAAGTTTATAAGTTGAACCACTAATTCACTAACGCCCTAGTTCACTAACTCACTAATTTCAACAATGGATTTAACACAAAGCACGAACAAAGAAAAAATCGATAGGGCAAAAAAAATGATGCTTTGGTTCGGTATCGTAAGCCTCGTGATGGGTTTTGCGGGCTGGACAAGCGCTTATATCGTAAGTAGCTCACGCGACGATTGGGCCAGTGATCTGCAGCTGCCGCAATCTTTTTACATAAGTACTGCCATAATCATATTGAGCAGTATCACATATATTTTGGCCAAAAAGGCTATCAAGGAAGGCAAACGAGATATGTGTACCAATTGGTTGTGGGCAACTTTGGCCCTGGGTATCGCGTTTATCTTCTTTCAGTTCAGGGGTTTTTCTGAAATGGTGGCGCAGGGCTATTATTTTACCGGACCTACAAGTAGCATTAAGCTATCGTATGTTTTTTTGATTGCTGCGGTACATGTTGTGCATGTGGTGGCGGGTATCATTTCGTTATTGGTCGTTCTGTATAACCAAATCAAGAAAAAGTACTCCGTTCAAGAATATTTGGGATTATCCCTAGGGGCTACGTTCTGGCACTTTTTAGATTTGCTGTGGCTTTATTTGTTGGGCTTTATGTATTTTGTGGGCTAGTAAATTGTTATCGCATTGAAGTAATACGACCCCTGTTCTGAAAGTGCCAAGAAAGTAAATATGAATTTTAGGCATTAACTGCCGTTTGACACAAATTTCTTTTTCAAAAATTGGAATTTGGTGTTTGATTCCGAGATTTCGTGAGGAATTTTAGGGTTGATGGCTTACTTCATTTATATTTATGCTTACAATTTGGACAATAAATTATAATAAAGTCGTTTTTCATAATGATTCGGCTTTCGTTTCAAAAAAGAAAACTATATTTTTGTGCAAACTTTAACCATACTATAAGTATATGGATACTACGGTGACAACGGATACGGCGGAAGAAAACGTCTGGGGCGGCGGAAATCGGCCCTTAGGTGCCAGTTATGGCAAATTGATGATGTGGTTCTTTTTGGTTTCGGATGCCCTGACCTTCTCCGGCTTTTTGGCGGCGTATGGCTTTTCGAGATTCAAGTTTATCGAAACCTGGCCGATAGCCGATGAGGTTTATACCCACGTTCCGTTTTTCCATGGCAACTACCCCATGATCTATGTGGCGTTTATGACGTTTATTTTGATTATGTCATCGGTAACGATGGTATTGGCCGTTGATGCAGGGCATAAAATGAAGCAGAATGCCGTTATTTGGTATATGTTTCTAACGATAATTGGAGGAGCTATTTTCGTAGGTTCACAAGCTTGGGAATGGGCGACTTTTATAAAGGGTGATTATGGCGCGGTAGAGACCAAAGGCGGTAGGATTTTGCAGTTTCAGTATGCCGATTCTGGCGACAGGGTAGCGCTGGCCGATTTTGCGAAGACGATTCCTGACGAACGTGCGGAGCATGATAGGTCTGTTGGTGTCTGGTACATGGCCGAGCCCTATTTGCCCAGTTATTCTTTTGAGGAAGTGGTCGAAGGTCTTAAGGCCAATCCGAATATCGTAATACGTACCGAATCCATCATTCAGGAAGGGGAGAAGGAAGGTCACAAAACCGTACTTACCCGAGAGCAATCTCTTGAAAAGATAAAGGAAGGTGTTCAAATAGTTGAAGGAGCCAACCTTGTCCATAATGAATACGGAAACCGTTTGTTTGCCGATTTCTTTTTCTTTATAACGGGCTTTCACGGTTTTCACGTATTTACCGGGGTATTGATCAATATTATTATCTTTTTCAACGTAGTGCTTGGTACTTACGAGCGGAGAGGACATTACGAAATGGTCGAAAAGGTAGGTCTGTATTGGCACTTTGTAGATCTGGTGTGGGTGTTCGTATTTACGTTCTTCTATTTAGTATAGCTCATTTGTCATTCCCGCGCGGTCACTGAGCTTAGTCGAAGTGAAGGCGGGAATCTGTTTGATAGCAATGACTTTCACTTGCTAACTATTAAATCAGTAATCAATAACTAATCCATTTATCAAATGGCACACGAACATAAACTGGAAATTTTCAGGGGAGCCTTAAAATTCAAGACCAACGTCCAAAAGATTTGGGGCGTACTTATCTTCTT
>RCMY010004333.1_pt1 | contig 12310 bp, 12 predicted proteins | sample 2041341 | NCBI WGS metagenome assembly RCMY01 (sample SAMN09708234, study PRJNA481090) | Marine sediment metagenome, whole genome shotgun sequencing project.
CTTGGCTTCGCTCCGCAACGCGCTGTCGGACACCTGCCAATCGATCCGCACCCGCAGCGAGGACAGGGGCTCAAGGATCGAGAGGAGCTCGCTGCGCCGGATCTCTTGCGTGGGACCAGCGGCACCAAAAGCGACGCGGAAAAACCGGATACGCGCATTGGCATTTTCGACGCTTTCGGAAATCAATGCCATTTCGGGGGTTTGCTTCAGACCGGACATGGCCAAAAGCTCTATCCCATTGCCAATCGCACCCAGCGGGCTGATCAGGTCATGGCAAATCCGCGACCCCAGAAGAGCGATGAGGTCGAGGGATGGATCGGTCAGGTCACGCATGGCATCTTTCATCTTGGCATCGGGCGCGCGGCGATGAGAGGGATGAACGCGATCCTGTCGCCCGGCATGTTGGTGCGCCACCCCGATCGCCCCGATTGGGGTCTGGGGCAGGTTCAGTCCAACATTGGCGGGATGATCACGGTGATGTTTCCCCATGCCGGGAAAACCGTGATCAATGGCGCCAATATCGAACTCGTGCCGGTTTTCGATCCCTGATCTTGCTGCAAAGGCCTCTGAATTCGTTAATACATAGTTATGTCGGAAACTGTTAAAATTTTGTCAACGAAACTGATTAGGTTTAAGGCGACCAAGGGATGACCCGCCCGATGCCGCGCCCCGCGCCCCGGTTTACCTGCCGACTGGCAGAAACCGCTGATGATCTGGTTGCGGCTCAACGTCTGCGATATTCGGTATTCGTGCGCGAATTGGGCGCGGGGGGACCGTTGGTCGATCATGTCGCAAAGCGTGAGGCCGACCGGTTTGATCCGTTCTGCGATCACCTTTTGCTGTTCGACGATCTGCGTCCCGAGGACGACCGGGTCGTCGGTGTCTATCGCCTGTTGCGCGAGGACGGCGCCCGGGACGCCGGAGGGTTTTATTCCGAAGGCGAATACGATCTTGCGCCGCTGCTTATGGGGGGGCGACGATTGCTCGAACTTGGGCGGTCCTGCCTCCACCGCGATTATCGCGGCGGTATGGCAATGATGCATCTGTGGGCCGCCCTGTCCGATTACGTGCAGGACCATGGAATCGAAGTGCTTTTCGGCACCGCGTCGTTTCACGGCACCGATTCGGCGGCGCTGGCCGCGCCCTTGTCGGTGTTGCATCACCGGCATCTGGCGCCCGAGCCGTTGCGGGTGCGGGCACGTCCGCCCAACGGAATCGCGATGGATGTGATCACTGAAGCCGCCATCGACCGGGCGGCAGCGATGCGGGCGGTTCCGGCGCTGATCAAGGCATATCTGCGGCTGGGCGGGTTTGTGGGTCTGGGGGCCTGGGTCGATCATGCGTTCAACACAACGGATGTGTGCCTCGTGCTGGATACCGCAAACATGAACCTGCGGCAGCGCGATCTTTATACACGGGACCGGGCATGAGTCCGACGTGGGACTCAGACTCCCCGCCAGAGCCGCTGCGTCTTGGCGTGGTGGGCTGGGCGCTGGTTGGGCTACGCGGCGCGATGTTGGGCGCGGTGGTGTTTGGGGGGCTGGCGATATTGTTGTTGGCGCGGCTGGTCGAAAGACCGTTGTCCGGCGACGCGCGGCCTGTGACACCCTGGATCACGCGAGGGGTATGCCGGGTTTCGTTTGTGATCCTCGGGATCCGGTACCGTGTTCATGGCCGACCGATGCAGGGGCGCGGTGCGGTGGTCGCCAACCATTCATCCTGGCTGGATATATTTGCGCTGAACGCTGCTGACCGGGTGTATTTCGTGTCGAAATCCGAGGTGGCCGGATGGCCGGCCATCGGCTGGCTGGCGCGGGCGACCGGCACCCTGTTCATCCGCCGCGATCCGCGCGAGGCGGCAAAACACCGCGACAGATTGGCCGCGCGCCTGTTGCAGGGGCACAGGATGCTGTTCTTTCCCGAAGGCACCTCGACCGATGGGCAACGGGTTTTGCCCTTTAAATCAACTCTTTTCGGGTCGTTCTTTGCGGATGATCTGCGGGACGTCCTGCAGATTCAGCCGGTGACGGTGATCTATGCTGCACCCGCCGGGCGGGAACCGCGATTCTATGGCTGGTGGGGCGATATGGACTTTGGGACACATCTGTTGAAAATCCTTGGCGCTGTGCGTCAAGGGAGGGTCGATGTGATGTTCCACCCGCCCGTCCCGGTCTCAGGCTTTGCAAACCGCAAAACCATCGCCGGGCATTTGGGCGGTGTGGTGGCTATGGCTTTGATCGATGTGGAACCAAAGGCTTAGGCGATGTTCTTCATCAACTCTTGCAGCTTGCCCAACGGATCTTCGGCCTGCCAGATCTCTTCGCCGATACCGAAGAAATCGGTAACCGGCGCGAGCTGCGCGATAAGTTCGCCGTGCAAACCGCCCTCGGCAACGACCGGCACTTCGATCATGTCAGACCACCATTCGAAAAGATCGTGCCCGGCGATACTGCCATCGCCCAATTCGCCCGCGACGGGGCCAAAGCTGACGTAATCCGCGCCGGATTCGCCCGCTGCCATTCCGTCATGGCGCGAAGCACCGCAGAACGCGCCGACGATGGCATCGGCACCCAGATCCTTGCGGACCTTGCGCACCGAACGGGTGCCTTCAACCAGATGCACCCCATCCAGTCCAAGCCGCTCGACCAGCAGCACATGGTCCTGCACCACCAACGCCACATCGCGGGCATGGGTGACCTCGCGCAGCGCGTCGGCGGCGCGGGCGATCCGGTCTTCGTCACGGGTGGCAAGGTGCAGGCGCACACAGGCCACCTCGACCGAATCGAGCAGCCGCGACAGCGTGTCGGGGAACTGCGAAAGGTCGGGATCGGGCGGTGTGATCAGGTAAAGCTGCGGGCGGTCGGCATCGGCCATCGGGATGTCCTTTGGAAGCGTTCGCGCCCCTATAGCGGGGTTCGAGGGGCTTGGCTACTTTGCCGGCAGAGCACCGACGAATTCCTTTGCCATTGCCAAAGCGGCGGCGCGCACTGTGTCGTCCCCCATCGCCGTCTCGTCCAGATCAACGAAGCCGGTCATCGACCGTCCGGTCATCGCCATCGGGCGCACGCCGGGCAGGGACAGCGCCCGGGCGTGCCAGTCTTTGCCCACCCGCATCAATCCGCCCCCGCCGTTCTGCCCATGTGCACCGCACAACATGTTGCCGCGCCACATGAAACACAGCCCGCCGAACATCTTTACCTCACGCAAACCATCGAGATCGCCCAGATCGTTGCGCAGCTGCGCCGCCATTCCATCATCGTATGCCATCCGTCCTCCTTGCCTGCACGTCTTGAACGTGCCGCCCGCGCACCGTATCACGCAGCCGGCAACCCGGCGAGGATATGATGACCAACCCACAGCCCGCCATCGTGCTGGTGCGTCCGCAAATGGGCGAAAACATCGGCGCGGCGGCGCGGGCGATGTTGAATTTCGGCCTGTCGCGGATGCGGATTGTCGATCCGCGCGATGGCTGGCCCAATCCGCGTGCCAATGCTCTGGCCAGCGGGGCGGGGCGGGTTCTGGATGCGGCGACGGTGCACGGCGATCTTGCCGGTGCGATTGCTGATTGCACCTTCACCTTTGCCACCACGGCGCGCACCCGCGACATGACCAACCCGGTCTACACCCCCGAGGCGGCGATGGCCGAAGCGGCGGCGATGATCGCGGCGGGCGGCAAGGTCGCGGTGCTGTTTGGTGCCGAACGCGCGGGGCTGGAAAATGACGATATCGCGCAGGCCAACGCGCTGATCTCGGTTCCGGTCAATCCCGAGTTCGCCTCGCTCAATCTGGCGCAATGCGTCTTGCTGACCGCCTATGAGTGGCGCCGTCAGGTGGATCGCCCGGCGCCGCAGACCACCGATTGGGCCGGGCATGCTCCCGCCACAGGTGCCGAGATCGACGCGCTGGCCCGCCACTATGAAGATCGGCTGGATGACGCGAATTTCTTCTTTCCTGAACACAAGGCGGCGTCGATGAAACTGACCCTGCGCAACCTGTGGTCGCGGCTGCCTCTGACAGATGCCGACGTGCGGATGCTGCACGGGGTGCTGCGCCAGTTGCTGCGTCGTCATGACCGGTGAACAGATGCCGCAAACCGGCGCGGCGTTATTGACACCCGGGGGCGCGAAGCTAGGGTCCGGCGCAACCGAGAGGGCGACATGAGCGAAAAAAGATCAGGCGGCCGGGCGATTTTCGAAGAGGTCGGGGCCGACCGCCCCCGTGACACCACCCCGAAAGGCGGCATGATCGATGCCCGGCCGCGCGGCGCGCGACGGGCGATCCGGGTCTGGCTGATGGTGCTGTTCGCGCTGGTGGTGGTGATGATCTCGGTTGGCGGTCTGACCCGGCTGACCGATTCCGGCCTGTCGATCACCGAATGGCGCCCCCTTGCCGGAGCGCTGCCGCCAATGGATGCCGCAACCTGGCAGTCCGAATTCGACAAATATCGCGAGATCCCGCAATATCAGTTGCAAAACAAAGGGATGACCCTGTCCGAATTCCAGTTCATCTATTGGTGGGAATGGGGCCATCGCCAGCTTGGTCGGGTGATCGGGCTGGTCTGGGGCTTGGGTTTCTTCGGCTTTCTGCTGGCGCGCAAGATCCCTGTGGGCTGGACGGGCCGGCTGCTTGGTATCGGCGTGCTGGGCGGCATGCAGGGCGCAATCGGCTGGTGGATGGTGACATCGGGGCTCAGCGGCGCGGCGCTTTTCGTGGCGTCTTATCGGCTCGCGACCCATCTGGGACTGGCCTTTGTCATCCTCGGGCTGATCGCTTGGTATGTGTTCCAACTGGGCCGGAGCGAGGCTGACCTGTTGCAGGCGCGGCGCAACCGCGAGGGTGGACTGGCCAGGGCGGGCGCATGGCTGACCGGCGCGGCCTTTGTGCAGATCCTGCTTGGGGCGCTGGTTGCAGGCATCGATGCAGGGCGGTCGTTTCCCGACTGGCCTTTGATGGCGGGCGGTTTCTTTCCCCCCGATCCGTTTGGGCTGACCCCGCTGTGGCGGAATTTCTTCGAGGATCCGGGGTTGGTGCAATTCATGCACCGGATGGCCGGTTACCTGCTGTTCGCGCTGATTGTCGGCATCTGGTGGCGCGCCCGCCGCTCGCCCCGCAAGGCGACGCGGTTCGGCTTTAACTCCGTGCTGGCGATGGCGGGGTTGCAGATGCTGCTGGGGATCGGCGCGGTGATCTATCAGGCGCCCTGGCATATCGCCATTGTCCACCAATGCGGCGCTGTGGTGCTTTGGGTGTTGATCCTGCGCGCCTCGCATCAGGCCCGTTTCCCCGTGGCCCAATCCCTGCGCGGCTGACCCTGCGCAGTTGACCCCACGCCGTTGCCTTTGCGCGGCTGACCCCGCGACGCTGACCTCACTTCAGGAGCTTTCCATGTCTGCATTCGATGAACTGATGGCATTCCAGCGCGAAACCGAGGCGCTGGCACAGGTTGCCATGCGGCTGGGGTGGGATCAGGAGACCGTGATGCCGCGCGGGTCCGCCACCCAGCGGGGCGAAGAAATGGCCGCGATCGAAGGCGTCCTGCACGCCCGCCGTACCGATCCGCGGATCGGTGCGCTGCTGGAATCGGCACAGGCGCCGGACGACAGCGGCACGGCCAACCTGCGCCTGATCCGCCATACCTATGATCGAACCACGCGGGTGCCCGCCCGGTTGGCGTCGGAACTGGCGCGGACGACCAGCCTGGCACAGGGCATCTGGGCGGAATCCCGGGCGCAGGAAAATGTGGCGGAATTTTTGCCCACCCTGCGCACCGTGCTGGATCTGACCCGCGAAAAGGCCGCTGCGCTGGCCGATGGCGGCGATCTTTATGACGCACTGCTTGAGGATTACGAACCCGGTGCAACCGGCGCGGGGCTGGAACAGATGTTCGGCGCCCTGCGTCCGCGTCTGGTCGCCCTGCGCGAACGGGTGCTCGGGGCCGAAAGACAACCAGCGACCCTGAGTGGCACCTATGACGAGGCCGGACAGATGGCGCTGTCGGCGGAACTGGCGCTGGCCTTTGGCTATGACACCGGGCGCGGGCGGATCGACAAGGCGGTGCATCCGTTTTCATCGGGGTCGGGAAACGATGTGCGCATCACCACCCGCACCAGCGCCACCGATCCGTTCAACTGTTTCTATTCGACGATTCACGAGGTCGGCCACGGCGCCTATGAACAGGGCATCGATCAGGCCCATTTGCTGACACCGCTGGGGCAGGGCGTCTCCATGGGTGTGCACGAAAGCCAAAGCCGGATCTATGAAAACCAGCTGGCCCGATCCTCTGCCTTCACCGGGCATCTGTTCAAGAGAATGCGCGCGACCTTCGGCGATTTCGGCATCAGCGATGCGGCGGATTTCCACGGTACCGTCAACCGCGTGTCACCCGGTTTCATCCGCACCGAGTCGGACGAGGTGCAATATAACCTCCACGTCCTGCTGCGGTTCGATCTTGAACGGCAGTTGATCGCCGGCACATTGGACGTTGCCGATCTCGAGGCGGCATGGAACGCCCGTTTTCTGTCGGATTTCGGAATCGCGGTCGACCGTCCGTCGAATGGCGTGTTGCAGGACGTCCATTGGCCCGTCGGGCTGTTTGGCTATTTTCCGACCTACACCTTGGGAAATGTCTATGCGGGATGCCTGCACAAGGCGCTGCGCGAGGCCGTTCCCGATTTGGACGATCATCTTGCCCGGGGCGACACCACGCCTGCGACCGACTGGCTGTGCCGCAACTTGCAGACCTTCGGCGGATTGCGCCCGCCCCGTGACACGATCCGCCACGCCTGCGGTTTTGAACCCTCCGAAGTGCCGCTGCTGGACTATCTCGAAGCCAAATACGCCGCCATCTACCATTTGTGAGCGCCGGGTGCGGGATGCGCGCGCCCGGGCTTCTTCTTTGCACAAATACTCAAATCCTGACCCTGCCAAGGGCCGAACGGTCAAAAACAACGCGGTCCGGCGTCAGACGGGGCGGATTTTCAACCGGGTGATCCGGTTGTCGTTGCGCTGCGCCACTTCGAAGCGGAAACCGTGGAACGAAAACACCTGCCCTTGATTGGGGATCGTCTGCGCCTCGTGAATCACCAGTCCGGCCACGGTGTTCGCCTCGTCATCGGGGAGGTTCCAGTCGGTGGCGCGGTTCAGGTCGCGGATCGTCATTGAACCGTCGACGATATAATCGCCGCTCTCTACCTTGCGCAGGGGGTATTCCGCATCCCTGTCGAACTCATCGGTGATCTCGCCGACGATTTCTTCCAGAATATCCTCAAGCGTGATCAACCCCTGCAGCGCGCCGTATTCGTCCACCACCAATGCGAAATGGATGCGCCGGTGCAGAAACTGGCGCATCTGATCGTCGAGTGTCGAAGTTTCGGGCACGAAATACGGTTTCATCGCCACTTTCAGGATGTCGAACCCTGCAAAAGGGTCGCCATTGTCGGGCACGTCCTGCCGCCGGGCGAACATCGCGCGCAACAGATCCTTGGCGTGGATCACGCCGACAATCTCTTCTTGTGTGTCGCGAAAGATCGGCAGCCGGGTGTGCGGTGATTTCAGGCACTGGTCCAGAATATCCTGCGCCGGGGTTGTAATGTCGATCATCTCGATCTTGCTGCGGTGAAGCATGATTTCCTCGACCGTCCGTTCGGCCAGATCCAGCGCTCCCAGAATCCGGTCACGGTCTTCCTTTTCGACCACGCCTTCGGAATGTCCAAGGCTGAGCGCTCCGGCGATTTCGTCACGCACGGCCAGAATCCGGCCATCGGGGTCGGCGTTGACGCCAAACAGGCGCAGCACGCCGCGCACCAGCGCGCGCACGGCGCTGACCAAGGGGGAAAACATCTTGATGACCAGCATGATCGGACGGGACACACCCGAGGCTGCGGTTTCGGCGTTGGTGATCGCATAGGTCTTGGGCAGGACTTCGGCAAAGATCAGCACCAGCAGCGTCATCACCACCGTGGCCACCACCACACCGGATTCGCCGAATTGCCGGGTGAACATTGCCGTCGCCAGCGAGGTGGCAAGGATATTGACCAGATTGTTACCCAGAAGGACCGATCCGATCAGACGTTCGTTGTCCTCGGTAATCTCAAGCGCGCGCGCGGCCCCCTTGTTTCCCTTGTCGGCGCGCGACCGCAGCTTGCCACGCGATGCGGCGGTCAGCGCGGTTTCCGAACCCGAAAAGAACGCCGAGCAGACCAGCAGCGCCAGAATGGCGCCCGAGGTGATCCAGAAGGCAGTGTCGAACACGAGGGTGCCCGTTTCCATAGCAATAGGCTTTCCTGAGATTGCCCGGATGGCGGGCAGGTGACTTATGCGCAGAGAACCGCCGTTTTTCAAGGGCGGCGCGGATGCGTGACCGCGCGACTGCATCGCAATTGAGGGTCGAGGCGACTGCATGGATATCAGCGGTCGAGGTGAGTGCACGGTTATCAACGGTCGAGGTGAGTGCATCGGTATTCGGAGGCGAGGCTACTGCATCGCAATCAGGGGTCAAGGATGCCATAAGGATTTTATCAACGCGGCTTTCGATCAATGATCTTTCGGCATCAGGGTCACAGGTGCGTCAGGTTTCCTGCGCAAGCGGGTGATGCTCCAAAACAAGTTCGCGCAACCGATCCTCCAGAACATGGGTATAGATTTCAGTGGTCGACACATCCGCATGTCCCAGCAGGGTCTGGATCGAGCGCAGATCGGCACCCCCGGCCAACAGATGCGTGGCAAAGGCGTGACGCAGTGTGTGCGGCGTCACCTTGTCGGGGCTGACACCGGCGTTCACGGCCATTTCCTTGATCAGGGTATAGAACCTGTGCCGGGTCAGATGACCCAGCGCCGCTCCGGTGGGGAACATGAACTTTGATGGTGGTTTACCGGCGGATTTGATTGAGGGTTTACCGCTTTCTTCGGCCTCGTCACGGACGGTCAGCCAGACGGCCAGAGCATCGCGCGCACCGGGCGAAAGTGGCACCATGCGTTCCTTGCCACCCTTGCCACGCACCAACAGCATTCGCGGATCGCCACGCCCGGCGGCCATTGGCAAAGATACCAACTCGCTGACCCGCATCCCGGTGGCGTAAAGCAGTTCCATCAGGCAGAAGTTGCGCAGCCGGTCATTTCGGGTGCGCCCGGTTGTGCGGGCCGCGTCGATCAGCCGGTCAACCTCGTCAACGCTCAGCGTCTTGGGCAGACGTTTGCTGCGCCCCGGGCCTTTGATCTGGATCGCCGGATTGTCCATCCGCCAGCCGTCTTCAAAGGCAAAGCGGTAAAGCTGCCGGATGGCCGACAACCGCCGCGCCCGGGTCGACCGGGCCAGACCTTCGGCATCGCAGGCAATCATGAAGCCTTCGATATGGTCGCGCATGGCGGTTTCAAAATTCAGCCCATTCCTGTCCAGCCAGTCTGAAAACGCCTTCAGATCGCGGGCATAGGCCAGCTGGGTGTTTTCGGCGGCGTCCAGTTCGGCGGCCTGCGCCTCAAGGAAGGTCTGGATGCGGCGCGGCATCGACACCTGAATGTCGTCGGTCATGCCCGCCGGTCCAGGATCAGCAGGTGCAATGCGGCGCGGGTGGCCACATCGCCCAAGCCTACAGCGCGCAGCAGGGCGACGGCATCCTGCAATGCGTCGAAATTGCCATCGGCCCCCAGTCGGAACAGTCCAAAAGCGCGCAGGATCGCTTCGCCCTTGCGGTTCTGGTCCAGCAGGGATTGCAGACGCACGGGGGCGCCCTCGGCCAGAAATCCGTCGCGCAGGGCGATGGCCAGATCACCTGAGGGGACGGTCGCCTCGGGGGTGCCGGCGGCCAGCGCCAGCCAGAACGCCTGATCCGGCGTCGGCGCTGCGGGGGCGGCGGCGTTGGACGGGGTTTCGGACAGCAGGGCGAGTTGCAGCCGGATATCCGCCGCCGCCCCGGTCAGCGGCAGGTCGCTCAGAAGGTCAGACAGCGCATCGGCCAGCGCGACCTCGGTCTCTGTGTCCTTGGCGCCGTGCCAGACATCGGGCAGGGCGGCGGCAATGGCGGGCTCGTCGGCATGATCCAGCGCCACGCCCAGGACCTGCATTGCCTGGACCCGTTCCCAGACCCCGCCCGAAGCCGCGGGCTCGCGCTCGGAATAGATCGCGATCAGCGCGTCACCCGTCAGCACTCCGGCCCGGGCCAGCCGTTCGGCGGCGGCGATGCGCGGCTTCCATCCGGTTACCGGGCGCAGATCGGCATGGGCAAAGGCAATCGGCAGGTTCCCCGTCGCGATCGGTTCACCCACGGCGGCATACATGGAAAACACCAGCGGTGTCGGGTTGCGTTCGTGCGGCAAGGGGGCCGCGTGGTCGGTCAGTTCATCCAACAGGAACCGGCCAAGCAGTTCATCCTCGCGCGGATCGACAAGGCCAAGGGCCTTGGCCGTGCCCAGTGTCAGCGCCGCCGCCTGCCAGTCGCCGCCCCGGGCCAGACAAAAGATCCGCGCGGCATAGGTTGGCGAAATCTTTGGCAGGGCCCGCATTCTGGTACAGGCGCGATTCTCGGTTCCCGTCAGCAGCGAGATGTCGAACCAACGGCGGAAATAATCGGGCTCGGTGCGCCCGGCCCGGTCCAGCAGCTCTGACGCTTCGCTTAGCGCACCCATGGCCAAGAGCGCATCGATCCGCGCCAGAAACAACGTCCGGTCGCTGCCCGAATCGGTGGGCGGATCAAGTTCGGCGATCAACATGGATTTGAGCAATTCGCGCAGGGCCGGCAGTTGCGGAATATCGAGTTCGCCCAGACGCCGCGCCAGCGTCACCGAAGACGATGCGCCCCACAGGTCGTCCGGCAGACCCAACCGCCGCGCAGGCACCAGCCCGACAGAATCAGGCGATGGCGCCCCCAGCGGCGACACGGTGATCTGTTCGGGCAGCGCCGAAATCGCGACATCGGGTTCCGGGGGCAGGGCTGGGGCTGCGCGCGGCATGGCAACGGGGGCGGGCAAAATCACACTGTCCGACAGCCAGTCGATTGCCGAAAGCGGCCCCTGTGCCATGGCCGCCCCGGGCAGCGACAGCAGCAGGCACGTCAAAACATGGCGCAACGGGTCACTTGCCATCCAGGGTCACCGGCTCCACCACTTCGGACTGAACCGGGCTCATATCCCCAAGATAGGCATAGCCGGTCAGCCCGACAAAAGCGACAAGTGCAAGAAATACGAGAACTTTGAATAGTCTGAACATTTGGTTTCCCTTCCCGGGGGCCTGCCTTGGGCGGACTCTATGGTCCTTGGCAGGTTTTATATATGGTCTTTCGGGTAAGATCACGCCATTCAAGGGATCGAAACCATGAATAAGCGGGACGATGCCAGAGTGCCATTTCAACTACACAAGACGGTTGTGCTTGTCGGGATGATGGGTGCGGGCAAAACAGCGGTCGGCACGGCGTTGGCCCGGCAGTTGTCGGTGCCATTCCGCGATTCCGATCACGCGCTTGAGGCAGCGGCGAACCGCACCATCGCAGAAATCTTTTCCCGCGACGGCGAGGCATTCTTTCGCGCCCGGGAAACTCAGGTGATCGGGCGGCTGTTGCAGGACGATCCGGCGATCCTGTCCACCGGGGGTGGCGCCTTCATGTCCGAGAGCAACCGCCAGATGATATCGCAGCGGGGCGTGTCGGTGTGGTTGAGCGCCGATCTGAAACTGCTGTGGAGCCGGGTACGCCACAAGGATTCGCGCCCCTTGTTGCGCACAGCAGATCCGTTGGGCACCTTGTCAGAGCTGTTCGAGGCGCGGGTGCCGATCTATGAGCAGGCCGATCTCAAGGTGCAAAGCGCGGCGGGTTTCACGATCGAGGACATGGTTGATCGGGTGATTGCCGCGCTGCTGGAACGGCCCGACGTGTTGACCGGACCATGACGGGCAATGACGGGCAGATTTGCAGGAGACAAAAGATGACCGAAACGGTTCGGGTGGCGCTGGGTGCGCGGTCCTATGATGTGCGGATTGCTGCGGGCCTGATCGCCCGCGCGGGCGCCGAAATCGCGCCGCTGCTGCGTCGCCCGAAGGTGGCGGTGCTGACCGATGAAACCGTCGCGGCGCTGCACCTTGATGCTTTGCGGGCGGGTCTGGCCGAAAGCGGTATCTCGATGGAGGCTCTGGCCCTGCCGCCCGGCGAATCGACCAAGTGCTGGGAACAACTGTCGCGTGCCGTTGACTGGCTTTTGGCGGCGCAGGTCGAACGGGGCGATATCGTGGTGGCCTTTGGCGGCGGCGTGATCGGCGATCTGGCGGGGTTTGCCGCGGCGATCCTGCGGCGCGGCGTGCGGTTTGTGCAGATCCCGACATCTTTGC
>RCMY010004334.1_pt1 | contig 12310 bp, 9 predicted proteins | sample 2041341 | NCBI WGS metagenome assembly RCMY01 (sample SAMN09708234, study PRJNA481090) | Marine sediment metagenome, whole genome shotgun sequencing project.
CGGTAACATTGATCACCGACAGCCGTTACGAGGTTCAGGTGGCAGAGCAGGTGCCGTCCACCGTCGAGACGGTGATCATCGGCAGCGAAGCCGGTCAACGAACCAATGACCACATCGCCTCTCGCCTAACTGGTCAACAGCTCGCCTTCGAAGCCGATCACCTCACCGTGTCCGGTTTAGAGACGCTGGCGAAGGGACTTGGGGACGCTACGGAGTCAACACTGGAATTGCTGCCGACGACCGACGTTATGGCGGCCCTTCGAAGGATCAAGGATGCCTCGGAAGTAGATCGCCTGCTCAGCGCTGCTCAGATTGCTGACGAGGCGCTTCTGGCCACTCTCGAATGGATCCGTCCCGGCGTGAGTGAGCTTCGGGCTGCCCGTCAACTCGAATGGGAGATGGCCGAGCGTGGCAGCGAACGACCCAGCTTCGAAACGATTTTGGCGAGCGGGCCCAACGGTGCCAAACCGCATGCTCGACCCTCCGAACGTTTGATGGAAGCTGGCGACCTTGTGGTTATCGACTTCGGAGCCACCGTCGATGGCTACGGCTCGGACATGACACGGACGCTGGTGGTCGGTGGGCGGGCCACAGCTGAGCAGGAGAACTGGTACCAGAACGTCGCCCGGGCCCAAGCGGCCGGAGTGGCCGCTGTCGTTTCAGGAGCTGACCTGGCGGAGCTCCACAAATTGACTCGAACGGTTCTTGACGAGGCCGGACAGGAAGGGGCATACGCTCACGGCACCGGTCACGGAGTCGGACTCTTCATCCATGAGAACCCGATCATCTCCCCACGGGCCGAAGCCATTGCGGAGGTCGGGATGGCGCTGACGATAGAGCCGGGCGCCTACATCGACGGTGTGGGGGGTGTCCGAATCGAGGACCTTCTAATCGTGACCGCTGGAGGCAATGAGCCTCTCACCAACTTCCCGAAGGGCCTGGCCATTGGTTGAGCGGGCGTGAAGCAGTCTGGCATGGGCAACCAACTGTTGCGGGCCTAGACTCGGGCCCGTATGGCGTCCATCAACACATCAGACTTCAAGAACGGCATGGCAATAGACCTGGGGAGCGATGGTCTCTACCAGATCAGCGAATTCCAGCACGTCAAGCCCGGCAAGGGTGGCGCCTTCGTCCGCACAACTCTTCGGAATATGCGAACCGGGGCCGTGGTGGATCGCACGTTCCGTGCTGGCGAAAAGATGGAACGCGCCTTCATAGAGAAACGTGATCAGCAGTTCCTCTACAAGGACGGCGAGGACTTCGTCGTCATGGACGCCGAAAGTTACGAGCAGCTCCATGTTCCGGCCGGGACGATGGGCGATGCTGGCAACTATCTGCGGGAGGGCGACACCATCACGATCCAGTTCTACGTCGACGAGATCGTTGGGTCTGACATGCCGGCCTCAGTGCTACTCACCGTCGCCGACACAGAGCCGGGCCTCCAGGGTGACCGGGTCTCAGGCGCAAAGAAGGACGCGACGATGGAGACGGGCCTAGTGGTTCAGGTCCCACTGTTCATTGAGATCGGCGATGTGCTGAAGGTGGACACCCGCACCGGCGAGTACATCACCCGCGCCTGATGAAAGCCCAGGTCCGCGGTGCGATCGGTAGCCGCCGTGCTGCTCGCGAGAACGCAATCGAGCTGGGCTATGAACAGGAGATGCGGGGGATTTCCACCGCTGAGCTCCTCGAGGGCCTGGTGCAGGCACCCGACGGGCTCACTGCGCAGCTGCTCACCGATGCCGAGACCCACCGGGCTCGGGCGGATGAGCTTATCGACGGAGTCTCCGAACACTGGGACCTGCACCGCATGGCGATCATGGACCTCACGCTCCTACGCATCGGCGTTGCCGAGCTGCTCGAGGCGCAGACCCCTCCCGGCGTGGTGATCGCCGAGGCGGTGTACCTCACGGGTCTCTTCTCCTCCGAAGAATCCAGTCGCTTTGTCAATGGTGTCCTCGGCGCCATAAGCCGCCAATTGCCCAAGGTGACGCCGGACCCCCTGGGCTGACAGCGCTGTTTTGTTCAGAAGCGCTGCTTTGTTCCGAAGTGCTGCTTTGTCCAGAAGCGCTGTTCTGTTCAGTAGCGCTGTGCACCGCGCCATACTGGGCTCATGCGTGAGAACACACTAAAAACCAAGTGGGCCAACGACCAAACGACTCTCGGCCTGTGGCTCTCGGGCACTGACCCCCTCACCGCCCGCAAGCTGGCAGGAAGCGGCGCCGACTACGTCTGTATAGACATGCAGCACGGGACTGCTGATTACGCGCAGGTGCTGGCGATGTTGATGGCCATGGAGGGTCAGCCCGCCATTCCGTTGGTCCGGGTTCCCTGGAATGAACCGGGCATCATCGGTCGGGTCCTGGATGCTGGCGCAATGGGTGTGATCATCCCGATGGTCAACACAGTGGAACAGGCCGAGGCCGCCGTGGCCTCGTGTCACTACCCGCCTTTGGGGTCTCGAAGCAATGGTCCCATTGTGGCAGCCGACGCCCTGGGTCCTGACTACGCAACTGAAGCGGGCGAGCAGATCATATGCATTCCGATGATCGAGACGGTCGAGGGGGTGTCGAATGTCGGGCAGATTGCCGCCGTGCCGGGCGTGGCCGCCTTCTACGTCGGCCCCGCCGACTTGAGTCGGTCGCTAGGCATCCCGCCCTCGCTGGAACAGGCTGATGATGTATTCCTCGAAGCCGCGCAGAAGATCGTCGCCGCCGCCCAGGCCAACCGTGTGACTCCGGGGATCCACAGCACACCAGCCATGAGTACGGAGCGGATCGAGTTTGGTTTCCAGATGGTTACGGTCACCTCCGACGTGCAGGGCGCTGAACTGTATGCCTCCAATTCCATTGCGGCCGTTCGGGCGGGCAAGGCGGGGCAGTCTGTCACGGGCTACTAGTCAGCTACATAGTGACCCGTCGAGGAGCGTCGGCGTCGAAGCACCCGGTCCGCAGTGGTTTCCGGCATAGTCTGCGGAAAGTCAGCGTGGGCTTCAGGGTCGAGCAGGTAGAGTCAACGCCAGTCCGTGAAATGGGTCCGGGAGGCCCATACGGGAGGAGAAAAGTGGAATCGAAGATCCAGATTGCCGCGCAGACGGGAAGTCGCAGTGGCTGAACGGGAACGTCACCTGTCGCCCCCGTTCGGGGGCGTTTTCGTACCTCGTTCGACTGTCATGGATCGGGAGGCGGTCACCCGAGCCATTCGTCGAATGGCTCACGAAATCATCGAGCGCAACCAGGGATTGGAAGACGTTTGTCTGGTGGGGTTACAGACTGGCGGTGTACCTTTCGCTTCCGCTATCGCCCGACAGTTGCAGGACATCGAAGGCACCCCGGTTCCGCTAGGCAAGCTAGACGTGGCGTTCTATCGGGATGACATCAACCTCCGCCCGGTGTTGCCGGAGGCGGTCACCGACATCCCCTTTGACGTGGACCGCAAGGTGGTCATTCTTATCGATGACGTGCTGTTCACGGGTCGAACGATCCGAGCGGCTCTCGATGCGCTAATCGACCAAGGTCGGGCCCGGTCCGTTCAGTTGTCGGTAATGATCGACCGGGGTCATCGGGAGCTCCCGATCCGGCCGGACTTCGTGGGGAAGAACCTCCCGACCCGCCGAGCTGAAGTCGTGAACGCCACGCTCGACGGCGTCCAATTGGGCGAGATGCATCGGGCCTCGCAATGAATCGGAGCGGCACGAAATGAACCATTTACTCTCGGTCGATGACCTCTCCGTTGGGGACATCGAGCACCTGATGACCCTCACCGGATCCTTTGCGGAGGTCCTGCGACGGTCGGTGCCGAAGGTGCCAGCCCTTCGCGGTAAGACGGTCGTCTTGGCCTTTTTTGAGGACTCAACGCGAACCCGATCCTCGTTTGACCTTGCCGCTCGCCGGCTCTCCGCTGATGTTGTGACCTTCGCAACGGGAGCCTCCTCGCTCAGCAAAGGCGAGTCCATCCGTGACACGGTGGAGACCATCACGGCCATGGGTGTCGACGGCATTGTCGTACGGCACCCGCATCCCGGGATTCCCGCTGCAATTGAGCGATACACGCCGGCTGCGGTCGTCAATGCTGGCGACGGGCGTCACCAACATCCAACCCAGAGCCTGCTGGATCTCTACACATTGCAGACGACCATCGGTTCGATTGAAGGGAAACGGATCCTGCTCTGCGGCGACATCATGAATTCCCGGGTCGCCCGATCGAACGTGGCCATGTTCACCAAAATGGGTGCCGAGGTGATCATCTGCGGGCCGCATTCGCTCCTGCCGCCGCATCGACCCAACCAGATGTTCGGACACCCGGTGGAGATCGTGAAGGACATCGATGCAGTGATCGGGAGCGTCGATGTGGCCTACATGCTGCGCATCCAGAACGAACGCATCGCTGACGCGGCTCTGCCAAGTATCAGGGAGTATCGGGCGACCTATGGCCTCACCGCCGAACGGGCCCGTCGAATGGCCTCCCATGCGGTAGTCATGCATCCCGGGCCGATCAATCGTGGCGTCGAGATCGACGCCGATGTGGCCGACTCAGAGCGATCTCTGATCACCGCCCAGGTAGGGGCCGGCGTTGGCGTCCGTATGGCGGTGCTCTATCAGTTGTTGGGCCCGGGCAAGTTTGATACTGGCGGTGAGGCTGCTGGCGAACAACCTGCCGCGGCTGATCGCTTTGACGATGAACGATTGTCAGATCCGGGCGGCGTCGGACCCTGGTCCACCGGAGAACAAGGCAGTCCAGGCAGTCCAGGCAAGTCGGTCGACACGGTTGACGCTGACGCATCGACCATCGACCTCAACCTCATCGAGCCGCAGGCCACCGCGCCGGGGCCGGTCCAGGAGAACGCACAGTGAGCCCCAGAGCGACCCCCACACCCCCCGACGCTCGGACAATAGTTCTCAAGGATGGTCGGCTCATCGATCAGGCGGGGGACCGGACCGCTGACATCGTCATCGATCGCACCACCGGATTGATTAGTGAGGTGGGGAGCGGCCTTTCGGCCGATATCGAGGTCGATTGCGAGGGCCTAGTGGTCTCCCCGGGTTTCGTCGATTTGCACGTCCACCTTCGCGAGCCCGGGCTTGAAGCAGCCGAGACGATCCTCACGGGGAGCCGGGCCGCCGCCCGAGGTGGTTTCACCGCTGTCGTGGCGATGCCGAATACGACGCCGACCACCGATTCGGTCAGTGTGGTCAACCAGGTTGTGGCCGCCAGCCAACGGGCGCTGTGCGAGATCTCGCCGTCAGCTGCGATTTCGATTGGACGGCTAGGCGAACAGCTGGCGCCGATGGGCGAACTGATGGGGGCCGGCGTTCGCATCTTCACCGACGATGGCAATGGCGTGCAGGACGCCCGCTTTATGCGCAGTGCCCTCGAATATGCGGGTGGCTTGCCCAATGACGGTGCGCCCGTGGTCCTTGCCCAGCATTGCGAGGTTGACGCCCTCACCCGCGGCGGGGTGATGCATGAAGGAGAATGGAGCGCCAAGCTGGGTCTCGGGGGGCAACCCTCCGAGGCGGAGGATCTGATGGTCATGCGCGATATTGCGCTGGCCCGACTCACCGGTGTTCGTATCCATTTCCAGCACCTGTCGACCGCCGGGAGCGTTGCAATGGTTCGCGCTGCCAAGGCTGGGGGCCTTCCCGTCACCGCCGAAGCAACACCCCACCACTTCACCCTGACCGACGCCAGTTGCGCCAATTTCAACCCGGTCTTCAAGGTGCACCCGCCCCTACGCACTGAGCACGATGTGGCTGCGGTCCGTGAGGGGCTCCGGGATGGAACGATCGACGCGATCGCCACCGATCACGCGCCTCACACGCCTGAATCTAAGGATCGGTCCTTCGATGATGCGCCGCCGGGGATGCTTGGGCTCGAAACGGCGTTTGCCCTAGCCCGGAGCGAACTGGAGATGCCGCTTAACGATCTGCTGGCTTTGCTCACTTGGAGGCCAGCGGCCATCGCCGGGCTGGGCGAGCGGCAGGGTGGGGCGTTATCAGCGGGTCGACAGGCCAACATCACGGTCATTGATTTGGAGCACCGATGGACGGCCCGGGGGGAGGATATGGCGAGCATCGCCCGCAACACACCCTTCGAGGGTCGCCAACTCACCGGCCGGGCGCGCCACACGTTTTTCCGGGGCGAACAGGTGCTGACTGACTTCGAGGTGACCCGATGAGCCAGCCATCCCAGTCACCAGGATCCCCTAACCCCTTGGCGGCGGCCCTGGTCCTGGCCGATGGCTCGGTCTTTCAGGGCGAGTTCATCGGCGTCGTGGCCGAGAGTGGAATCGCCAGTGGTGAAGTGGTATTCCATACAGCGCATTCGGGCTATCAAGAGATCATCACTGACCCCTCCTACGCCGGACAGATCATCACCTTCACCTATCCGCACATCGGCAACTACGGCACCAACGCCGCTGATGCCGAAAGCAGCGGGGTGTTCAGCCGGGGAGTCATCGTGCGAGAACTTTCGAGGCGTGCTTCGAACTGGCGGAACGAAGCCTCGATCCAGACGTTCCTGGAGACCAATCAGCTTCCCGGCCTGAGCGGTATCGACACCCGTCGTCTGACCCGCCTGCTGCGCGACACTGGTGCCATGGTGGGCGCCTTCGGTCCACTCGAGGGATCGAAAGCCGTGAGTCTGGACCAGCTCAAAGCGGCAGCAGCGGACGAGCCGGGCACCGAGGGCATCGATCTGGTTTCTTCAGTCACGACGACACGGGCCTACTCCCTTGGCGACGGTCCATTCACCGTCGTGGCCTATGACTATGGGATGAAGACCGCTATCGGAGAGCAGCTGGCGGAGTTTGCTCGGGTCGAGGTAGTGCCAGCAGCAACTCCGCCGGCAGAGGTTCTGGCAATGAAGCCGGACGGCGTCTTCCTATCCAACGGCCCGGGTGATCCCGGGACCGTTCCCTATGCAACGGCCGCAGTCGCCGCATTGTTGGGCGAGGTCCCGATCTTCGGCATCTGCCTCGGTCACCAGCTTCTCTCGGCTGCCATCGGCGCCAAAATCACCAAGCTGCCTTTCGGACACCATGGTGCAAACCACCCGGTGCGGGATGAAACCACCGGCAGGGTCGAGATCACCAGCCAAAACCATAACTTCGCTGTAGATGCCAGCACCCTTTCCGGTAAAGCAGATGTCACCCACGTCAACCTCAATGACGGCGTCTGTGAGGGCCTGCGAGTCCTGAATGCTCCAGCCTTTAGCGTGCAGCACCACCCCGAGGCCAGCCCCGGTCCGCATGACAGCCGCTACCTCTTCCAACGCTTTCAAGATCTCATGATGGAAAACAGAAGCTGATGGGCAAACGAACCGATATTTCCACGATCCTCGTGATCGGCTCAGGCCCCATAGTCATTGGCCAGGCATGTGAGTTTGATTACTCGGGGACCCAGGCGTGTCGTGTCCTGCGCGAAGAGGGATACCGCGTTGTGCTGGCCAACTCGAACCCGGCCACCATCATGACCGATCCCGACTTTGCAGATGCAACCTATGTTGAACCGCTCACGGCCGATGTCCTCACCCGCATCATCGAGATGGAAAAACCGGATGCCGTCCTCCCCACATTAGGGGGGCAAACCGCTCTGAACCTGGCGATCGAACTGGACGACCTGGGCGTCCTCAGAGAACACGGGGTCGAGATGATCGGCGCTGACGCCGAGGCAATCGAAACCGCTGAGAACCGCAGCAAATTCAAAGAGGCCATGTTGGAGATAGGCCTCGACGTTCCGCGCAGCGGAGTTGCCACCAACCTGGAGGAATCCCATCGGGTCCTCGAGACGATCGACCTCCCCGTGATTATTCGGCCAGCGTACATTCTGGGCGGTCGCGGCACTGGTATCGCCAACACGCTCGAGCAGTTCATCGCCGTCTGCCAAAACGGCCTCGACGCCAGCCCAATCTCGGAGATCCTGATCGAGGAATCGATCACGGGCTGGAAAGAGTACGAGCTAGAAGTCATGCGGGATCGGATGGACAATCAGGTGATTGTCTGTGGCATCGAGAACGTGGATCCCATGGGCGTCCATACAGGCGATTCCATCACCGTGGCGCCGATCCAGACCCTCACAGATGTCGAGTACCAAATCATGCGGAATGCCGCATTTGCGGTTTTGCGACGAATCGGCGTCGAAACGGGCGGTTCCAACGTGCAGTTTGCGGTTCATCCTGAAACCGGTCGCATGGTCGTGATCGAGATGAACCCCCGCGTTAGTCGCTCCTCGGCTCTGGCATCCAAGGCCACTGGGTTTCCGATCGCAAAGATCGCCGCGAAATTGGCGGTGGGCTACACGCTGGACGAGATTCCCAATGACATCACCAGGGCCACCCCTGCCAGCTTCGAACCCGTTATCGACTACGTCGTAATCAAGATCCCACGCTGGACCTTCGAGAAATTCCCGGGAACTTCGGGTGTTCTCGGCACTTCAATGCAAAGCGTTGGAGAAGTCATGGCGATCGGCCGAACCTTTACCGAGAGTCTCCAGAAGGCCTGTCGCTCGTTGGAGCAGGGCTATGTCGGCCTCAATTATGGGCCCGGTGCAGACCCGTTTGCCGACCTCTCCGACGAGGAACTCCAGCGCCAAATGGCCATCGCCACCCCGGATCGACTCTTCAAGGTCGAGGAGGGACTTCGCCGGGGCCTGTCGGTAGAGGAGGTTGCCAAGATCACCGAGATCGATCCATGGTTCGTGGACCAAATGTCCTTGATCACCGAGGAGGCCGCAGTCCTCAAGGGACAGGATCCTGAGGCACTGAGCAAGGCAGCGTGGCGGCGAGCAAAGCAGATGGGCTTTTCCGACGTTCAGCTTTCGGTACTCCTGACCGGCGGAAAAGGTGCGACCGAAGCCGAGATTCGTGCGGGGCGGCTGGCAAAGGGTGTAGCTCCGACGTACAAGACTGTCGATACATGCGCCGGCGAGTTCGAGGCGTTCACGCCCTACCATTACGCCACCTACGAGGACGAGACCGAGATTCAGCCCAGCGCTAAGCCCCGGATCGTCATCCTGGGCTCGGGGCCAAACCGCATCGGGCAAGGCATCGAGTTCGACTATTGCTGCGTGCATGCCAGTTTCGCTCTGTCTGACGCGGGCTACGAGACAGTCATGGTGAATTGCAACCCCGAGACGGTCAGCACCGACTACGACACCTCGGACCGTCTCTACTTTGAACCGCTGACGTTCGAGGACGTAATGAACGTGATCGACGTTGAGCAGCCGGTAGGCGTGATCGTGGCGCTGGGGGGTCAGACGCCACTGAAACTGGCGAACCAACTGCCGCCGGATCTGGTGCTGGGGACTTCACCGGCCAGTATCGATGCCGCGGAGGATCGGGAGACCTGGGCGGCGCTGTGTGAGCGGTTGGACATCCCTCAGCCGCCCGGGGGAACCGTCATCGGCGTCGATGCGGCGGTCGCTGTGGCGGCGAAGATTGGCTATCCCGTACTGGTCCGTCCAAGTTATGTACTGGGCGGTCGAGCCATGGAGATTGTGTTCTCCGACGAGGAGCTCAGTGCGGCGATGCGAGCGATGGCCGCTGACGGGACGCTGGGTCGCGAGGGCGGACTATCCGCCGAACGACCGGTGCTCGTGGATCGGTTCCTCGATGATGCCACCGAGGTCGACGTCGATGCGCTGCGGGACCATACGGGCGCTTCGATGATCGGCGGGGTGATGGAACACGTCGAGGAGGCTGGCGTGCACTCTGGTGACTCAGCCTGCGTCCTGCCGCCACCGAACCTCTCCGACTTCACGATCAGGATCCTGGAGAACCACGTTCGAGCGATCGCCGATGAACTAGAGGTGGTCGGGCTTATCAATGTGCAGTTTGCCGTGCAAGTGGGCGGGAATGATGACGGCACCGATGCAGTGTTTGTCATCGAGGCCAACCCCAGAGCATCGCGAACCGTTCCTTTCGTCGCCAAGGCAACCGACCGGCCACTGGCAAAGGTCGCGGCTCGCCTTATGGCCGGCGCCACATTGGAGGAGGTTGCAGCCGAAGGGCTGGTGCGCCTGCCCTTTCCCGGAGAGCCAACCTCGGGTCTTTACGCAGTCAAAGAAGCAGTGCTGCCGTTCAATCGCTTCCCCGAAACCGACGCCCTCCTCGGGCCGGAAATGCGCAGTACCGGCGAAGTGATGGGAATTGACGCCTCTCCCGGCCTGGCGTTCGTCAAGGCCCAATTGGGGGCGGGCATGGAGCTATCGCCAAATGATCCGGAGAAGGGTGCGATCTTCCTGTCGCTGGCGGATCGCGACAAGGTGCGCGGCATCGAGATGGCCCGAAATCTCGCTTCCCTGGGCTACCGATTCCTTGCCACCGCCGGAACCGCCGCTGCCCTGACCGAGGCCGGAATCGAGGTGGGCGAGGTGCTGGCCAAACTTGGTGACGAGGCCGCCAGGGGTGGCGCGCGAACGGCATTGGATGCGATCAGGGATGGCGAGGTTTCGATGGTAATCAATTCGCCGAAGGGCCGGGGAGCCCGCGCCGACGGCTCCTACATCCGGACCGCCGCATCGATACATGCTGTACCGCTGATCACCACCATGGCTGCCGGAGAGGCCATCGCGATCGGCTTGGCCGAGTGGGCCAAGGAACCCCTGAAGGTCCGGTCGCTCCAATCAATTCGCGCCCTTCGATGAGCGATATCTCCACCGCTGTTGGCTCAATCCGTTTGGGAGCGCCGATTATGCCAGCCTCCGGTTGCGGCGGGCACGGCGCTGAGTTGGGCGCATTCGGTGACCTCTCCGCGCTTGGTGCTGTGGTCGTAAAATCGTTACTCCCCGGACCGTGGGAGGGAAACGCCCCCGTCCGTGTCCACCAGACGCCGTCGGGAATGATCAACTCGGTGGGACTGCAAGGGCCGGGTATTGCCGCGTGGCAAAGGGAGGAACTGCCCGGCCTTATTGGCGCTGGCGCGACGATTGTGTTGTCTATATGGGGTCGGTCGGTGGCCGAGTATGAGGAGGCTGCCGCTCTAGTTGGTGCGCTTCCTCCAGAGGTGGTTGCTGTCGAGGTGAATATCAGCTGTCCCAATACTGAAAAGGGAAACGAATTGTTCGCACACTCAGTCGAAGCCACAAGGGCCGTGATTGCAGCGACAGCCCAGGCCGGTCGGCCCCGGTGGGCCAAATTGAGCCCGAATGCTGGATCGATGTTGACGTCGGTAGCTGGTGCGGCACTCGGTGCCGGGGCAGAAGCGGTCACGGTCTCCAATACGTATTTCGGTCTCAGCGTTGACCCATTGACCCGTCGATCCCGGCTGGGCAATGGCGCTGGGGGTGTGTCCGGTCCGGCCATCCACCCACTGGCCGTGAGGGCGGTCGCAGAAGTGCACGCAGCCCACCCTTCCGCCCCGATCGTCGCTGCCGGCGGAGTAGCCACTGTTGAGGACGTGATCGAATTCGCACTCGTTGGTGCGTCGGCCGTACAGGTCGGCACGGCCAACTTCGCCGACCCCCGGACGTGTTTCCGTTTAACCGCAGACACCGCCGACTGGTGTGCTAATCAAGGGGTCGCACGTTTCACCGACCTGATCGGGACCGCTGACCTCTCACCGGTTAAACGCAGAAAGTAAACCCTGATGCCAAATGCAACGACCGGTCTACCTGCCGCCCTGCGCGAGAAGATGGTGTTGGCGCTCGATGTCGACGATCTCGTCCTGGCCAACCGCCTCGCTCGAGACCTCAAGCCCTGGTTCGGGGTAGCAAAAATCGGCCTCGAGCTCTACACGGCGGCCGGACCCGACGCGGTCGGAGCCATGGCCGATCAGGGCCTCGACGTGTTCCTCGACCTCAAGCTGCACGACATCCCCACCACCGTAAAGAAGGCTGCCAAGGTGGCCGGTGCGCTGGGTGTTACCTATCTGACCATGCACGCCCACGGTGGTGCCGCCATGATGCGGGCCGGTGCCCAGGGCCTGGCAGAAGGAGCAAACAACGCCGGCCTTGCCCCGCCCACAGCACTGGCGATCACGGTTCTCACCAGTGACGAGACTGCGCCGGATCACATCGTTCCGCACCGGCTTCGCCTTGCGATCGAAGCAGGATGTGGCGGTATCGTCTGCTCCGCTGGCGACCTCAAAGGAGTCGGCGAGCTGGCTCCCCGCATCCTGACCCTGAACGGTGCCAAAAAGGACACCCTGCTCTGGGCGGTGGGCGTGGACACCGGTGCGTATCAGGCAGTGAACTGCCGCCTGCGCCGCCCCGAGGTGTTCGCGGGTGCCATCGGCCTTTCCGGCCTGTACGATGCGAGCCGTTTCCTGGGCAATGCAGCAGATGACCTGGTCCTGCGCAATGCTCCCCTGGCC
>RCMY010004335.1_pt1 | contig 12308 bp, 10 predicted proteins | sample 2041341 | NCBI WGS metagenome assembly RCMY01 (sample SAMN09708234, study PRJNA481090) | Marine sediment metagenome, whole genome shotgun sequencing project.
CGCTTCGTTAACCTTTTACCCATGTGTTGTAGTTTGGCATAAAACTTGCTCTTATTAACTAAAATAATTGGGTAAAACTAGTTATTTTTACTAAGTTCAACAATAAAATTACCGCTATGATATATTCTCTACCCCTTCCAAAAATCCGTATTGCGGCCCTTACCGCTTTATCAGGTATCGTATTGGCCTCTTGCGGTTCATATCAGTCCGCTTCTTATTACGATAATGACGGTATCTACTCCACTGACAATCAAGTCACCACGGAAAGACCGCAGCGCCAAGAAGCTAAAAAACAAGAAACCGGTAACGAGGTTTATACCAACTATTTCGGACGGGAGGCGGCCCAATCCAAAGAGGTACTGGAAAGCGAGATTTTTACCGATATCGACTCGTATAGCAGTGATGTCGAAATGGAAAATGACAGTGTGCCGCAAGGCCAGTTGACCGATTATTATAATAACGATAACGATTACGCCGGCTATGCAGCTTGGGGAGACAATACCACCAGCGTCAATATAAATGTATATAATAACGGTTGGGGTTATGGTGGCTTTGGCTACGGTTCACCTTGGTTGTACAATTCCTATGTCTGGGGCGGGTATGGCTTTGGATGGGGAGGCGGCTATTACAATCCATGGAGATATCGCTACAGCCCTTGGGGATGGGGCGGTGGTTACTACGGGTATGGTGGATACGCCGGATATTATGGCGGCTATGGTTACGGAGGCTATGGCGGTTGGTACCCCCACTACGGCTACTACAACGGTTACAACAATGGGTATTATGGCAACTATGGACGGAGGAGCTATGCATATAACTCAACGCGTAGGGGTTATTACCGCAACACCAATGCCATTAACGGAAATAGTTCAAGATACGCGTCAAATACTAGATCGAACGTTAATAGAAACCGATCGACACCACGATATAACTCGGAAAGTTCTAGATCAAGTGCCAACAGAAGCTCGGCCTCGCGAAGCTCTAGCGGAAACAGAAGCAGTTCGGCCACATCAAGAAGATCTGTGGGTGTAGACCGAAACCAATCGTACCGTACGAGTAGAAGTACACGAGCCATACCCAATTACAACCGTTCCTCGAGAAGTAGTCAAACCTACAGTGGCTCCTCTCCGAGAAGCACTACGGCCCGATCAACCACACCCAGAAGTTCAACGTACCGCAGTTCGGGTACCAGAACGCAAAGCAGTAGCGGCAACTATCGAAGTTCCAGCTCTCGAAGCAACCAATCATACCGAAGTTCTGCGCCACGAAGCAGCAGCAACAGCAGCTACCGATCTTCCAGTAGCCGCAGCTCTAGCCCTAGCAGCAGCTATAGAAGCTCAGGAAGTAGCTCAAGAAGTTCATCGGGCAGCGTAAGAAGTTCGGGAAGTACGTCTAGAAGCTCTAGCGGTTCGTCACGTTCTTCTTCATCGGGCGGAAGAAGAGGGAATTAAATTCAAAATCTATCCCGAAGCCATGGGGCCAAAATAATAATTTGTGCTGATGGGTATCCCAGAAACCTATACGTCAAGTTTGAAAAAATGTTCGATGACAATTGCCGAGGTGAGTCCTTGGAACTAAACCCAAAATTGATTTAAAAATTGCTAAGAATGAAAATATTTTTAACTTTCATCGCGCTGTCCGCATGCGCCATAACAAGTGCCCAGAACATCGATGATGTACTGCGCTACAGCAACGAGAACCTACAGGGCACTGCTCGCTTTCAAGGAATGGGCGGTGCTTTCGGCGCCTTGGGAGGCGATTTATCCGCATTGAGCGCCAACCCGGCCGGTAGCGCCGTATTCAATAACAGCCTATTTACCTTTACGGGCACCTATTTCGACCGCAAGGCAGAGGCTAACTATCAAGGTAGCATTACCAATGAGAACTCGAATTCATTGGACATCAATCAAGTGGGCGGTGCCTTAGTTTTTAAGACGAAGGACCCTGATTCGAGATGGAAAAAGATAACCGCTGCCTTTAACTATGATATGGTGCAGAATTTTGATGACCGTATCTATGTAGCTGGCGTTAGTAACGAAGGAATTGATAATTATTTCCTGGATTTTGCGGATGGTTTCGCGGCAGGCGATTTAAAGACCCTCGACAACGAAACCCTGAACGATGCTTATTTGGATATCGGTTCCAGAAACGGTTTGGGATACCCTGCGCAACAAGCTTTTCTTGGCTTTCAAGCCGGGATTATCGACCCTTCAGATCCCGATAATCCAGATGAGACAACCTATATCTCGAACGCCGATTATAGCGAGGTAAGGCAACAACTCCGTCAGACGGTATCCGGTCAAAATAGCAAATTTACTGTCAATGCGGCCACCCAGTATGGCGAACACCTTCAATTTGGTGCTTCCCTAAATTTTCACAACGTTTTGTACGATAAATTGAACCGTTATCAAGAGGAGTATTCCGATGGCAATTCCGAGATACGTAGAACTACCTTTGAAAATTTGCTTCAGACCGAGGGAAGCGGATTTTCGTTAGGCTTAGGTGCCATCGGGAAGTTAAATGACAATATACGTTTGGGTGCAAGCTATCAGTCACCGACTTGGTATCGATTGACGGATAATTTGGCGCAACGCATCAGTTCAAACTATAACCAGAGAGGAAATTTAATAGATGGTTCACCGTTCCTAGGCACAACCATCTTTGACTATCAAATCAAGACACCGGGTAAATTGACGGGAAGTATTGCCGCCGTATTCGGCCAAAACGGACTTCTAAGTTTCGACTATAGCTATCAAGACTTCTCGAACGCGGAATTACGTCCTACCAGCGATGCCTCCTTCGCCTCTGAAAATGCTTTTATTTCGGAGAGATTAGGAGCTGTATCTTCCTTTAGGGTCGGTGGGGAATATCGTATACAACGCATTAGCTTGAGGGCAGGATACCGCTATGAGCAGAGTCCTTACGAAGATGGGAACATCATAGGCGACCTCAACGGAATTTCTGGGGGACTTGGCTTTAACTTCGGTGGAAGCCGGTTAGATTTTGCCGTTAATCGTTTGGAGCAAGACGTACTCCGCTATTTGGCCGAACCCGGAATCAACACGCCTGCGGTTGTCAATAAAATCAATATGACGTATAGTCTAGGGTATACCTTAAACTTCTAAAAGGAAGGAACAATTTGTATCACGCTGTTCGCCAATTGCTTTTAGCTATGGTGTACAGTGTGATATATTTAGTACGGCACATATAGCAAACCTAGCGAAATCACCGCTTCAACGTAAAATTTGTCCGCGTCGATTTAGCGACCAACACGCCATCTTCTTGCCCGCCGTACTCCAATCGAAACCAATAGTCGGAAGAAGGTAGGGGAGTTCCGTTGAACGTGCCGTCCCAATCGGTATTGATACCTAATTGGGCCAATAACTTTCCATACCTGTCGAAAACGAATACCGAGGGATCATCCAAAGTCTCCATGCCCCTAATATTCCAAGTATCGTTGGCGCCGTCACTGTTCGGGGTAAAAAATTTCGGATAGCCTACGACCAAAAATTCCAGTGGATCGGTTGTACCACATCCGTTTTTATCATTGATAATAACCGTGTTGATTCCCGGCGGCACATCATTGAAAACAGCATCATCCTGAAATTCACCACCGTTGACGGCATATTCGTAATCCCCAGTACCATCCACAAAAATTTTGATGTTGTTTCGATCCGGATTTAAGGTGAGATTGGAATTTAAAAGCTCGACCCTATCCAAAATGGGAATCCCATAGTAGGTAATCAGAATATCATCGGTAATATTTCCAAAACTGGTGGTTATGTCCACAAAATAGCGCCCGCTATTGGGGCTAGCAACGATAATTTCTGTAGCTGAAGGGCTCGAATCCAACGGCGCGTCGATAGTACCATCGTCATCGTAGTCGACGGACCAAGCGACATTCAGAATGTCAGGGCCTGCAGGAGAATTCAGTGCGCTCAAGTTAATATCCGGATCACCCTCGCAGGCTACGATATCCAATCCTAAAAACTCGTCCCGTAGCGTACAGTCCAAGGCATTGTTCTGATTCGAATCCACTGAACTCCCCGTAAATGTGAGCATAAAATGTTCGGCCTCGTCATCGAAATTAGTGTTGTAATTATTTATAAGGATATAATACATCTCCCCAGGCAATACATCTAACCAAGGGGCGTACGTATTGTTATTTCCTTCCGTAACATCATCGACAAAAATGCCTCCTTCCTGTCCGCTTACGGGATTCACCCCGATGCCTGTAAAATTGGTGTTGTTGACCTCGTAGTTACAGGCGGCCACGGGTGCCGTACCATTACTGATCGCGGTACAATCGGGGTCCGGACCAAAGACTATAAAGTCCCACTCCGCAGTCGGGGTTCCCGAACCACCGACAGGCAATGCCTCGATATCAAAACCGACCTGCCCGCCCGTTCCGGCACGAAAAACGAACCACGATGCATTGTTCTCTATGTTGGCGGAACTAACGCTACCTTTCTCAAGGCAATCGTACCAACGTATAACCTCCGGGTCAAAATCGTCGATATCGCCGCTTCCATCGGCGTAGCCCATGATAGGGGCATCGGCGCATACGGGAATGGCGGTTCGGCAATCGGGAGAGTTTTGTGCGCACATCCCTAAACTAAACATCAGGAATTGGGCAAATAAGATATATGGGGCAGGTCGCATAAGAGTCAGGTAAAAATGCTTTTATCTATAACTATTTAAGACATTGTTTAGTATGTTTCAACGGGAGAAATCGGCAGTCAATCGATGAAATCACCTACCGTTTTAATGAAAAGTGATTATTGATATATTTGGCCTCGACGGTCTGGCCGCTATCATCGGTATAGCTAAGCTTAAACCAATAATCGGATTCGGGAAGCGGTCTTCCCCCGAACGTACCATCCCAATGAAACACGCTGTGCTCGGACATTGCCATTAATTTTCCGTAGCGATCGAAAATCGATAGCGACGGATCTTCTAAAAGATCTAGACCTGAAATAGTCCATACATCGTTCGAGCCGTCATTGTTGGGCGTAAAAAATTTAGGGAAGCCAATGACCACCACCTCTTCGGTTACGGTACCGCAACCCTGCAGATCATTAAGGCTTAGGGTGTGCCTACCTGGCAATACGTTGTCAAATCTGTTCCCGCTTTGGTATTCCCCATCGTCCAAACGATATTCAAGGACATTCGTGCCATCGGCCATTACCGTTATCGTATTGTTGTTGCGCAGACCTTCGATTTCGATGTCGGTAATCTTTGGGGGTCGCGATACACTCACCGTAATAGTCCGCGAATCGCTACAGCTTAGTCCGCCTTGCGTATTGGTGACCATTAGCGTGTGGCTGCCCGCTTCGGTTACTTCAAGGCTGGACGTTGTTTCCCCGGAATCCCAACTGTAGGTGTAGTTGGGGTTCGGGTTATCGACACCCAATTGTATTCCCACAGCGGCTTCACAGAGATAGGCATCCTCGGGAAAATCAAGTATTGGCGTTTTTAAATTGATCAATTGAAAACTTTGGGATACATCAAAACATCTCGGGTTATCGATGGAGCCGACCCGTACATAAATCGTTTGCGAACCGGATTGCGTAGGATACTGCTTGGGCAATACATTTACCCTGTTGGTCGCGTCGGCCAAGGAAGCATAATAGCTCACCACAAACTGGGTGTTATCTTGACTTCCGAGAATTACAGCATCCTTTTGTGAAAAATCCACCACCTCTAAATTGGCACACGAAGCTTCATCACCTACTGCATGGGCAATGGGAACGGATGAAAACGCAACCTGTATATCACTGATAATCGTGCTTGAAGGCCTTGATACTTCGACCCTGTAATTTGCGGAGACATCGGCTTGAAGTGTCGAATCATGGGCACCCGGAATTAGTTCAAATCCGCTTCCCTCATCGGTATACCAAATATACTGAGAAGCGTTGGAAGTGGTCGCATCTAAAATCACCGTCTCATTTTCACAGGCCGATATCGGTGGCCCGAGGAGGTTATTGACAATCGAACAATCAAGCGCGTCATAGGGATTCGATACAAAAATAGTCCCCGAGAACTGAATTGAAAATCCGGAATTGTTATTACTGAAATTATTTAGGAAGAGGTAATATTCTTCTTCCGGTTCGACCTGCAGCCAGTCTTCGTATTGCACGTTATCCCGGTTACCGGTCGGGTCTTCCCCTACCCCGATAAAGGCACTGATATCTTGATTATCGAAAAAATTACAGCGTACCGGATCTCCCAAGGTGTCGCAATCGTCGGTTTTATAAAGCGCGAAATCCCAATCCTCTTCAGTATCGATACGGATGTTGAATCCCAATTGCCCTGAAGCCCCCGTTCGAAAACGGTACCAGGCGGAATTGGATTCGATGTTGCCTTCAAGGGTCTGCTCAAGGCATCCGGTTTCGAGTGCACCGTTGAAATCATCTATGCCGAATCCGTTCGTTCCTCCGTTTGTCGGGGTATTGTTACAAATGGGGATGGCCACGTCGCAATCGGAAGCAATTTGGGCTTGGGCCAACAACCCAAGAAAAAATAAGGGAAAGAAAATTCCTAAAAAACGGTTCATAAGTAGCTAAGCAATGGGTAGCGTAAAAATAATGGAGCTATTCACTTAACACCAATTTATGTTGTGTAACGCCGCTTAGAGGACATAAAGTGCCATATTATGTATATCTTTGCATCCGTTTTATAACTGGTTCGCAATCCGTTTACCCTGATTATGATGAGTTTGGGATTTTATTTCCATTGGATAGCAATACGCTGCGAATTTTAATAGAGTTTAGTTTTTAGGATGCTTATGAAAATCGACAACGCGATAGAAAAACAATATGAAGAAATAGGCGACGACCATGTCGCTGCGTCGGAAGGTACGCCGCTACGTGAGGATGCCTTTGATTTGGATGATTCCGAAAAAATAGCCCGCATTCGCGGCAGTGTGCACGAAATCATGCTCACCTTGGGCCTCGATCTAGACGATGACAGCCTAAAAGGTACACCGGACCGGGTGGCCAAAATGTTCGTGAAGGAAATTTTCGGGGGATTGCATCCCGATAGAAAGCCCAAATCCTCGACTTTTGCCAACAAATATAAATATGGCGAAATGTTGGTGGAAAAGAACATCATCCTCTACTCCACCTGCGAGCACCACTTGTTGCCGATAGTCGGTAAGGCCCATATCGCCTACATTTCCAACGGCACCGTTGTCGGACTTTCAAAAATGAATCGTATCGTAGACTATTTCGCAAAACGACCCCAAGTACAGGAGCGTTTGAACATACAGATCGTGCGAGAGCTTCAGCAAGTTTTAGGTACCAACGATGTGGCCTGTGTTATCGACGCCAAGCACCTTTGCGTCAACTCTCGCGGTATCCGTGATATCGAGAGCAGCACCGTTACCGCGGAATATGGCGGTAAATTCAAGGACGAGGCCGTACGCCGGGAGTTTTTGGATTATATAAATTTGGATACCAATTTCTAAACCTTTTGCCCGATATGCAAGCCTACCAAAACCAATCCATAAAAATCCATAATTCCCTTTCCGGTAAAAAAGAGGTTTTCGAAGCGCTGAACGAAGGCCATATCGGCATGTACGTTTGCGGCCCGACGGTCTATAGCAACGTGCATCTTGGTAACTGCCGGACTTTCATGTCCTTCGATATGATTTTCAGGTATTTCAAGCATCTGGGCTACAAAGTACGTTACGTACGCAATATTACCGACGCTGGACACATGGTAGACGACGCTGAAGATGGGGAGGATAAGATTGCCAAGAAAGCCCGGCTGGAACAGTTGGAACCTATGGAAGTCGTACAACGCTACACCCTCGATTTTCACAATACCTTGGAAAAATTCAATCTCTTGCCGCCTAGCATCGAACCAACGGCCACGGGACACATTATCGAGCAGATAGAGCTTATCAAGGAAATTTTTGAGAAAGGATATGCCTATGAAGCCAATGGTTCGGTCTATTTCGATGTGGCCAAGTTCAATATAACGCATGAATACGGACAGTTAAGCGGAAGGAAGTTGGAAGATATGATCGCCAATACCCGCGATCTTACCGCTCAGGACGATAAGAAAAGTCCACAGGATTTTGCCCTTTGGAAAAAAGCCGAACCCCAGCATATCATGCGCTGGCCCTCCCCTTGGGGCGACGGTTTCCCCGGATGGCATTTGGAATGCACGGTGATGAGCACCAAATATTTGGGGGAGACTTTCGATATACATGGCGGCGGTATGGATTTGAAATTCCCGCACCACGAATGCGAGATCGCACAGGCGGAAGCCAGCTACGGCCAATCCCCGGTTCGGTATTGGATGCATGCCAATATGCTGACCATGAACGGTAAAAAAATGGCAAAATCCACCGGCAATAATATTTTGCCCGGAGAGATTTTTACCGGTGATAACGAATTGCTAAGCAAGCCCTATGCCGCATCGGTAGTTCGTTTTTTTATGATGCAGGCCCATTATGCCAGTATTCTCGACCTGAGCGACGATGCGCTATTGGCTTCCGAAAAAGGCTTTACCAAATTGATGGAGGCTTTTGATGCGCTTGGCGGTGTGAAAACAAGCGGTAAAAGTGATTTTGACGTAAAAACATGGGAGCAGCAATGTTACGATGCCATGAACGACGATTTTAACACACCGATACTCATCGCCCATCTTTTTGAGGCGGTGCGCCATATCAACCTGATCAAAGAAGGTAAGGAAAGTATAACCGCAACGGATAAAGAAGCCCTGCAACACACCATAAACAACTTTGTTTTCGACGTACTCGGCCTTGAACAAAAAGTGGGAAATGCAGCCGATACCGAAAAGCTCTCGGGCGTGGTCGAAATGTTAATCCAATTCCGGAAACAAGCACGGGAGAATAAAGATTTTACCACCTCCGATAAAATCCGGGACGAATTGGCGGAATTGGGCATTCAGCTTAAGGATAATAAGGAGGGGACGACTTTTAGCGTGAACTGAATCGGGAGTGTATTATGAAAAAAGTTCTGATAGCCCCTTTCGTTCTGTTGATCCGGTTTTATCAGGTCGCAATTTCCCCCTATACCCCTGCTACCTGCCGCTACTCCCCCACCTGTTCAAAATACGCCTTGGAAGCGCTAAAAAAACACGGCCTCTTCAAAGGCGGATGGCTTTCCTTGAGAAGGATACTAAGTTGCAACCCGTGGGGCGGTGATGGATATGACCCGGTGCCTTAAAACAACAAACTTAAAATCCCAAACCACAAACCCATTTTTGTATCTTAGCCGCTTCTAAACTGAACCACATGTATTTCTTGGGTATTATATGGAATCCGAACGAAACACTTTTTACGCTCGGTCCCATACAGATCAAATATTACAACCTGCTATGGATCGTTGCTTTTGGCCTTGGCTGGGCGATTATGAAACGGATTTTTCTTAACGAGAAAAAAACGGTCGAGCAACTAGACTCCCTTTTTATTTATACTGTGCTCGCCACTATGCTCGGCGCACGCTTGGGCCATGTAATTTTTTACGATTGGCCGTATTATCAAGATCATTTACTGGAAATTCTACTCCCGATCCGTGAAAGCGCCGATGCTGCGCTGTTCGGGTTTATCAACGGCTATGAGTTTACCGGATTTACAGGGCTGGCCAGCCACGGCGCCATTATCGGGGTCCTTATTGGGGTATATCTATACACTAGAAAACATCAAGGTTTTACCATGTTATGGTTGTTAGACCGTATGGTGGTTCCCTTTGCCATTGGAGCTTTCTGCGTGCGGTTGGGCAATTTCTTCAACTCCGAGATTAACGGGAACGTTACCAACGAATCCTTCATTTTTGCCACTAAGTTTATCCGTGATTCCGACGATATGCACCCCGCAAAGGCCATGGCGATTACCAAAGAGAAAACGGTAAATGCCGCTTATGATGCTTTAGAAAACAATCCACAGTTTTCGCAATACTTGGCGGAAATTCCCTATCGTCATCCAACGCAATTGTATGAGGGTGTCGCCTATATTTTTGTTTTCCTTATCCTATATTACCTCTATTGGAAAACCGACAAGAAGAACAATCGAGGGTTCCTCTTTGGTTTGTTTTTGGTGTTACTGTGGACCATCCGTTTCTTTGTAGAATATGTCAAGAAAAGTCAAGGCGGTTTCGAAGAATCATTGGGATTTTTGTCCACCGGACAATGGTTGAGCATTCCTTTTATTTTGATCGGCCTCTATTTTATGTTGAAACCTAATTCAGTAGGCAGTAGCAATAGCGGTAGGGTGTAATTTTCTAGCGACGTTCGCGACCTTTGCGCTTCCCTGCTAGCAGGCAAGTTCGCTTACCTTAGGCTTAACTTTTCAAGCTAAAAAGCCCAATCCATGAAACATTTCAAATGGGTATTCTGTTTTCTTTTTGGATGTGCTATCCTACATTCTTGCAAAGACGATCCCGAAAAAGTTGTCAAGACCGAACTGGTCGTCTTTACAAAGGAGGGCGAACTTACCTTGTTCAGGGGCGAAACCGATTCGGTGTTGAGCAAATTGGACATCGAAATCGCCGATAACGAATATGAGACCGCAACGGGATTGATGTACCGTCAAGAAATGCAAGACGATCAAGGCATGTTATTCGTTTTTCCCGATCAGGCCATGCATTCCTTCTATATGAAGAATACAGAGTTCGACTTGGATATCATCTTTGTCAAAAGCGACTTGACTGTGGCCAGTTTTCAGGAAAACGCCCAACCCTTAAGCGAAACAAGCATGTCTTCAAAAGTGCCCGTACAATATGTGCTAGAGGTCAATGCGGGATTGGTGTCAGCATGGGGCCTGAAAGTTGGGGATCGCATTTCGTATGAATAAGATTCGCCCCCAAGGCCGCTAAAAAATGTAAGGAATTCGCCTTTACAAACGGTTTGGCTGCGTCGCTGATCTCCAGTATTCAGGTTGACAACCTTCCATCCCAAAAAGTGGCTTTGAACAATGGGATGTTTTTGGATAAGACGACGACCTATTTCGATAATCAGGTACATATTTTTAGGATAAACGCCTTTTAATTCTCTTTTATGAACCTAAACCACTGGGCCATTTTTATAGACAACACCTCAAACAACGGCTATCTCATCGAGATGCTTCTGCAGGAAAATCCACCGAAAAATTTTAAAGGTTTACAAGGCGCCAACGGTATCCTGTTTTCAAAGCTTGCGATAGAACGCTATATCGACGAGGAAGACCGCCACGGAACCAAAATATTGACTTCGGATACCCCTCAATCCTTAAAATCGATGTCCAGCGGCGAACAGAAAAAAGCCTTGCTCAAATACATACTTTCCTCGGGTTGTGAATATATCGTTTTAGATAACCCTTTTGACAATCTAGATACCGACTCCCAAGCGGAATTGAGATCACAATTAGAAGCAGTTTCGGCAAAGGTAATCATGGTTCAGCTCATAAGTAGAAAGTCAGACCTTTTGCCCTTCATTCAAAATTTTGCCCGACTCGATGGCGAACACTTGGTTTTTATCGATAAAGCAAAAGCGCTTTTAAATCTAGGGGCAACGAATCAATTCGCAGGAGAAATCCCCCCGCCTTTGCATCCGATGGATTTTGATGGCGATATCTTGATAGAACTACAAAAAGTCAATGTAACCTATGGAAATAAATCCATATTGAACGCCATCGATTGGACCATAGCAAAGGGAGATTTCTGGGAACTGCGCGGAAAAAATGGAAGTGGAAAAACGACCATCCTCTCCATGATCACCGGCGAAAATCCAAAAGGCTATGGTCAGGAACTTTTTATTTTCGGCCGAAAAAAAGGCAGTGGCGAAAGTGTTTGGGACATCAAGAAAAAGATAGGCTATTTCACGCCCTCGATGACGGACAAATTTACCGGCTATCATTCCGTCGAGCACATGATCATATCGGGACTTAACGATTCTATTGGGCTCTACATTACCCCGACCGAAGTGCAGTTAAGACTTGCCAAAGCGTGGTTACAGCTGATAGGCTTATGGAAAATCAAGGAGATGCTCTACCATGACCTCTCTATGGGGCAAAAGCGTTTGGTTATGTGTGTCAGGGCCATGATCAAACATCCGACCCTTCTCATCTTGGACGAGCCTACTGCCGGTCTCGATGATACAAGCGCGGCACTCTTCGTCGCCTTGGTCAACAAATTTGCAAAAGAAAGTGAGACCACTACCATTTTCGTATCCCACCGAAAAGAACCTGGACTCGAACCGGATTATATCTATCAACTTGACATGACAGAAATGGGGTCCACAGGTCGAAGATGGCAAAAATAAAGGCCTTAAGCACTGAAAATTTTCAGTGCTTAAGGCCT
>RCMY010004336.1_pt1 | contig 12299 bp, 6 predicted proteins | sample 2041341 | NCBI WGS metagenome assembly RCMY01 (sample SAMN09708234, study PRJNA481090) | Marine sediment metagenome, whole genome shotgun sequencing project.
TTTTTCATAAATGTGTAATTTTTAAAGGATTGAAATCTTTATTATTGTTCGATTACGATAGGTTTAAATTTTTTTTCGGTAGACTTTCCGTAGCAGTAAGAGGCCAAAATTGTCAATTCCAAAAGCCGATGCGAAAAATACAAGAGTAAATGCGAATTCCACAAAAGTAAATGCCACTGGAATCCTCCCGTTGAACCGTCACTATTTTTGGCAAGGAAATCTCCCAGGCCTGAATTAAACCAATATATTGGGTTTCGAGCCATTGATAATTCGAATAGTTAAGAATGTCAAAGCTTAATCTCACTTGCGTTTTTGCGGAATAATTGCATTTACTAATGTTTGTTTTTACAGATTAATAGGGGTCTTCGAATGCCATTCGCATTTCTTTTGGCCTTGTTCACGGTATCCAATGAGGTGCGTTGACTATTGTTAGTCATGAACAGGAAAGGAATATCCTCTTTTCGTTTGTTTACACGCTTATTCGTTGTCAACGATAGATTTAGTTTGCGCTAAAAAAACTGGACACTTAAATTGCAATCGTAAAAAAACTCAATTTCAATACCGAACTAGCTCATTCCAAACCTTCTAAAAAGCCTTGATAGGCCTTTTTCCTTTTAAAATTCGCATCGTACATCAATGGCCATTCGGGAACACCCCAAAAATCAAGTAACCAAGATTCGTTATCCCGCAATCCCCAAACGGTAAGGACGAACTTATTGTCTTGCGGAATCGCATTATAAATCTCAACGACCTCTTTATATTTGGCCTGCTGGGCGATTGCCCTTTCTTCGGTCAATTCTGTAGTCAAGTCGTCATCGGGGTTTGCCCTTATGTCCAATTCCGAGAAATGCATCAATAAGTCCCTGGAAACCGTTCCGTCTACCACACTTTGAATCTGCTCTCGTGAGGGGCCGTCGTAGGATATGTGCATTTGTGCACCCACACCATCGATAAGACCCTCGGATTTCAAATCATCTACGATCGCAAACATGGCAGTCTGTTTCCCGGTATCAAAAGTTAGGTTATAATCGTTGTAGAACAATAGTACATCAGGGTCGGCATTTCTTGCGAAACGGTAGCATTTGCTGATATAATCATCCCCCATCTTTTGCCGAAAGACCGAATTTCGAAGATTGTTGCTACCATCTTCGACCGCCTCATTAACAACGTCCCAAGAACGCACTTTTCCTTTATATCTCTCAACTGTTGTCGTTATATAATCCTCCACCATTGTCTCAAATTCAGCGTCGGTGCCGGAAAAATTCTCGACCCAAGACGGTGTCGCATTATGCCAAATCAAGGCATGGCCGTGCACATCCATACCGTTGGCCACGGCATAGTCTACAATGGCATCCGCTTTAGAAAAATCAAAATTACCTTCCGAAGGATACATAATGTTCATCTTCATTTCATACTCGGAAGTAATATTGTTGAAATCGCGTGTAAGTATGGTATTGTGCATGTCGCCTAGCCTTCCGGCCTGTACCGCCATACCAACCGAAAACGTTGTGGCGGCCTCCTTTAAGGGCGTTTCATCTGGGTTTTCCACACCGTCTGACGTTATGGTAACCAATTCTCTAGTAGTGTACGCCATATCGGCACCCTCTATGGTGAGGGTTACCGTATATTCTCCGGCAGTCTCGTACAAGAACATTTCCGGACCTGGACCATCGGGAACTTTTTCGCCACCTTCGGTAAATTGCCAATAGGCGATTAGGCCCGTCGCGCCGGTGCTGGTATTATCCGCCAGTATTCGGAAAGGGTTCACATCGGAATAGATCAATTTAAAAGTCGCATTTACGGGTTTGGTCGCGATTTCGCCATTATCATCATTATCGCAGGAGAACAGGGACACGAATACGGCTAACAAAAATATAATCTTATGTTTCATCTGTTTTTTTTAGTGGTTATCAAGACCTAATAGGGGTATCCTAGAAACTATTAATCCCTATCGGGTTGATTGTTATCGATTATTTAATTTATTTTCAAGTACTGAGTCCCTCGCGCTAGTTGTACTACCATCTATACACTACGAGAGATTACGACGACCTACTGGTTTTTATTCATTTTTCACAACCTCTATAAGGTCAACGGTGTATGTAGCAGCCGATGCACCCATATCCAACACTAAGGTTGTCTGGGCGGTAGTTGGGGTAAACACCCATGAATACTGTGTCCAATCGGCTGTTACCGTATGATCCCCTGCATATAGTTCGTCGCCTAGCCCAGCATTGGTAGAAAAACGTATGGTTCCTGTTTCTCCCTTAACCCATACTGAAGCAGTGTATTCTACACCGATTTCGGTGGTGATGGCATCGCTGGAGAATTGGGTATCCCAAGGATTTCCTTCTTCAGGATTGACCACCTTCAAGGCGCGAGAACCTTCGTATACATCCGAAGTTTCTGCGGTCAATCTATCGCCACCGTTCAATTTACCCCAATTGGTAAAGTCGTCGCCATCGCCCAGTTCCAGATTCCCATTCAAAACCAAGCTTTCTATGACTACGGGTGGCGTAGGAGCTGGTAACGGCATATCACCCTTTACGACACCGATTGTGTCTACATAATAAGTGCCCATCGAAGTACCCATATCCAGCACCAAGGCAGTTTGCGCGGTATTTGCAGTGAACGTCCAGGAATATTGTGTCCAATCGGCAGTTACTGTGTAATCCCCTACATACTGTTCTTCTCCCAATTGGGCATTGGTAGAGAAACGAACGGTACCCGCATCTCCCTTAATCCATATCGAGGCAGTGTATTCCTCGCCGATTTCAGTGTCCACAACATCACTTGCGAATTGCGTATCCCAAGGGTTTCCCGCTATCTCATTTATTACTTTCAGTCCTCTGGCACCACTATAGACCTCGATAGTCTCCGCCGTTAGCCTTTCCGCTCCGTTTAATTTCCCCCAATTGGTAAAATCGTCATCCGACCCTAGTTCCAGGTCGCCGTTCAATAGTAAATTTTCTGGGGTCTCTCCTACAGGTGGCTCTTCGCCACCTTCATCGGTGCCTTCTGGTACCAAGGTATAATACCTCCATCCTCCAACGGGGCCAGAATCAGGATCTTGGGCAATACTCCTCAATACCATTTTCTCTGCTGAGATATCTAGTATTTGATACTCTGATTGTCCTTCATAATAGGCTATAGTGGCGTTATTAGAGAGTAACAACCAAGGATATTTGTTACCATCGTTGCCGGTTCTATATTCTATGCTCCAACTAGAGGAATCCGGTTCAGGACTTTCGTAGCAACCATCGGCAAACTGTTCCAGACTTAATCCCAATTCTAGGTTTGCCCAGGACCATACCCAATAGTAGTCCCCATTATTTTGGTTTATATAAGTATTGTTCAAATCTTGTCTAAAGGTATATTTATCATCATAAACACAGGTGCTGCCGTCTTCTGCGATAAACCCATTTTCAGGATGACTGTAATATGAGAGATCAGCGGGGTCAGCGCTGTCATGGCCTTCTCCGCCTCCTGCACCGGTAGGCCCAACTCCATAGGCACCCGCAAGGGTGCTCCAGACCCATGTTTTGCCAATCAGGTTATCCTGACAAGTTCCTGCCAATAAAATGGCCACATCATCTTCGCAAAACGAAGCTCCCGACCCTTGTACGCGTATCGTTTTCTCGGCGATTGTAACTTTATTAAGCGTTACGATATTCAAAGTAACCTTGAAATCACCGGCAGCGGTAAATTCACGTTCCTCCAGCCCTATTTCATCCAATATTCTTTGCCCATCAGAAAAGTCCCAAAAACTATAGTAATCTTCGGAATCGGGCGTTGTGTTTTCAAAGTAATAAAGATTCGGATTGTCTGGCGAAGCGGTAATATTAAAAGATGGCTGTACCGCTATCTGCTCCATATCATCGTCGGAACAGGACCAAAAGAGCAATGAAAACAGAAATACGTAAAAGAATCTTGGCAATTTCATAATTAAAGTTTTAGTTAGTACGGGCATGATAACCTTATTATTGACATTTTAATACATCGAAATTGGTACTTGTTTTCTTTCTTTGGAAAACATCACAGTTTCAGCCTTGGAACCAAATGTATTCTTAGATTTACCTCAGTACTATTAGTATTGCATCAAATTCTATTAATTTTGAAGCATTTGTTCCCCGATTCCAAGAAAATGGTTTTTTAGGTATTAATTTTCAAAAATCGTTGATTTTTCAAAGCTGATTGTTTTAAGTGATGTCCCTATTTTTCAATTTTTACTGATTGTACATAGTCATTGTTCTTTACCGCCAATATATATTTTGTGCCATTGACCGTTAGCACGTCCATATCCTTTACGTCTCCTGGAACGAAAAATCCGCTTTTGTTGGCAGGAAAGTGTTCAAAACGTCCCTTTCCGTTTCCCTTTAAGTAAAGCCCATAGCCCGCATCGTTGCGGGGTGTCTCAACTTCCGACATAAAAAGATTTCCTGCGACCAAGAGATCCGGTAGACCATCGTTATCATAATCATCTACTATTATTTTGTTAATGCTCGATGTTTGAGCAGCTTTTGGCAGTTCGTGGATTACGAATTTCCCATCTCTATTCTCCAAATAGATACTGGCAAAAGATTTGACCTGGTAGTGCAATGCTGAGGCCAATAACTTTTTCGAATAAACCTCCTCTAAAGTGGCCTTTGAAAAACTTTGATAATCTTGAAATTTTTGTTTTATGCCCGGAATTTGCTGTGATGAGCATTCCCTACCTCTAAGGGGATACTGCTGCCCATCATTATAATAGCCAAGTACAATATCCGTAGAATTGTCCCTATCAAAATCGCTCACATAAATATCAAAGGTTTCGTCTTTTTTTGCTTTGTATTTGTAATTCAGGCCATTGTTACCTACTACGTAGTCAACATCCCCATCCTGATCAAAATCTCCTTGAGCAATACTCCACCACCATCCCGTTGTGTCGTTACCTAGTCCCATCTGGTTTGACACTTCCACAAAACCTGATGGATTATTTTGAAAGGCCCGAATAGGCATCCACTCCCCAACGATGATAAAATCGGTACGTTCGTCACCATTAAAATCAGTAAAAACGGCACTTGTCGCCATGCCTAGTTGTTCAAATTCCTTGGGTTGATTCGCTACATCAATATCGAACTTGATGGTGTCTCCGGTACTCGTATTTTTTAACAAATAGCTTGAGGCGGGAAGTGGATACTTACCCGGAACCTGTCGCCCTAATACAAGTAAGTCCGTTTTTCCATCTCCATTGTAATCCGAAGCGTAGGCTTTTGAACCGCTAGTTAACATTTCGGGCAAGACTTCCTTAGCAGCTTTTGTAAAAATACCGTTGCCTGAATTGAGGTATAACCGATCTTGGAGATGTGTCGAATTCGGTGAAAATTCATAGCCTCCACTAACCACGTAGAGATCATTATCGCCGTCGTTGTCCGCATCGAATATTATTGCCCCCATATCTTCGGCAGCCCTATCCTTTTCAAAGACCGTTGAGGTTATCTGCTCAAAACTATTGTCGGTCTGAAAAAATAGAGCCCCGGATTTACCCGCAGCACCACCAATAAAATAATCGTCCTGTCCATCGTTGTTTAAATCCCCTACTGCCATAGCAGGACCAAATGTTGACATTTTATGGGGCAAAAGAATTTGTTTGGAAAAATCGTCATATTCGTTTTCCTCGTGTTTGAATTTTGGAAACACCGTATCGTTACGAACGGAAGTGAAAAGCTGGTTTTTTTCTTTGGACTGTTTTTCATTTAAGTCAGCATCTGAATGGTTCAAAATTAAGGTCTGGCTCACGGCAACATCCTGTAACTTTTGCACTTTGCCATCTGTCCAAACCACCTTCAGTTCATCTATTTTTTGAGATTTCCCCAATCCAAAATAGAGTTCCGGAGCCACCGAAGATTGAAAGCCCCTAGTCAGGGTAAGTTCTTGCATATGGGTCTTGCCATCGACTTTTACATATGCCCTATTGCCCAGTCCAAAGGTGTTGCCATTGTCTCCATTAAATTGAACGGTTAAATAATTGTTCTTTTCCGAACTTTTGTTTTCAAAAACCGAGGCATAGTCATCAATATTATTCGTAATAATTTCCAAATCACCATCGTTGTCCAAATCTGCATAGACGACACCATTTGAGAATCCTTCGTAGGTAATGCCCCACTCCTCGTTCGCCCTTTCGAATTCAAGATTGCCCTTGTTGCGGAAAATGAAGTTGTCTATTTTTTCAGAAGGGATATTCAGGCTTACTTGGAGAAGGCTATCCTTTGAAAGGTCCAATTCATCCAATTTATTGAAATAATCGTTGTTATTGATTTCTCTTCTAGTGCCATTGGATACGAAAAGATCTTTTAGGCCATCGTTATCAAAATCGGCGAATAGCGGTCCCCAGCTCCAGTCAGTAGACGAAGTGCCCGTAATTCTGGAAACATTTGAAAAATATGGGTTTCCATCAGTAAACATGCCTGAATTCCGCTGTAGGCAATTTTGCATGTATTGGTATTGAAACCCGGCGTCGACCACATCCCAAAACAATTGTGGATTCATGCTGGCCATATTAGTTTTTTTTCTGCGGTTGCTCTGTGCATCCATATCTACCTGGAAAATATCCAGAAAACCGTCGTCGTCAAAATCGGCGATGTCGGCTCCCATACCATAAAAAGAGGTGTGAGCGGTCGCTTTTTTGATTACTTCACGAAACGTTCCGTCTCCATTGTTGATGTACATAAAATCAGGGGAACTAAAATCGTTCGAAACGTAGATATCCGGCCAAGAGTCGTTGTTGAGGTCGCCGACCGTGGCACTCAAAGAGAGGCCGAAAGAGCGAAGACCGGCCGAATCGGTAACATCGACGAATTGTTCCCCATCATTTCGATAGAAATGATCGGATTTCTGATCAGCTACTTGTTGCATGTTTCGTTCGTAGACAAATACCGGAGCATTGAACTTTGTCGGAGGATAATTGGCGACATAAAGATCTAGATCACCATCCTTATCATAATCGAAAAATGTGCCCTGCACGCTATTTCCATTGTCGGCGATACCAAAAGTTTGTGCCTTTTCGGTAAAGCTACCATCCTTGTTATTAAGGTAAAGCTGATTTTCCTTAGGTCCGAATTTTCCGCCTACCGAGCAATAGATATCGAGGTAACCGTCGCCGTTTACATCGGCCATTGTAGCACCCGTATACCATCTATTATCACCTGAAAGACCAGATTTTTCAGTAATATCCTCGAATTTGAGATTCCCTTTGTTTAAGTACAGTTTGTTAGAAACCTGATTACCTGTAAAAAAAATATCTAAAAGTCCGTCATTATTAATGTCCCCAGTAGATACACCGCCACCCATATACAGATAGGAATAAGTGAAATAATTAAGGCTGTCGTTTTCGGTAAGGTAATTTCCAAAGGAGATGCCTGTATTCTCGGGGATCAGTTCTGTGAAAATACGGCCATCTTTCGTTTCATTAATCTGGGAGCAGCTTACGAATAGCAATGTCGACAGTGCCAATATGGCAATCGTCGCTGTTATTTTTTGCATATTGAATAATGATGTCATCGTGAAAGCTTAAAAAAATCTTCGTTCTTGTATCGTATTACTTCTCAAACTAGAAAAACAGCACCTAAAATGAGATGCTGCTTTTAACTAAACTAACTCAACAACTTCAATTATTTCAAAACAGTGTCTAATACCCAGGATTTTGGTCAGCAGAAGAAATAGCGTCATTGGAGGAAATCTCTTTATCGGGAATAGGCCATAGCTCGTGCTTGCCCTGCTGAAAATTGGTACCGGCCAACTCGGTACTCGTGAGCCCCCATCGCAGAATATCATCAAACCTCACCTGTTCCCCTGCCAACTCGACCTTACGTTCGTGAACTACGGCATCAAATACCGCTGTCTGCGAAAGGGAGGTAGATAAAGCATCTAAGCCTGCCCTTGCGCGAACCTGATTGATAAGGCCAGCGGCCCCGGCTTGATTTCCTGCCTCGTTCTCACATTCTGCCTGCATGAGCAATACATCGGCATAGCGAATGACCTTTACGTTAATACCGGATTCCTCATTCTCACTGGTCTGCTTGTAATAATTCTGGTATTTTTTCCACGCTGCCGGCCTTATATCGGTTCCAACGGTCAGATTTGCTTCTGTAATGGCATCTTGGTCATTATTATATGAATCACCTACCGAATAAAAGCTATCTGCATATCTTGCATCACCGTCTTCGAACTCACTTAATAAGTCATTGGAAGGATACACATTGAACCAGTTCAAAACCCCATAATCCTGACCTCGAAAAGTAACTTCGTCAAAGCCTTCGCCACCAACAGGGCTCGCCCATTTATCGGCAGAGCCAACAGCGATATTATATTCTACCTCGAAAATCGATTCCGGACCATGCTCGGTCTCTTCCTTAAAATTGTTATAATAATCATCCTCTAGGGTATATCCTGATACCTTGTTCAATTCTACCAGTGCTTCGGCGTACTTTTCTTGGTATAACAGTACTTTGCCCAAATACGACAAAGCGGCCCCTTTGGTCGCTCTACCGGGATCCTCGCTTGATTTATCCAAAAGGTTAAGGGAAGCGAACCGCAAATCTTCCGTAATAAGATTCCATATTTCGGATTTCGGACTTCTAGGAAGACCTTCGGCACCTTCGGGAAGCTTATTGAAAAGTGGTACATCACCGAAACGTGTCACCAATAGGAAGTAATAGTGGGCCCTTAAGAAACGTGCTTCCGCAATGTATTTGTTCTTTGTTGCCGAATTAAGCAAGCTTTCAGGAATCGTATTGATTTTTTCGGCATTGTCGATAACAAAATTCGATTTGTTCACACCCCTGAAACAGCTATCCCAGAAGTCTGCTATTTGGCCATTACTGGAATCGTAGGAATAGTTGGCGTAGGTAACTTTATCCGCTTCCTGTTGTGGATTTCCGCTATTCTCCTGTGACATATTGTCGTACATGTAGAACAATAGTCTGCCGTACAGTGCAAAGGTCTGCATGTTTACATAGGCCGCATTTACGGCCGATTCTACCTGTGCACCATCGGTAAAAAAAGTATCTGGCGATAAGGTATTGGGGTTAACAAGTTCAAGGTCGTTCTCGCTGCACGAAATCGTAAAGGACAAAAACGCGAATACGAGGTAAAATGCTTTATACTTATTCATCATCAATTTTTTTAAAATGAAACTTCTAGGCCAAAAAGAACGGAGATTGGCTGCGGATAGCCACCTATGTCAAACCCGTATTCTGCACCCCCGCTACCGATTTCGGGATCCAATCCGGTATAATCCGTAATCGTAATAAGGTTCTGTCCGCTAACATAGAGCCTCAACCGGGAAAAATAACCTGTAAGGTTATCTTGATTTATGGTATATCCTATACTCAGATTTTTAAGTCTGGTAAATGAACCGTCTTCCACGAACCGGTCGGAGGCCACCACATTCTGTGGTGCACCTAGAGCCCTTGGTACTGTTGTAGATGGGTTCGTAGGCGTCCAGCGATCAAGCACTTCTACGCCAGAGTTGAATAAACGTGTCATTCCTTGAAGGTCATAAATATTAGTGTTATAAATATCTGTATCGGCAACGCCGTTGATAAAGATATTGAAATCCCAGTTTTTATACTTTCCGTCTAAATTTAGACCGTAGGTATATTTTGGAAAAGGGGTTCCGATAATCTTTCTGTCATCAGAAGTAATATCGCCATCACCGTTAGTATCCTTGAAGCGAATATCACCTGGTTGTACCGTTGTTTGGTCGGGATTTGCGGTAAAGACAGCGTCTACCTCGGCTTGGTTTTGATAAATACCATCGGTAACCAGACCGTAAAAATGATACAAAGATTCGCCAACGGCCAGTCTCGTAATGTTTTCGCCTTCGAAACCACCACCGACAAAAAGTTCTTCGGCCCCACCTAAATCAATGGCTTCATTAGTGCTTGTTCCAAAATTGGCATTCAACGACCAAGTAAAGTCTCCCTCATAGTCGTTATACCCTAAACTGAACTCAATGCCTTGTGTTTCGACCGATCCAGCATTTTGGGTCACTGTTGAGCTATTGAATCCTGAAGAAAGGGGTAGTTGTACGCCTATCAATAGGTCATCGCTTGTGTTTTGGTAGTATTCAGCCGATGCCGTAAGGGCATTGTTGAACAACACTAGGTCGGCACCGACGTTAAGAATGGTCGTTTCCTCCCATTTCAAGTCCTTATTTGCCAATCCGGCTCCGGTTGTTCCAATGGCGCCCTCACCGTTAATGGGGTAGACAAAGCCGCTGGCAAGTGCAGACGTAAATTGATAGTCCCCGATTTTATCGTTTCCGACAATACCATAACTACCTCTTAATTTTAGCGTATTGAATGCCGAGTTCTCCATAAAGCTTTCCTTGGCAACATTCCAGCCTACGGAAGCCGATGGAAAATTACCCCATCTATTATTCGCCCCGAACCTTGATGAGGCGTCTCTACGGAAGGAGGCCGATAACAGATATTTATCATCGAAATCATAGTTAACCCTTCCCAAAAAACTTTGCCTATTGGTTTCGCTCGAACCACTATTAGCACTTTGCTGCTCATCGCCCAACTCTTTGATTTCATTGGTAATTGTATTTCTCGTATTGGCCCCAAAACCGCGGTTTTTACTTTTGTATTCTTCCGCCAATGCCAAGACCTCGATATTATGACGTTCTGCAAAGGTCTTGATATACGTTAAGCTATTATCGAAAATCAGCGCTTGGCCTTGGCTTGTACCCCTTCCGATGGCGGCGAATGCCTGTGCATGCGTGGCACTCCCGACAACATTGTCATCGTTAAAGGCCGGCGTAAACTGTTCACTGTATCCGGTATAGAAGTCAAGTCCCACCTGTGTTCTGAATTTGAGTCCCTCGGCAATTTCATATTCACCGTAAATGTTACCGATGACACCCAGATTTCGGTTGTTGTTATCGCCCAAGGTCTGTACACGAACGGGGTTTTCCGCATCTTGGCCATCAGTTCCTGTGTTAGGTCCTTGAAAACCACCCAAGTTATCGGAATTGCGAACGGGAAGGTAAGGCGCCGCTTTTATAGCATGCTCTATCAAAGTACGGCCACCACTGGTCAAAATAGGTTTAGAATCACTGAATGCTACCGATAGCGTTTCGCCCACGGTAAATTTTCCTTTGGTATAGGAACTAGTGGCCCGAAATGAGTAGCGTTTAAAGCCAGTGTTAATAATGGCTCCCTCTTGATTTTGATACCCGGCAGAAAAACGGTAGTTGCCATTGTCGTTTCCACCGGAATAACTCAAGTTGTGGTTCTGCAACAGTCCCGAGGTGAAAATCTGGTCTTGATAATTAATATTATTCGTAAAAAGTTCCGCAGACCTATTTGGTGTAAAACCCAAATTTGCGGCGTATCTAAGATATTGCGGTGTATCGAGGACATCGAATCGCTTAACAACCGTTTGAAAACCAGTATACGAACTGAACGCTAAAGTTCCCTTGCCGTTCTTTCCGCTTTTAGTGGTCACCAAAACCACTCCATTGGAACCTTGGGCTCCATATAAGGCGGTAGTAGATGCGTCTTTTAATATGGAGACCGATTCGATATCGTTGGGGCTGATGCCGGAAAGATTGCCAACGATAACTCCATCGATGACGTACAATGGATCATTATTGCCAAAAGTTCCTAAACCCCTTATACGAACATTCGGTGTGGATCCCGGTGGGCCAGAATTGGTTACGGTAACTCCAGGAGCGCGTCCTTGTAAAGCCTGTTCTGCATTAGTTACTGGCAAGGCCTCGATAGCCTCTGAATCTACTGTAGAAATAGCCCCTGTCACCTTTGCCCTGCTCTGCGTGCCGTAGGCCACAACGATTACCTCGTCAAGCGCTTCTGAAGATTCCTGCATCACAACGTTTATAGTGGTCTCTTCTCCCACGGTAACCGTCTGACTGCTCATACCGATATAAGAAAAAGTAAGCTGGTCTGTTGTGTTTAACCCATCGATGGTATAGTTGCCATCAAAATCGGTAGTCGTACCCTTTATTGTACCTTCTATTACAACCGACACTCCGGGGAGAGGGGTGCCCCCTTCATCTGTCACAAGACCATTTACCAGCGTGGTCTGCGCCGCCACGATTTGTAGGCAAAAGCCGAGCAACATTAACATTAGAAATTTGATTCTGGTCATGTTAGTTAATTTTGATTAAAGTGTTTCATGATTTTTACCTGATAGATATTTACTGTAGTGCGCTAGAAACTTGATATCCTTTCTTTTCTTAACGGCATCTTCGAGACACACAAATCTGTCAAATAATTATTAAACAAATATATTTT
>RCMY010004337.1_pt1 | contig 12298 bp, 8 predicted proteins | sample 2041341 | NCBI WGS metagenome assembly RCMY01 (sample SAMN09708234, study PRJNA481090) | Marine sediment metagenome, whole genome shotgun sequencing project.
CGGGTCCTTGGGGTCGATGAAGCCCTTGAGCGGCAACAACAGGTTGGACGCATCGAGGTCCGGCGCCCCGTACGCCTGGGTGAAGGAGCCGACCTCGTCGGACCACCCTTCCTTCTCGATCGACGTGCGGATCTGTTCGGCGACCTGGCGCCAGGCGTCGTAGGGGCCCCGGACCCCGAGGTCCTGGCCGATGCGGATGGCGCGGTCGACGGCCAACCAGCATTGGAACTTCGAGAACGTGTGGTGCCGGGGCGCGGAGCGGATCTCCCAGAGGCCGGCGTCGGGGTCGTCCCAGCGCTGGCAGACGGTGTCGACCAGCTCGAGGATGACGGGCCAGCGGGCGGCCGGGACCTCGCCACCGTGCAGGACGGTCAGCCAGCCCAGCTGCATCGCCGCGCCATAGATGTCCAGCTGCAGCTGCGACGCGGCGCCGTTGCCGATGCGGACGGGGCGTGAGTCGCCGTAGCCCGCGAGGTGGTCGAGGGTGATCTCCTCGAGGTCGTCCTCGCCGGTGATCCGATAGAGCGGACGCAGCGAGTGCGCCCCGCCGATCTTGTCCGTGAGTTCGGAGAGCCACCGGATGAACGTCTCGGCCTCACGCGAGTGGCCGATGCGCAGGAAGGTCTCCAGCACATAGGCCGAGTCGCGGATCCACGCGTAGCGGTAGTCCCAGTTCCGCTCACCGCCGAGCCCTTCGGGAAGCGACGTCGTCGGTGCGGCGACGAGGGCGCCGGTGGGCTCGTACACGAGCCCCTTGAGCACCAGCGCCGAACGCACGACGTGGTCCCGCCACGGGCCGTCGTACTGGATCTGACGCGCCCAGCGCTGCCACGAACGGACCGTCAGGTCCAGCAGGGCATCACCGTCGAGGTGGGCGTGGGGGCCGTGCTGGGCGCCGAGGGTCTGCAGGCGGAACCAGCGCGGGGCGTCCGGTGTGACCTCGACACGACAGAACGCCACGTCGCCGTTCCCGTCCTCGTGCGCCGCTGTCATCCAGTCGAGGTCGGCCAGGAGTTCGACGCGGTCGTTGTCGCCACCGGTGGCCACCAGCCCGTCCTCGGTGACCTCGACCGCGGTGTGCTTGCGGGCGTAGTCGAACCGGGGCTGGAACGTGACGTCGACATCACAGGGCCGGTGTGCCTCGATGCGGCGAAGCAAGAGGTGGCCGGCATGGCCGGCATCGAACGCGTTGACGCGCGAGTAGACGAGCAGGTCGGTGAGCGTGGCGATCGGGCCGTCGTCGTCGAGCCACGTCGTCTGCAGGACGTTGGTGTTCTCGATGTACGCGCGCTCGACCCGGGTGCCGCCCACGGGCCGGATGCGCCACGTGCCCCCGCGCTTGCCGTCGAGGATCGAGGCGAACATGCTCGGCGAGTCGAAGCGGGGCGCGCAGAACCAGGCGATCGCCCCCTCGGGATCGACGAGTGCGGCCGTGCGGGAGTCACCGATCATGCCGTGGTCGGCGATCGGGATGCGGGGTGAGGTCATCGGTCGGTGCCTTCGATGGCGTCGAGCTCGCTGGCGACCCAACGGAACACGTCGTGGTCGTGGACGCGCGCCGCCAGCCGGTTGATCCGTCCGCGCCGGTCGTCCTCGTCGAGGCGCAGGCACTGCTCCATGAGCTCGCTCATGCCCTCGATGTCGAACGGGTTGCAGCCCACGGCGTCGTTGGCCATCTCCTCGATGGCGCCCGCGAACTCACTCAGGAGCAGCACACCGGCCTCGTCTCCCGCTGCCTGGCAGGTGACGAACTCCTTGGCGACGAGGTTCATCCCGTCCTTGAGCGGCGTGACGCAGCAGACGTCGGCGAGCCGGTAGTAGGCCGCCAGCCGGTGGCGCGGGATCGAGCGATACAGGTAGTGGATCGGGACGTCCTGGCCCGGCTCGGTGAACCGGCCGTTGATCCGGCCCACCGTCCCCTCGACTTCGTCGCGCAGGGCCTGGTACTCCTCGACGTCGCCGCGCGAGGGCACCGCCACCTGGACGAAGGCGAACTTCTGGCGCAGGTCGGGGTTGCGTTCCAGGAGGTGGGCGATCGCCTGGAGGCGGTGCCGGATCCCCTTGGTGTAGTCCAGCCGGTCGATGCCCAGGAAGACCTTGCGGCCCGCGAACTGGACCCGGAGCTCGGCCAGTTCCTGCTCCGTCTGCGGGTCGGTCGCGAGTTCGCTGAACTCGGACGCATCGATCGAGATCGGGTGCGCCGCGGTCACCACTCGGCGGCCGTCCGGAAGCACCAGGCTGTCGCCGATCGACTGGACCTCGGGCAGCACGCGGAGCACCGACCGGATGAAGTTGTCGCGGTAGCGGACCGTGTGGAAGCTGACGACGTCTGCTCCGAGCATTCCCTGCAGGAGTTCGCGACGCCATGGCAGGCGGGAGACCAGTTCAGGTGGCGGGAACGGGATGTGCAGGAAGAACCCGATCGGGCTGGCCGGCCGCATCCCGCGGACCATCGCTGGCAGCGTCATCAGGTGGTAGTCGTGGATCCACACCGTGGGCTCGTCGGTCCCCGGCGCGACGTGGATGTCCGCGATCGCCTCTGCCATGCGGTGATTGACGTCCTGGTAGGCGCGCCACCAGCGCCGGTCGAGCGTTGGCTGGACGACCAGGTCGTGGAACAGCGGCCAGATCGTCCGGTTCGCGAAGCCTTCGTAGTAGGCCTCGGCCTCGGCTTCGCTCAGTGCGATGGGGTGCAGTTGCGCGTTGAGTCCGTCGACGCGGTCCGGGACGTCGTCGGCGCCGCCGTCCCAGCCCACCCAGTGGCCGCCGGCCTCCTCGATGACCGGCCGAAGGGCGGTGACCAGCCCGCCCCCAGATGGCACCCACCGTCCGTCCCGCCGAGAGACGGGCAGGCGGTTTGCGACGACGACGAGCGGTCGGCGTGCCACGTCAGGCTCCCGTGTCGAGGGTGGCTTCGATGTGCTCGGCGAACCGCGCGCGCAGGGCGGCGGTGACCGGACCGGGGGAGGGGAACGTGTGCTCGTCCACGGCCTCGACCGGGAGGACCGGCCGGGTCGCGGACAGGACGAAGACCTCGTCGGCGTCCGAGAGGAACTCGTCGAAGGTCCACGTGCCGAAGGTCACGTCGGCGACCTTCGCCAGTTCACGGACCGTCACGGAGTCGAGGATCGGCAGCGCCTTCGGGTCGGGTGTGCGGACCTGGCCGTCGACGATCCAGGCGATCGCGCCGATCGACAACTCGTGGACGATCCCGCCGTCAGTGACCAGCGCGTCGTCCGCGTGGGCCTCGTTGGCCTGACGCATGACGATCATGTTGGCGGCGTAGGACAGCGTCTTGATGCCGCTGGTGACGGTGCGCCACGGGGCCTCGACACGGCTCAGGGAGATGGCCTCGGGCCAGGTGCTGGACTGCAGGATCCCGCGCACCACGCCGCCGCGCGTCACGATGAGTTTCAGGACGCCGTCGCTGTCCCCCCAGGCCAACAGCAGGTCGCGAACGACCTGCTTGAGCACCGGGATGCGGATGCCCAGGCCGCGGCCGCTGGACCGCATCCGATCGAGGTGGGGTTGCAGTGCGTGGGTGCGACCGCCCCGGACCAGTACGGACTCGAAGACCGCGTCGCCACGCAGGAAACCGTCGTCGGTGAGCGGCACCGTCGCGTCGGCCGCGGGCAGGACGCGACCGTCCTGCCAGGCGAGGGCGCGAGGGGCCATGGGAAGGGTCCGGGGTCGGGGGACGTCAGGCGAGGCTAACTTGGGTCCATGGCGACGCGATGCCCCGAGTGCTCCACGCCGGCTGTTGCCGGCCACCGCTTCTGCGGGCACTGCGGGGCGCTGGTGTTGCCGCCGCCCTCACTCGCTCCCGACGTCGACCAGCCACGGGAACCTCGAACACACGTCGCGCTCCCCGGATGGGACGGCACCGAGGCGGAGGCACCCGAGGTCGCTGCACCGTCCGACGTGAGGTCGTTGCGCCAACGTGTGGCGTCGTCGCCGGGTGCTGTTGCGCTCCTCGCGACGATGGTCGCACTGGTCGGGATCGGCCGCGTGACGGCCGCCACCGGGCCGGGGGGAACCCGAGGTGCGACGGCCGAGGCGCTGGTGGCCGGCGCGGGACAGTCCTCGTCCACCGTGCTGCCCGAACTGTCCTTGGGGATGGTGTGGCAGCTTGACGGGGCCGACCGGGAAGCCGTCCTCGGGGCGCTGCCGCTGGCCGCGCCGTTGCTGACGGCGGAGGAGTTGGTCACCGCCGTTCCCGGCGGCGTGGTGCTGCACGACCGAGCGACCGGGGCGGTGCGTCGGATCGACGTGCCGACCTCCGGCGCGTCGTCGCCTCGCGTCCTGCCGGACGGGACGGTCGTCGTCCTCGGGGGACGAGACGCCTGGTTCCTGGATCGGGACGGCATTCTGGCCCGGACGACCCGTCGCGATCTCTCCGACGTCACCCCGGTCGTGGTGGGCGAGGCGGTCCTGGCGCAGACCGAACTCGGCGGACTCGTACGGCTCACGCTGGACGACGGCGCTGTCGGGGTCACCGAGTTGCGGGGCGTCACCACCGTGGTCGACGACAACGCGATCCCTCGGTTCGAGTTGGGTGTGCACGCCGTCGACCAGCAGGCGCTCTGGGTCGGGAGTCGCGACCGGGGCACCGACGAAGCCGTCCTGTGGCGACTCGACCCGGTGACCCTCGGGCAGCTGCTGCGGATCCCGCTGGGGACGACGGATGTCCCGACGATGGTCGCCGTCGGTGACGGCGGTGTGGTCGTGGCGCATGACGACGTGGTCCTCCACCTGCTCGCCGACGGCCAGGTGGGGTGGTCGGCTCGCCCCGGCCCCAACGCTGAAGTGCTGGGGTACGACGACGGTCGGGTCCTGGTCCGGCACGCGGCCGGTCGTGTGGTCTTCGAGGTCGGGCGGGGGCAGTTGGTCGCCCGTGCGACGACCGTGCTGCTGGACGGTCCCCGGTCGGCCGTCGCCGCCGGTGAGGTGCTGCTCAATGACGAGGAGGAACTCCAGAGCCTGCGCATCTTCGACGCGACCGTCGCCCGCCGACTCGAAGGGCGCCCGTTGTCCATCGCCGGGCAGGACGACGGGACCGTCGCCTGGGTCACCCTGGGCCTTGACGGAGCTCCCGTCCTTCGGTTGCAGCCCACGCCGGATCGCTCACAGTCGACGATGTCGCTGGACGCGATCGACCTGCCCCTGCCGATCGACCGTGCGTGTGCCGTGGCCGGAGCCGGCGACCTCGTCGTCTGGCACGACGGTGCGAACCTGCGGGAGGTCGCGATCGAGGACGGCACGATGCGGTCCAGGCTCGCGGCTGGTTCGTCGGCTGGGTCCACCGTCGTGGTGGGGGAGGTCGGGGCGTCCGACCAGGTCCACGTGGTCGACGCACGGGGCGTGGTTCGTCGGTATGCCCGGGGTCTTGACGGCCTGGACGTGCTGGCCATCGGTGACGACCCGGTCCTCGGCGTGGCGGTCGACGGCGACGTCGTGGTCGCTGCTGGCGGCACGGGCCGCATCGCCACCCTCGGTTCCAGCGACGGCTACGTGCGCGGCCTCGACGCCGTGGGCGCGACCCGCTGGCTGGTCCGGATCCGCCAGGCGGTGGCATCGCCCCCTTCGGCTGCGGGAGGCACAGCCGCCATCCGCCAGGTCGACGGGGCGGTGGCCGTCATCCGTGACGGGTTGTTCGTGGCCGACGTGCCGGCCGACCCGCGCTCCCTCGACCCGGCCATCGTCGACGAGCGTGGGGTGGTCCTGCGTGACGGGCGTGGGATCCTTGCCGCCTTCCCCCAGGGCGAGGTCGCCTGGGTGGCGCAGGAGGTCGCTTCGCTCCCTGGGTTGGCCAGCGACGGCCGGATCGTGGTGGCTCGTCGGGCCGATGGCCTGGTCGGGCTGGACCGGCAGACCGGGAGCGTGCTGTGGGAGGCCGAGACAATGGACGGGCAGGGTCGGAGCACCACGCCGTTGTCGGTGCCGGTGATCGCTGACGACCGGGTGGTGGTGGCGCTCCACGACGGGGTCGTGGTGCTGGACCTCGCCACTGGGGACGAGGTCGATCGCAGCACGGACGTCGGGCGCCTGGCCGGCCCGATCGTCGCGACGGGTGCTGGCGTCATCGCCTGCATGGCGTCCGGCGACCTTCGCCTGGTCGGTTGACCTACGCTTGGCCTTGCGGGTGGAGTCGGCGAGGCGACCGCGCCAGCTCGACTTCGGGTCGAGGGCGAGGAAAGTCCGGACTCCACAGAGCAGGATGCTGGGTAATTCCCAGGCGTGGCGACACGTGGAACAGGGCAACAGAGAGCAGACAGCTCCCCTTCGGGGGAGTCAAGGTGAAACGGTGGTGTAAGAGACCACCAGCGGTCCGGGCGACCGGGCCGGCTGGGCATCCCCCATTCGGAGCAAGGCCAAGCAGGGACGCGGCGGCTCGTCGACATCGTCCCAGGTGGGCCGCACCGAGGTGTCGTGGCAACACGCACCCCAGACAGATGGTCGCCACCCTCGTCACGGCAACGTTTCGAGGGAGACAGAATCCGGCTTACGGCCGGCTCCACCCGCACCCCTACTCTTCCTCGGCCGACCTCCGACACGGGGCCAACACCGTGACCAGCGCCTTCCTCGCCGCCCTCAAGGGCGAGCCCCACGACCACGTCCCCGTCTGGTTCATGCGCCAGGCTGGCCGGGCGCTCGCCGAATACCGCGAGATCCGCAAGGACCACGGCTTCCACGAGGTCGTCACGACCCCGGAACTGGCCGCCGAGGTCACGATGCAGCCGGTGCGCCGCTACGGCGTCGACGCAGCCATCCTCTTCTCCGACATCGTCACGCCGGCCATGGCGATGGGCGTGGGTGTGGAGATCAAGCCCGGCGTCGGCCCGGTCGTCGACCAGCCGTTCCGGACCCCCGCAGACCTTGACCGCCTGCGTCCGCTGGAGCCGGAGGAGGACGTCCCCTTCGTGCTGGAGACGGTCCGCATCCTCGCGCGGGAACTGTCGGTGCCGCTCATCGGCTTTGCCGGCGCCCCGTTCACCGTGGCCAGCTACCTGATCGAGGGTGGTCCGTCGAAGTCGTACGCACGGACCAAGGCGATGATGCTGTCCGACGAGTCGACGTGGCACAAGCTCATGGAGAAGCTCGCCGACATCACCATCGCCAGCCTGCGGTCGCAGGTGGAGGCGGGGGCCAGTGCGGTCCAGTTGTTCGACTCCTGGGCTGGAGCCTGCGACCCCATGGACTACGCCCGCTACGTCCTGCCGCACTCGAAGCGGATCCTCGCGGAGCTCGCCGACGTCCCGCGAATCCACTTCGGCGTCGGCACGGGTGAGTTGCTCGGGCTCATGGCGGATGCCGGTCCCGACGTCGTGGGCGTGGACTGGCGTGTCCCGCTGGATGCCGCCCGCAAGCGCGTGCCAGCACACGTCGGCCTGCAGGGCAACCTCGACGCCGCCGTCTGCCTGGCCCCGTGGGAGGCTGTGCAGACCCGGGTGGACGATGTCCTCGCCCGCTCCGGCGGCGCAGCCCACTACGTCTTCAACCTCGGCCACGGCGTGCTGCCGCCCACCGACCCGGGGATCTTGGCGAAGGTCGTCGAGCACGTCCACGAGCACGGCCGGGTCGAAGCAGCATGACGGGCCGCATCGCCGTCGTCGGTGCCGGGATCTCTGGCCTGACGGCAGCTTGGTTGCTGCAGCGCCAGGGGCGCGACGTCGTCGTCTTCGACGGGGCCGAACGCGTTGGCGGCAAGGTCTGGACCCGTCCGCTGCAGGGCGAGCCGTTCGACGTCGGCGCCGATGCCTTCCTCGCCCGCCAGCCGGACTTCGTGGAGCTCTGTGAGGATCTCGGCCTCGGCCACGAGCTCGTGGCTCCGGCCACTGGCCAGGTGTGGCTGTGGTTCCGGGATGGCCTGCGTCGGCTCCCGCCGCGGACGATCATGGGGATCCCCAGCGACCTCGACGCCTTGGCCTCGACCGGGGTGCTCAGCCACGTCGGCCTGTCCCGGGCGCGTGCCGAGGGAGCGCTGCCTCCGCCGTCCTTGGCAGCCCATGAGGACCCGCCCCTGCGGCCCTTCGTCGTCGAACGGTGGGGCGATGAAGTCGCCGACCGGCTCGTCGATCCGCTGCTCTCGGGCGTCTACGCGGGCGACATCTCCAAGCTGGGGCTGCGGTCGGCCACGCCGGTCCTTGCGGCGCTCGTCGACGAGGCCGCGCGTCATCACACGCCACTGCAGTCCGCACTCACCACGCGCCGCATCGCGGCAGCTTCCGACAACTCACCGGTCTTCAAAACCGTCGAGGGTGGGCTGGGCCGCGTCGTCGACACGCTCGTGTCCCGACTGGACGACGTCCGGGTCGGCACGCCGATCGACGCGCTGGAACGGACCGGGGCGGGCTGGCAGGTGGCCGGAGAGGGCTTCGATGCCGTCGTGGTGGCAACCCCGGTCGACGTCGCGGCCAATCTGCTGGAGCACCACGTGCCGGCCGCCGCAGGACTTCTGAACGAGGTGGTCCTGGCGTCGGCCGTGGTCGTCGCGCTGGCCTACCCCGCCGGGACACGTCTGCCGTCGGGTTCCGGGATGCTGGTGCCCCGCAGCGAGGGGCGCTTCCTGAAGGCGGCCACGTGGTCCAGCCAGAAATGGCCCCACCTCGCCGACCGCGAGGGCGTGGTCCTGCGCTGCTCGGCTGGCCGCGTCGGCGACCCTGACCTGGCCAGCGTGTCGGATGCCGAGATCGTGGGGCGCGTGCGCTCCGAACTGGCCGAGGCCGCAGGCCTGGAGGGCCCGCCCGACGACGTCGTGGTCACGCGATGGCAGCGGGCCATGCCGCAGTACGACAGCGGCCATCTCCTGCGCATGGGGGCCGCGGTGCAGGAAGCGCAGGAGCACGGCGTGTTCCTTGCCGGCAACGCCTACGAGGGTGTCGGGTTGCCCGCCTGCGTGCGGTCGGCACGCTCGGCTGCGTTGCGCGTGGCGGCCCGCCTGGGCTGACGTCCGTCAGGGGACGGCGACACGGTCGACCAGGCGTGAGAGCACCACGACACTGCGCGTCCTGGCGACGATGGACTCGTCGCGGATCTGGCCGAGGACGGACTCCAGGCCAGCCGTACCGTCGACGCGCAGGTGGACCAGGGCGTCCGCGTCGCCGGTGACCGTGACGACCTCGACGACTTCGGGGTACTTCGACAGGGCGGTGCGGATCCGTGCAGGCGCGGTCTGGCCGTCGCAGAAGAGCTCGACGTACGCCTCGGTCGAGGCGCCGAGCACGGAGGCGTCCACGGTCGCAGAGAATCCGGTGATGACGCCGCCGTCCCGCAGACGGTCGACGCGGCGCTTCACCGATGGCGCCGAGAGGCCCACTGCGTCGCCGATCTCACGGAACGACGCGCGACCATCTCGTACCAACCACGCAATGATCTGCCGGTCTTGCCGGTCGAGTTGCAACGAAGCGCCTGCCTGATCGGAACAGATCGACGATTGTAAACGATCCTGCGGGCTCTACGTTTCGTTCACCGCTGCAAACCGCCCCCAGGAGTCGATGTGGCCCACCTGCGCTCCCTCTCTCGCCCCGTGACCGTCGCGCCGCAGCACCTGCTGGTCGCGGACCCCACGCACTTCGAGGTGGCCTACGCCATCAATCCGTGGATGGATCCGACCGTGTCGGTGGACACGGCCCTGGTGCGCAGGCAGTGGGAGTCGCTGGTCGAGGCCTACGAAGCCGTGGGGCATCGCGTCGACGTCCTTCCGGCGGTCTCTGGCCTGCCCGACCTGGTCTTCGCGGCCAACGGGGCCGTGGTGAGCGACGGTGTGGCGCTGATCTCGCGCTTCCGGCACGCAGAGCGTGCGGCCGAGGCCGACGCCCACGAGGCCTGGCTGCGCGCTGCCGGCCTGCGCGTCGAACGCAGCCGCTTCCACCTCGAAGGCCAGGGCGACGTCCTGCGGGTGGGCGAGGTCCTGCTGGCGGGCCATGGGTTCCGCACCGACGTCCGGGCGCACGCCCAGATCGCGGCGGTGACCGGCCGGGAGGTCGTGTCACTCGAACTGGTGGACCCGCGCTGGTACCACCTCGACGTGGTGCTCTTCCCGCTGGGCGACACGGTGGCGTGGTTCCCCGAGGCGCTCGCCCCGGCGGCGCGCCGTGAGGTCGTGCGACGGTTCCCCGACGCGCTCGAGGTGTCACGGCATGACGCTGCGGTGATGGGCTGCAACTCCGTCTGCGACGGCGTGCACGTGATCCTGCCGGCCCAGGCCGAGCAGTTGGCCCACGACGTGGCGGCTCGTGGCTTCGAGCCGATCCCGGTGGATCTCTCCGAGTTGCGCAAGTCCGGCGGCGGCCCGATGATGGATATGGGCCCCTATTACATTACCGCGATGCTGAATTTGCTGGGGCCGGTCGCGCGTGTCACCGCCTTTGGTGGCCGGTCACGCGACCGGCGCGAGATCGCTTCGGGGCCACGCGCCGGTACGCATGTGCCGGTCGAGGTCGATACGCATCTGGCAGGGGTGATGGAGTTCGCACAAGGCGCACTGGTGCAAATCACCACGAGCTTCGATGTGCGCGGCCACCGGCATGGGCCGCTGGAACTTTACGGCACCGAAGGATCGATGACGATCCCCGATCCCAACCGCTTCGACGGGACGGTTGAGCTGTTTGAAGACGGCGAATGGTGCGCTCAGGCGATCCGGCACGGCCATGGCGACGGCAATTACCGTGGGCTTGGCCTGGCTCAGATGGCGGATGCCATCGGCACAGGCAGCGCCCATTGCGCCAGCGGTGATCTCGCGCTGCACGCGCTGGAGGTGATGGAGGCCATGCACCGTTCCGCCAAAGAGGGCAGGGCCAAAGAAATGACCACGTCGTGCCACCGGCCCGCGCCGCTGGCCGCTGGGCTTGGCACTGGCGAGATCGCATTGCAGGAGGAGGCGGCATGACCCGCAACGCACTTATTTTTTACGGTGGCTGGGAAGAACACGAGCCTGAGGCTTGCGCCGCCGTCGTGACAGCGATGCTTCGTGATGAGGGTTTCAACGTTCGCGCTGAAACCGGCGTGGCCGTACTGGGCGAAACGGATCTGTCGGAATTCGACCTGATTGTACCTCTGTGCACGCAGGTCAGCATCGAAGAGATGCCGCTTGATCGCCTTTGCGCGGCGATTGGGGCGGGCACCGGTCTTGCGGGCTTCCATGGCGGAATGGGCGATACCTTCCGCGATGCACCGGCCTATCAGTTCATGGTAGGCGGCCAGTGGGTGGCCCACCCCGGTGATATCATCGACTATCGCATCGACATTGCACAGCCACAGCACCCGCTGATGGAGGGGATCGGCGATTTCGCCTGCCGGTCCGAACAGTACTTTATGCATGTCGATCCCGGCAACGATGTCCTTGCGATCACGACCTTTGATGGCCGCCACGCGCCCTGGACCGCGGGCACTGTGATGCCGGTCGTCTGGACCCGCCACCACGGGCAGGGTCGGGTATTCTATTCGGCCTTGGGCCATCAGGCCTCCGAATTCGCAGTTCCCCAAATGTACGAAATTCTCCGTCGCGGACTGGTCTGGGCCAGCCGGACGACAGACAAGTGAAAGGTAAATACTATGACAGAATTCTTTAGAGGAATTCCGGCGATCCGCCACGGAGGCCCCGATAGCGACAATGATTTCGCCTTCCGGCACTATAATCCCGACGAGATGGTCATGGGTCAGACGTTGAAGGAGCATCTGCGCTTCTCGGTCGCCTATTGGCATAGCTTTGCTTGGGAAGGCGGCGATCCGTTTGGTGGGCAAACCTTCGAACGCCCTTGGTTCGGCGAAGGGATGGAGAAGGCCAAGCTCAAGGCTGACGTCGCCTTCGAAATGTTCGACATTCTCGACGCGCCGTATTTCTGCTTCCACGATGTGGATGCGCGACCCGAAGGCGCGGATTTTGCCGAAAACACCCGCAACCTGCGCGAAATCACCGACTACTTCCAAGGCAAGATGGAAGCGACCGGCACCAAGCTTTTGTGGGGCACCGCCAACCTGTTCTCGCACCGGCGCTTTATGTCGGGGGCCGCGACCAACCCCGATCCCGAGGTTTATGCCTTCGCCGCCGCGACCGTGAAGTCCTGCATGGATGCCACCCACCAGCTTGGCGGCGAAAACTACGTGCTTTGGGGCGGACGTGAGGGCTATGAAACCCTGCTCAACACCGACATGGGGCGCGAGCGCCAGCAGGCCGGACGGTTCCTAACCCAAGCCGTGGAATACGCTAGAAAGATCGGTTTTGACGGCACCATCCTGATTGAGCCGAAGCCGCAGGAGCCGACCAAACACCAGTACGATTATGACGTCGCGACGGTCT
>RCMY010004338.1_pt1 | contig 12298 bp, 10 predicted proteins | sample 2041341 | NCBI WGS metagenome assembly RCMY01 (sample SAMN09708234, study PRJNA481090) | Marine sediment metagenome, whole genome shotgun sequencing project.
CCAAACTAGTGGCCGATGCCATAGGGGTCTTTGGTCTAGACAGCGTCACCAGCGGAAACAGGGCCTTTATCAACTTTACCAAGGAATTGCTGCTGGATGATCTGCCATTTTTACTGGATCCCGGCGAGGTGGTCATTGAGATTTTGGAAGATACGGTGGTGGATGATGAGGTTATTGAAAAGCTGGCCCATCTCAAGTCTGAAGGCTATCTCCTAGCCCTAGATGACTATGTGGGTGATGAAGCCTTTGATCCGATCTTGAAGTATATGGACATCATCAAAGTAGACTTTGGGATAAACGATAATGAAGCCTTAAAAAAATTTGCTAATCGCTTCAAAGGAAAAAAGAAGCTTGTGGCAGAAAAGATTGAAACAGAAGAGGAATTTGCCCGGGCCATTGGCTATGGCTATGATTACTTCCAAGGCTATTATTTTTCTAAGCCTAAAATGATGAAAAGCAAGTCTATCAAGCTCAATGCGGCCGCCTATGCCTCCATCATTGTGGAGCTGGGAAAGCTGGAAGTGGATTTTAACAGTTTAGCTTCATCTATTGCAAGCAATGTCCTCCTAACCTTCAAACTATTGCAGCATGCCAATACCATGAAATATATCCAAAAAGAGAGAGTCACATCCATCCAACATGCCCTTGTCAACATGGGGCTCAATGAGGTGAGGCGCTGGATGCTTCTGATGCTGGCAAGGGAGTTTGGCCAAAATGAACAGTGTGAGTATATCAAAATGGCCTTTATTAGAGCCATCTTTTTAGAGAAGCTGGCACAGCAAACCACCCTGAAAGATAGGATGAATGAGGTGTTTCTAATGGGGACGCTTTCCATGCTAGATGCGATCTCAGGCCATAGCATTGATGAGCTTTTACAGCAGGTTCCGCTCAAGGAAGATGTAAAGGCCGCTCTAAAAAACCAAGAAGACAATCCCTTTAGCCAGATTTTAAATTTTGCCAAGGCTTATGAAATAGGAGATTGGGACGAAATAGAAGATAAGGTAAAAAAATATAATTTAAAAAAAGAAAATATTTCAAAAACATATCTTGAATGCGTAATTAACGCGGAGATGATATTTAATGACAAATCTATGGCGACGTCATAGCTGGAGGTAATAATGGATGTATTTATAGCAAGACAGCCTATTTTTGACAATTCCAAAAACCTAATTGCCTATGAATTACTTTACAGGGACCATGAAGGCGCTACCTGCTTTGGTGGCTGTGTGGATGGCAGTTATGCAACAAGGGTTTTGATTTCTGATGCTATCACTGTATTTGGTCTGGACAACTTGACCAATGGGCGGCCGGCCTTTGTAAACTTTACAAGGAAGCTGATCATGGATGATTTTGCCTACCTGTGCAACCCAGATGAGATTATAGTTGAAATTGTTGAAGACACATTTATAGATGATGTTTTCGTTGAAAAAGTCAAAGAGCTCAAGCGGGCTGGTTACAGAATAGCAATAGATGATTATATTGGAGACAGTGCCTTTGACCAGCTCCTGGAGCATGCGGATATCATCAAGGTGGACATATTGGGCATGCCCCTGGAAAAAAGAGTCGAAATATCTGAGAGTGTGCAAAAGATGGGGAAGATTCTCCTTGCAGAAAAAGTAGAAACCTACGAAGACTATGAGCATGCTATGCTCAACAATTACACCCTCTTCCAAGGATACTACCTGCAAAGACCCAAGACCATGAGCAAGAAGTCCGTTAATATCAATCCGGGAAGCTATGTGGAATTGATTAGGGAATTGAGCAAGGGGGATCCGGACTTTAATGTCTTGACTGCTGGCGTCCGCAAAAACGTAGGGCTTACATACAAGCTTTTGCAACATATCAATACCCTGCGGTATTTTAGATACTTCCGGGTCAAGTCCATCAGGATGGCCCTGGTCACCTTGGGGCTGGATGAGGTCAGAAGGTGGATCTTGCTTATGATGGCCAAGGACATGGGCCAAAAAAACAACGATGAAGTCATCAAGATGGCCTTTGTTCGAGGTTTTTTTGCTGAAAAACTCTCTATGAAAACCAGGCACAAGCATAGGAGCAGTGAGGTCTTTATCATGGGCATGTTTTCTCTCATGGACATCATAGCCGAAACCGATCTCAAGGCAGTGCTGAGGGATTTGCCCTTGGAGCCAGACGTGACCGATGCCATACTGGGCAAGGAAAGCGACATCGCCTATATTTTAGAATATGCCAGGGCCTTTGAGATGGGGGACTGGGAAAAGCTAGTGGATCTGGGCCATCATATTCGCATGACAGAAGAAGAAATTGGCAAACTCTACATTGACTGTATGATGTATGCAGATTCATTATTCGAGTTATTACCACAGAAATAATAAGGAGGGGAAAAAGATGGATACAGCCATATACACAGGAATAGGTATTGCAGTAGCCTGCGTGCTTTTAATCGTAGGAATCGGAGCTAAAAACCTAAAAAGTGAAACAACTAAGAAAATGTCAAAGACCCAGGAAAAAAGAAAAAAAAGAAATAGAAGATAATTCGAAATAAAAACCGCCTAGGAGAAATACCTCCAAGTCCACCGTCTAATGAAGATAGACCTCGACTTGGAGGTATTTTTGCTTGCCCAAAAATCATCAGACAAAAAGAGTTGACGAAATTTGATTAGAATGATATACTTAGAGTACACCACGGGGGTGGGGTGTCCGACCAGTGGATTATGTTAGAAAGGATTAAGTATGCAAGAAGAAGAAAAGAAAAAAGCCCTGCGCGCCTTAAAAACTGCCAGAGGGCAGATAGATGGGATCATAAAAATGATCGAAGACGACAGATACTGCATTGATATATCCAATCAGATTCTAGCCTCCTCAGCTATACTAAAAAGGGCTAATTTACTGATTTTGGAGCAGCACCTCAACCACTGCGTCCTAGAAGCAGTGGGTAGCGAAAATGCAGAAGAAAAAATCAAAGAAATAATTGGCATACTCTCTAAGGTAATGGACAAGTAAAAATAGACCATTACAATAGAAGAAAATAGACACTTACTGTAAACATTAAAGAAGGAGGGATTTTTTTGAAGGAAACCATAAAAATAAATGGCATGACCTGTGCCGCCTGTGCCAGTCGTATCGAAAAGGTGGTCGGCAGAATAGACGGAGTACAAGAAATCAATGTAAACTTTGCCACAGAAAGGCTTAGCGTAGACATAGACCCGGCAAAAACCAATATGGAAGCCGTGGGCGCGGCGGTTCGAAAAGCGGGTTATGACTATGAAGTGATCAAAAAGACAGCCGTGGACGAAGATAAGATCAAAAAAGAAAAAGAAATCAGCACCATGTTCAAAAAACTGGTGGTGGCCATGGCCTTTGCCCTGCCGCTTTTATATATTGCCATGGGGCCCATGCTTCCCTTGGGAGGCTTGCCCATACCAGAGATTATTAATCCAGATACCAGCCCCCTAAACTTTGCCCTGACCCAATTGGTGCTTTTAATCCCGATTCTCATCGCAGGGAACCGGTTTTACAAGGTGGGATTTAGGGCCATCAAGCTCCTGTCACCAAATATGGACTCATTAGTGGCCATTGGAACATCGGCAGCAGTTGTCTATTCTGTATACTCAACCTACATGATTGCCCAAGGGGACCATATGGCAGCCCACAATCTCTACTATGAGTCTGCCGGCGTGATTATAGCCCTGGTGATGTTTGGTAAGTATCTGGAGGCCGTATCCAAGGGCAAGACCGGAGACGCCATTAAAAAACTCATGGGACTGGCTCCCAAGACAGCTATCGTCATCAAAGACAACCAAGAAATAGAAATACCCATTGAAGAAGTATTGCCAGGGGACCATATCGTGGTCAAGCCTGGAGGTAAAATCCCCGTAGACGGGATTGTGGTCAGTGGCAACACATCCATTGATGAATCCATGCTGACGGGAGAGAGTATGCCTGTGAGCAAAAAAGAGGGAGACGGGGTATTTGCCGCTACCATCAACACCACTGGGGTCATCCAATTTAAGGCAACCAAGGTAGGAGCGGACACGGCCTTAGCTCAGATTATCAAGCTGGTAGAAGATGCCCAGGGCTCCAAAGCCCCCATTGCCCAAATGGCCGACGTGGTATCGGGAATATTTGTACCGGTAGTGGTAATCATTGCTACCCTATCCCTCATAGGCTGGATGCTGGCTGGCTATAGCTTTGCCTTTGCTATCAAAACCTTTATTTCAGTCCTTGTCATTGCCTGTCCATGTGCTTTGGGACTGGCAACGCCGACGGCCATCATGGTAGGGACCGGCAAGGGAGCCGAAAACGGCATCCTCATAAAAGGGGGAGAGGCTCTGGAAACCACCCACAAAATCCAGACCATCATCTTTGACAAGACAGGAACCATCACCGAAGGAAAACCAGAAGTGACAGATGTCATTGCTGCCAACATGGAAGCAGATAGGCTCTTGCAATTGACCGCATCAGCCGAAAAAAGCTCCGAGCATCCCCTGGGAGAAGCCATTGTAAAGGGAGCCGCAGACAAAAACATAGAGCTCCTTCCTCTGACAGAATTTGACTCTATCACAGGCCAGGGCATCCGGGTTAAGATTGAAGACATGGAGCTTTTGGCAGGCAACCTCAGGCTGATGGAAGCTAACAAAATAGACATTAGTCACCTGCAAGCAGACGCTGACCGCCTGGCAGGAGAAGGCAAGACGCCCATGTATATCGCCATCGACCAAAGGGCAGAAGGCATTATTGCCGTAGCCGATGTGGTCAAAAAAAGCTCCAAATCCGCCATTAAAAAGCTTCAAGACATGGGCATAGAAGTGGCCATGATCACGGGAGACAACAAAAGAACCGCTGAAGCCATAGGCAAACAGGTGGGCATAAGTAGGATCTTGTCAGAAGTCATGCCCCAGGACAAGGCGGATGAAGTCAAGAAAATTCAAGCAGAAGGTAAATCCGTGGCCATGGTGGGAGACGGGATAAACGATGCACCGGCACTGGCCCAGGCCGATGTGGGCATTGCCATAGGATCGGGCACGGATGTGGCCATAGAATCGGCAGATATCGTGCTGATGCACTCTGATTTGATGGACGTGCCAACGGCCATCCAATTGTCCAAGGCCACCATTAGAAATATCAAGCAAAACCTATTTTGGGCCTTTGCCTACAACACCGCGGGCATACCTCTGGCGGCAGGCCTCCTTTATATCTTTGGGGGACCTCTTCTAAATCCCATGTTTGCAGCGGCGGCTATGTCCCTAAGCTCCGTGTCCGTTGTGACCAATGCCCTTAGATTAAAGTATTTTAAGCCTAGTTAAAAAACTAGTTTAAAAAATAAAATAAAATTAAAACGGAGGATGTATGAAAACAAAGTTAAAAGTAGAAGGAATGAGCTGTGAACACTGCGTTAAGGCAATTACAGGAGCTGTTGGAGAGTTAAGTGGCGTGAATTCTGTAGAAGTAAGCCTAGAAGACAAGACCGTTACAGTGGATCACGCTGACCAGGTAACGGTGGAAATCTTAAAAGAAACCATTGAAGACCAAGGATATGACGTTCTGTAGACCATTGAAGACCAAGGATATGGCCTTCTGTAAACCGAGCCAAAACTTCATATGATCACCAAGGGGATTTTCTCTAGTCAAATGGCTGGGAAAGTCCTCTTTTTTGCTAATTAATGATATAATAAAATAGTTGACATATAAAAGATAATACAAACATAAAAGATAAATAAAAAAGATAAATAAAAAAGATAAATAAAAAAGATAAGATAAAAAATTGTAGGAGGGTGGATATGGACAAGACAACGAAAAATTACATAAAAATAGCCCTGGCGGGTTGCCTGTGGGGAACCCTGGGATACTTTGGTACAAGACTCAAAGAGCACGGCCTTTCTTCGGAGATGATTGCCTTTGCCCGGCTTTTTTGCGGCTTGCTGATTCTGACAGTGTTTTTTGCCATCAAAAACCCTCAGGTCTTAAAAATAGACAAAAAGGGGCTCATAAGCTGCGCTGTTTTGGGGATTACCTCCCAGGGTATCTTCAATCTAGCCTACTTTACCTCCATGAGAATCATAGGGGCTTTTACCTCGGCAGTTCTCCTTTATACCTCCATCATATTTATGTTTTTTCTGGGGACCTTTTTATACAAGGAAAAGCCCACAAGGAAAAAGATCATCGCCGTTTGCATCTGCATGGCTGGCTGCGTTTTGGGGGCTACAGGGGGAGACTTCTCCACATTGGACACCACGATTTTTGGGGTTTTAGCCGGTTTGCTGGCGGCCTTTACCTATGCCCTTATGCCGGTTTTGAGCAAGAGCGCCTCCCGGGACTACAATCCCTTTACGGTGATTATCTATAGCTTTTTATTTGGGATGCTGTTTCTCATGCCCTTTGCCAAGCCTTGGGTATGGCTGCAACAGGGCCTTAAGGCCTCCTCATTTGGAATGATCTTCTTGTTTGGATTTTTTGCCTCCTGCATTCCCTATGGCCTTTACATCCCCTCCCTGCACAATGTTCAGATTTCAAAGGTCGGGGTTATTTCTTCTGTGGAGCTGATTGTTTCCATTATTATTTCAGGCTTTGTCCTAAAAGAAAACGTGGGGCTCGGCCATGTGGCAGGAGCCGCACTGATTGTGTCCTCTATTGTCTACATGAACACTAACTTTGAAGGACCCAAAAAAGCGTCTAAAAAGTCCTAAAGACCAACAACTTCTGAAAACTCCTAGAGAAATCTAGAAAGATTTTCCGTGGATCATAGGAAGGAAAAGATGATATAATAGATAAATTAAATATTAAATATAGTGGAGGAAAATCAGTGACAAATAAAAAAATAAAGCTGACCCAAATGGTCAGAGCAGCAGGTTGAGCGGCAAAAATTGGGCCAAAGGATTTGGCCGAAGCGCTAACCGCCATACCAAAAATGTACGACAAAAATCTTATAGTAGGCCTTGAAACCTCCGATGATGCGGCGGTTTACAAGATGTCCGAGGATCAGGCAATTATTCTCACACTGGACTTTTTTACCCCTGTGGTGGATGATCCCTATACCTTTGGCAAGATTGCCGCAGCCAATGCCCTGTCCGATGTGTACGCCATGGGCGGGGAGCCAACGGTGGCCATGAATATAGTGGGCTTTCCATCTTGTGAAAGCATGCAGATCCTAAAGGAAATCCTCAGGGGTGGAGCAGAAAAGGTGATGGAAGCTGGCGCCATCCTAGTGGGCGGCCACACGGTGGACGATATGGAACCGAAGTACGGCTTGTCCGTAACAGGAGTGGTCCATCCAGACAAGGTCAGAGCCAACTGCCATGTAAAAGAGGGGGATTTGATGATTCTCACCAAACCCATTGGCACCGGCATTATCAACACGGCCATCAAAGGCGAACTGGCCACTGAAGAAGACGAAAAAGAAGCTGTGACGGTCATGGAGTATCTCAACAAGTACCCGGCCCTGGCCATCAAAAACATGAAGGTCAACGGCGTCACCGACGTAACCGGCTTTGGCTTGATTGGCCATACGGTGGAAATGGCAGAAGGCTCTGGCGTGACCATCGAGCTTTATGCGGGCAAGGTGCCCATGCTAAAAAATGCCCGAAACTTTGCCAATATGGGGATTATACCAGCAGGGGCCTACACCAATATGGACTACTTTGACCAAACAAGGGTTGAGATTGAATCCGGCGTGGATCAAGGCTTGGTGGATGTCATGTTTGACCCACAGACCTCCGGCGGCCTGCTCATCTCTGTTGAAGAAGCTTTGGCAGAGGAACTAATTGAGAAATTACAGGAAAACAAGGCCCTGACTTGGGAGATTGTGGGTAGGGCAATTGGTAAACAGGAAACATCTGTTATTGTGAAAGCATAGGTAGATATGGCAAAGGAACAAAGAGAACTTTTGAGATCCCTGCCCAAGGTGGATGAGCTTTTAAAGGAAGATATTTTTCAAAGGCACCTGCCAGTAATGGACCCAAAATACCTGGTGGAAATCATCAGATCTGAGATTGACAAACTAAGGGCAGATATTTTAAGCGAAAAAACAAAAGAAGAGATAGATAAAGAAAAACTCATAGAGGCCATTGACCAAAAAATCCAAAGGGAATTTGACTTTGGCCTAAAAAAAGTCATCAACGGCACAGGGGTCGTCCTGCACACAAATCTAGGCAGGGCCCCCATGGCCAAGGAAGTAAGGGCTGCCTTAGAGGATGTTTTGTATGGCTACTGCAACCTAGAATACGAGATTGACAGCGGGCAAAGGGGCTCAAGGCATGACCACCTAAAGAGTCTTTTACAAAAACTCACAGGGGCAGAGGATGTCATCGTGGTCAACAACAATGCAGCTGCAGTTATGCTGGTGCTTTCCACCATGGCCAAGGGCCAGGAAGTCATTGTTTCAAGGGGGGAGCTGGTAGAAATCGGCGGCTCCTTTAGGATACCCAAGGTCATGGAGCACAGTGGGGCCATCTTAAGAGAAGTCGGCAGTACCAACAAGACCCACCTGAGGGACTATGAAGAGGCCATAAACGAAAATACAGGGGCCTTGATGAAGGTGCACACCAGTAATTTCAAGATTATGGGCTTTACGGATGATGTGGACACGGCAGATCTGAAGCCCTTGGCAGACAAGTATGATCTTCCTATTATAGATGATTTGGGCAGTGGGGTTTTTTTGGATTTGACAAAATATGGCCTAGAGTATGAGCCTACGGTGATGGACTCCCTCCAAAAAGGGGCAGATATCGTGACCTTTAGTGGGGATAAGCTCATGGGCGGTGCCCAGTGCGGCGTCATCATTGGCAAAAAAGAGTATATTGCCCAGATGAAAAAAAATGACCTCTTAAGGGCCCTAAGGGTGGATAAGATGACCATATCCGCCTTGACTGCCACATTGAGCATGTATTTGAATATGACGGATATCGAAAAAAGGATTCCAGTCCTATCCATGCTGAGCAGCACAAAGGAAGAGTTGCTGAAAAAATCAGAAACAATCTATCATATGATTACCAAGGACCACGAAGGCCTCAAGGAGCAAGTGGAAATTGTCAGCATGAGCTCCATGGTTGGGGGAGGCTCCTTGCCAACCCAGCTCATGGACAGCTGGGGATTGAAGATAAGCCCCAAGAAAATGACCACCAGTCACTTTGAAAAGCGCATGAGAACCACAGAGCCTCATATTGTCGCCAGGGTAGAAAATGATTTTTATTATATCGATGCAAGGACTATTTTTGATGAGGAAATAAGGACTCTTAGGGACAAGATTATTTCTTTGTTAGAGTAAAGTCTATCATTTACGAAAGAATACTCCTTCTGCGTGCCACTGCACTCAGCTGGGGAGGTTCATCTAAATACAAAGCAGGAGTAAAAAATGAAACATATAATAGTAGGAACCGCAGGACATATTGACCATGGAAAGACCACCCTGATAAAAGCACTGACAGGGGTAAATACAGACCGATTGGGCGAAGAACAAAAAAGGGGAATATCCATAGAGCTGGGGTTCTCCCACTTTGATTTGTCAGAAGAGGAGAGGATAGGCATCATCGATGTGCCTGGCCACGAAAAATTTCTGAAGAACATGCTGGCAGGGGTTGCGGGTATGGACATGGTCATGCTCATTGTTTCCGCTGATGAAGGGGTCATGCCCCAAACCAGGGAACACCTGGACATACTAGACATGATAGGCCAAAAAAAGGGCATGGTGGTCATCACCAAAATAGACAATGTGGACGAAGACTTCCTTATGCTGGTGGAGGATGATATCAGAGAATCCATCCAAGGCACCTTCTTAGAGGATGCTCCCTTTGTCATGGTGGACTCCCTATCCAAAAAAGGATTTGACCATCTAATCGAAACCATCAAAATCCTAGCAGAAGAGGTGGAGGGCAGAAATGAAAATGCCCCAGCCCGCATGTTTATAGACAGGCTTTTCACGGTCAAAGGATTTGGCAGCGTGGTGACAGGCACCCTGGTGGAAGGCACGATCGATATTGATGACGAAATGCTCCTTTATCCGGACGAAACCCGGGTAAAGGTCAGGGGGATTCAGGTCCATGGCCAGCAGGCAAGCACTGCCTATGCAGGCCAGAGGGTAGCCATCAACGTGGCAGGCATAGACAAGGACAAGATAGAAAGGGGAGACACCCTGGCAGCGCCGGGCACCATGACCCCTACCATGATGATCGACTGCAAGGTCAAGATTCTGCCAGAAGCTTCCAAGGATGTGGAGCATTGGGACAGGATCAGGCTCTACCATGGAGCCAGAGAAATCCTAGGCAGAATTGTACCTCTTGAAGGCAAGACTATCGCCAGGGGCCAGGAGAGCTATGCCCAAATAAGACTGGAAGAAAACTTTGCCTGTAAGGCCGGGGATAGAATCATCTTGCGGGCCTATTCACCCATGGAAACCATCGGGGGTGGCATGATACTAGATGCCAACCCAAGCAAGCACTCCCATGCGGATGACAGCATGGTGGAAAGCTTCCAAGTCAAAGAAGCTGGGGAGCCTAAGGACATTGTCGAAAGCTACCTGATGCAGGCCAAGGACTTTGTGGATCACAAGGAAATTATAGAAAAGCTATCCGTATCTGAAAAAGAACTGGTAGAGATAAAAAACAATCTTCAAGAAGAGGGTAAAATCCTAGCCATGGGCAACCACCTGATCCATATGAAAAACATGGAAAATTTGGCAGACAAAGCGGTCCAGCTCCTAGATTCCTACCATGAACAAAACTCCCTGAAAAAGGGTATCAGCCGGGAGGAATTTAAATCAAGGATGAAAATAAGCCTGAGGACCAAAGACTACGATATGCTCATAGAAGAGCTAACCAAAATGAAGCCTATTGTTGAAGACAAGGCTATTTTAAAAAAGGCAGACTTTGAAATAAACTATAGCCCAGAGCAGGAAAAAATCAAAAGAGATATACTGGATAGACTCAAAAAAGAGGGACTGGAGCCAAGCCTTGTCAAGGACTATATCGATGCCCCTGCCAAGCAGACCGTCATGGATGGCCTGATGGAGCAAGATCTCATAGTCAGGGTTTCAGATGAACTGATCTATGACAAAAAAACCATCGAAAAACTCACAGAGGAAGTCAAAGAAATCCTAAAATCGCAAAATGAAATATCCATGAATGATATCAGGGACCGCTACAACCTCAGCCGTAAGTTTTCCATAGCGCTTTTGGAATACTACGATAGAATAAAAATAACAAGAAGAGTTGGGGACAAAAGATTGCCCATATAATAAAGTGACAAAGTGATTATGATTCAAGGACAAACTGGAGGAACTATGTCAGACAATTATGTAATACCCATGCTGGAAAAAGCATTTGAAGTACTTGAGCTTATCAGCCAAAATCATGAAGAACTGAGCCTAAGCGAGATTTCCCAAAAGCTGGACATCCCCAAGACCACAGTGTTTCGCATCATGACCACCTTGCAAAAATGGGGATATGTAGAAAAGTCCTTGGAGCAGGAGACTTTCAGACTAGGCAAGATCCTCATCAAAATGGGGAAGCAGGCGGCATCGGATCTGGATATAAAGGAAATTTCTTTGCCCTATTTAGATGAACTGGCAAAGGAAACGGGAGAAAGCGCCAATCTGGGCATCCTCTACCAAGAAGAAGTATTGACCTTGGCCAATGCCAAGGGAGAGGACTTTTATCTGATTTCAAGGCTAATCCCCACTTCACCGCTCAACTGCTCTTCCATGGGCAAGCTCTATCTGGCGGAATATTCCCAGGAGGAGCTGGAAGAGTACTTTAGGAGCAGCAAGCCCCAAAAAAGAACCATCCACTCCATCACAAACCTAGAGGAGTTTTTGAAACTAAGAGAAGAAATCAAAAAAGAAGGCCTGTCCTATGACCGAGAAGAGTATGAATATGGCTTGACCTGCATGGCGGCTCCCATCCGTGACAAAAATGGAAATCTAGTGGCCTCCATGAGCATATCGGGACCCACCTCCAGGCTCTTACACAAGGGAGAAGACCAGCTAAAGGAAAAGCTCCTCAAGGCCAGCTCTTCCTTATCAAAGGTTTATAGTGAAGTCTTTCGAGATTGAAAATACAAGAAATACAAAAATAGTAGAATCTCCATTCCTTAGAAAAACCGGGATGGAGATTGTTTTTTTGGAAAAATCAGAAAACAAGGTGACAAAAAAACGATATCATGCTACAATGGACAAAAGTTGGAACGCCGTTTCAAAACGCTGTTTCAAAATACTTTTTTAAATGATGATAATAAATTAAATGCTACTATTTGATAGGATTGAGGAGGATAAGATGAAACACCCACACATTTCAAAAAGGTACTGGAACTCTGTCACAACGCCTATGGGAGC
>RCMY010004339.1_pt1 | contig 12297 bp, 8 predicted proteins | sample 2041341 | NCBI WGS metagenome assembly RCMY01 (sample SAMN09708234, study PRJNA481090) | Marine sediment metagenome, whole genome shotgun sequencing project.
TATCCCGATCAGATAGACCGCCCAGCCCGCAGCGGCTAGGGCAGGGGAGTCGACCAGCGGACCCACGGCAGCTAGCGCGACACCGAGAAGCAACATCGGCAGTGCTCGCCGATGGTCGCGCTCAGCGTTGGCGACGATGCGGGTTCGCAGCATGGTGGGCCACAACGTCAACAGCGTGCCAAGAGCCGCTAGGCCGATCCAACCCAACACGTTCAGTGAGGCGTGCGCGACCAAGAGCCGCTGGTGCCAGGGGTCAGACTGGATGCGGGCCAGAGCCACCCCGAGAGCAAGGCCGAGGGGAAGCATGGTGGCTGCGGCGACGTAGTAGCGAGCGGTCATGACGAATCGAGCAGGAAGGGCCTTCCGTACCTGGACGGCGATGCCGAACCCGTGCCAGGCGACAGCGAAAGCAACCATCGCACCGCCTGACACCGTGAGGACCCAGATCGCGTTGAGTACCCCCACGACCACGAGCAATGCCCCGACATTAAGCAGGATAAGGCGTCGGTTCTGCCTGCTTCGGTCGCTCGGATGGGTCTCGGTGTGGAGGAGAGCGTCAGTGAAGTAGCGACTCCATACCAGGATCGAGTGCGTCGCTGCGCCCAGCAGCGCGAGGTGAATAAGGAGCCATCGTGGAGCTGGGACAAGGGGATGCAGCAGCGCCACCACGACAACGGCGATCAGCCACGCGACGACCGGAAGATCACGCATCGGCCAAAAGCCGCGGGAGGTTCGGCCGGTCACTTGGGCTTCTCGCCTTGCGGTGGCATGGTCAGGAGGCACGCTCCCGGCTCAGCAAAGGGCGCCAGGTGCAGGCCGCTGATTTGCGCGCCGTACTCACTTAGAGCGCCCCGGACGATCCCGAGGTGTACAGCGCAGACAATGTCCGGGTGCTTGGTGGCCGCTTCGAGCAAGGGGCAGCGCGTCAGACGCACCTCTTGAGACGACTTCTTCTCGGGCTCTTCGGGGGCGTATCCCAGCTCGTCGAGAAGATGCAGGACCTTGTGGTGCGCGAGCGCAGGGGATGGCACAGCGGCGCCGCGATCCCGAGCCAGCTCGCGACCCCAGGTGTCTCCGGCGGCAGCAGCCGTTCTTGCGGGATCGCTACTGGTCACGGCGATTGCCGAAGCCAAGGCAGACGCGAGGCGGGCGTACTCAGAACCGGACCCCGAAGGATCGGTGAGGGAATACCGCCAAGGCGGACGACCCCGACCGGCGGGGTCGGACCGTTCTCGGCGAACCAACCCGCTGTTCACGAGGGCGGTCAGATGCTCGCGCAAGGTGTTCTCGTGGAGTTCAGTGACACGCATCAAGGCAGCCAGAGTCACGGGCTCGGTCTGCGCGCGGAGCAGTGACACGACGGCCGACCGCGAGGCGGAAAGCGGTCGTTCGGGGGCGGCAGGTCGTGGACCCACACGGTGGGCCCGGCCCAAATTGTTTTCCACGGGATCTATTGTAGTAAATAAGAATCATCGGTGGCCACTGCAGGTGGCCCCTTCTGAGAGGAGTCACCCTATGGAGACCGTCGTCATCGCCTCGGCTGAGGCCGACGCCCAGGCACTTCAGGCTGTCGAAGCGCATCACGCACAGATGGCCGGTGCCCTGGCGCTGAAGTCTGAGTCGCTGGCTGCGCTCGCCCGAGCCGGTCACGCCCTAGACCTCGACGTCCGCGACGATCTGCTCCGCTGGTGCCGAACTGAACTCCTGCCTCACGCCGCGGCCGAGGAAAACACGGTCTATCGGGCGGCAGGAGACCTGATCGAAGCGCGTCTGCTGGTCGAGGCACTCCTCGAGGAGCACCAAGTGATTCTCGGGCTGGTCGATGACGTGGCCGCCACCACGGACGCCGTTTCTGCGGCCATCGCCGCGGGGATGCTTCGAGCCGTCTTCGACACGCATCTGGCCAAGGAGAACGACCAGATCCTCCCCCTACTATCCGCAACCTCTCAGGTTTCCTTGGCCGGTCTGTTGGGGGGTATGCACGATCTGATCGGTAGCCAGGACGAGGCTGCCGACCGGGCCTGCGGTTGCCATGACGCGGATGAGACGGCTCTTCCTGAGTTGGATGCTCGGTCGATTCCCCACGCCATCCGCCACGCAACAATCTTCGGGGCGCTGGACGGGGTAGCCCCGAGCCACGGATTGATCCTGGTGGCGCCCCACGACCCCCTGCCTCTGTTGGATCAACTTGAAGCCCGCGCACCGGGTGCCTTCACCATTGACTACCTCGAGCGCGGTCCGGAGGTGTGGCGGCTGAGCCTGGTGCGAGCATGAAGGCAATGACTCATGAGGTTTCGGGAGCCGGCTCCCGGATCACCGTGCGGAAGAGGTTGTGCATCATGGCGGCGGCCACGGTCAGCCAAGCGGCGAGTGCGACCCACAGTTCGGCACCGCCAACCGCGGCCACCAACGGCAGGCGGTTGGCTTCACCCAGGTAGATGCCCGCGACGGCGTACATCCCCAAGGGGAACACGATGCTCCACAAGGCGGGCTCGTAGCGCAGCGGAACATGGCGGAAGCCGTGTCGCCACCAACCTGCTGCGAGTAGAACGGGGATCAACCAGGTCGCAAAGGCCCAGAAGACCACCGACAATCCGGCAATCAGGTCACGCGTGACCGCCACCATCGGCGCGTCGGCCATCTCCACGATCCGCGCGCCAGCAAGCACTGTGATGGCCAAAGCTCCCATCGCCACCCAGTAGGGGGGAGTGAGCTCCTCTGGCCCGAATCGGTAGAGCATCAGACGCAACGTGACGATCATGGCGGTAGCGGCGTACAGGAATACTCCGACGGACCACGACATCACCGCGAGGACAGCGAGCTCTCGTCGCCCTGTGAGGAAGACCGGCTCGATGCTGGCGGCGGCGATCGCGACCGATTGGCTCGCGACGACCCAGATGAACCAGGTTCCGTTGGCGGTGGCTACCACAGGCCGCTCCACCTTGCCCAGAACGGCAGTCCAGGGCACCACATAGCCGAGTAGCAGCCAGACCGTTCCAGCAACCCCCAGCAGCAGGGCGGTGGCCACATGGAGTCCTTCCATGCCCAGACGGACGCCTAGCACGTTGGTGCCGGCTACAAAGGTGAAGAAGCCGAAGGCCCGAGTGGGATCGAGGAAATCTTGAGTCATCGCCTCGCGGTAGGCGATGAACCGCCACAGCGTCAGCGTCAGCAGAATGCAGAATCCAGCGATGCAGGCCGCTAGTAGCGCGTCGGAGATATAGTCGAAACCCTCAAGTCGCATCCCGACCGAGATGATTCCGCTGGCCATCACCAGCGCGAAGTAGCCCGGAGCCAACCCAGCAACCGCACCTTGTGTTCGCTGTGCCGTTGGATGCACCATTGCCGCACACTATCGGAGCAGACGCTCCGAAGACGTTCACCCGATTCAGTAACGCGGCCGGCTGGTGAGCGGCAGATTCGGCCCACCGAGCGGGACTTGACGCAGCGCTTGCGCAAGGGCCCTACCTATTCTCCGCAGATGGTCTCCTATCGTCGCCGTCAGCTCATCGCGGCAGGCTTGATCGCCAACGCGCTGCGTCCGCCGAAGAACTACTGGCTCGGCGCACCGGCGATGCTGGCCGGCTGGTTGACCGGCGAGTTGGCGCCCCAGCTGCTGGCCGCAACCGCCGCGGATAGCCTGCGTGAGGTGGCGTCGGGCCGCCGGGACAAAGCCGGGCTGGCCCTTGCCGCGGCGGGCAGCATCGGCCTCGGAGTGTTGATCCGGGAGGCTTATGGCACTGATGCCGTGGTCGAGGAGGCGTTGAGCGCCGGCCTCGGTGGCGGCTACCGATCACGCCTCCCAGCGCAGGAGGCCGAACTCGACCTCGGCACCCCCTGGCGACAGATCGCTCTGCCGTTCGTCATCAAGAACAGCGAAATCGAGGTCACACGCGACATCGCCTACGACGACCACACGTTGACTCGCTTGGATGTGTATCGACCGCGGCAGGGCCTGCCGTCGGGTGCCCCCATCCTTATCCACCTGCACGGTGGGATGTGGATGTCGGGGAACAAGTCCTACGAGGGGCTCCCGTTGATGCTGCACATGGCAGCGCGTGGCTGGCTATGCATCAACGTCAACTATCGCTTGGGACCCGCCGATCCCTTCCCTGCGCAGATCATCGACGCGAAACGTGCGATCGCTTGGGCGCGCGAGAACGCGGGGGAGTACGGCGCCGACCCGGCCCACATCGCCATCTGCGGTGGTTCGGCTGGAGGTCACCTCGCGGCACTGGCCGCCCTGACGCCGCAGGACGCGGCTTATCAACCCGGTTTCGAAGACGCAGACACCTCAATCCAGGCTGCCGTTCCGCATTACGGCATCTACGATTTCGCCGCCGATTCCGGGACAGAGAAAGCGCTTCGCCGACGGGACAAGTTCTTGGCGCCCTGGGTGTTGAAGAAGGATCCCGTTCGCGACCGAGCCGATTTCGAGCACGCGTCACCTCTGCACCACATCCATCCGGAGGCGCCGCCGTTCTTCGTCATCCACGGAGCCGACGACACCGGGGTCGAGGTGGACGAGGCACGCCACTTCGTTCGGCGCCTCCGAGAAGTTTCACGTCAGATCGTGGCGTACGCCGAGTTGCCCGGCGCCCAGCACGCTTTCGACATGTTCCCCTCCATTCGCTCAGCGAAGTTGCTCCGAGGGGTCGAACACTTCCTGCGCGCCACGGCGCCAGGAGGGGCGTCTCACTCGACGATTAAGCCTGCTCGCTGAGCTGTGCGGATCGCGGCTTCGACCGCACCGGGCACGAACACCTCGGGCTTGGTGATGCACGAGGAATGCCCTGCGTTGACTTCGTGAATGGTGGCGCCTGGGATTCGCATGGCGAAGGCACGCTGTCGTTCGGCGGGGATGACGCGGTCCTGGTTGGTCACCACCACGGCGGTGGGCACATCAATCGTTGAGATCCACAGGGTCGAATGGTGGCGTCCGCAGGCGACCACGGCTTGAGCCAGTCCGCCGGGCCTGGTTGAGCGCCACTGACGCAGCATCCAGGCTTGGGTTTCGTCCAACACCCGGGGTTCAGACCCTTGGGCGGCCGGTTCCTTGGCGGTCGGTTTTCCGCGATTGGGTCGTCGCCGACTGGCGGCCAGGGACAACTCCATCCCCCCAAAGAACACCATCGCTGTGGGGGAGGCTCGGAATCGATCGGTGGTCGAACACAGCACCAGCCCCGCAACGATGTCGGGGTGCTGACGCCAGACACGCTGAGCCACGACCGAACCCATCGAGTGACCCATCACCAGGACCTGCTCCAACCCGAGGGCCTCCACTACAGCAGCGACGTCATCAGCACAGTCGTGCAACGTGAAGACGGCCGACTCGACGCTCTGCCCGTGGCCCCGTTGGTCCATCGTCACGACGCGAAAGTGTTTCTGCAGATCCGCAATGGCGGGGAACCACGTCAGGAGTCCGGTGCAGCCGGCTCCGTGCAGCAGAAGCACCGTCGGGGCGTCTGGAGGACCGGGGTTGTCGGTCACGAACGTCGACCCTCGTCCGGGGAGTTCTAGGAGGAACCCCTCAGGAAACGGTCCATCGGGAAAGGACCCACGAGCAGAGTCGTCGAAGTCGTGATTAACCAGGCGCGCTAGGGGGTTCAATTTCAGACGACCTACTCCACAGGGGGTGAGTTTATGAAGTTAGCAACGATCCGGCGTCCGGAAATTCGCCGATCCCGGTGAGCGGTGTTCGGCGAGGAGAACGACGAGACGCACTCAGTGGGACTCGTCACACAACGGTCCCGAAAACGGTGCGACGCTCCGCCAAAGAGCATGACCCCTGAGTAGAGGAGCACCCTGATGGATTTCGCCGACGTGAAGTTCGAGGAGGAGCTCACCCCGTTCGAATACATGATGTTCCGCGCTGACCTGGATACGCGCTCGCGCACGTCGTTGATGTTCATCGAAACCCTCGACGAAGTGCCCGACATTGACCGGTTGCGAACGCAGGTCGATCGCACAACGCGAGTGGCATACCGTCTGCGTCAACACGTGGTCGCCCCGTTGGTGCCCTTGGCTCCGGCGCGCTGGGTGATCGATCCCGACTTTGATCTCGACTACCACTTCCGACGAATCGCGCTGCCTCAGCAGGGAGGGCTGCGAGCCCTGTTGGACTTTGCTGCCGTTCTCCACGCCACCCCGCTGGACCCCGGTAGGCCGCTGTGGGAGGTCACTCTTGTGGAGAACCTGCAAAACGGCGATGCCAAAGCGGCGTTGTTGTGGAAGTTCAGCCACACCGTGACTGACGGCGTCGGCGGAATGGTCCTGGACTCGATGATCCACCAGGAGTCGCGGGACTTCGACCATGGGCCGATGCCCCTGGTCCCTGTCCCAGAAGACGTCAGTGCCATGGACCTGACGCGAGGTGCGGTTCGACGAGCACCCCTGACTCTGGTGCGTGGATCGGCCAAGCGGGCAGGGGGACTCCTCAACCTGACTCGGCATTCGCTGCGCCATCCGGTCCTGAGCACCTCCGCCGTGACGGGCAAGGTGGCAGAGATCCGCAGACTGGTCGGGCCACCTGCCGTTGAACCGTCTCCACTGCTGCGGCGGCGAAGCCTTAATCACCGCTTCGATGCTCTGGACTTTCCGTTCGCAGACCTGCGGGCCTCCGCCAAAGCTCACGAGTGCTCGGTCAACGACGCCTACCTCGCCGCAGTCGCTGGTGGGCTTCGTCGCTATCACGAGGCGAAGGGGATGCCCATCGAGGCGATGGGGGTGGCCATGCCGGTGAGTATCCGAACCTCCGGATCAGCGGCAGGGAACCAGTGGTCGTCAGTGACCCTGCGGGTGCCGATTGCGGAAACCGATGTGGTGAAACGCATGCGGGAGGTCCGCGCCCAGGTCCTCACCGCCCGATCGAACTCGACCTTCGACCCCGCGAAACTGGTGGCGCCGTTGGTGGCGTGGATCCCGCAGGCTCTCTTGGCCGGTGCAGGGACAGGCAACCTGGGATTCGACGTCCAAGCCAGCAACGTCCCCGGTCACAGTTCTGACCGGTTCATCGCCGGCGCCCGGATTCTCCAAACCGTTCCCATCGGCCCACTGCCAGGGGTGGCCATGATGATCACGATGGTGACACTGAGTGGGCAGTGCTCGGTGGGAATCAACTACGACACCGCGGCCTTCGCCGACACCGACCTCTTCGAAGCCGCGATGCGCGAAGGATTTGAGGAGGTCCTCGAGATAGGACGCTCCAGTAAGTCCCCGAGTCCGAAGCCGATCGCAAACAAGCGTCGAACTGCCACCTCTCAGGGAGAAACATCATGAGCGCTCAGATCCAACGACTCCCCGGAACCGTTGCGGAGATCGAGGCCAGCCCCGAGGGCCCTAGCATCGGCGCCTTCTTCGACCTCGACGGGACTCTGATCGCGGGGTTCTCAGCCAGATACCTAGCCGAGCAGCGGATGCGTGATCGTGAGTACGACATGCGCGACACCCTTCGCAGTCTCGGGGTCGTCGCCAAGGGCGGGCTGAACCCGGAGACCTTCGAAGAACTCCTGGCCATCGGGGCCAGGGGTTGGCGCGGACGGGCCGTTGAGGATCTTGACGAGATGGGACTGCGCCTGTTCGAGAAGAAGATCGCCGACCTGATCTACCCCGAGATGCGCGAAATCGTCCGGGCTCACCAACAGCGCGGACACACGGTTGCCCTCACCTCGTCCGCGACCAGCTTCCAGGTCGAGGCGGTGGCCGCCTACCTCGGCATCGACAATGTGCTGTGTAACCGATTCGTAGCCGTCGATGGGCTGCTGACCGGCGAGGTGGAACGCCCCATCGTGTGGGGTCCCGGCAAAGCGGCCGTGGTGCAGCAGTTCGCGGTTGATCATGACATCGACTTCTCCGCCAGCTACTTCTACGCCGACGGCAACGAAGACACCGCCCTGATGTACCTCGTCGGCAATCCCAGACCCACGAACCCCGGCGACAAACTCGCCAAGGTCGCCAAGAAGCGGGGCTGGCCGATCCTGCAGTTCAGCAGCCGAGGAGCCGGCTCGAAGTTGCGCGCTCTGGCCGCCATCGGCTCGCTGGCCCCCATTGCGGGAGCGGCAGCAGCGGTGGGCCTGGTGCGCCGCGACCGTCGCGCAGGTCTGAACTTCATCTTCGGGCACTGGCCCGACGTCATGCTGAAGGTCAACGGCGTCAAGATCAACGTGCACGGTCGCGAGAACGCCTGGTCGGCGCGTCCAGCCGTGTTCGTCTTCAACCACCGCAACGGCTTCGACCCCTTCATCGCGGTCAGAGTCATCGAGAAGGACTTCACCGCCGTCGCGAAGGGTGAACTGCGCAACGACCCCTTCGTCGGCACCCTGGGTCGACTGGCAGAGATCGCCTTCGTCGACCGGGGCGACACGGTGGCTTCGATCGAGGCCCTGAAGTCCATCGAGGAGTTGGCCTCCAAGGGCCTCTCGGTGCTCGTTGCCCCGGAGGGAACTCGGCTGGACACGCGCGAGGTCGGGCCGTTCAAGAAGGGCGCGTTCCGGATCGCCATGTCGGCTGGCCTCCCGATCGTGCCGATCGTGATCCGCAACGCCGAGCTCATCGGCGGCCGCAACTCCACCAGCATCAACCCCGGGACGGTAGACGTCGCCGTACTCCCGCCGGTGCCCACCGACAAGTGGAAGCACCAGACGCTGAACAAACACATCGACGAGGTGCGGCAGATGTTCCTTGACACCCTGGCGGACTGGCCCGAGGCGGAGGAGGAGAGTGATGCCTGAGTCGTTGCCCCAGCCGTTCTGGCCCACCGGCGGGGAGGTGGTGTTCCTGTGCGACACCACTAATCCTTTAGAACGCTCGCTGGTGCAGAACTTCGTGCAGCAGTTCACCGACCCAGACGCGGTGGAGGCTCCTCGCTTCGTGCACGCGCCTACGGACAACTACGGTGCGCCGGATGACCCGGCTCTCGCTGAGGCGTTGAGTGCTCCGGATGGGACTCGACTGGTGCCACTGCGCGTCGCCTGGCTGCCCGACCGCGACACCGATCAGTCTCGCCCTCGGCTTCGGGATCTGGTGCTCGGGGATCCCCGCAAGCCTCGAATCCGGGTGGCCCGCTACATCCAGCGCCAGCGTCCGGATCGAGCCAGGTGCGTCGCCGGCAAGTCCGCCACTGTGGGTGAGCTGCGCGCTCGCTACGAGAAGCAGCTGCTCGCCGACGCCCACCTGGAGGACGCGGTGCCGGGGGAGTCCGCAGAGGAGGAGCGGGAGACCTTCGCGTCGTTCGTCTTGCGGCAGAGCGGCCTGGCCCTTGACGTCGGTGAGCGCAAGCTCCAGGGCCGCCGCTACAAGGTGCCGCGGCTCGTCATTCCCGGCATCGAGAGCAGCGCCCGCTACCGTCACGCCACCCGAGAGCTGGCTACCGAAAGCGGGCAGACGCTGGCCGAGGTACGAGCCGAGGCCCACCGCCACCTCAGTGAGTTGGTAGCCGCTCCGAGCACCTTCTTTATCGACTGGGTGGGAACGCTGACGGGGTGGATCACCTCACTGGGTTACCAAGAGGTGGTCACGGACCCCGAGAACATCCGCAGGGCCCGCGAGATCATGCGCGACCACCCCTCGGCGCTGATGTGGACCCACAAGTCGCATGTGGACGCGATCGCTCTAATGTCCGTGATGTATGACCACGACTTCCCCACCACCCACTCGATCGCCGGGCGCAACATGGCCTTCAAAGGAGTCGGCTTCGCTGGCCGTCGTTCCGGAACGGTCTTCATCCGACGCAGCTTCAACGACAAACCTGTCTACAAACTGGCCCTTCAGCAGTACCTGGGCTATCTGATGGAGAAGCGCTTCCCTCTGAGCTGGGCCTTCGAGGGCACGCGTTCGCGCAACGGCAAACTCGGACCGCCGCGCTACGGGATGTTGAAGTACGTCATCGAGGCGGCCCACGCCACCGAGACTCAGAACCTGCACCTCATCCCTGTTTCCATCAACTACGACCTGATCGGAGAGACCCCCGACCATGTGCGGGAGGAAGCCGGGCAGGCCAAGGAGGCCGAGAGTCTGGGCTGGTTCCTCGACTACCTGGGTCGACTGCGCAAACCGATGGGCAACATCTACCTGGACTTCGCTGATCCGGTGGTACTGGAGGGCAGGGCTCCCGAACCCACCACTGAGACGCTGCCCGCCATCGCCTTCGAGGTGGCCCGCAAGGTGAACGAGCAAGTACCAGTCACGTTGCCGTCACTGCTGTGCCTCACGTTGCTCGGGGCGGCCCCTCGATCGATGTCCTACTCCGAGCTCGAGAGCAGGGTCACCGACCTGATCGACTGGCTCCAAGCCCGTGACATCCGCTTGACCCGAGCCTTGGCAAGTCGCGACTTCAACGAGTTGGACCCACTGCTCGCCCAGGTCTTCGAGTCAGACGTCGTGCACAAGACTGGCAAGGGCGCGGATTCGCAGTTCAGTGTCAGTGACGACAAGGCTGGCGACGCGAGCTATTACCGCAACACCATCGTTCACTACTTCGTCAATCAGGCGATCGGTGAGGTGGCGCTGGTCAGCGCTTCGGAGGTCGAGCCTGCACAGCGCGCTGCGCGCTTTGAGGAGGAGGCCCGTTGGCTGCGCGAGGTGACCAAGTTCGAGTTCTTCCACACCCCCAGCGCGGAGTTCCTGCCCGCCGTGGAGGACGAACTCAGCCACAGTTACCCCGAGTGGCGTAGTGCGCTGACCGGGTCCAAGCAGGATGTCCTCGATGTGGTGGCGCGGATGCGGCCGCTGGTCGCGCACTCCGCGTTGCTATCGATCCTCGAAGCCTATTGGGTGGTTGCTCGGGTAGCGGTGGAATCCGATTCAACCGAGAAACTCAAGCGTTCCGACGTGACCGCCACAGCACTACGCCGAGGTGGAACGGCCCTGCGCGCTGGTGACGTCACCAATCGCGCCGCCATCGGCAAGGCCATGTTCCAGGGTGCGCATTCGTTGCTACGCGATCAAGCACTCCATGCTCTAGGAGAAGGCGTCGCGGAGGCTCGCGTCGAGCTTGCCGACCACCTTGACCAAACGTTGCGTCGGATCCGCCTGATCGCGGAGCTGGGAAACCGCTGACGGGGGTCACGCGCACAAGTTCCCGAAGACAAACAACTCGGGCCGCTCACCGAGTGGGGTAAGCGGCCCGAGTTACTTCTCGTCCGTGGTTCGTCAACCGATGAGTTCGGTGGCCTTGGCCAAGGTGCCTCGATAGTCGATCTTGCCGACTGCCGTGCGGGGCACGGTTTCCACGAAGAAGAACTGCTTGGGCATCTTGTAGCCAGCGATCAGGTCCTTGCAGTGGGCCTTGAGGTCCTCCGCGGTGACGTCGGCGCCATCCTGGAGTTTCACCAGGGCCGTGACCTGCTGACCCCACTTCTCGCTGGGGGTGCCGATCACGCCGACGTCGAGGACGTCCGGGTGCTCGCGCAGGGCTGCCTCGATCTCCTCGGGGTGGACCTTCTCTCCGCCGGTGTTGATCGACAACGAGCCGCGACCCAGGATCGTGATGTAGCCGTCCTCGTCCACGGTCGCGGTGTCACCGGAAAGAACCCAGCGCACGCCGTCGACCTCGCAGAAGGCTTCCGCAGTCTTGTCGGGGTCGCTGTAGTAGCCCAACGGGATGTTCCCGCTCCGGGCCAGCATGCCCGTTTCCCCGATCTTGCAGGGGATACGTTCGGGGCTCAGCACCGCCGCCTCGGGCCCTACCTTGAACCTCGGCGCCATGTGCTTCTCAGCCCCCTGCTCAATGCCGGTGGCCCCGGTCTCCGAGGAGCCGTAGGAGTCAACGAGCATGACGTTCGGCAAGAGTTGGCCGATCTGCTCCCGCACAGCGTGCGAGAGCGGCGCGCCGCCGTTGGCGATAGCCATCAGGCCCGACAAGTCGTAGGTCGGGCTCTCGGGGTCAGCCAGGTGATCCGCCAGGGGCTTGGCCATCGCGTCTCCGATGACGTTGAGCGACAGAGCCTGATGCTCGGAGGCCATCCGCAGCACCTCGCTGGGATCGAAGGTGGGGAGCGTGTAGAGAATGGCGGTGGAACCGGCCACGTGCGTGGTGGCCATCGCCCATTGGCTTCCGCCGTGCATCATCGGACCCATCATCTGCAGCCGCATCGGCCCGGCGGATGCCGCAGCCTCTTCCCCGAGTTTTTCGGCCGACTCGATGGGGGCGCCGTACCGGTAGCTGTTTAACGCCGCGGGCACGATGTCGCCGTGTCGCCACATGACACCCTTAGGCAGACCAGTCGTTCCACCGGTGTAGACGATGTAGAGGTCGTCCTCGGAGCGCTCCTCGAAGTTGCGCTCGGACGACGCCTCGGC
>RCMY010004340.1_pt1 | contig 12297 bp, 9 predicted proteins | sample 2041341 | NCBI WGS metagenome assembly RCMY01 (sample SAMN09708234, study PRJNA481090) | Marine sediment metagenome, whole genome shotgun sequencing project.
GCAGCGGCGTGGGCTTTGATCCGCGCATTGCCAACAAATGTTGTCTCGGTTTCATCCGGTTCGGGCAGGTTCATCTCTGCCGCGCCCGTCACAGATATCCCGCGCGGCGCAAAAAGCTGCGCCATTTCTTCCAGTTTGCCCGCGTTATGCGTGGCGATCAGAAGGCGGGTATCTGTGAACTTACGGGTCATGCAGTGACGGACTTTTGGATCGCAACCAATTCGGACACGCCTTTTTCGGCCAGATCCATCAACTGGTTCATCTGATCGCGGGAATAGGTTGACCCCTCGGCGCTCATCTGGACTTCGATCAATTGGCCAGAACCTGTCATGATAAAGTTGCCGTCAACACCTGCTTCGGAATCCTCTGGGTAATCAAGATCAAGCACGGGTTGGCCCGCATAAATACCACAGCTGATCGCGGCAACCGGATCAACCAATGGATCGCTGATCACATCGCCTGCTTTCATCAGTTTGTTCACAGCCAAACGCAGCGCGATCCAACCGCCGGTGATCGAAGCACAACGCGTGCCGCCGTCCGCCTGCAAGACGTCACAATCGACAGTGATCTGGCGTTCGCCCAAGGCAACACGATCCACACCGGCGCGCAATGAGCGACCAATCAAGCGCTGGATTTCAACGGTACGCCCGCCTTGCTTGCCCGCGGTTGCTTCGCGACGCATCCGTGTGTTGGTTGCACGCGGCAACATACCGTATTCCGCAGTGACCCAACCAAGACCGGAGCCTTTGATAAACGGCGGCACGCGGTCTTCGATGGTCGCTGTACACAGGACATGGGTGTCACCCACTTTGATCAGCGCCGATCCTTCGGCATGTTTGGTAAAGCCAACCTCAACAGAGACAGCGCGCATTTCATCGAGTTTCCGGCCAGAGGGACGCATGATATATCCTTTTTGATGTGATGGGGGCATACCGTCCGAAGGCGTCCCGATGCAAGCCTGATTGACGTTTGCCGCGCGTGCACCTCTATTGGAAACAATATGAATATTCCGAAGTCAGAAACATCCACCCTGCTGCGCGAGATGAACGAGCGTTCGCGTGAAGTGTTTCGACGCGTGGTTGAAGGCTATCTGGCGAATGGTGATCCTGTGGGGTCACGCACGCTTACCCGCGATTTCAGCGAAAAGGTAAGCGCGGCGACCATCCGGAATGTGATGCAGGACCTTGAGTATATGGGCGTACTTGGTTCGCCCCATGTCAGTGCGGGACGGATACCGACGCAATTGGGCCTGCGGATGTTTGTCGATGGGATGATCGAACTGGGCGAACCGACCGAAACAGACCGCGAAAAGATTGACGCGACGATGGGCAGCAACGCATCTGATGTCGGTGGTTTGCTTGATAGGGTTGGTGCGGCGTTATCAGGGGTAACACAGGGCGCGTCTTTGGTGCTGACACCTAAACATGAAGCGCCGATAAAACACTTTGAATTTGTTTCACTCTCGCCGGAACGGGCTTTGGTTGTGCTGGTATTCTCTGACGGTCATGTTGAAAATCGTCTGTTTACGCCGCCGCCGGGCCAAACACCCAGTTCCATGCGGGAGGCCGCGAATTTCCTGAACGCGATTGTTGAAGGCAAGACAATCAGCGAAGTGCAACGCGGCATCAAAAAAGAGATCGCACAGCGCCGTCAGGAAATTGACATCCTGGCGCAACAGCTTGTTGAAAGCGGTCTGGCGCTTTGGTCGGGGAATGATGAAAATTCCGAACGGTTGATCGTACGGGGGCGTTCAAATCTGTTGGAAGTAGAGGCGGAAGAAGCTGATCTTGCCCGGATCAAAAGCCTTTTTGATGATCTTGAGCGCAAGCGCGACATCGCGGAATTCCTTGAACTGGCCGAGGAAGGTGAAGGTGTGCGCATTTTTATTGGCTCAGAGAACAAACTTTTTTCACTTTCGGGTTCCTCTCTGGTGGTTTCCCCTTATATGAACGCTGACCGCAAGGTGATTGGTGCGGTTGGAGTCATTGGCCCCACACGTCTGAACTATGGGCGGATTGTACCAATCGTGAATTACACAGCACAGCTGGTCGGCAAACTGGTGTCCGACCGCAGCTAGAGGTGAAGAGATGGCAGAGCCAAGAGAACACGAATTTCTGGACGATCTGGAAGAGGCGATGGCAGAAGAGTTTGCCGCCGAGGAAGCCGAGATTGATGTCGAAGAACTGGAGCTTGATCAACTGCGTGCAGAACGCGATCAGCTTAAGGATCGTTTTATGCGCGCTCTTGCGGATGCCGAGAATGCGCGCAAACGGTCCGACAAGGATCGCCGTGAGGCAGAGAACTATGGCGGGTCAAAATTGGCGCGCGACATGTTGCCTGTTTACGACAATATGAAGCGGGCGCTTGAGGCGGCAACCGAAGAGCAGCGTGCGGTATCCGGTCCTTTGCTTGAAGGTGTGGACCTGACGATGCGCGAATTGTTGAATGTGTTTAAAAAGCACGGGATCGAAGTTCTCTCGCCAGAAGTGGGCGACAGGTTTGATCCGCAGAACCATCAGGCGATGTTTGAAGCACCGGTTCCGGGAACCAAAGCGGGTGATATTATTCAGGTCGCCGCCGAAGGGTTCATGTTGCACGATCGCTTGTTACGGCCTGCGCAAGTCGGGGTTTCTTCACAGCCAGCGTCGTAAGGGCGTCGAAAGTTGCGCAGGATATTTAAGACCAAAAAGAGTGGAAGCGGTCAGGCCTTGGCCGCTTCTTTCAATTTATAAAGCAGGTCCAGTGCTTCACGGGGGGTCAATTCGTCAGGGATGACACCCTTCAGTTGCTCCTCAACCAATGAATTTCTGGCGGGTTGCGGCGTTGGGGCAGGTGTGGCCGAAAAAAGTGGCAGATCATCAATCAATGTCTTTTGCTTGGCACCGCCCTCACGCTCGCCTTTTTCGAGTGCGTCCAGCACCACGCGGGCTCTGGCAATGACGCTTTCCGGCAATCCGGCCAATTGCGCCACCTGAACACCATAAGAGCGATCCGCCGCACCCTTACGCACTTCATGCAGAAAGATTACCTCGCCTTCCCACTCCTTGACTGTAACCGTGGCGTTGTCGACACCGTCAAGCTTGGCCGAGAGCGCGGTCATCTCATGATAATGCGTCGCAAACAAAGCGCGCGATTTGTTGACGTCGTGCAGGTGTTCCAGTGTGGCCCAGGCAATAGACAGACCATCATAGGTCGCAGTCCCTCGCCCGATTTCGTCCAGTATGACCAAAGCCCGGTCGTCAGCCTGATTGAGGATCGCGGCAGTTTCGACCATTTCCACCATGAATGTTGATCGCCCGCGCGCCAGATCGTCGGATGCCCCAACGCGGCTGAAAAGTTGGCTGATGATCCCGATATGCGCAAAGGTTGCGGGCACATAGCTTCCCATTTGTGCCATCAAGGCGATGAGGGCGTTCTGACGTAGGAAGGTTGATTTACCCGCCATGTTCGGGCCAGTCAGCAGCCAGATGTTTGCGCCGTCGTCGGCGCTCAGATCACAATCATTGGCGATAAACGGATCGCCGCTTTGTTGGGCAAGTGCACGCTCAACCACGGGATGGCGGCCACCTTGAATGTTAAAGGCGCGGCTATCGTCTACCTTGGGGCGGGACCAGTTTTCAACAGTAGCCAGATCGGCCAGAGACAAGGCAAGATCAATCTCGGCTACCCCTGAAGAGGTCTGTCCGATTTCAGCCGAATTTTCGAGAATTCTACCCCTTAGGCCTTCATAGAGCCGCTTTTCGATCTCTAGCGCATGATTTCCTGCGTTGAGGATTTTGGTTTCCAACTCCGAAAGTTCAACTGTGGTGAACCTAACCTGATTGGCGGTCGTCTGGCGATGAATAAAAGTTTCAGACAACGGCGGCGACAGCATCTTTTCCGCATATGTTGCGGTTGTTTCGATGAAGTAACCCAGCACGTTATTATGCTTAATCTTTAGAGCCGAAATCCCCGTATCAGAGACGAATTGTACCTGCATAGCAGCAATCACACTGCGTCCTTCATCACGCAGTTTGCGGGCCTCATCAAGCTCTGCATGATACTTGGGTGCGATGAAGCCTCCGTCACGGGTCATCAATGGGGGTTCGGCGATCAGTGCTTTATCAAGAAGCGCGATCAGATCATCATGCCCGCCAAGGCCTTTGACTGCATTTGACAGAAGGGTGGGCAATACCTCGTCTTGCAAACGCCCCGCCATCCATTTTGCTTCGGCCAACCCGTTGCGGATGCCCGCAAGATCGCGAGGCCCACCCCGATCCAGGGCCAGCCGGGACAGGGCGCGATCAAGGTCGGGAATCTTGCGAAGGATATCGCGCAGTTCTTGGCGAAGACGCGGGTTATCAAATCCAAAACTCACAGCATCAAGGCGGTCTGTGATCACCTGTGACATTCGCGACGGGCTGGAAATCCTCCGCTCCAGCAAGCGTGCTCCGGGGGCCGTGCTTGTCCGGTCCATCAGTGCCAAAAGCGATCCGTTTCGTCCGCCGCCAAGTGCGTGAGTCAATTCCAGATTGCGACGTGTGGCGCTGTCGATCTGAACCGTGCGCGCTTCATTTTCTTTTTGCGGGGGCCGCAGGAGCGGTAGTTTACCCTTTTGGGTAATCTCCAGGTATTCGATCAACGCACCCATCGCGGCAACTTCAGCGCGTTCAAAGGCACCAAAGGCGTCAAGCGTAGCGATGTTGAAGAGGTCACAGATCCGCTTTTCCGCTCCGGTGCTGTCAAAAGCGGAGCGCGCGAGTCCAGTCAAAGCAATCCCGAATTCAGAGGCTAAATCATGCAATTCCGCCTCTTTGGTCTCTGATACAATCAGTTCGGAAGGCGACAGGCGCGCAAGTTCAGGGCCGAGGCGCACGAACGGCAGCGGCATCACATGAAAGGCACCGGTTGAGATATCGACCCACGCCAACGCACTGGTTTCGCGGACCTCTGCAAAGGCGGCAAGATAATTATGACGCCGCGCTTCCAAAAGTGATTCTTCTGTCAATGTTCCAGGGGTGACCAGCCGCACAACCTCGCGTTTGACGATTGCCTTATAGCCGCGTTTCTTGGCCTCTGCCGGGCTTTCCATCTGTTCGCAAACGGCGACGCGAAACCCTTTGCGGATCAGTGTCAGGAAATATCCTTCGGCGGCATGGTAAGGGACACCACACATCGGGATGTCCTGTCCCTCGTGTTTGCCACGTTTGGTCAGCGCAATATCGAGCGCCTCTGCCGCCGCGACGGCATCGTCGAAAAACATCTCATAGAAGTCGCCCATCCGGTAGAACAGCAGCGCGCCTTCATGGCCCGCCTTGATCTCAAGATACTGCGCCATCATCGGCGTTACTTTTGCGTCGTTCACCCTGTTCCCCTTGTTCCAACCTGTCTGTACAAAACCACGCCTCACAGGGAAAGGGGCGCTGGCTAGTGGTTCACGCTAGACGGGTGATGCTTTCATGGTAAAACGGGTGAAAACCGAGCAAAAGGCAAGCATAGACCCGTGCGCAACAAGATCGACCTTACGTTGCCCCCTGATGTATTGTTCCTGAATCCTTGGCGGGATCCGGGATTTCGGCTGTTGCTTGAGCCAGAGTTTGTCTGGCGTCCGATGAACGGCGCACGCATTGAAGGATTTGCGGCCAGCGGACATCGTGAAATAAATCAAAAGATTGAGCATTTTCTCAAGGCGACGAAGAAGGCGAGGACCTTTTCGCAGCCGGTGGAATACAATTCGGTTCCTGTGATGCTGGATAGAGCAAGTTTTCGCAAATCATTTGTCCTTGCGCGGGACCGGTTGCTTTTGAGCGGTGCGGCGGGGACGCGGGTGTTAAACCGGTATCTCTGGGAGAACGGCGAAGCGGCAATTGATGTCGATGAACGTCTGGATGATTTCTTTGCCGCCTCTCGCACAGCAAACGAAGGAAAAGAAATACCGCTCTATACGGGCATGTTAGAGCCTGATATTCCCTTTGCAATCGAATGCCGCAATACGTTCAACTATTTCCACTTCATCACAGAATCTCTTAGTCAGCTTACGGTGCTGGACGGATTGGATTTTCAGGGCGATATCTATTTCCACTTCCCCAATCGGGATGACAAACAAAAGCCGTTTGCCAAAGCTTTTGTTGAAGCGCTTTTTCCCGAATATGAGGGTCGTGTATTTTTTGAAAGGGTTCCCAAGGATTACACCAAGGTCCTGACCGCCTATGATTTGATTGGCGGTCACTTTCAGGCACCAAGCGTGGATTTGGCCGGTATGGAAAAGCTGATGCCGGAACCGCTTGTTGAAAAGGGCGGGGCTACATCAGTCGCTTCGCGGGTGCCATTGGCGATGAACGCGGTCGGCTCAAGCTTGCTTGCGTTGCGCGCGCGGGCGCTCAGGGCGATTGAGGGATTTGATTGTGACCACCTGCCGAAGCGTTTCTTTGTTGGCCGTGATACCCGTCAAAGCCGTTCTCGGCATATGGAAGGCGAAGAGGTGCTCTTCGAGCATCTGGCGTTGTTTGATTTTGACTATGTGGTTTTTGAAAACTTCAGCCCGCTTGAGCAGATCGCGATTATGGCGCGCGCGGAAGTCATGGTGTCTTATCACGGCGCGGGATTCACCAATATGTTGTTCGCGGGGTCGCAAACTTTTGTTGTCGAGATCGGTACTTTGCAAACAGCACAAACGCGGTGGGGTGATTTCTGGCCGCTGGCCCATGCGGCGCGATGCAAGTACGTTAGCTTTTTCGCTGATTTTAAGTCGGATACGCCCCTAATAGAGCCTGAAAATGAAAAATATGGCATTGTCCCTGCGTCTCTGTCAAACGGCGCTATTGGCCAGATCATGGCATTTATCGTCACCCTTTTTGGTCAATATCCCGATTTGAAAACACCTAAAATACTGGCACAGTTGGCCAGTGAGGTTTTGCGCGTTGGTGGTGCAGAACAGGCTGTTGGGCTGCTTGAAAAACATGGTTCTATGCTGAGCCAAAGCGCGCGGTTGTGTTTGATCAAAGCGGATTGCCACAAAGAGTTGGACGAACCGAAATCAGAGTTGGTTGCGCTTGATATGGCGCATAAGGCCGACCCGACCCGCTGGCAAACGCTGGTGCGGATCATCTGGTGTGCCAATCGTTGTGAACGTCCGCAAGTTATTCGGTGGGCGTTGTCGCGGTTGAAAACGGATTTCCCGGAACGGCACGATGCCTTTGTGGGTAACCACGGCTGGGTGCGATTTGTCGCCTGATATCAGGGCCTGATTGAACGTCTTTGCGATCAAAGCTATGACTCGGAAAACAAATGAAAGCCTGTCCCGTGTCAAAAAGTAGAATTACCGCAGAAGAGGCGCTTGCCTTTCACCTTGAGCCAACCCCCGGCAAGTTCGAAATTACCGCAACTGTCCCGATGACAACCCAGCGGGATTTGTCGCTGGCCTATTCCCCTGGTGTGGCGGTTCCCTGTGAGGCAATCGCGGCAAACCCCGAGACGGCCTATGATTATACCAACAAGGGCAACCTTGTCGCCGTGATCTCGAACGGGACGGCGGTTTTGGGCTTGGGCAACCTTGGCGCGCTGGCGTCCAAACCGGTGATGGAGGGAAAGTCGGTTCTGTTCAAGCGCTTCGCGGATGTGAACTCCATCGATATCGAGCTGGATACTGAGGATACCGAAGAATTCATCAATGCGGTTAGGCTGATGGGGCCGACCTTTGGCGGGATCAATCTTGAGGATATCAAAGCGCCCGAGTGTTTCATCATCGAGCAGCGGCTCAAGGAAGAGATGGATATTCCGGTTTTCCACGATGATCAGCATGGGACGGCTGTGATCTGTGCTGCGGGTTTGCTTAATGCGCTGCATATTTCGGGCAAAAAGATCGAGGATGTGCGCATTGTTTTGAATGGTGCGGGTGCGGCCGGGATCGCCTGTCTGGAACTGCTCAAGGCGATGGGCGCGGTGCATAACAATTGCATCATGTGCGATACCAAAGGTGTCATTTATCAGGGTCGCACCGAAGGTATGAACCAATGGAAGTCGGCGCACGCTGCCAATACCAAGCTGCGCACCCTCAGCGAGGCGATGAAAGGCGCGGATGTTTTCCTTGGCGTTTCTGTCAAAGGGGCGGTGACACAGGACATGGTCGCGAGTATGGCTGACAATCCGGTGATCTTTGCCATGGCGAACCCCGATCCGGAAATCACGCCCGAAGAGGCACATGCGGTGCGCGAGGATGCGATCGTGGCCACAGGGCGCAGTGATTATCCCAATCAGGTGAACAACGTGCTGGGCTTTCCGTATCTGTTTCGCGGTGCGTTGGATATCCACGCGCGTGCGATCAATGATGAAATGAAGATCGCCTGCGCCCATGCGCTTGCCAATCTTGCCCGCGAGGATGTGCCTGACGAAGTTGCCGTAGCTTATGGCAAAACGCTGACCTTTGGGCGCGATTACATTATCCCAACCCCGTTTGATCCGCGTCTGATCTGGCGCATTCCGCCTGCTGTTGCACGCGCGGGTATGGATACGGGCGCGGCGCGTCGGCCCATTATTGATATGGATGCATACGAGCTGAACTTGAAATCACGGATGGACCCAACAGCCAACATCATGCGCGGCATCAATGCGCGCGCACGGGCCAATCAGGCGCGGATGATCTTTGCCGAAGGTGATGATCCTCGGGTGTTGCGCGCCGCAGTGACCTATCAACGCTCCGGTTTGGGCAAGGCATTGGTCGTTGGCCGCGCGGATGACGTCAAACAGAAGCTGGAAGCGGCGGGCATGAGCGATGCCGTGAGTGAGCTTGAGGTTGTGAACGCGGCCAATACCGAGCATTTGGAGACCTATGCAGATTTCCTTTATGGGCGGCTGCAGCGGCGCGGGTTTGACGCAAAAGATGTTCACCGCCTTGCCGCGCGGGACCGTCATGTGTTTGCAGCGCTTATGTTGGCGCATGGGCACGGCGACGGTTTGGTCACAGGGGCAACACGTAAATCCGCACATGTGCTTGAGCGTATGAACCATGTGTTTGAAGCCAACCCTGAACATGGTGCGGCGGGCTTTACCGCGCTGATGCACAAGGGGCGGATCGTGTTTATCGCGGATACGCTTGTGCATGAATGGCCGGACGAAAATGATTTGGCCAATATCGCCATTAGTGGTGCCGCTGTTGCGCGCCACATGGGGCTTGAGCCGCGCGTGGCTTTCGTGAGCTTTTCGACATTCGGCTATCCGGTGTCCGAGCGTGCGGAAAAAATGCACAAAGCGCCCAAGGTCCTTGACGAACGTGGCGTTGATTTTGAGTATGAAGGCGAAATGACGGTGGATGTGGCGCTGAATCCGCTGGCGCAAAATCAATATCCGTTTTCGCGCCTAACGGGGCCTGCAAATATTCTGGTGGTGCCGGCGCGTCATTCGGCAAGCATTTCGGTAAAGCTGATGCAGGAAATGGCGGGTGCAACGGTGATCGGCCCGATTCTGACAGGGTTGGACAAGAGCATTCAGATTTGCGCCGGTACATCGACGGCGAATGATATCCTGAACATGGCCATTCTGGCGGCTTGCAAGGTTGGCGAATGATCTGGAACCTCGGCTCCATCAACGCGGATAATTTCTATTACCTCAGCCATTTACCAATGGCCGGGGAAACACTGGCCGCACGCCGGTTTCAACAGGGTTTGGGTGGAAAGGGCGCGAATATGTCTGTTGCCGCCGCCCGCGCTGCTGCTCATGTGGTACATATCGGTGCTGTGGGGCGGGACGGGAAATGGGCGGTGGACCGTCTTTTGGAATACGGCGTGGACACGCAACATATCGCGTTGGTTTCGGACGCTACCGGACACGCAAACATCAATGTTGATGATGCGGGCGAGAACAATATTGTGCTCTATCCAGGCGCAAACCACGCAGTCACGGATCAGATGATTGGTGCAGCGCTGACCGAAGCCAGTCCAAATGATTTTCTCTTGATGCAAAACGAAACATCAGGACAGGCATTTGCGGCACAGACGGCGCACACCTTGGGCTTGTTGACAGCTTATGCAGCCGCGCCGTTCTCGGCAGAGGCAGTGAAGGCAGTTATTGGGCAAATCCACCTGTTGATCCTCAATCAGGTTGAGGCAGATCAATTGCAAGAGGCTCTGGGTCAGGACCTTCATGAACTGGACGTCGAAGACATCATCGTCACGCAGGGTGCTGAGGGTTGTGAATGGGTCTCTAATAGGCTGGAAACCACCCAAAAATTTCCTGCTTACCGCGTTGACGTCATTGATACCACGGGCGCTGGTGACACTTTTACCGGATATCTGATCGCAGGTCTGGATCGGGGGCTTTCAATGCCAGATGCGATTGATCTTGCGATGCGGGCGGGTGCGTTGATGGTCATGCGCGAAGGGACGGCGGATGTGATCCCGGACCTCAAAGAAATTCAGGATCACGATTTTTCCTAGTGAACAAAGGGTGCCGCCGCGCCCCAAAGCTGTTTGACCCGCGCATCACGCCCACAGCCTTTGCGGTATCTTTTGTAGGCCACGGATTTCTTGATACCCAGCCCGACAGAAGTAATCGCAAGCCGGTCGCTGCTTTTGTAATAGTCCTGATGATCAGGGCCAGCGGAGTAGAATTTCGCCGCACCCAAAATAGGGGTCACAACCGGTTTTCCAAGTTCTGATTGCGCTTCGGACTTGGCCTTTTCGGCTGCTGCCTTCTGTGCGCCATTTGCGGCAAAGATTGCTGTGCGGTAGCTGTCACCGCGATCACAGAACTGACCACCAGCGTCGGTGGGATCAACGGAGCGGAAGAACAGGTTCAGCAGTTTGTCCTGGCTGACCACGGCAGGATCAAACCGAATTTGAACCGCTTCGTAATGTCCGGTGCCACCTGACGTCACTTGTTTGTAGGTGGGGTTCGCCGTTGTACCGCCAGCAAAGCCCGAAATGGCCTCCTTTACCCCGGGAACGGATTCGAAATCGGATTCGACACACCAAAAACAGCCGCCTGCAACAGTCAGGGTTTCAGTCCCCGCTGCCCGCGCTGTGCCCGATTGCGCATATAGGCCAACGGCAATCAGCGCTGCCAAAGCAAATGTCTTGAGAATTGAGAGATGGATCATAGCGGTCTCCTTTCCGATACGCTGCCTTTTGTTCAATACCAACGCAAGCCATGACGCGCTTGAATCACGCGGTGGTGATAGCAATTTACCGCTTGGCAGGACGCGGTAACATTCCTAGCGTCATTTCAAAACAAGAGGGAATTTCATGCGAATTGCGATGTGGTCCGGGCCGCGAAACCTAAGCACGGCGATGATGTATAGTTTCGGTGCGCGCGCTGATTTTTTAGTGATGGACGAGCCGTTTTATGCGGCCTTTCTCGCGGCAGCGATCATCCAGCATCCGATGCGAAGCGAGATACTGAAGAAGCACGAAACAGACCCTAACAAGGTTGATCTTGCCTGCCGGCAGAAAGGCACGCCGCATCTTTATATGAAACATATGCCACATCACATGATTGCCGGCTTTCCGATGGAATGGGCAGATGGTTGTGTTCACATCCATCTGATCCGGCATCCGGCACGGGTGATTGCAAGCTATGCTGCCAAGCGCGAAGCGCTGACGTTGGAAGATATCGGATTTGTCCAACAGGCGCGGCTTTTTGATCAATTGGGCGGACTGGTGGTGGACGGCACAGACATTCGCGCTGATCCTGAGGGTATGTTACGCAAGCTGTGCGCTGAAATCGATTTGCCGTTCGATCCGGCAATGCTGAGCTGGTCAGCGGGGGCGCGGGCCGAGGACGGGGTTTGGGCAAAGCACTGGTATGGTACCGTGCACAAAAGCACTGGGTTCGCGGGCGCAGAGGGCGATATGCCGGTGTTAGAGCCTGATTTTCAAAGCTTGATGGAAGACGCGCTGCCGCATTATGAAAAGCTGGCAGCGCATCGTTTGCGTTAACCTCTGAGGCGTTTGTCCCGCGCTGCCAAGAGCTTGAGACGCAAGGCGTTCAACTGAATGAAGCCTGCCGCGTCTTTTTGATCGTATGCCCCTGCGTCGTCCTCAAACGTCACATGTGCTTCGGAATATAGCGAATGATCTGACCAACGGCCAACGGTGCGCACGTGACCCTTGTAGAGTTTCAAACGCACGGTGCCGGTGACATGGGTCTGGCTGGCATCAATTGCGGCTTGCAACATGGTGCGTTCAGGGGAGAACCAGAAACCATTGTAGATCAGCTCGGCATAACGCGGCATCAGCTCGTCTTTGAGGTGCATTGCGCCACGGTCCAACGTGATCGATTCGATTCCGCGATGGGCCTCAAGCAACAATGTACCGCCCGGTGTTT
>RCMY010004341.1_pt1 | contig 12296 bp, 13 predicted proteins | sample 2041341 | NCBI WGS metagenome assembly RCMY01 (sample SAMN09708234, study PRJNA481090) | Marine sediment metagenome, whole genome shotgun sequencing project.
AACAGTTCGCCCGGAATAACGCGAACAGTTTTCGAGAATTGCGCGAACACCCCGACGTGGGCGTTGAGGGACTCGAACCCCCGACATCCTCCTTGTAAGGGAGGCGCTCTAGCCAACTGAGCTAAACGCCCTTGCGGTGTGCGAGCTTAGCGTCGGTCCTGCGGATCTCCGGTCCACGATCGTCGCATGGCGACGACCTGCTCGAGGAGCTCGGGTGTTGCGGCGGCGACGGGTGCTCGCCGGGCGGCGGGATCGAGGATGACGAGGTCGTCGCCGAAGGCATCGACCACGGGGGCGCCGGCCTCGGTACAGATGAGCATTCCTCCGAGGTAGTCCCAGACACCGTGGGCCCGGTCGACGTCGACGCAGGCGTCGAACACGCCGGTAGCGACGGCGCAGAGATCGAGGGCGAAGGCACCGTACGCTCGGTATTGGCGCCAGCCACCGTGGGCCGGCGGGAGGCCGGAGAACGACACGATGGCGTCGCCGAGTCGATCGACGGTGCTGGGAACGGGCAGTCCTCGTTCGACCAGTGGGCGATCGACGATCATGCCTTCGCCTCGGATGGCGGTGAAACGTTCTCGGGTCGCGAGGTTCTCGACGAGGGCGACGAGCGGACCCTCGGCATCGACCGCGCACAGGCTCGTGGCGTACCAGGGCATGCCGTGCGAGGCGTTGGTCGAGCCGTCGATCGGATCGACCACGATGGTGATGCCGGTGTCACCCCGTCCGGCGATGAGCCCGGACTCCTCGGTGAGGACGGCGTGCCCATCGCTCGAGAGTGCCGGAAGCAGCAGATCGTCGGCGATCACGTCGTGGACGTATTGCCCAGGCCGGGCGCCGGAGAGGCCCCAGTCGTCGAGCGCTTCGAGGGCGCCGGAAAGCTCGGTGGCGAGCGTTTTGAATCGTTCCAGGATGGCCGTCGGCTGCACGGCGGCGACGGTAGCAGCCGACTCGGAGGAGCGATGCCGGCGAGGCTCCGCTTCACACGAGGGAACGCCGCATTTCGATGGCAGGCTTCTTGCGTCCACCTTGACGATCAGGAGTGCAATGGCGATCATCGACGTGCCCGGCTTCGTCGCCGAAATGAAAGAACATGCAGCTGATCATGGCTTTCATGTGCATGACGAGCGGCACTTCGTCGAGACCTATTCGCTGCGCCAGGTCTGGGAAGTCGACCTGCATCCCGAACGCGCCTGCGGTGGCCCGCTCGACCTCCACCTGGCGGTCGAACTCGACCCGCGCACCATGCTCGGTTTCGAAGACAAGATGATCGAGCTCGACGAGCCCGAAGATCCTCCTCGTGGCTACCTGTTCCCGCTCATCTTCAACTGGGCCCTTCCTCCTCTGCCGAAGGGGCCCGACCTGCTCCTGCTGGCAACCGAGCTCGCCGGCATCGGAGGCCCCGACCTCCCACTCGAGATCGCCGCGATCGACTCCACCATGTCGGTCACCGACGCGCCCGTACGCACCCTGTCCATCACCACCAAGGTCGATCTCGACATGGCCGATGTCTACCTGCGCCAGGAAGACCTCTGCGACGTCCTCGACCGCTGCCTCGATGTGAGCGAGTGGGTCCTCGACCGCGCCCCCATCTGGCTCGACGAGGTCTGAGCCAGCCCGCTCATCTCCCTCCGCTCACGTTCACGAACGTGCCGGTCACATAGCTCGACGAGTCCGAGGCCAGCCACATGATCGCGTCGGCCACCTCGTCGGCCGTACCTCCCCGTTGCAGCGGCACGTTCGGTGCCAGATCGACGACCCGGTTGGGCAGTCCGGCGCTGGCGTGGATGTCGGTGTCGATGAGGCCGGGTCGAACGGCGTTGACCCGGATGCCTTCGGTTGCGACCTCTTTCGCCAGCCCGATGGTCAGGGTGTCGACGGCCCCCTTCGACGCGGCGTAATCCACGAACTCGTTGGCGCTCCCGAGGTACGAACCCGCCGAGGAGACGATGACGATGGTCCCTCCGCTGCCTCCGTGGTTCGTCGACATGGCCCGAACGGCTTCTCGGGCACACAGGAACGCCCCGATCACGTTGGTGTTCATGACCGACTGGAGCCGCTCGAGGGTGATGTTCTCGACTCGATCGATCGGGGCGACCACGCCGGCGTTGATGATCACCGAGTCGAGCCGACCGAAGGTCGAGGCCGCAGTGGCGAAGAGTTCGAAGACGGCGGGTTCCTCGGCGATGTCACCGGCGATGGCGATGGCGCTCGCCCCTGCGGCCTCGATCTGGGCGACGACCGAGGCCATCGCCTCATGATCACGCCGGTAGCCGAGACACAGATCGAACCCTGCCGCTGCTGCCTGGCGGGCGGTGGCCGCGCCGATGCCGCGACTCGCGCCGGTGATGAGCATGACCGGACGTTCGCGGTGCACCATGAGACGACAGTACGACACCGACGATGTAAGTTCAGGGGCATGACCTCGAACGGCCCGTCCATCGCCCCGACCGCACTCCCCCTCGCCGACTTCGGGCGCACCGGGCACCGCAGCACTCGGGTCATCTTCGGCGCCGCCGCGCTGGGCGGTATGAGTCAGGAACGGGCCGATGCCACGATCGCCGTGGTCGCCGAGGCCGGGATCAATCACTTCGACACGGCCGCATCGTATGGCGAGTCCGAACTCCGCCTCGCACCCTGGCTGTCCAGCCACCGTTCCGAGATCTTCCTCGCAACGAAGACCGGCGAGCGATCGGGCACCGCAGCCCGGGCCGAGCTCGAGAAGTCGCTGGAGCGCATGGGCGTCGACCAGGTCGACCTCGTCCAGTTGCACAACCTGGTCGAGCCCGACGAGTTCGACGAAGCGCACGGCAAAGGAGGAGCCGTCGAGGCGCTGGCCGCAGCTCGCGACGAAGGGCTGGTTCGTTTCATCGGCGTGACCGGCCACGGCACCCGCATCCCGTCGATGCACTCGGCCAGTCTCGAGCGGTTCGACTTCGACTCGGTGCTCCTGCCCTACAACTACACGATGCTCGATCAGCCCGACTATCGAGCCGATGTCGAGGCCCTGCTCGCCACCTGCGCCGAGCGGTCGGTGGCGGTGCAGACCATCAAGGCCGTGGCCCGAGGTCGTTGGGCACCCGACTTCGAGGGCAAGAAGTTCAGCTGGTACGCGCCGATCGAGGATCCCGATGCTCTGAGCCGGGCCGTGCGATTCGTGATGGCCAACGAGCAGGTGTTCCTCAACACCACCAGTGATGCCCGCCTGCTTCCTCAGGTGATCGCCGCAGCCACGAGCACGCTCGGAGCACCGACACGGGCCGAACTCGAAGCCGACGCACTCGGTCAGGGCATCACGCCGCTGTTCGAGCCCGGAGAGCTCGAGCGGATCTGAGCGCTTCGACCGTCGGGGTCAGGCGCGAACGCGGCCACCGAGGATCTCGAGCTCGACCTGCAACCGATCGCTGAGGATCGACAGGTCGGGCACGAGCTCACGGTCGGACACGAAGCTGAAGTCGACGGTGTTGCCGTTCGACATCGCACTGATCGACAAGCCGGTGCCGTCGACCAGGGTCGACATCGAATACTGATGGGCAACCCGGTGTCCGGCCAACACCTGGTCGTCTGAGGCGCCGGGCACGTTGACCACGTAGACGTTGAACGGTGGCATCAGGCGGGTGAACGCACCGGTACGAACGATGAGGCGAGACGCGAGCGCCGCCAGCGCCGGTGACGCCCCGTACATCGAGCGAATCGACTCGACCGGCCGGGCGTGGACGTCGGTGGTCAGGTCGGCCATCGATTCGCTGATCTCCATGAGGCGCTCGATGGGATCGTGACGATGGGTCGCCAGCGGCACGAGCGCTGTTCCGAGCGGCTCGGCGGCAGAGTCTTCGGCGTCGATCAGCAGCGGCGTGAGCGCGATGATCGGGTCGGTCGGCAACTCGTCGTGCAAGACGAGCCAGTGCCGCAGCGTGCCGGCGATCAGCGCGAGCACGACGTCGTTGAACCGGACGTCGTTGTCGTGGTGGATCTTCTTGATCTGGCTGGTGGGCAGGGACGTGAATGCGACTCGTCGATGAGTGCCGAGGGTCCGGTTGAACGAGGTGCGCGGCGCCTGGTGATCGGAACCCGGCAGCTCGACAGCGCCTCGGGGTGCGGTCCACGGGGCGAGCGAGCCCAACACGTTGAGGCGACCGAGCAAGGGAAGGCTGCGCGTGGTCTCGAAGGCAAGCTCGGCCATACGCCACGGGCTTCGAGCGATCGACCAACCGGCTCGGATCAACAGATCGGTGTCGTCGGGGACCCGGTCGGTACGCCGCTTCGGAGCCGGCTCGAGGTCTGCGAGGTCGGTGAGCAGCAGAGCGAGGACGTCGAGCCCGGTGGAGCCGTCGACCAGAACGTGATGCACCTTGATGAAGATGCCGGGGCTGCCGTCGAAGCGCTCGATCAGGTACATCTCCCACAGGGGGCGACGGCGATCGAGTGGGCGCTCGTGGAGGCGCCCGATGAGGTTGTGCAGCTCTTCGTCGCCGTCGGACTTCGGGACGGCGAGGTGACGAATGTGGTAGTCGATGTCGAAGTCGGGATCTTCGAGCCACCACGGACGATCGAGGTGCAGCGGCACTCGGTGGAGCCGACGGCGGAATCCCGGGATCAGGTGCAACCGGTCGCCGACGAGCGTGCGCAGGGCGTCGAACGAGATCTCGTCGGCGCCCTTGAGCCGATCGAGCACGACGAACATCGAGTAGTGCCCGAGGTTGTGCCTGGTCTCGGCCGAGATCAGTTCGGTCTCGCGCGGGGTGAGCTGCTGCATCAGTCGTCCTTGGGGCGGAAGGGACCGGCCGGAACGAGTCCGTCGGCTGGTCCGGTTCGTTCGTTCTCGATCGTCGGGTAAAGCCGACGAAGGCGGTCTGGTGGGTCGAAGGGGTGCCAATCACCGCGGGGCAGGGCCAACCGATCGGCGACGAGGTAGAACACCGAGCCGTTGGCTCCGAGGCCGATATGGCTGCCGCGGACCTCGACGACCTCGGCCTCATGCCGGATGGTCTGGCGGCAGGCCAACCCGGGGACGACACCGTCGGTTCGGGTCCAGACCGTGGTGGATGGGACCGGCACCCGATCGAGTTCGAATCGTCGCGGCGGCTCGAGGAAGAAGCGGCTGAAGAGCTTCTGCAGGTGCCCGATGTTGGTCTGGTGGCTCTGCATGTTGATCGGCGAGCCGAGGCTGATGACCTGGCGCACCATCTCGGACCGGTGTGATGCGAGCACTCGACCGAGGATCCCGCCGGCGCTCCAACCGATGATGTCGATCGGTTCGCCGTCGTTCTCGTGGTAGAGGTTCCGAAGCGTGCGGTCGACCCCTTCGGCGATGTGGTGCGACGCTCCGACGTTGAGGCCAAGCCCCCAGCCGTGCGGCTTGTGCCCGATCGAACGAAGGAAGAGTCGAAGGGCGATCGTTGCCGAGTCACCGCTGACGAACCCGGGAAGCACGAGCACCGGTCGGGGCGGGCCGAGTGGAGCGACGTAGGCGGCCATGGTGGCGGCGAGGCCGACAGTGCCGAACTCGGCAAAGGCTCGGGACTCGAGCAGGATGGATGACGGCCGTGGGAACGCGTCTGCCTCAGGCGGTTGCTTCTCGGTCGCCTGACGCTTGTCACGTGTCATGAGGGGTCCAGACTAGATCGGATTGTCGCAGCGACGCCCACCGTGGGATCCGTGCAAACTCCCATCGGCTTCGACGACTCGCTTCTGAGTGGTCGGTTGCCAACCTAGCAGTTTGTCCGTACATTTGGAGACGCGGCAGCCTCCGCACAGGTGTGAGGCGGCAGCCTCTGCCCCGCAATCCGACAGGAGCCATCATGACCACACCGCATCGCGAAGTCCCGGTTGCCCAGGCACAGGAACTGGCCGCACAGGGCGCCCAACTCGTCGACGTTCGTGAAGCAGACGAGGTGGCCGCCGCCGTCCTCGACGGCGTCATCCACATCCCCCTCGGTGAGATCCCCGCCCGCATGAGCGAACTCGACACCAGCCGCACTGTGGCCATCATCTGCCGAAGCGGTGGACGCAGCGGGCAGGCGGCAGCGTTCCTCGCTGCGAACGGCTTCGACGACGTCGTGAACCTCACCGGCGGAATGATGGCGCTCGGCCTCCAGCGCTGATCTCCCGACCTGGTCTCGATGAGACTCGGCCGACCGCTCAGTCGGTCGGCCGACTCTCATAGATCGCTCGGATGAGTTCTTCGATCTCGGGTTCTTCGATCGTCAGGTCTCGCACCGCTCGACCGTCGGCCACCGCGCCGATGAGTGCCGAGGCACTGATCGTTCGACGGTCGAATCGGATCCATTGGCGGGGGCCATCGACGCGGATCACCTCGGAACCTTCGACCTCGACCGGATCGAGCGGTTCGACGAAGTCGACGACGAGCATCCGATGGGTGCCATGGGTGGCCTTGAACTCGGCCACTCCCCCGTCGAGCAACACTCGGCCCCGATCGATGATGAGCATTCGCTCACACAGCTGCTCGACGTCGTCGAGGTCGTGGGTCGTCAGCAGCACGGTGGTGCCACGCTCCTGATTGATCTCGGTGAGGAACTCTCGAACCGCGTGTTTCGACACGACGTCGAGGCCGATGGTCGGCTCGTCCAGGACGACCAGAGCCGGGTCGTGCAGCAGGGCCGCTGTGAGTTCGCCTCGCATTCGCTGACCGAGCGAGAGCTGACGCACGGGGGTGTCGAGAAAGCCGGCGAGATCGAGGCGCTCGACGAAGCCATCGAGGTTCTCCCGATACCGGGACTTCTCGGTCGCGTAGACGTGATGTAAAAGTTCGAACGATTCGATGAGCGGGAGGTCCCACCACAGCTGAGACCGTTGGCCGAAGACCACGCCGATCTGTCGGGCGAGTTGCCGTCGGTCGGCGACCGGGCGAAGGCCCAGCACGTCGATGTCGCCCCTCGACGGAGTCAGGATGCCGGTGATCATCTTGATGGTCGTCGATTTCCCCGCTCCATTCGGACCGAGGTAGCCGACCATCTCGCCCGCCCGGATCTCGAACGACACGTCGTCGACCGCATGCACGTCGGCCCGGCGCCGGCGCACGCGACCGGCCTTGGTACGCACCACGTAGGTCTTGTGGACGCCTACGAGCCGAACGGCCACACCGGGATCGTCGTTCATGGCTGCTGTCAGCTCCCCGTGCTCTGGTAGTGGCGAATCCCGCTGCGCCAGATGACCAGCGACGCTCCGAGACAGGCTGCGGCGACGAGCGGCGTCCACCAGATGAGCCCGCTCGACAGACCGAGCGGATTCGTGGCACCCAACAGGTGTTGGGTCGGAACATAGGCGACGAACGCCAACGGAATGACCCAGCCGAGCGTGAGCCTGATCCAGTTCCGGTAGAGGTGCAGCGGGTACTCGTTGGCCGCCTCGCCACCGTAGGTGACCGCGTTCGCCGCCTGTTCGGTGGAGACGGCCCAGAACGAGAACGAGGCGGTCGCGATCCACAGCGATCCGTAGATCACCGCACCGCAGAGCACCGACATCAGCAGCGTTGACGCCCGAGCGACGGTCCACTCGACGCCGACGTTCGGAATCGCCCACAGCAGCACCATGAACGGAGGAATCGCCTTGCCGATTCGACGCAGCTCGAACTCGAGCGCCGACATCTGGAAGAGTGCAGGCATCGGCCGTAGCAAGACCCGGTCGAAGTTCCCAGACTTCACGTAGCGAGGCACACGATCGACGCTGCTGACCGCCAGATCGGCGAGGCCGAACGGCAGCGCCGCCATGGCGTAGAGAAACGCCACCTCGCTTCCCGTCCATCCGCCGAGGGTCGGTACGAGATCCAACAGGATCAGCAGCGCGGCAAACTCCAGTGCAGTGACCATCGCCTGCGAGAGGACCAGCGTCAGGAACGAGATCCGGTACTGCCAGTCTGATCGAATCCTGGCGCCGATCAGCCGCCGGTACAACGCCAACAGACGGCCGGCTTCGCTCACATCAGCCACCCTGGATCACCACCCGCCGAGTGGCATTGGCCAGCATCCACCGGCCGAGCCCGAGCAAGGCGATCGCCCAGAAGAGTTGTTGCGCCAAGACCGAGAGGAGCTGGACTCCCTGGTGTCTACCGAGATAGATCTCGGCTGGGAGTTGCACCATCGACGCGAATGGCAGGGCGCGTGCGATCGACTCCAGCCAGCTCGGAAAGAGCGAGAGCGGGACCAGCATCCCGGCGAAGAAGCCGATGGTGATGGTGAGCATCTGATCGACGCCACGGCTGTCGAGAAGCCAGAACGTGACGAGGCCGGAGCAGAACCGCAGAGCGAATCCGACGACACAGGCGAGCGAAAGCGACAGAAGAAACAGCAACCAGATCCCGATGCTCCCGGGCCACTCGAGATCGAACAGAATGGCGCCGAGCACGACGGGTGGGATCCCTCGGCCGAGGAACTGGAACGCCGATGATCCGATCCACGACGACAACCACCACCATTGCAGGTCGACCGGTCGGTACAGATCGACGACGATGTCGCCGCTTCGAATCCGGTCGGCGAGTTCGGGATCGCCGAACAGGCCGACGACCATGATGAAGCCCTGTGAGACGAAGGCGAAGGTGGCCAGATCGCCGCCGGTGAACCCTCGAACCTCGCCGCCGTTCTCTCGGGCCACGTAGATGAGCACCGAGGCCCGCAAGACACCGAAGACGGTGTTGACGAAGACTCCGGAGGCGGTGGCGAGCCGGTACTGGGACGCCCGGCGGAAGCTTCGCCTGGCGACTTCGAAAAGCAACCGAATCACCGTGAGGTTCTAGCAGACCTCACCACTCGAAGCGGTAGGAACTCCTGTTTCGGTAGACCTCGCCGGGGCGAAGGATCGACGACGGGAAGTCGGGACGGTTCGGACTGTTCGGCCAGCCCTGGGGCTCGAATGCGATACACGAGTGCGCCGGGTGCAGATGATTGCCGGTGTAGACCTGCATTCCCGGTTGATCCGTGGAGATCGTGAGTCGGCGGCCAGATGGTCGATGCTCGAGCACCACGGTCGGCTCGCCGTCGCGCCGGTCGTCGGGAACCACGAAGCAGTTGTCGATACCACCGGCATCGAGAGCCGACTGCAGCGGCGAGCCATCGAGATCGAACATGGTTCCGGCAACCGCGACCGGGGGCCCAGGGACCGGGAGACCCCTGTCGTCGCTGAGCAACACACGGTCGGCGGAGACCAGTAGTCGATGGCCGCCGACGGTCGGGTCACCCATCGGGCCCGACAGGTTCCAGTAGGCATGATTGGTCAGGTTGATCGGGGTCGGGGCATCGGTGGTGGCGCGGTACTCGATCGTGAGGGTGTCACGATCGATCGAGTAGAGGACCTCGGCGTGCACCGATCCGGGATACCCGGCGTCTCCGTCGGGACTGTCGAGGGCGAGCCGGACACCGACCGACTCGGACGTTTCGACGAGTTCGTGCGTCCACGCCTTCTTGCCGAAGCCGGTGAATCCGCCATGGAGATGATGCTCGCCGCGGAGGTTGGAATCGAGCGTGTGCTCGGTCCCATCCAGGGCGAAACGGGCCCCGTCGATGCGATTGGCGCAGCGCCCGATGCTCGCTCCCATGTAGCCGCCCTTGGCGGTCTCGAGCGACGGCACATCGGTCGGCCCCTTGGTCACGACGGTTCGTTCGCCCGGCTGTCCGGCAACGGGAAGCGACACCGACACCAGGTGGGCACCGTAGGTGAGGACGGTCGCCTCGATGCCGGCTTCGTGGCGGAGGATCACCCCTCGAACAGGGATTCCGCTGCCGGTGGTTCCTGCATCGAACTCGCTCAGCTGCCTCAAGCGTCGATGCCCGCTTCGGCGACGTCGATGGCGTCGATGAGCCGCACCTTCAGCATGTCGACGTCGATGCCCTCGGTGCTCTTCTGGCCCATGAGGTAGCGGGCGTACACACCGTGGAGGATGCACGCCGTCTTGAAGGAGTTGAAGGCCCGGTAGTACGGCAGCTGCGACAGGTCGGCACCGGTGGCTGCGGCGTAGCGCTCGGCGAGGAATTCTCGTGAGGGGAATCCCGGGGCCGTGGTGGCAGCCAGAGCTTCGAGCCCACGGGCTTCGAGTTCTTCTTTGTTCACCCAAGCGTTGAGTGCGTAGGCCATGTCGGCCATCGGGTCACCCAGCGTTGCGATCTCCCAGTCGAGCACCGCGGAGATCCGACCGTCGGCACCGACCATGACGTTGTGTGTGCCGTAGTCGCCGTGGACGACACGGCCCGGACCCTGCTCGGGGATGTTCGCCTGGAAGTAGTCGTGAAGGTCGTGCACCCGCTGATCGTCGTACTTGGCGCCTTCGGCCGACGACGTCCACGATCCGTACCAGGTGCGGAGCTGGCGCGACACGTACCCCTCGGGGCGGCCGAGGTCGCCAAGTCCGACATCGGCGGGCTCGACCGAGTGCAGTGCGGCCAGGGTGTCGATGAACGACTCGGCCATCACCGGGCGTGCCTCCATCGGGAGGTATGCCTCGACGTCTTCGGCCGTGTAGAGCGCCTTGCCGCCCACCATGCTCATCACGTAGAAACGCGCGCCGGTCACCGACTCGTCGTCGCAGAACCCGTGAGCGATGGGCACCGGCACCGAGGTCTGGCCGAGGCCGGAGATCACCTTGAACTCACGAGCCATGTCGTGAGCCTTCGGCAGCAGCTTGCCCAGCGGCGGGCGCCGGATCACGGCGCGGCGGCCCTGGGTGTCGGTCAGCGCGAAGGTCAGGTTCGAATGGCCGCCCTCGAGCCGCAGCCATTCGAACGGCGGGGTCAGTCCCTCGACGTTCGCGGCAACCCACGCTTCGACCGCTGGCTGGTCGTATCCGGGGATCTCGGAGTCTGGCTGGTTCGACGCATTGGGTGTGGACACGGTGTGAACTTAGCGGAGCGGCGTGACTCGACCGAATCAGCTCGCCGGTGAACGAGGGTCAGGCCACGCTCGCGAACATCAACATTTCCGTCGGTCGGGCAATTGCAACAGAACTGACATACTCTCGCGACGTGGACGGGTTTCCCGATCAGGCAGCAGCAGCGGCTCCTCGCACCATCGACACCGAGCGTCGGTCGACGACACTCGGATTGACCGGCGTGTACAACTTCCGCGATCTCGCAGGTGCCCAGGGCTCCCATGGCCCGCTGCGTCGTGGCCTCATCTATCGATCAGACGGCATCAACCGGTGCTGCCCCGACGAGACCCAGGTCATCGCCGATCTCGGCATCCGACGAATCCTCGACCTCCGCACCAACAGCGAACGCGACAGCGACGGTGTCTTCCTCCACCCCGACATCGTCACCGTGCACGTCCCGATGGTCGAGACGTTCCACGAGCTCGCCGACCGGATCGACGAGCTCGGCGACCGACTGATGCCGGAGTTCTACCTCGGGATGGCGGCGGCCAACAGTGGAGCAATCGCACTCTGTATTGCCGAGATCATCACGTCGGCGGCCGACGACGAACCACTTCTCGTCCACTGCACCGCAGGGAAGGATCGCACCGGCATCGTGGCCGCCCTTGCACTCGCCGTCGCCGGCGTCGACGATCATCAGATCGCCATCGACTACGCCCGCTCGGGCGATGCGATCCCGCTGATCGAACGGTGGTATCGCGAACGGCGTGGCGCAGCCCGTAGCGACCGACTCACCGAGCTGGGCTTCGACGATGCCCAACGAGCGCAGTTCAACAGCGCCGCCCCGGCCACGATGCTCGAGTTCCTCTCCGGAATCCGACGCCACTACGGCTCGGTCGAGGACTACCTGGTGTGGGGCGGCACCGACCGAGCCGAGCTCGACCGCTGCCGCCGCGCCTTCAGCTGACTCGCTCGCCTAGTTGCGGGGCACGTCGATCCAGTTGATCGACTTGTCGACTCGGGGCTCACCGGGCAGGCCGAGCACCTGCTCACCGACGATGTTGCGCATGATCTCGCTGGTGCCACCTTCGATCGAGTTGGCACGGACCCGGAGGAACGAGTGACCGACGCCGTTCTCGATTCCCGACACCGAGAGGTCTTCGGGTCGACGGAAGGTGTAGTCGAAACCGACCAGACCGGCAGGGCCTTGCAGGTCGACGGCGAGTTCCATGCACGACTTGTTGACGTCGGCAGCTGCCAACTTCGCCACCGACATCTCCGGGCCGGGGTTGCCGGCCTTGCGATTCATCGACGCCCGCATGTTGGTGAGGCGCAGCACTTCGGCCTTGACCCACTCCTTCATGACGGCTTCCCGCTTGACCGGCGTCTGCTGGTCGACCGGCAGCGACTGATAGATCTCGACGACCGAGGCGATGGCACCCGAGCCACGCTTCGGAGGCCCGCCGGTGCCGGAACC
>RCMY010004342.1_pt1 | contig 12296 bp, 9 predicted proteins | sample 2041341 | NCBI WGS metagenome assembly RCMY01 (sample SAMN09708234, study PRJNA481090) | Marine sediment metagenome, whole genome shotgun sequencing project.
GCCGTAATTGACCGTCGTCCGCGAATTCGAACGCTGGAGGTTTGCCCGGGCCTACCGCCGCCAGCCTGAATATCGACCCCTGAAATTTGGCCCTTGACCGCGTCGATGGGACTCGAGGTCTGAACTATACCTAGCTGCTCGGCTTCTACCGAAGCAATAGCGGCTGTAACCTCTCCTTTTTTCTGTGTACCATAACCGACCACAACCACCTCATCTAGCAGTGCGGAATCTTCTTCGAGGGATATGTTTACCGAAGATTGATTGTTTACAGGAGCTTCTGTGGTCTTATAACCTATATATCCAAAAACTAAAGTACCATCGGAAGGAACTTCTATAGCGTAATTTCCATCAAAATCAGTCGTTGTTCCTTTAGAAGTTCCTTTTACTACAACGCTTGCACCCGGCAAGGGAATACCCTCGGCGTCGGTTACCGTACCCGTTACGGTTGCCTGATTCGAAGTTGCCGAGCTTAAGTCGTAAAAGGATTCATCGGAACTGAGAACGTTCGCAAGACCGGTAAAGAAAGGAAGCAGTAATAGAAGTGACAGGAAAGTGAGGGAAAAATTCGATTTAAACACAGCAGTCCCCGGACTGCCATCGCATGTGGCGTTTTTCATTTTCGAGTTGGTTAAAAAGTTAGTTATTTAATAAATTTAGGAAAACAAATCGGCGACTGTTCTCAGTAAATCGTCAGCATCGGTTTTTTCAACCGCTGCTCTTTTAAAGATTCGACAAAACATTTTTACGTGGGAGGGAATTGAAAGAATTGTGTTTATTTCATCTAAAAAGTGTCAAATCTGCAGCGAATGTAGTTTTCCGTTTTGATTTAAGCAAATAAATGCTTAAAAAAATAAGGCTTCAAATACATAATCACCCTCATAAAAGCTTTGTTATTGCATTTTTTAAATATAAATGAGCGATATGGTACGATTAATTGAAAATAGAGTAGTGTTGATAAAAGAGATTTCAAAAAATCGAAGAAAACAAAAAAAAGGGACATCCAAGATTTCTCTTGACATGTCCCTGGGGGAACTTGGATAGCCCTATGGTTAGCTATTATAATATGGGTTTTGACTCATAGAGAAGCCCCATCTAAGGGGCTTTCAAATATTAAGATTGGGTACGTGGGGGGAATTGACCCAATCCTTTGTTTTTACTTCAAACCGATACAAAAATAGAAATCAACTCGAAAAAGTAAGATATAAGAAACGGGAAATACGAATTATCGATGAATAGCGTCATTTAATCGATGAACTACCTAATTATTAAGTTTTTTCTTACTTTTATATTAATTGACTTGCGACTGGAGCACTCCAATATTCGCACATATGCTATACCTAAAACATATCGCGCAGAGCCTATGAGGTTAAACGAATGGCCTACAAGACGTAATCACTACCTCAAAAACCGGTACATCTTTTCCAAAAGTTCGTCTTCATCAAAAGGTTTGGCGATTACTGCGTCCATACCGGCCTTTAGATAGGTCGCAATCTGTTCTTTGTAGCTAGAGGCCGTAATACCAATAATTGGTATGTTTTTTAGCTTTTTTGATGGCAGGCCTCGTATCACCTTTACAATCTGGTCGCCGGATACGTTGGGAAGGGCGACGTCCATCAAGATAATATCATAAGAATTGTTGATTATTTCTTCAACGACCAACGCGCCATCGGAGACCACATCTATAAAAAAATCGCCCGCATCGACCAAGGTCTTGAACAAGGCCTTTTGCACCTGGGCATCATCTTCTACCAGCAGCACCCTAAACTTCGTTTCTACTTGGGAAACCCTTCTCTTCCTTTGCATTTTTTTAAGAGAAATCGGAGGTGAAGGTTGGTTCAGCGGAAAGTTCAAATTGACATCAAAATAAAAATGCGAACCCGTACCGAACTCGGAATCAATTTTGATATCACTGTCCATCAGCACCAAAAGTCCCTTTACGATCGCAAGACCCAAGCCCGCCCCTTCTGTGGGACCAAGTTGTTCGAAGCTTTCGAAAATGGTTTCAAGGTGTTCGGGCGGAATGCCGCTACCGCTGTCCTTGACCCCAAATCGTAGGTTCAACGTATCGGCCCGTCTTTGATTGAGCGCCACTTTTAGTTCGATAGTTCCCTTATCGGTATACTTTACGGCATTGTCGCAGAGATTGGTCAATATCTGTAACAGGCGCAAACGATCGCCTTCAATATAATCGGGAATCTTTTTATCGGCCGAAATTGTAAAAGTGAGTCCCTTTTCTTTTGCTCGGGTAACGTAGGTCAATTCTAAAAACTCAATCAATTGTGGAAGATAGAAGGCACTAGGGTTAAGTGCCAATTTTCCTTTGGCGATCATGGAAATACTGAGAACATCCTCTAACATCAATTTCAGATTAGTCGTAGATTCCCTCAAAATTTTTAAGGTCTTTTCCTGCTGGTCGTTCAGGTCCGTTCGCCCCAGAATATTAGTCAGCGAAATGATATTCGTAAGTGGATTCCGTAGTTCATGGCTGAAATTTTGAATGAATTCGTTCTTGAACTTTTCCCGCTCCTGTAGTTCATCGTTCTTAACCAGTATACGTTCGGAATCTATAACCGATTCGTTCCTGGCTTGTGCCATGGCCTGATACTCGCGGTAATGTTCGGTAAGATCGTAAATGACGATAAGTAGGTAGTCTTCCCTTTTCGAGATATCGATATCTACGGTCAGTAAGTTTTTCGCGGAACCCAATTGTACCGCCCGGAACACGGTAGTTTCCTCCACCGCGGCCATGATTTCGGGTATGCCCATAAAAAAGGGATGTAGACTGCCAATTTGTGTGCCTTTTGAGATATTGAGGACAATTTGATCACAATCGACCACTATACCCTCGGCATCCGTCAAGATAAACTGTAAGTGGCTATGGCTATAGTTTTCCTTGAATTGTTTCAGCATCGGGAGCAAGGGTTTTTGCCAAGTGTTCGAAGAGGTCGTTGACTTTACTACCAGTCTTGGCACTGGTCAGGTAATCCAATGAAATCTCATGGTTTTCCAAAATTTCGGCAAGGTCTTCGGGGGCCGTCAAATCGACCTTATTGCCCACCACTCTTATGGTAACACCCCCCACCTTCTTGGCAATAATAGAAAGGTCATCACGGATATTCAAAAAGGTAGAGGGTCTCAAAACGTCGAACACGTAGATGACGGCGTGGGCACCTAGCAAATAAGAATCTCTAATCTGGTTGAGATCGGCTGTACCTTCCAAATCCCAAAGAATCAGCGAAATGGTCGTATTTGGGCAGACTTCCACTCTCTTTTTGGTAATATGGACTCCTATGGAAACTTCGTAGTTATCTGAAAAACTGTCCTCGACAATGCGTCGGATCAGCGAGGTCTTTCCTACGCCAAAATGGCCCAATACCACAACTTTTTTAGAGATCTGCATTTCCAAAATTTTGGGCCAACCTCTGATTGATCTGATCGGTGCTTAGCGATTCGTATTCCTTCTTTTTCGTAAAATCCTCGTAAAAGTCAAAAATCAGGTCTTGAACCTTATCCTTTCGCTTCAGATTATAATTACCCGATAACGCGACCGCTACATAATATCGACGGAAACTTTGAAGATGGATGCGATAAAACTCGTATCCTATAAGTTCAAGGTTTTGATCTTTAAGCTTGAAGGCGTCCTCAACAAAATTCTTGATTGCCGTTAGCATTCCCGCTATCATTTCCTCATCGATAGTCTGGGTATTTGAATAGCTTCCCTTGAGCAGGCCCGATTTTTTTTCGATAAGTAGCACCTGCTCTAATTTAAGCGGCGACAGCCCATTGACGATATTCTGTTTCTCCTTGGCATTTCCGAACCAAGAACGGACTGTTTGCCTTAGTCCGAGCTGTTCGTTGATTTTATCGGAGAGTTTGCTGATCTCTTGCGCGATATATTTTTTGACCATTTTCCCTAAAATAGGATAAAGCGCATCTACAATCTTATCTTGACTTCTACTGATTTCTGTTTTGAGTGCTGCGGTAATGGCAGGGCCCATGGTAGCGGGGATGCTTCTTTTAAACTCCTGAATTTGTAGGGTGACGATAGGATCGACCTTTGACGACAGCTTTTGACGGTCATTGAAAGTTTCTTCCAACTGCTGCAGTCTATCAGACATTCTTTCCAGATAGACACTATCGTCTTCGAACAGAATGTCTCTCAGTATTTGAATTTTGTCTTCTTCGCTCATCGTCGAGGATATTGGTACCGATTATTTTTGGCTTACCTTCTCCCCTAAATCCATCAACATTTTGCCTAATGTGTTTCTATCAACTTTGTCCGTTTCCAGATTTTCGACTTTTTCCTCGATTTTGTTCTCCAGTTCGGTAATTCTGATGTTCACATCGATGGCTACATTGTCGATAGCGGTCTTCAAGTCTTGGCGTACCTCTTCGACCAGATCTTCCAAGATTTTCTTTTTCTTTCGGATGTCGCTTTTCAAAGCTTCAAATTCGGAATTATATTCCTCGATATTCTCTCCAAAGATTAGGTTCCGGATGGTTTCAATTTTGGATGCGGCATCATCTTTCTTACTGCTCAACTGTACTACTTCTTCAATCGTGTCATTTTTTCCCATGGTTCGGTAATTTTATGGTGTACTGGTATAAACCCTATGAGGATTCGGTTTTTAATTTTTCAAACAATACGAATCTTTTTAATGGATTCATTTCAATTTTTGGGGAACAACTATCATACTTAATGTTAAAAATCACAATTTACAATGTAAATCTTTAACGCACATCATCTAATATATAAAATTTATTTCTTACAATCGTAAGAATTTTCCTTTTAATCGCCTGTTATAGCTAAAATCAAGAGAAATACATCCTATTTGAAATAGGTCACTACAGGCCCCATATACTCCATCCTTTTTACCGTTAAGCTTATTTTATTCCATAACAGTCACTCATCCAAAAAAATTAGGCATTTAATCGGTTCAACACTGTATATTCCCTTAAAATTGCGAAGTATTGATTACAATATATAGGTGAATTAACGATTTATTCCACCCTGTTGATTACATATACCAGAATAACCAAAGGCCTTTTCGAAGCTTCTGTCGCAATGCCACATGTGGCACTATCCGGCATGTTGAACTTTTAAATGATTAGCAAAATTACTTTATAGAGCGCTATACACAATTCACAGAAACTTAATTTTTCAAATGCAAAACTCTGATTATAGATGAATTCATTAAGAAAATTAGGATACCCTGAAAAAACCAAATTGCTGATAATACACGCTGACGACGCAGGACTTTCTCATTCCGAAAATAGGGCAACCATGCAATCACTTGAGAAGGGATTTGTGAATTCATACAGTATTATGGTACCCTGTCCATGGTTTTACGAAATGGCGTTATTTGCCAAAAACAATCCCCAATTTGACAACGGAATTCACCTAACGCTCACTTGCGAATGGGAAAACTATAAATTCGGACCGGTCTTGCCTATTTTCGAAGTCCCAAGTCTGGTGGACGGGAATGGCCATTTTTATAAAAATAGGGAGGACCTTAGAAAAAACGCTTCACCGGATGATGTCCGAAAGGAGCTTCAGGCACAGATAGAGAAAGCACTTAAATTTGGGCTAGAACCTACTCATATCGATTCGCATATGTATAGCGTCGGGTCAAATCCAGCATTTTTCAAAATTTACAGGGACTTGGGCAAAAAATTTAATCTGCCAATTTTAATAAACGAACAATTGATGCAAATGGTCGGACTAAATCCCGAACTGAGCATAGAAGAAGGGGATTTCATAATTGACAAAACCTATGTTGGCGAATACGGGTATTTCGAGGCTGGCAAACTGAGTGACTACTATAGTGGGATTTTAGAAAATTTATCGAGCGGACTAAACCTTATTTTAATTCATCCGGCATTCGATGATAATGAAATGAAAGGAGTTACCGTAAACCATCCCAATTTCGGTTCTGAATGGAGACATATAGATTTTGACTTTTTCACAAATGAAGAAAACAGGTCGAAACTTAGAAAAAACAACATAGAATTAATCACTTGGAACGATATAAAAATCAAGAAAAGAAAAGTGCTTAACAAGGGCTGACCAAGGAATTTGCCGACAAAGTGAATGTTCTTAAAAAACAGCATTTTACTAATGGAAATCGAGAAGTCATTGAACGAACTTATAAAGATTCAATTACACTCCCACAGGTCATCATCTGTTCGCCATAATAGGGGTTGCGTATTTCTTCATCGGCACTTATCCAAAAAGCCCCCTCGTTATTGTTTGCCATCGGACACTTTTGGATAAATACTTGGGGATCCATTTTGTCAACGTTCATTACAATGGGCACCATATTCTGGTTCAGGATCACAAAATGGCTTCGTTGATTCTCTAAATCGTCACTGTCTGCAATGGCCGTCAACATTTTATGGATTTTGGAAACGTGCAATTTTTCCATTTTGCCTAATTCCGATTCTGGGATGTTCGCAATCTTCTCCAATGTCGCTTTTGCGAAAGTTGCCGCTTTTTTGGCATCGCCATCCACAAAGGCGTCTTTCATATCCAAATAAGGGATTATACTTTTTCTAAACGCGTCTTGGGTGTTTTTAGATAGTTCCATAGGCATTTCTGACATCGTTTCATCATCTTCGTCATTGCCTTGATTCATCATCGATTTCTTGCCTTGCAATTGTGCAGCGGCATCTACAGTGAATGTCCCGTTGGTCACGATTTCATCACCATCTTGCAGGCCGGATGCCACCGCAAAAGTATCCCCATTTCTAGTGCCGAGCGTAATTTCCCGCATTTCAAAAACGGGTTCGTTGGGATTGGTTTTTAAGTAAACCAAAGAACGCTCTCCCGTCCATAGTACCGCGCTCGCCGGAATGCTGAGCAACTCGGAAGAACCTTCGGTCTTACTTTCGATTTTTCCGGTTACGAACATACCGGGCTTGAAAGTACCTTCGTTATTTTTAAGGGTAGCACGTACCGTTACGGTCCGGGTCTGGGTATTTAAAACGGGGTCTATAAAAGAAATCGTTGCGTCGAATTGCTTGTTAGGATACGCATTGGTTATCACCTCGATTTTTTGCCCCTTTTTGAATTCTGAAATTTGATTTTCGTAGGCATCGAATTCTGCCCAAACGGAGTTTAGATTACTCACTTTCACGATGGGCTGCCCCTGCTTTACGTAATCGCCCTCGGAAGCCATTTTTTCCGATACCGTACCTGAAACAGTCGCATATATGGGGAAATTTTCTCGGACTTTGCCAGATTCCTCAATGTCATTGATTTGGTTTTCCGAAAGTTTCCAAAGCTTCAATTTGTTTCGCACCGCTGTGTAAAGTGAAGGCTGTGATTCTTTGAGTGAAGCCGCGGTAATCAATTCTTGTTGGGCCGCTATCAGCTTGGGAGCATAAATGGTGGCCAATAGTTGCCCTTTTCTGACTTCTTGACCGGGATAGTTTACATTGAGCCGTTCGATCCTACCGTCGAAGTAACTCGCCTGTATTGCATTGGCTTCCTCGTTCATTTTAATTTTTCCAGATAAGGTAATCGTATTGTCGCTATCCGCCGATTGATTTCCGACAATGGTCGTGCGAACATTGGCCAATGCCATTGCATTCTTGGTCATTTTTATTTCGTTCATAGCCAAGCCTTCAGCACTCGATTCCGCAGGGATCAAATCCATCCCGCATATTGGGCAGTCGCCCGGTTCGGGCTGCATAATCTGAGGATGCATGGAGCAGGTCCACATTTGTTCGGCGGTTTCCTCTGAATGGTCGTGGCTGTCGGAAATATTCTTATTGTCTTCATTTGCCATGGAATCATTGGTCGAACCTCCAAAAATAAGATAGCCGGCCAATAGACCAACAACGACCGCAATACTGATATATAGGATATTTTTGTTCATGATATTTTTTTAAACATTAGATTCTTAGTTGCTAACTACTCATTTTCCAACCGTTTAATCATTGCCTTCATTTCACCAATTTCCTTTCTTTGGGCTTTGATGATATCCTTTGCCAACTTTTTAACTTCCGGGTCTTCGATATCGGCCCGTTCGCTCGTTAAAATTGCGATCGAATGATGCGGAATCATTGCTTTCATCCATAGTACATCGCCTACAATGGGTTTTTGCGCCCGAACCAATACCAAGGCACCCACAAAGAGGATTAAACTGCCCACGTAAATACCTATGTTCTTTTTTTTGTTCTTGTACATTTTCAGCATTAACGATAGCATAATTACGGCCATAGCCGCTATACCAAGACACGTCATATAAAAACGAGTAAGGCTAAAATATACATGGTCGATTTGATATGTATTTAAATACATCGTAATGTACATGGCCACAAATGACCCCCCTAGCATCAAGAAAAATCGGGTGTAATTACTATTTTCCATTTTGTCGTTGCGCTCCATAATTTTTAGTTTTAAAGCTATTGAATTGATTTTGTCCGTAATCTGAGGGCGTTGGCAATCACCGATACCGAGCTGAAGCTCATAGCCAAAGCGGCAATCATTGGCGATAATAATATTCCAAAAAACGGAAATAAGACACCTGCTGCAATCGGTACGCCGAGCGTATTATAAATCATGGCGAAAAATAGGTTCTGCTTGATATTTTTCATCACGGCGTGGCTCAGGTTCCGCGCCTTTACGATGCCATGTAGGTCTCCTCTTACCAAGGTGATCATCGCGCTTTCTATGGCCACATCCGTTCCTGTTCCCATGGCGATCCCAACGTCACTTTTCGCCAAGGCGGGAGCATCGTTGATGCCATCGCCGGCCATGGCGACGACATGTCCTTGTTTTTGTAGTTTCTCGACCTCATCCAGTTTATCTTCCGGTAACATTCCGGCCATGAAATTGGCCAGATTGAGTTCGCCCGCTACGGCTTGCGCCGTGTCGTGGTTGTCACCGGTGAGCATGATGACAGTAATGCCTTTGTCTTGCAGATCTTTGATGGCCTTAGCACTTGTTTTCTTGATTTTATCGCCTATCACGACATAGCCGGCTACTACACCATCTACCGACAAAAAGGAAACTGTTTTTCCTTGTTTTTGAAAGGATTGTGCTTCTTTTTCCATTTCCGAAGAAATATTAGCCTTGGCATATTCCATCATTTTGGCATTTCCTAAGTCCAACCTTTTCCCACCTACTTTTCCTTCGACTCCTTTTCCGGTAACCGCACTAAAATCTTCAACTTTCGAAATTTCAGCTTTTTGTTCTTTTCCGTATTTTACGGTTGCTTCGGCAAGTGGATGTTCGCTCGAACTGTTCAAGGAAGCTATAAGCTGTGTTATATCCTTTTCAGAAAATGAAGCCTTGAACGAACCCATTTTTTCTACCGTAGGTTTTCCTTCGGTTATCGTTCCCGTCTTATCGACAATCAAGGTATCTACCTTATCCATCTTTTCTAGGGCTTCCGCATTTTTTATCAGTACGCCGTTCTGAGCTCCCTTGCCGACACCAACCATCACGGACATTGGAGTAGCCAGTCCAAGCGCACATGGACAGGCGATAATCAATACGGCTATGGCATTGACCAAAGCAAAGACGTAAGCGGGTTCAGGCCCCCAAATGGCCCAAACGGCAAACGTAATCACTGAGATAATCACCACAACGGGCACGAAATAGCTGGAAATCGTATCTGCAAGATTTTGAATGGGTGCACGGCTGCGGCTGGCATCGTTGACCATATGAATTATTTGGGAAAGTAAGGTGTCACTACCTACCTTTTCCGCTTTCATCAAGAAGGACTGGTTGCCATTAATAGTTCCACTACTTACTTTATCATCTTCGGCTTTGTCAACAGGAATAGGCTCGCCCGAAATCATCGATTCATCAACCGTGGTATGCCCTTCGATAATAACACCATCTACCGGGATTTTATCACCTGGTTTCACGCGAAGAATGTCTCCCTTATGGATGTGGTCTATAGAAACTTCTTCTTCAATTCCATCAACTACACGTACCGCTTTGTTAGGTGCCAATTTCAATAGTTCCTTGACTGCGGAGTTTGTTTTACTGTGCGCCCTTGCCTCTAAAACCTGACCCATTAAGACCAGCGTGAGAATGACCGTTGCCGCCTCAAAATAAACGTGGACCGCCCCGGATTCGCTCTTGAACTCTGCTGGAAAAAAGTCTGGAAACAACATTCCGAAAACACTAAATAGCCATGCCACCCCGGCACCGATACCGATAAGGGTAAACATATTGAGGTTCCAGGTTTTGATACTACGGTAGGCCCGTTCAAAGAACATCCAAGTCGCATAAAATACCACTGGAATCGATAGACCGAATTGGATCCAGTTCCACCATTTTTGTTCCATGATATCATACAACGGGTTGTTGGGTATCATCTCGCTCATGGCGATTAAAAAAATCGGCAAAGTGAAAGCAATGGCTATCCAAAACTTTTTCAATAATTTGTTATAGGATTTTTCCTCGGCGGAAAGATCGGGTTCAAGAGGCACTAGATCCATTCCGCAAATTGGACAAGGGCCAGGTTCATCCTTGATGACTTCCGGATGCATGGGGCAAGTCCATTGTTCCGATGCTACTGCGGAAAGATTTTGTTCTTCCACGAGATCCATTCCGCATACGGGGCAATCGCCAGGTTTGTCATAGGTCTTATCGCCCTCGCAATGCATAGGGCAATAGAAGGTACCCGTTCCTTTGCCCTTTGGCTTGGCTTCCTTTTTTTCTTCGGAAGCATGGCTATGACTACCGGGTGCGTGAATAGTATAACCACCGTCATCCTGTTTTAAGGCATCTTGAAATTTTTCGATGGGTATATGCGCTTCCATCGTGATGGTCGCTTCTGCTTTTTCCAAATTGACAGATGCATCAGAAACCCCTTCCACCTTGGCAAGTGTTTTTTCTACGTGCGTTCTACAACCGTTGCAGGTCATTCCATGTATGTGATATGTATGTTTCATTTGGATTCGTTTAATTACTTTGTAAGGAAAAATTATAAAATAACAGATCTTTAAAGCTATTGAATTTCTTCCACTACTTCTCCACATTTCAGCATCCTATCCCCATAATATGGGTTTCTGATTTCGTCTACATCAGAAATCCAATACCCTCCCTTTCCTTCAAAGGCCATGGGGCAGAATTGCTTATAGATGGTTCCTTCTGTAATAGCGTTCTTGAACATAGGCTCCACTTTATCGGTAAAGCTGGAAAACAGTTCACGTTGATCCTCCAGTTGGTCAGTGTCAGCCATGGCAAGGACCATAGATTTCATCTCTTCCCGTTCTTCGCTAAAATTTTCGGCAAGATTTCTCGCTGCGGTCCGTGTACCATCAGCGTCTGAAGCGACCAAAGCCGTTCGCAATTGTTGATAGTCTTGGAAAACTTTTCCCGTCATTTCGTCGGAGAAGGAAACATCCGCCATATCCTTAGTTTCTTGCTCGGTCTGTTCAACTCCCGTTGTGTTATTCTCTTTAGCTTCTTGTTTACTGTTCTTCTCCCCGCATGCGAGCGTTGTGGTCAATGCCATTGCTAAAATTCCTGCTTTGATACTCATTTTTTTCATTGTCTAATTATTTAAATTGTTTTTATTACTAAATCCGTTTGGTTAAAATCGGATGGATAATCCTCCACCCGCCCCAAAGCGGTTGTCATAACTTCCCATCAGAGAAAAATTTCTACCCAGCACATATTCTAACCCTACTTGCCAAGTGGATTCTTCACGATAGTTCTCGTCGACCTCGAAATCATTGACCCAACCAAAATCCATTTGGTACTCGTACTCACCAAATATTCCCAGCCTCGGGAATATCATAAATCCAGTACTCAAACTTACTTGTGGACGCAATTTACTATCTATCCTGAAATCTGAATTAATCAGCAACGGCATCAACCACCGTACTCCTGCCACGGCCGTGGTATTGATGTCATCAAGGCTGTCAGCACCTTCATTCTCCACGTTTACACCTCCAAACACCCTGAAATAGTCGTTCAGATAACGCTCATAACTAAATTCGGCCTCGAGATTTTTGTTCCAACCGTACTCGCCGGATAGGGTAAATTGGTTACGTATATTTGTAGCGGTAGCATAGAGTTCCGTCATATGACTGGCAGCGGTCAACTCTCCCCAAGTAAACATATGGTCGGCTTCATTGGTAAGATTGGTTAGAGGATAGCCCTTCAGGCGTTCATCCCTTGGGGTTTCAGTATAACTGAATATCCTAGCCATACCACTGTTCATATGATAGAGCACGTGACAATGGAAAAACCAATCGCCATACTCGCGAGCATCAAACTCGATGACCACTTTCTGCATGGGTGCCACGTTTACGGTATGCTTTAATGG
>RCMY010004343.1_pt1 | contig 12295 bp, 7 predicted proteins | sample 2041341 | NCBI WGS metagenome assembly RCMY01 (sample SAMN09708234, study PRJNA481090) | Marine sediment metagenome, whole genome shotgun sequencing project.
TGTCGATTCGATGCCTGCGGTGATCGCGAGCGTGCGGGTGGAACCGTTTTCTAGAATGGTCATTGCCATCCCTTTCGCTAGTGGTGTGGATGGCACGTCGCCTGCCGGGAGGGTGGATCAGGGCTTCGGCCGCTTGTTCGTGCAAGCGGTCGTTGAGCCTCCACCCGACTGGTGGGTGCCGTTCCTGGGCAAGGCCGACTGGTCATTTTGGAGACAGACAAAAGTCGTCAGCCGGTTCGTGAGTCAGACCAGGCCAGGAACAACTAAACCTAAACCAAGAACCTCGACGGTGATCGAGGGAGCAGCAGGTTCAGCGCACTCACCCCATCCTCCCAGCCGGTTCCCGAGTAGCGGGTTGAGCTTTGAAGACTGGGATTGTCGAGCGGCTCAAGGAAAGGTCGAACCTGCAGGGCCGACCGGTCAACCTTTACCGAAGACGCCGATGCATGTATATTGCATGCATGGCGAACGTTCAGATCCGAGAAGTACCCGACGACGTCCACAACGAGCTCGTGCGACGAGCGGAACTTGCAGGACAGTCACTGCAGCAGTACCTATCAGCACAGCTCACCTCGATCGCAGCCACACCAACGATCAACGACGTGCTCGAGCGAATCGAGAGCCGATCGAAGGGTCAGCTATCGAACGCCGATGCTGTCGCAGCATTGAAGGACGAACGTGCTCGTCGTTGACGCTTCAGTGATCGCCCCAGCAATCGCAGACGGCGGACCGGACGGCGACAGGTGCCGCGCTCGGATCAGGGGGCAATCGCTCGCCGCACCTGATCTTCTCCGGCTCGAGGCAATGTCGGTGTTCCGCAGGCAAGCGTCGAACGGCTCCCTGACGCCGGAGCAAGCCAAGGACGCGTTGGAAGATCTGTTGAGCCTTCCGCTGGTCGTGTATCCCACTGCACCATTGCTGAGCCGCGGGTGGGACCTGCGCGACAACGTCAGTGCGTATGACTCTTGCTATGTCGCCCTCGCCGAGGCCCTGGACTGTCCTCTCGTCACAGCAGACAAACGTCTGGCCAACACTCCAGGCACACGCTGCCAGTTCGAGGTTTTGTAGCGCCAGGCGTTATCGAGCGACAGCACCGCACATCACGCCGGTGGTGCGGTAGCGGTGTGAGCTTTGGAGTTCGAGACTATCGAGCGCGAGGGGCGGCCAGATTTGAGCAGCCGTCGCGGTTGTCAAACGAGCTGCCTCTGACGGGAGGAGGCTCGGTGACTGACCAAGTAGTCACGCAAGATCGACTTGTCGGTGACCTATTTCGTTGGGACTGTTGCATTGAGTGATCGGCTCGTCGCCGGGTCAGGTTGTCGCGATGAGTCATCACCGGCATCAGTCGCCAGCTGTGGATCGCTCCGCCTTCACTGGCTACCGATTCCCGCCCGAAGTCATCATGCTCGCCGTCCGCTGGCACCTCCGATACGGACTCTCCTACCGAGACGTCGAAGAACTCTTGGCCGAGCGTGGCATCGAAGTAGATCGCGTCACCATCCACCGCTGGGTCCAGCGCTTCACTCCCCTACTGATCGACGCCGCCCGCCCAAGACGACGCTGCGTTGGCAGTCGCTGGTTCGTTGACGAAACCTATGTGAAGGTCGCCGGGAAATGGCGATACGTCTACCGAGGCGTAGATGAGCACGGCCAAGTCATCGACGTCTTCGTGGCACCTCGACGGAATATCGCAGCCGCCAGAACATTCTTCGCCAAAGCGCTGGTCGCCCATGGTGACCCAGACGAGGTCATCACCGATCTCGCCCAAGCCCTCGAAACTGTGATCGAGGAAGTCATCCCTGACGCTTTTCACAACACCGAGCAGTACGCGAACAACCAGGCGGAATGTGATCACGGTCGCCTGAAATCGCGGCTCAGACCGATGCGCGGCCTCAAGACCGACCCGACAGGGTCAGTTGTGATCCGAGGTCACGCCTTCATCCAGAACCTACGCCGCGGCCACGACGAACTCGGAACCGAAAGCCATCAACGCCTCCGAATCGCCTCAGCGTTTCGACGAGCTCATCGAAACGCTCTGACCCGAAGATCTGTCGATGCCGATCGCCAACGCGTCCCACGATCGGGTAACGCAACAGAACCGTCAGGACTCCTTGGCCTGCGCCTCTTGACTACGGCGAAGATCGATCTGCTCGGTGAGGTTGATGTCACTCCACAGGAATGGAGCAGGCGGTTGCTCCGTGTTCGGATGAAGGAACTCATAACCGTAGATCTCCGCGAGCGTTGGAGCTCCGGAGACTGTCAGAGACGCCAACATTCCACCCATGACAGCTCCTTCGAAGCTTCCCAAATTGAACCCTGTGTAGATCGCGTCGCTGGAGAGAGCACAGTTGGCGTAGCCAGATTCCCATGACTTCAACCGGTACTGGAGCGTGCCCGGCGCTGAAAGCGTGTAGCGCTCGTTCGGATCGATGTTGGCGCGGTAGTACTGCTGAGCGACGCGGTTCTCGCCCGTCCCAGCGGTGGCCTCGTCGTAGCAATGAAGGACTGAGAAGTCGAGGCTGTTCGAGTGCAGACCGTTGTTGCTTGCGTAGGGCAACAAGCCTCCGATCGAGCGCATGTATTGGGTGGCCATGTGCTTGACGCGCTGACGCTCCAACTCAGGATAGTCGTGCTGATCAAAGCCAGGTATCTCGACCGGATCCTGCAGTGCCCCGCAGAAGTAGATGAGCCCTTTGGGTTGGTCGTCCTGCGGCCAGTCCTCGTATTCGATGGCCTCGGAAAAGTCGGCATAGGCGGGGATTGGTGAGTTGAATGTTGGGCCGATGACGCGAGCAGTCCCCTCGAGCTTGGGCCATCCAAGTTCCTCGGTCGTCTTGCTGAGCCAGATCTGCACCGCCTGCGTCGCTGCGGTTTGAACGTTGTTGAGCATTGCATCCCAGCCGGCTCCGTGGCGGTTGCTCGCAGCTTCCGCCGCTTCGCGACAGACCACCTTCTGGGCCGCCGGAGGAAGAGCGACAATGACTTGGTCACCGCTGGCGAGTTTGACGGTATTGATCGGACCTTGCCAGTCCGCCCACCAGGACTCGAGGTTGATCCCTTGAGCCTTCAATTCCTGGCCCTCGACCAGATCATCAAACTTCGCGGTCGAAGGCCACACTTCTTGGCCATCAGCGAGCGTGATCAGCGGCTCGTATCGTCCGCCGAGCGGCGTGGCTTGTTGTTCGATCGTGATCGCCTCGATGGTCTGCCCATCAGCCGAGGGCACGAGATTGTGAACCTTGTTGAAGAACTCGAACGTGACCCCTCTGTCGAGCAAGACCTGATAGATCGGCAGGATGACCGTCTCACCAGTGCTGACACGAAACGCGTAGGCAGCATCGCCAGGAGCCACGACCTGGCGCAGAAGGAAGGTGAGGAAGCCTGACGCCGCCATCGTCGGTGGGACCGTGCTGTCCCCACCGGGATATTGCATGCACGTGTTGGGTATTGCCTCAATGATCGATGACGACAACGTCCGCTCATGGGCGCCGTGCTTCGCCAACCAGTCGCGACAGCTCACCCCGTCGACAATGTCGAGGCCATCTTTGAACACCCCATCGGCCAGCGCACCTCTGATGGAGGTCGTCAGAAGATCGAGCTGAAGGAAGACCCAACGAAGACGGTCGGTGGCATCGTCGACTCTGACCATCGCGTCGTCGGTGACCGTGAGCAACTTCTCCATGACCACCAATACAGGCTCCAGTTTGGAGGCCATGTCGGCGTCGTCGATCGACCAATGCTGCGAGTCAACGATTCGTTCCGTCTCTGTCTCGAGCGTGTCCAACAAGCCCAGGACAACTTTGGAGGCGTCACGACGGAACGCCTTCAGGACGGCGTTGACCATCGACTTCAATCGACCTGGTTCGGGTTCCGGCTCCGGCCGGAGACCGGGAATGGGAAGTTCCTTGCCTTCGAGAATGCCCCTGACCGTCTCGAACAGAGACTCAACCATCGCCTTTGGGTCGGCGATGTCGCTTTGGACATCCCACGGCACCGCGCTGTTGTGGGGGAGTTGTCCCTCGAATCCGTGCCAGCGCCCGTCGAAGAAGTCGGCAACCATTTGGAAGTTCGAGGCCCGGAATTCGTCACGCATCAACTTCGGACCGGACTCATCCGCCAACTCGTGCAGTGCCTCATTCATCATGTGAAGCGAATTCGTGTACATGTTGCCGAACAAGTGAATGCCATGTTCCTCGATTCGACCTCCGGCCTCGGCGTTGCGGCCCGTGGCTCCTTTCCCACCCAACCGCCAACCCATCTGGTGGATCACGACGTCATAGCGGTCCTGCCAACCGGGGTTGGTCTTGGGTGAGGTCAGATGGAACGCCGCTGACAGGCCACTGGGGCCACCTCCGAGAATCCTGATTGTTGGTTTGACCGCTATCGCCGCTTCGCCGTCGTGTTCTGACATGGTGGTCTTCCCTCCGATTGCGCAGTGATGCGCCGCACGTCAATCTGCTCGTGTCGAGTTGATCCTCCCACGCGATTCACGCTGAGGGAATGGGATGCGATCCGAAACCGGTGGTTGGCTGGTCAGCCAGCAGCTCCGAGGAGTGGCAGAACCTGGCCATGGAAGCCGAAAGGAAGCACCGCCGGGATCGTGGCTCGGCCGATCTCGCCCAACGATTTCGCATCGAACAGGGCGAGGGCCGAGCGCTTCGATTTCGCATCGAGCAGGACCGACAAGAGAACTCCATCGTCCTCGTCGGTCGCTCCCGGTCGCGGAACCATGAACGGTTCGGTGGGATAAACACCATTCTCGTACCACGTTTTAGTCTCGCCAGACTTGACGTCGACCTTGACCAGCTGGTTGGCCTGCCCTGTCGGTGTGCCTGGCTCGAAGCTGACGGCGTAGGTGTACCGATACTCACGATGCACGTTCGCTGGATTCACCTTGGGGAACTCGACCGAAGCGTCGCACAGTTGCTCGCTCGAGACCGTGCCGTTGTTGGCGCCGTTGAGGCCGATTCGATATCGGAGCAGTGTGGCGGGCGGGGTTTCATTACCGGCGGTGCGGAGACGATCGAGGTAGAGCTCTTGAAGGATGCCGTCGTCTGGGTAGGTGCAGAGATCGATCACGACGTCGCCATCGCTCTCGAACACGTTCGCATGATGGAAATACAGTTTGGCTGGAGTCTCGACCTTCGCCTTCACCGACCCGTCGCTCTTGTCGATGACGAACAGCGTCAGCGGTTCGTCGCCGTCCCACTCGAGAGCATCGATGATCGGGCTGTTCCGTATTCCGAGAGTGATCATGTCGGGAATACTCACCAACAGCGGATGCTCGGCGACCACCACGTATGACTCCGACATGCCGACGCTGTGCATGTAGGCGGGCCGTCGACGTGGGATGAAGGCGATGCGGCGGGCTCGCATGCTCCCATCTGCGACGCCAAAGACGTTGTACCCGACGCCTCGAAGGCTGAGTCCCAAACCGACGTTGATCGACTCTTTGCGTTTGTGGTCACGTTGGGGATGCGGAGTGCTGATCATCATCAGCCTTTGGTCAAAGTCCCGAGGACCGATTGTTTCGAGCGTTGCCGGCTCGATCTCGATACCACCGGGCAGGTCGCCGATGGCCAGGATGCCATCAGCAGCCGCCTCGAAATTGATGCTGGCGTTCTTCCCGAATTCGTTCTTCGGCAGGGTGGCCAGCACGCGTTGCCACAAGCTGCGGTCGGGAACAGTGGCGAACTCAGTGAAGCTGATCTTGCCGGCAGTGGTGGACTCGACAAAGTCGGGGCTTCGAAGGAACGCAGTTCTGGCCACGATCTCATCGCCGATGTCGAATCCCCTCAACATGGCGAGACTGTCAAACCAGTGTTTGTAATGTTCGTCGCCGACGGAGAACAGACCTGGACCATTCTGGATGAATCTGGTTCTCAACCAATCGGGTCGCTGGCCCCCCGTCCATTCGAGCACCGTGGACTCGAGCGGCGCACCATTCTGGTAGCCGATGCCGTACTCGCTATTTGTCATGAGTCTTCCGTCTCCTATTTCTTGTCCAGCTGAGTGATCGGAGGATGACCGGTGGGAAGATCAGCCTCGAGCAGCTCGTAGGCCCGTGCCGCAAGCACCCTGGCTCCGCCGTCGTCCGGGTCAGCGGCCAGCACTTCAGAAAACATGCTGGCAGCGTCGTCGAAGCGGTGGTTCTCGTAGGCATCCACGGCTTCCATGTAGAGCGGGAGGTTGGTCAATCGCTTCTCGATCTGGTTGTCGTCCAGCGCATCGAGGACCTCGAAGATCCTCACAGGCGTGACGCGCCCGACGACCAAAACCCGTTCCAATGGCCTCAGCGTGAGGTTCGTTTCCGGCAGGAGGCGATCGACGGTGTACTCCGAGACCAGGAGACGCGCCTTGTAACGCTTCGTGAGCGACTCAATCCGTGAAGCCAGATTCACACCATCGCCGATGATGGTGGCCTGCATCCGGGTCTGCCCCCCGATCACACCCATCATGATGGCGTCGGTATTCACGCCGATGCCAGTATGGACCGGGGCCTGGCCCGCTGCTTGCCTGGCGTGGTTGTCTTTGTGTTCGGCTTTCGCCATCGCCACGGCCGCTTTGATCCCGGCATCGGATCCGGCGTCGAAGAGCGCGAGAATGGCGTCGCCCTCGTAGTTGTCTATGAAGCCGCCGTGCTCGCTGATGACCGGCTCCATGTGAGCCAGGTAGTTGTTGATGAACTCCATGGCCATGTCCGGAGTCATGTTCTCGATGATGGTCGTGAAGCCTCGGATGTCGGTGAACAACATGTCCATCTCTTTGATGGTGCCCTGAGCCAGTTCGACGGCGAGGAGGTTGGAGTGTCCGAGACTCTGCAAGAACTGCTCGGGAACGAATCGCCCCTGGGCCTCGATCAGGCGCGTCTGGGCGTCAAGCAATCGCGCTTTCTCCAGAGCACCTGCAGCTTGGGAAGAGATGATCCGAAGCAGGCGAAACCGCTCGGCCGTGAATGCCCCGTCGACCTGGTTGTTTTCCAGATAGAGAATGCCCTGCAACCGGCCCTGAGTAATGAGGGGAAGGCAGAGCAGCGACCGAATCGATCGAGCCTTGACGACGGGGTCTGTGCCGATGTGCGGGTCGTTGACCGCGCAATCGGCAATGACCGGTTCGGCCGTTCTGGCTACAAGTCTGACGACGGATTCTGCAACGGGAATGTTCTCCGCCGCCTCCCCGACCGTCAGCACAACGCCGTCCGACCCAGCAACCATTGTGCCAGCGGACTCGACGGTGATTGAGTCCCCATCGACCCGGTAGAGAACACCAAGCTCGGCTCCAGCGTTGCGCAGAGTCACGTCCAAGAGCCTGGCCACCAGGCGGTCGAGTTCGATTTCCTCACCGATGGCCTCAGAGGTCTGCACGACAGTCGCGAGATCCAATCCCTCGTAGGCGTCGGATCCGCTGACCGTCGTGGTGATCGAGGTGCTCCCTGCCGGTGTGGTTGCGAGTGACCGGTCCCCGAAATACTTCGATCCCCACGCTCGGTATGCCTCCGCGGCTGTATCGCGGCAAGCGGCCGCTTCGGCCTCATCGCCAGTTCGCTCATGGAGTTCGGCGAGCAATCGACCGGCAATGGCAACCTCGTGGGGAAGGCGATGCTTGGTTGCGACCTCAATGGCCACCTGCAACCTTTGGGTGGCCTTGGCCCGCTTCTTCCGACGGGCTGCAATGGCGCCATCGGCGATGAGTAGCGCTGCTTCGTGGGTGGTTGGATTCTGTTTGGCGAACCAAGCCAGCCGCTTCCGGTGCCGTTTGGCCTTCGCCAGTGATCCGCGCTTTCCATCGGCGCTGCCTGTTTCGACCAAGACGCCGTAGAGGTGGTGCACCGGCAACATCGCCTGGCCGAGAAGAGCGTCGACGTAGCTCGCCGCAGCATGGATGTCTGCACGAGCCCCGACGACGTCGCCGTGGTGCCAGCGGCTCATGGCCCGAAAGTTCAACGCCCACGCAACATGGAGCTGATCTCCGGACTCGAGAGCCTTCTCGATCATGGTGTCGCCATCGGCATGAGGCCCGGTGAACGGACCACCTGGACCGGGGCCTTCTCGAAGGTCAGCGACGAACTGCGTAACGATCACTGCGAGAACCAAGTTGCGGTCTTGCGCATCGCTCGACAGCCGAGAGCAAGTGGCATCCAATTCGACGGTGAGGCGGTCGAGTCCGACCCCCGACAGCAGACGATGAAGGCCGATCCACAACAGTGCCGCGGTGGCATATCCAACATCGCCAGTGTCGTTCCCGACCTGATACGCGACGTCGAGGCTCGGTCCGATCTCACGAAGAGGGACACGAACAGGTGCCACAAGAGCGTCTCTGGCGTAGCGAACTCTGCACGGCATCGCGCTGGGCCCGTACCGATCGGCAAGTCGGACACCGAGATCGCCGAATGCAACTCCAGCCTCGGGCTTCTTGGCAATGCCGCTCATGATCATGCCGTGACTGGCATAGCAGAAGGCCGACTCAGGGGCGTTCCCGTACTTGACCGTGAGCCGAAGCCCCTTCTGAATCAGCAGCGCCAAGATGTTGGGGTCGGCAAAGTACGCCGAACTCAACGTCTCGTTCATCACGCTGATCATGGCCCGAGCGGTTTCGTCCTCCATCTCATCGAACTGCTCGAGCTGCTCAATCGAGAAGGGGCGCAGCTTCATTCTCGTCCGGACCAGACCAGCGATCACAGCTGGCAAACCTGGTGATGTTGGCAGCCGCCAGCCGAGCTCCGACAGTTGTTGGCGCGCAACATCTACAGCCTCGAAGTTCTTGCCCTCGTGACTCAAATGAAGGATTTCGAGCTGAGACGCCTCGACACGCCGTAATGGGTCGGTCTCCTCCGCAGCAATAATGGCAAGCAGCCGAGCCATCTCGTCAAAGTTGGTGCTGAGCCGAGCCGCATCGGCGCCACCAAGATGGAGAGCGAATGCGGTGTCAGGCTCTCGAAGCCATTGGTCCTCGCCCAACAACGAGATGCCAGTAGCGAAGTAGCCCTGAGCCGTGGCGAACGAGGTGGCCCGCATCGCGGCCTGGCCACCCGCGAGGTTGGCCCGCGCCAAGTCGTGGTCCGGACCAACCGATGCTGCATTCCTGTGACGGAGAACGGCGAAGATCGATGTGTCCCGGCCGCTATCGACCTGGCGTTGCAGACCCGCTCCAATCAGGCGATGCCACGCGACGGTCTCTTCAGCCGAAAAGAGCTGGGAGGCGCTTTCCTGAATTCGGTCGTGGGCAATGGCCCACTGAGTCGATGCTCTATCAGACGTGAGGTTGACGAGCCCATGGGTGGCGAGCTCGGTGAGCGCCCGATCTGATTCCACTAGACCGATGTCGGTCAAGAACTCGCTGTCACCGTGAACGCCGATGATGGCCATGACCGCCAACGCAGTCTGTGCCTCAGTGCTGACCCGGTCAATGTTTCTCATGGCCAGTTCAGCAACGTTGGCGGTGATTCCACGAGAGTTGACTTGCTCGAAATCCCAAGACCAGGCACCCGTCCAATGATCGAGCTGAAGCAGGCGATCCTCGAACAGTGCTTGAAGGAAGAAGCGGACGAAGAATGGGTTGCTCCCCGTGTGAGAAATGCACAGGTTCGTGAGAGGTGACGCGTCCTCGATGGTCCTGCTCAGCGCTGTTGAGACGAGCTGAGCCATGGCAGCATCTGCGAGTGGTTCCAACTGAATTTCCGGAAGACTGTTGTTGCTCTCCTTCAGACGGCGACGCAGGAGGCTCAATGGGTGAGACTCATCGACCTCGTTGTCGCGGTAGATCCCGACGACCAGCAGGGCAGCGCCATCGAGCCAACGACACGTACGTTCGATGAAATCAATCGTCGTCGCATCGGCCCACTGCAAATCGTCGAGAACCAGGACCAGCGGGTGCTCAACCGTTGCCACCGTGGTGAGGAAGGATGAGATGAGTTGGTTGAAGACGTTTCGCTCGTTCAGGGAGTCGAGCTTCGGCGCTGGGTCCAGGGGGCCGAGAATCGCCCCGAGCTCCGGCACGGATTCGACGAGCATCGCAGCCCCGGCACCGAGGGATGCGATGAGCTCTCCCTTGAGCTGTGCGACGCGTTGGTTGTTCTCGGCGAGGAGCTGCCGGACCAAATCTCGCAACGCCGCAATGACCGCGTGGCTTGCCGATCCCCTGTTCATTTGATCGATCTTGCCGACCGCTTGGTAACCCCGTAGGTGGTTCACCGAGGGTCGAAGTTCTTCGATCAGTCGCGATTTTCCGATACCAGAGAACCCACCAACCAGAAGCACCGAAGTGACGCCGTCTGCAGCAACGCCTAGGGATCGTTCCAGCTCTGCCAGTTCCGACTCTCTGCCGAAGAGCCGATCGGGAAGATGGAACCGGGTCGAGATGTCAACGCCGCTCAGGGTGAGCTCGTCGGTGCTTTGACCTCGACGGAGATGGTCCTCGATCTGTCGCAGATCATGAATGAGCCCAACCGCGCTGCGGTATCGATCGTCCGGATCCTTGGCGATGAGTTGTTCGACAAGCTGACACAGGATCAGTGGGAGATCTGGAGCCTTGGCCAGCAGCGGAGTTGGTGCGACCGCTAGATGCTGATGGACCAACTCCAGTGGCTCCGGCTCAGTAAAGGGAAGGACACCCGCCAGCATTTCGTACAGCACGATTCCCACCGAGTAGAGATCGGATCGCAGGTCTACCACTCGACTTGTCCGCCCGGTCTGTTCAGGGGAGATATAGGCAAGCGTTCCGATCAAACGATCGGGCGACGCCAACGTCGTTTGTTGACGGGGAACATTCGTGGCGATACCGAGATCGATGATCGTGGCATGCTGCCCGTCAGCGCTCAAGATGATGTTGTCAGGCTTGATGTCGCGATGGACGATGTCACGTTCGTGCAGCTCAGCCAGGCCGGTGGCGACGTGGAGCGCAACCCGCAACACCATTCGAACTGTCAGGGGCTTTCGGTCCATGGCCGCTCGCAACGGCTCACCGCCTGGGTCGGCGAGCACCAACATCGGCCTCGAGCCGGACTCGACGAAGTCCAGCGTCTCGACGATGTGATCATGATGCAGGTCCTTGCCGACGTCGTACTCCGCTCGCAGAGTTGACCAAGCCTCGGCAGCGGCGAAGTCCGCACTGCTGGTTTTGACCAGTACTGCGCGACCCTTGTCATCGTTGGCCCGCACCACCGTGTACGTGGGGCCTGTCTGAACGGCGACGATGTCGGAAAACCCCTGCATCTCGTCGAACAAGACCATGCCCCCCACTAGCGCGCTACCGCCTTGCGAATCTCCTCAGTCTACTCATTTCGGTGACAGCGACCCGCAGACCAAGTCGCCGCAAAGGCCTCGCATGTATCCGTGTCCGCACCCAATCCCGTGCGCACTGACGATCTCCGAAATTCGACCAGCGATGAAATCGCGTCGGATCGACACAAGGTCGCCCGTGATGGCAGCTCGAAAGCGAAGTTCGGATTCGGACTCACGAACAACAGATCCGTCGTGGCTGATGAATATGCCCTCGCCGGTGGGTGCGTATCGGTCGTCGATGAAGAACCTGAACAATGGCCCGATGATTGGGATATGGATGAGCGCGAGCGTCAGCAAACGAGCGGGAGGTACGTACGGCACGAGGTCGCCCGCATACTCATACCGACGTTGAGCTCTTGTCTGGGAGAACACGATGTCGAACGCCTCTGCGAACTCGCAGTCGCCAGGGTTGGGTGATCCAAGCGTGACCACGTGGTCGGGCACGACCCCGTGACTGTTCCACATCATTGCTGCGATCGAAGCCATCGCTCCACCCTTGCTGTGCCCGGCAACGACGAGCCCGGCGCCGGCGGACTTCTGCATCTGGCGGCGCACTTCGAAGTCCAGCTGGTCGCTGAGGGAGGAACGCGCTCGCCCACGCCTGCGCGAGATCGGATCCGTTTCCCCGTTCGCTGCTTGACGTCGAGGAAGCCCACCGTTCCACTCGGTGTGCTGAAGGCGGGGAGCATCACCTTCGACCCGCCGCTACCCGCATCCAAAAGCGAAGAGGATCGCTGACAGCGGAGTCCTCACCCGTCAGCGTCCTCTACGGCCAGACGTCGGATGCTGGTAGTGCCCAAAAAGTGAGTGTCGGAGGGGCGACAAACACCCAAGTACATGGAGGCCCTCGGCCGCCATCTTCGCCGCTACGGCATAGCTGTTGCTTCCCCGGGGCCAAGCTGCGACATCTCGCCGAGCCACCTTCGGATCATTCGCCTTCGTTCACTCGGTCCCACTACGGACAAGGATTGCGAGCGAGGCGAGAGCGAGCTCGGACAGGTCCGGCTCCCCACGGA
>RCMY010004344.1_pt1 | contig 12293 bp, 7 predicted proteins | sample 2041341 | NCBI WGS metagenome assembly RCMY01 (sample SAMN09708234, study PRJNA481090) | Marine sediment metagenome, whole genome shotgun sequencing project.
GTTAAAAAAGGGGAAAGTCGGCAAGAAATGCATGAAATTGTCAAGGAACACTCACTTGCTGCCGGCAAGGTTGTCAAAGAACTGGGCAGAGAAAATGATCTGTTTGGACGATTGGCTGCTGATGATAAAATCCCCTTCTCATTAGCGGAACTTGAAGCCATGGTAAGTGATTATTCTCAATTTACCGGGCGTGCCAAAGAACAAACCGAAGAATTTTTATTGGAAATCGTCAAGCCACTCTTGGAAAAAAATTCTACCCATATGACTAAAATAGACGCGAGCTTGATGGTTTAGCGCCTTATCACAGCAAGCCTGTCATAGAAAAAGAAAACGCAAAATACTATTAACACACTCCTCTCTTGAAAATACTAACAAGACATTTCCTCTGGCTTGTTTTCACTTACCGGGCTTAGATTAACAATAATGCAAAATTTGCATGAGATTTATTTACGGATATCGCCAGATAAGTTTCATTATCTGAAATTTATTCTCGAGGGATATGATAACCTCGCACTCCTGTCAAGTTATCAAAATTCTGCTGGAATTGTGGTAATACGATACCCTCAAGAAATGTCCCAGGATCTTTTTAGTCTCCTGAGCAGTATTGCAGCTCATTTAGCAAAATCAAATAGAATATCTTGTTGAGGATTAAGAATAGGAAGCATGGAACAAAAATCATTTTTTATAAAGACCTTTGGCTGTCAGATGAACGAGAGGGATTCCGAGATTATGGCTCAATCTCTTGCTGGTGTTGGTTACATTGAGGGCATGGATATGTATACGGCCGATCTGGTCATCATCAACACGTGTTCTATTCGAGCCAAGGCTGAACAGAAAGTTATGTCGCTGCTTGGATACCTCCGAAAAACAAAAGAAAAACGGCCAGATATGAAAATATGTGTGGCTGGCTGTGTCGCCCAGCAGGAAGGTTTTCGCATTATCGAGAGAATGCCCCATGTGGATCTGGTTATCGGAACACAGAATATCTACGACCTCGGTTCGCTTCTAGAAAAAAGCACATCGGTAGGAAGTCAGGTTCTTACTGGACTAAAAAATGACTACGATATCCCTAGATTTTTACCAGAAATTTCCCTGCCGGGTCGTTCCGTTTCAGCCATCTCCCCTTCTCCCTCCGTACCATTTAGAAAGTTTGTCACCATCATGCAGGGATGCAATAACTATTGTACTTACTGCGTCGTCCCTTACACCAGAGGTAGGGAAGTATCACGCAAAGTTAAGGATATATTAGACGAAGTTAAAGTTTTGGTTGACGCTGGAGTCAAGGAGATTACCCTGCTCGGACAAAATGTTAATTCATACGGTAAAACCAATCAGGTTTCCTTAGATAATGAAAATTATAGTTTTGCTGATTTGCTCCACGATGTTTCCGAGATTAAAGGACTTGTACGGTTGAGATTTACCACCTCTAACCCTAAAGACCTCACTGATGAACTGATGCAATGCTTTAGAGACATCAAAAATCTATGCGCGCAGTTTCATCTCCCAGTGCAGGCAGGCTCGGACAATACCTTAAAAAGAATGAACCGTAAATATACCGTCGCTCAGTACTTGGAAAAAGTTGATAAACTACATGAGTATTGTCCGGAAATAGCCCTGACTACCGACGTTATTGTTGGTTTTCCAGGAGAAACTGATGATGATTTTGCCGCAACTATGGACCTGTTGGAAACAGTGCGCTTTCACGGTTCGTATTCCTTTAAGTATTCTGATAGACCAGGGACCAAAGCGAGTCAGTTTGAGGAAAAAGTTGACGAGCAAGTGAAATCTGCCAGATTGGCCCTGTTTCAGAAAAGGCAGGATGAGATCTGTCTTGAGCGAAACAGAGAGTATGTTGGTACAGTAAAAAAAGTGATGATTGAAGAAAATGATCAGAACAACGCAAAAGGACGAACAGAGACCAATCATATTGTCCATTTTTCAGAACCGCTCTCCTTTGTTCCCGGAGACATCATTGATGCCAGGATATTCTTTGCCGGGCAGCATTCGTTGCAGGGGAAATTAGAGAGTAAGCATTAACTGTCTGCCCTATGACACTGAATTATGGTTCCTGCGCGGCACATGGCAAGCATAATTACTGTTCACTACCATCTCCCCTATCATCGACTTTGTTGCCTGAGACAATCTCTGGTCCGTTTTTTTCATGAGCAAGATCAAGTCCGGGGAGGGGTAAGTTCTGTTTTACCGGTTCGAGATTTATGCCTGTTGACCGGGAAACTCTACGGACAACACGATTAGACACCCGCTTTCCTTTGGCTGCAGCATTTTTAATGAGATAGTCGTCAAAAGCAATTTCCAGACTATTGATCCGAGCCCTTGAGGAAGGCATCAGGTTAATTTTGGCAAAATTACCTTCGCCAAAGGTCAAGAGCAGAATTCTTGATTTTTTATGCTCTGGAAAAAGTCGGTACTCTTTTTCCAGGATGAAACTTGGTGTTTCAAAACGTTTGACATATGCGAAATTCTCTGCCCCGTCGCGGTAGATAATATTGAAAACAGTCTTTTCCTCTATAATGCCAAACCATTCCAGCTCCTGTCCGACATACAGTTTTTCGGTGACTGGAATAATTTTATAGAGGCCATTGCTGAAGATAAGAAAAAGCCGGTCGTATTCGGAGCACGTCACACTCAAATCTTCTTTGGGATCCTCCTCTTCTTTTATCAGGGTGCCCATGAAGCCAGATTTACGATGATACAGAACAGTGAGATTGGCAAGAGCCGCTTTGCGAAAACTCACTTCTGAGAAGCTGGTGATTTCGGTCAGCCTCGGATATTGGTGGCCATATTTTTCGAGAAGCTTATCGAGAAAAGAGATAGTAAAGCCAACCATATCTTTCAACGAATTACGAATAGCCTTCATGTTTTTTCGTATTTCGTTGATTTCTTTTTGCTGTTTATTGATATCAAAGCGGGAAATACGCTTAATCCTTATCTCCAGAAGTCTTTCGATATCCTCTTTGGTGACCGGTCGAATGAGCTTGTCTTTGTAGGCGAGCAGAGAAGTCTCCACGCTTTGCAGGACGGCTTTATAGCTTGTTTCCTCCTCAATGTTTTTATACAACCTCTCTTCGATAAAAATTTGTTCGAGCAGCTTGGCATGCAGTTTATCTTCATTCCTGGCCAGGTCAATTTCCAGTTCCCGCTGCAGATCAATCGTTAACTTTTTCGTGTTCGATCTGATAACTTCGCTTACCGTCGATGTTTCCGGATTTGTGCCGTTGATAAGCGTAAGGTTTGGGGTGATCGGGACTTCACAGTCGGTGAAGGCGTAAAGGGCCTTGATCGTCTCATGGGCATAGACTCCCCTGGCCAGTTTTATTTCTATCTCAACATTTTCTGCAGTGTAATCGTTGATTGAGATAATTTTTATCTTGCCGTTTTTGGCGGCTTTCTCAATCGAATCGGTAAGGGATTGTGTGGTGGTGGTATAGGGAATTTCCTTTATGACGATAGTTTTCTCGTTGAGTTCTTCTATTTTGGCGCGACATCGAACTTTCCCGTTGCCATCATCGTAATTGCTTACGTCGACCAATCCCTTTTGCGGGAAGTCGGGATAAAGGACAAATTCCTCCCCGCGGAGGATTTTTTTCTGCACTTCCAGAAGTTCACAGAAGTTGTGGGGTAGGATTTTTGTCGCCATGCCAACAGCGATACCCTCTGCGCCCATAAGCAACAGCAAGGGGAGTTTCGCCGGCAGGGTTACCGGTTCGAGCATTCTTCCATCGTAGGACTCAACAAATTCGGTCAGATCTTTGTTGAAAAGGATTTCTTTGGCAAGCGGAGAGAGCCTGCATTCTATATATCGAGCTGCCGATGCCCTGTCCCCGGTGTATATATTCCCAAAATTCCCCTGTCTTTCTATCAGAAACCCCTTGTTGGCAAGATTGACGAGAGCGGCAAAAATCGACTGATCGCCATGGGGATGCAGCTTCATTGTCTCCCCCACCAGGTTAGCCACTTTATGAAAACGACCGTCTTCCATATTGAAGAGCGTCTGAAGAATACGCCGCTGTACCGGCTTTAAACCGTCTTCAATAGCAGGGATAGCTCTTTCGCGAATAACATAGGAGGTGTATTCAAGAAAATTCTTGTCAAACAGCTGGTGGAGTTTGCCGAGATTTGTTTCCATGTGTCTTACGATGAAATTTAGATCCTACTCTTTGGGTATGTTAAAAAAATATCGATCTGTTGAAAATAATTTTGAGCTATTTACTAAAAAAAATTTCAGAATGTTAAGTAAAAAGCTTTATATACGACGCCATCAATTTTCAATCACCAGATTTTCCATAATATACTGACGACGCATCGGAGTGTTTTTGCCCATATAGAAAGACAGAACCTTGGCAACCTCACTTAAAGAGTCCAGGGTAACACTCTTTAAGCGGATATCAGGACCGATAAACTGCTTGAATTCTTTCGGGGAGATTTCACCCAATCCCTTGAAACGGGTGGTTTCCACCATGGAACCTTTATTGCCCGGCCCATTGAGCTTTTTCGTGGCGGCTATTTTCTCCTGTTCGGAGTAACAGTAGATTGTTTCCTGCTTGTTCCTGACTCTGAAGATAGGCGTTTCCAGAATAAAGATATGGCCAAGTTTGACGAGGGGTTCAAAATAGTGCAGAAAAAAAGTGAGCAGCAGGTTTCTGATATGCAAGCCATCGACATCTGCATCTGTTGCCAGGATAACCTTGTCGAATCTGACATCGGAGATAGAGTCTTCAATGTTGAGGGCCCGCATCAGGGCATACATCTCTTCATTTTTGTAGAGTGTGGTCAGTTTTTGGCCAAAGACATTCAGGGGTTTTCCTTTTAAGGAAAAAACTGCCTGGGTAAACGGGTCTCTGGACGAAATAATAGAACCGGCTGCAGATTGTCCCTCGGTGATAAACACCATGTTTTCCTGACCTTCCACAGAAGATTTTGTTCTTGAAGGATGATGTTTACAGTCTTTTAACTGATCAATCTTAAACGCAATTTTTTTGGCATTGGCACGAGCTTCGGTTCGGACGCTCTGCAGTTCCTTGCGCACCTTTTCATTGCGGAGAATTTTATCAATGAGCATTTGGGCCGATTCAGTGTCTTTATAAAGTGCACTGGAAACAGCGTCTTTCACTTTGTTGACAATCCAGGATCGTATCTCGGTATTACCCAGTTTGTTTTTAGTTTGTGATTCGAAAACAGGATCTTTTATTTTAATGGCCAGAGTGCCGACGATACCGTCACGAACATCTGTATTGACGAATTTTTTGCCGGAGAACTCATTAATTCCTTTAAGAATTCCTTCCCTGAAAGCAGAGAGATGGGTCCCGCCTTCATTGGTATAGGTTCCGTTGACAAAGGTGTAATAGCAGTCGCTAAAGGAATCTGTATGCGAAAAGGCAAATTCGAGTGTGGGGTCCTGATGGTAAATTGGCGTATAAAGCGCAGCCCCGTCGAGTTCTTTGTCGAGCAGGTCAAGAAGACCTCTGGATGAGTAAAAGAGTTTTCTGTCGAGATATATTTTCAATCCGGCATTGAGATAGGCATATCGCCATAACCGGCTTTCGACAAAAGAAGAATCAAAGGTAAAACTGGGAAACATTTCTTTGGACGGTGAAAAGTCAATCTGGGTGCCGTTTTTTTCCTCCGTGTCGCCTTCCGTCTGCTCGATGAGTTTTCCGCTGTTAAAGACGGCAGAAGCAAATTTTCCTTCACGACAGGATGTTACAGTAAAAACATCAGAAAGTGCATTAACTGCTTTCGTGCCGACTCCGTTGAGCCCTACTGAAAATTGAAAGACATCAGTATTGTATTTAGCACCGGTATTGATGGTCGAGACACAATCAACTATTTTGCCCAGTGGGATTCCCCTGCCGTAATCTCTCACCTGTACTGAACCGTTTTCATCAATAGAGATATTGATTTTCTTACCCGCTCCCATTATGAATTCGTCGACAGCATTATCCACCACCTCTTTCAAAAGGATATAGATGCCATCACTTGGATTCGAACCATCCCCCAGTCGACCGATATACATACCAGGGCGCTTTCTGATATGTTCCAGAGAACTGAGTGTTTTTATCTTGCTTTCATCGTAAGTGTTTGTAGATACATTCATTATCGAAAAACCCATGACCTTGAAAAGATTAATAACAACAAGGTATATTATTGTATTTCGGGGGAATACGCAACAGTGATAAGCGGGTGCATCAGATGCCTGTCGTCCAATGACGACTACATCATGCGAATACGTTCACAGTCCGGACATATCCAGGTTGGACCGTTGCTGATACCCCATTTGTTCTCCTCAAAACAGTCCTTGCAGATCATGAAACCACAGGGGCAACTCCAGCAGAACTCTTTCTTTTGTTTGCAGCAATGACAAACGTATTCGCCAATTTTCCTTTTTCTGTAGCCCCCTTCTCTTTTTTGCCCGGTCATTGTTGCACTTCCCCATGTATCCATTGGGAATATTCTGTGCTGGAATCAGCTATTTCCTGGACAATTATTTCTGGTAATTCGTAGGGGTGTTCCTGATACAATAATGCTTTAACCTTTTCGGTGCAGGGTACTGTTGTTTTTAGACTTAAGGAGAATTCGGTCGAAGAGGTTGTCACTTTTTTCCACCGGTAGAGACTGGTGATCGGCCCTGATATCTGAGCGCAGGCGATCAGTTTACGCTCAAGGAGCAACTCGGCAATACGCTCCGCATCGGCCTTATTTGTAAGGGTTGTAGATATGATAATGATTTTTTCCATGGCGGTTAGTAAATATCTAAGATATTGATAGTATATTGTTATGTCAGTTGTAACCATACCCCCAGCTGTACACTCTCATCAACATTCGAAAAAAGATTAGAGTATATCGTTGGAGAACTCTTTTCTTTTACTGCCTATTATAATATCTTGTCCGGCAATGCAAAATTATTAGCTGATTTTTTTTATTAAAAGGGTGCATTATGTATTTGGTGGTTGATATCGGCAACTCGCATACCGTGACGGGCATGTACGAAGACAATGAACTCATCGGCCAGTGGCGTTTAAACTCGAATGCAAAGAGCACTGCCGACGAACTGGCAATTCGCTATCAAACATTGTTTGCCATGGCTGGCATAAAAAAAGAAAAAATAAATGGTATAATTATTGCTAGTGTCGTACCGATTTTACAATCCGCCTGGGTGGCTTGTTGCAAAAAACATTTCTCCGACAATTTGGAGCATGATATTTTTGTCGTCAGGGTCGATAAAATTAAAGATCTTATAACGGTATTGCTCAACAACCCTGCTGAAGTCGGAGCAGATCGACTTGTGAACGCTATCGCCGCTTGGAATCTCAACAAATGCAAACAGATCGTGATTGATTTTGGCACAGCTATTACTTTTGATTGCGTGACCGAAAGATGTGAATACTTAGGTGGTTCAATCCTCCCCGGCATCGCAATTTCACTGGAAGCTCTGGCCAATAAAACAGCCAACCTGCCACATATTGATGTCTCGGAACCACCGCCGTCCATAATTGGTAAATCGACCGTTCATGCAATGAAAAGTGGTATTCTTTACGGCTATGGCGGGATGATTGACAGACTGGTGCAGGGTATTAAGAACGAAATGATTTTAACCCAGGAAGAAGAATTCAAAGTTGTTGCCACTGGCGGGATGGCCCAATTAATTGCCCCTTATGCAACCTCAATCGATCTTATAGAACCGATGCTGACTCTACAGGGATTACAGATCATCTACAATCGGGTTGTCCAGAGATGAAAGCTCCGCTTTATCCACCAGCTTTGCAAAAAGGCGACACCATCGGCATCATTGCCCCTGCCGGCCAGCTGCAGGATAAAGGCCGATTTACGCAAGGGGTGGCGATTCTCCAGAATATGGGCTTTCGGGTGAAATACCCAACTACCCTCTGGCCCGGACCTGAATATCTGGCTGACAGCGACGATAACAGAGGGGCTGAGTTCAATCGCATGGTAACAGACGAAGAAGTTAATGGCCTTATCTCTCTAAGAGGTGGATATGGCTGCCTGCGAATGCTGGATAAAATTGATCTATCCCTTGTTGCCCGCAACCCGAAAATCCTGGTAGGTTTTTCTGACATCACTATCTTGCAGAATTTTCTGTATGTCCAAACCGGTCTCGTCTCGCTACATGGGCCTGTTGTTACGTCTCTTGTCGGGGCAACAGAGGATACCCTGGCAAGTTTATATGATTGTCTGACCAATATCACATCACATAATCTTGTATGTGAACAAATTGAAGTACTGCGTTACGGGGCATCTGTTGCCGCACCGTTAATAGGGGGAAATCTGGCAAGTCTGGTAACCCTTCTCGGTACCCCTTATGATTTCCCATGGGACAACAAAATTGTTTTTCTGGAAGATATTAACGAACCGGCTTACAAGATCGATCGGATGCTCACGCAGTTGCATCTGGCAGGGAAACTGGAGAATATTGCCGGATTGATCCTGGGTGATTTTTCGACCTCGACAAGTCTCGACGAGACGGAAAAACTCCGTTATCGCAACGCGATATGGGACCGTGTTCTGGAGCTGTGCCCCGTTCGGGCAATGCCGATTTGGGGAAATTTTCCGTCAGGACATTGTGCCTGTAACCTGAGTTTTCCTCTCGGCCTGGTGGCAGAGATGGATAGCGGGCAAGCGAGCCTGTTCTTTCAATAAGAATGAAGATCTTTTGTGCATCTCGCAGGTGAAACTTCTTGAAGTCTGCGCCCTATCGGAAGACTGCGCTTAACAACTCAACCGTCGTGAAATCTGTTTTTTACGAGTATGGCAGTAATCAGGGAGTCGACTTGATGAATTGGCAGGATATGTTGTTTGACTTGAGCGACTAATAATGCTATAAAAAAAAGGCTGATCATTCATTCTTGCGTGTAACATACTCTTTCATATATAAAAAAAAAATCATATGTTTGTCCAAAAGAAAAAATTATTGAAAATATTCTTAGCGCTTGGCTGCACTTGTTTGCTGACTACCTCTTCGGTTTTCGCTGCTGATTCTCTGACGATCACAACTGACAATGCCAATGTCAGGACAGGTCCGGGCACAAATTATCCCGCTGCGATGGAACTGTTCCAGGGATACCCGCTCAAGGTGCAAGAAAAAAAAGGTGACTGGTATAAAGTTACCGATTATGAAAACGATTCCGGCTGGGTCCACGACAGTATAGTGAAAAAAGGCAATACCGTTATCGTTAACGCCAAAGAGAGCATCAACATGCGCTCCAGTCCATCGACTACCGCTCCGATTGTCGCCGATGTGGAACGAGGTGTCGTGCTGACCAAATTATCTGAAGAAGGTCAATGGACCAAGGTGCAACACAGCAGCGGGACGACTGGGTATGTCTACACCCCTTTACTGTGGCCATGATATTTGGTAACAGTCGGCTACATAACCGGTTTTGTTGATCTTGCCTGACCACGAAGGTGCAAAATATTTTCTATTGCCACATCAAGAGCAAGGGGAAGCCGTACAACCTGCTTCGCCTTGTTGGCAAAGAGCAGAAACCCTTGCTCTAGTGCACAATAGAGAATATCTCTGGTTATCTCTACATCTTTTTTACAATAGTGCTGGATCAGGTCTATTCTCCCCTCTTTGTACCACGCCAGAGCCTGGAGACCGTCCGCTGTTTTTTGCGTACCAAGCGTTTGTTCGGCCAGGCGGTTAAGGCTGAGTCTATATCCGAGATAATTGTGGATTTCTTCGAGCAGATCGAGGGTTGGCAGTTGAGCAAGATTAACATTGGTGTAGGCGGACAACACCCGGTTGTCAAAGCGTTTATTGTTGAAACCAATGACCAGCTCAAAGCTCATTAAATGGGTAATCAGTTTATCGACTTCGTGTTCGAGATAGCTGACAAAGTCATTGAGTACCGAATCGTAGACCACCGCTACAGAAACACCCATTTTATGGGTATTGCCCCAGCCGCCGACTTCATCCGCAGAACGGATAGTTTCCAGGTCAAAAACTCCAAATTTTAACGGTAAGGCATCAAGCCCCTTCCGCTGCGGAATTGTCTTTTTCAGGAGATGATCGTAATTCATTGGCAATGGCTTGCTGGCTTGCAAGGAATTGATCTTTTTGTCACCCTTTTCATCTGCCTGTTCGCTGAGAATTTGGGTAAGTAGAAAAAGGCAGGCTTTTTTATCGATAGGTCGATTTCCTGAGCCGCATTTTGGCGAATGTACACAAGAAGGACAACCTGTATTGCAGGCGCAGGAGGCAATTGTCTGCGCAGTCTGAGTCAGCAGGCTGTCAATTTTTCGAAACGCTTCTCTCGCCAACCCCACCCCACCCGGATAGCCATCATAAACAAAGACCGAGGCCATTTCCGTCTGGTCGTGCAAGGGACAGGAAATCCCGCCAATATCGTTTCGATCACAGAGGACCAATAAAGGAAAGAGAGCGATCATTGCATGTTCCATGGCATGAATAGCCCCCATGAAATGATACTTCTCTTGTTCAATCACACTCACTGTGGCCGGGGGAATATCAACCCAGAGGCTTTCCGTTTCGATTATTTGTTCCGGTAGATCAAGCGTTGTCGTTGTAATCAGTTTTTGAGTGACACTATGTCGCTTCTGGTAACCGGTTACTTTCTCCGTTACCCGCACCCGGCCAAAGGATACCTGGACGCCAAAACTGCTTTTTCGTTCCAGTATTTCAAGGATTTCCGTTCGCTTCTCGGTCATCGGCCTGGTGAAAAATTTTGGCGTCTCCTTATGGACTATAACTTCATTTGTGACAAGATCGAAGGTGTCGACGAGCCAGGTCGTGGCCCGATGAAGATATACCGCGCCTGGATGACATTCCTTCATTCCTCGTGCGGTATCAATTTCTCCTACTATTTCACCGTTTTCCATGTCGATTATCGACATTTGTTTTCCGCCACCGCGAAGACTGATGTGTCTTTGAGGGTATTTCCTGGCGGAAATCCATCGCCCGCCTGTTACTGTTTCCAGCAACGATCCGTTTCTCGACAATACATCAACTCTTGATTTTATTACATTGTTATTAAGTAATATTTCGTCCATTTCTAGAAGGTTTTCTGCAGCGCAACAGAGAAGATGTTGATCCATGATGGTGGGGTTCTCCGGGTTAAGCACGGCCGACTCCGGAGACCTGGCAAAAAAATCCTCCGGCTGACGCATAAAGTATTGATCCAGGGCGTCCTCTTGAGCAATGAGGATTATTGCCGATTTTCGGGAACTTCTGCCGACCCGCCCTCCCCGCTGCCAGGTGGCCATTATCGAACCGGGATATCCAACCAGAATACAGAGGTCTAAATCGCCGATGTCAATACCCAGTTCCAAAGCAGATGTTGTGATCACCCCGAGGAGTTCGCCGGAAAAGAGTTGTTGTTCAATCTCCCGTCGCTCTTCCGGCAAAAAACCGGCCCGATAGGCACTGAGCTTTGTCGAAAGTTGACCAAGCCGGGGCGCAGTCCAGAGATTTATCAGCTCAGTCATTTTTCTCGACTGCGTATAGACGATTGTCCGGAGACCGCGTTTCACCGCGGCTTCCAAGAGCTGGCTTGCTGTATAGGCGGCGCTGTCCCAGGGGTTGATAAACAGCATGTTCTTCTCAGCCTGAGGGGCCCCGGATTCGCTGATGACTTCAATCGGTTTATTGACAAGCAGTTCACCCAATTCCTTTGGGTTACCAATAGTTGCCGAAAGAAGAATAAAGGTGGGGGTTGCACCATAAAAGGCGGCAATCCGCCGGAGACGACGAAGCACCCAGGCCATATGGCTGCCGAGTATTCCGCGATAACTATGCACTTCGTCAATCACGATATATCGTAGTCGGCTGAAAAATCCAGCCCAGTTCTGATGATAGGGCAACATTGACAGGTGAATCATTTCCGGATTGGTCAAAAGAACACGCGGTGGATTATCACGGATTTTTCGTCGACTATAACTGCTTGTATCCCCATCAAAGAGACCGGAGACAAAGGGATGTTTTGCCTGTATATTTGAGGGGAGTTTCTGAAATAATGTCTCCAGCACATTCTGCTGGTCCCGGGCCAACGCTTTTAATGGGAAGATATAAAGAGAGTGTCCGGGACCATCCTGCAACAGATCGTTTATCACCGGCAAATTGTACACCATGCTTTTGCCGGATGCAGTGGGTGTTGCGACAAGAACATCATTGCCTGCGAGGATAGAACAGATGGCCTGTTGCTGGTGGCGATACAGCCTGCTTATTCCAGACGACTCCAGGCTCTTTCGCAGAACTGGATCCAGGGATGGAAAATGAGCAGCGTATTGGGCGTCTA
>RCMY010004346.1_pt1 | contig 12288 bp, 13 predicted proteins | sample 2041341 | NCBI WGS metagenome assembly RCMY01 (sample SAMN09708234, study PRJNA481090) | Marine sediment metagenome, whole genome shotgun sequencing project.
CCATATTTTGTAAACTTATCGCAAACTTCTTTATAGATTTCTTTATCAGCGATAACAGCTTGTTCTGAAGCACAGATCATACCGTTATCAAATGCTTTTGATAATGCAATATCGTTTACAGCTTGATCAATATTTGCTGATTTTTCGATATATGCAGGAACGTTACCAGCACCAACACCTAATGCAGGTTTACCACATGAGTATGCTGCACGAACCATTGCGTTACCACCTGTAGCTAAGATTGTTGCTACACCTTCATGATTCATAAGTTCTGCTGATTTTTCTTTTGATCCACGTTCAATCCATTGAATACAGTTTTCTGGAGCACCAGCTGCAACAGCTGCATCACGAATTACACGTGCTGCTTCAATACTACATTTTTGTGCAGATGGGTGGAATGAGAAAATAATTGGATTTCTTGTTTTTAATGAAATTAATGATTTAAACATTGCAGTTGATGTAGGGTTTGTTACTGGTGTAATACCACAAATAACTCCAACTGGATCTGCAATTTCTGTAACTCCTGTTACATCATCTTCGTTGATAATACCAACTGTTTTAAGATGACGCATATGGTTGATTACGTGCTCACACGCAAACATATTCTTTGTAGCTTTATCCTCGAATACTCCTCGTCCTGTTTCTTCTACTGCTAAAAGTGCTAAGTTACCGTGTTGGTCAACTCCTGCTACACTAGCTTTAGCAACGATGAAGTCGATTTGCTCTTGATTTAATTTATGAAACTCTTGTAGGGCTTGTTGTCCTTTTGCAACCAGCTCATTTACTTCGTTATCGATGTCATGTACTTTCTCTGCCATAACTTCCTCCTTGTTATATATTTCACATACTTAATATACCGTAGATACGAGTTTTACCCAACAGTTTCTGTCCTAAAAGAACTAAGTTTTAGCAATAAAAAAGAAAACACTTCTATCTAAGCGTTTTCATTGTGAAAAATATAACAAATTGTAGTAACTAGCCTTTAATTCCGAATTGTACGGTATAAAATGTCTCGGAATTCTTACCAAACTCTAAGGTCTTAATCGCTAATTTTTCTTTAAAGTTTCCTTTACCTTCGTAAGCGTCTGTAATCCCCAACCAAGGTTCAATACAGATGAATGGTGCAAGATGTCCATGTTGAGTTGCACTCCATAAACCTACAAAGTCAAAACCTTCACACTCTAAACGAATTACATCGTTTCCAAGCTTATTATCAAGGACAACTTGGTTTAGATGAGAATAGATACGTGCGTCACTCTTGAAGTTGTCGTAATCAACAGCAATAACTTCATTGATGTCGTAATCATTCGATTGATCGACATACCCTTCTTTAAGCGTTATGAACTTACTATCTTCCGTTCCTTTAAGTTCAAAAGTATAAGAACCTTCTGGATCTAATAGAAAGGCAGGATGTGCTCCAATTGAATAATACATTTCTCTTGAATCAACATTTTTTACATCCCAAATTACTTTGAGTTCATCTTCAATCAGCTCATATCCAATACGAACCTCATGTTCATAAGGATATTTTTCTTGCAGCTTACCATTACTTTTGAAGATAAATACCACCTTAGTTTCTGTTTGTGACTCCAGTTCAAAATCTTGGTCACGTAAGAAACCGTGTTGTGATAGTGAATAGCTTTCATCATCAATCTTATAGCTACCACCTTTTACACGTCCAACAATAGGAAAGAGTACTGGAGATACACGACCCCAATAGTTGGCGTCACCACTCCACATTCTTTCTTTATTCAAACGCTTATCAAATACTCCGCGTACCTCAGCCCCATGATAAGCAATGGATACGACTAAACAATCATTTTCTAGATCAATCATTATTTTTCCCTCACTTGAGTCTCAATTATACCATAGTGAAAGAAAAGTTATTAGTATGCTTCGATTTCAACTTTCACGTGTTCATAAGCGTTGATAAGTTTCGATACTGGACAACGACGGTGTGCTTGATCTGCAGCTTTGGCTGTCTCGGCATCATCGAGTCCTTCAACAGCAACATATGCTGTCATAGTGAAGTACAATCCACTTCCACTTGGTTCTGGATTCAGTGTCACAACAACACGAACACGACTTCTATTGGTCCACTTACGATTTTTAAAGAGAGCTTGAATTGTAGCATTTAAGCACGTTGCCCAAGCCATTCCCATAAATTGTTCTGGGTTAGCTCCTGGTTCACCTGAGGTTGGACCTGTAACGATGATATTCCAATCACCTTCAATGCCTGTATAATTATTTGCGCTATCGTTAATAGCAACTGTACGATAAAGTTCTGCCATATTAATCGTCCTCCTTACTAACACTTTATCACATTTCTAATAATTTTTTATTGTTTTAGCCCATAAACAGTGTCTTTAAGAATAGTTTATCGCTTGATAAAATCATCACATCAAAGAGCTCACAAATCTCATGCACAAGGCATGAAACTCCGGACAAGCTTCCTTATAATAAAAAGAGAAAGGAGATATGTGATGATTTCATTTCATCAAATCCGTAAGTCCTACCACTCTTTAGAAGTACTTCATGATATTAGTTTTGATATCGCTGCACAAGAAGTATTTGGGATTATTGGTAAAAGTGGTGCTGGTAAATCCAGCCTACTCCGTATCATTAATCAACTTGAAACTCACGACCATGGCACCTTGTCACTTGATGGTCAAGTTATTGAACATCTCAGTGAAGAGAAACTTCGACATTTAAGAAAAGACATTGGCGTCGTCTTTCAAGACTTTAATCTACTGAGCCATCTTACGGTATATGAGAATATAAATTTAGCTTTAAAACTTCAAAACAAAAGTGATCCTCAAGCTATTGCGGAAGTACTCGCTTTTCTCGATATTGAAGACAAAGCTCATTCTTATCCAAATACGCTTTCTGGCGGACAGAAGCAACGTGTGGCAATTGCACGTGCTCTTGTAACGAAACCTAAAATACTTCTTTGTGATGAGCCTACCTCATCCTTAGATCACAAAACCACACAGGATATCTTAAACGTCCTTAAAGATGTGAACACATCCTACCAAACTACTATTGTGCTTGTAACCCATAACTTGGATGTCGCAAAAGCAATATGTAATCGTGTCGCAGTCTTAGAGAACGGATTCATTACAGATATAATCCCTGTAAGAAATTCTAAAATTGATACTTCCAAGTCCTACACCGAAATAGCAAAAGAGGTGTTGTCACTATGATAGAACATATTCTTGAGCATCAAGATGCGATTCTTAAAGCATTACTTGAGACACTCATTCTTGTCGGAACTGCTAGCTTATTCGCAATTCTATTTGGAATGATGCTTGGCACCTTACTTTATTTAAGTAGACCTTCAGGAATGAAACCCAATCGTCTTGCCTATTCGCTCGCTAATATTTATGTGAATACGATTCGTTCGTTTCCATTCTTAATATTTATTGTTGCGATGATACCTGTAACACGATTTGTCCTTGGTAAGTCCTTAGGAACTGTAGCTGCTACATTGCCACTTTCCTTAATCGGTATTGCAATCTATGCACGCTTTGTAGAACAATCTTTACTTGATGTTCCGTATACAATTATTGAGGTATCCAAATCCCTAGGAGCAAACCTAAAGCAATCCTTACGATACTTTATCTTTCCTACAGCACGCCAAAGCATGATTCTAGGACTAACATCCTCAATCATTAGTCTGCTTTCCTATTCAACAGTAATGGGCGTTGTAGGCGGTGGTGGTATCGGTGACTTTGCTTTCCGTTACGGATATCAAAAGTTAGATAATACTTTAATGTATACAACTGTAGTAATCATGATACTTCTTGTGCAAAGTATCCAATTTATAGGTAATTCAATTGCATTGAAATATAAAGGAGATAGAAATGATAAAAAAAATATCAGCAATCGTACTAAGCTTATTAGTATTAACAGCATGTTCAACAACATCAAACAACGATGACAAGTCCATTAAAATTGCATCCCATATGGAACCTATGACAACAGTTGTGGAAATCGCAATGAAGGAACTTGAAAAAGAAGGTTACAAACCAGAACTTGTAGCAGTAAACGATAACGTTGCCGCAAACTTAGCACTAAACAATAAAGAAATTGATGCAAACTTCTTCCAACACGTTCCTTATATGACACAATTCAATGAAGCAAACAAAGGAAACTTAGTTGGTATACAAGCAATCTATAACGCTAAAGTTGGTTTCTATGCTAAAGATCTTAAAAATATTTCAGAGCTTCCAAGTAATGCAAAGATTGCGATTCCAAATGATGGTGTTAACCAAGCTCGTGCTTTATTAATACTTCATGACAACAATATTATTAAACTATCCAATCCAAGTCATGATGCAACACTTAAAGATGTAGAAACTACTGATATTCAATTTGTAGAGGTTGACTTACTAACTCTATCACATGCTTATGCAGAGGTTGACTTAGTCTTTAACTACCCTACTTATATTAAAGAAGTAGGACTAACACCTAGTGATGCCCTACTTCTTGAAAACGACACAGCTAACTACTATTCAATTTCTTTAGTAGCACGTGAAGACAATAAAGATTCTGATAAAATCAAAGCATTACAAAAAGCAATGACAAGTGATGCAGTAAAAGAATTCTTATCCAACGAACAAAATAGTAAAACTCTATTACCCGCTTTCTAAATCAATAGAAGATACGATAGTTCCATAATGCATAGAAACCAGCAACCGCTAGAACTCCACCAACTATTCCTGCGCTAACAGTAGCTGCTACACCAAACTTGGATACAGCACCTACATAACCCATGGTAAGCACGGCATTAAACTTGGTTGAGTTAAACCCTATTGCAGCTAATGCTCGCTTCACTAAAGGCATTGTCGTCATCATGCCAGTTACGTTCTTAAAGAATCGGGTTGCATCCCCACCACCGATGGTATGAAGGATATCCCCGTCTAAGATCATTGCATTTTGCGGTAAAACACATTGCATAAAAAAAACACCTCCTAACCTTAAATTGGAGATGTATTCTATTTATTCCTAGCAGGAATCTCACAAAACGGTAAACTTTCACAGTTTATCGTTTTTTATGCAAGGACATTAATGACAAGTTTGATAAGATTTGGAATTACAGTAACAACAAGTACTAAGCGTGCAATCTGCATCAATACAATCGTAGTTCGATCAACATCCATTTCCATATCCATTGCAATGAGTACCATATCACTGGCTCCTGCTGGTGCAGTTGAGAACATTGCCGTCGCAAGATCGACATGCGTCTTCTTCGACAGAATGGTGGAAATGAGGAAATTAGCTCCAAAATAAACGACCATGATAAAACAGATTGGGACAATTAGTTTTGGAAATTGTACGACACTGGCCATTGTAATACTACAACCTATTAATGAACCTGATAAAAGTTGAACACCTTTACGCATTGATACCGGTACGTATGCCTTATCAGTCTTAATGTTATAGAATGCAGTCGCAAATAAAGAAAAGCTTAAGGGTCCTGCTGGAACTTTTAAGAGGTAGCCAATGATACCAAAGATACTTCCTATTATTAAAGTAATGATACAGTCAGTAATACTTGAAGGTTTCTCATAAGTTTTAAGTTCTTCATCGTAGACTTTATTTTTTGTGGTAATTCGCTGAATGAGTATTGGGAATACAGCTAACACAAAGAAGAGTCTCATTGTTTGAATAAGAGCTACAGTTGTGATATCTGCATTAAACTCATAACTAAGTAAGGTAATATCTGAGATACCACCAGGTACTGAAGATAGTAAAGCAGTTGGTAAATCAAATCCAAACACCTTATACAACATATAGGCAGAAAACATCATTACAATTATTATCGAAGTTAGTGAATACGCTATTGGTTTAAGAATACGACGCATACCAATGATGTTTGCTTTTGATATTCCTGCACCTATGTATGCACCTGTAACGATTTGAACAAGTGGCTTTACGCTTGTAGGCATGCTTGCTCTTCCAGTTGCGATGCTAAAAAAAACGACAGAAAATAAAGATCCTATCATGTAGCTTGCAGGAATCTTTAGTTTTGTCGCAATGATTGCGCCAATTAAGGCAATGCATAGTGTCATTATTAATTCCATAGGTCCCTCAAAAGTATTATCTATAGAAATTATACATAATATTGAAGAACACGGAAAGTCACAAGTGATTTTTTAGTGTTCTTTAGTTTTTGAAATCAAGGAGTAAATATCGCTTCTCAGCAATAAACCTTGCACTTAAGTTCGTGTTTTCATAATCAAAATCAGACGTTAAGTTATTTTTGTCTCGTGCTTCCACAAGTATCTTTTCTAGTTCTGAAACATCTTTATCCGTGAGTACACTACTTATTTGAAGGTCTACCAGGACCTGGATCAGCGTGGATAGGTTAAGGTCCATATCATCGTATACTAGTGCACTAATAAGAAGTGTATCTAGCTTCTTCGCTTTGATATCATAACTTCCTGATAGTATCCTGTCACTTACTCGGAATTCCACCAAAAAGTCAGCATGTCCTGTTTCTGGATTTTTAAGCAATGATACAACTTCACCCGAAACAAAGAGAGACCTTAGATCTTGATATACTGGACTGTATTCATTGTATTCCTGATATCCATGGAGCGATGCTTGTATCAAGTCATCAAATTCAAGTTCATCAACACTGTTTGCCTTTGTGAATCCTAGATAGCCTTCGGTAAGCTTAATAATTGGTTTTGAGTCTTGATGCTGCGTTTGAGTAAATTGACTATACTCTTCATAATCAACCATTTTTCCATAGTATTCGTCATCACTACTCTTTACAAGCATTAAATAGCGGCTTATATTATTGGTAATATTCTTATCTTCAAGACTAAATCCATACACGTTACCCTCTTCTGAATTTGAAATCAACTCTAAAACATAATGATATACACTGTGTCTTTGAATTGACTTAGAATAATCCGAGAAATAAATACTTGTAACGCTTAATTCACCATTATTATTGAAATGTAAGAAGTATTGCTCACTTGCATCATCATTCTTGAATTCAAGCTTAAGGGATGTATTTACTAATCTACTATGATCGACAGGAGGCATATTAGGAAAATAGTCCTCTTCTGGTTCGGACTTTTGCGCGAGCAAAGCCATTACAAGCACAATGAGAATCACAATACCAAGTATCTTAACGACCTTTAATACTTCATCATCGGAATAGTTCATAACACTGTGTTGTGCTCGTATTTCCTCAACTTGTTCCGCAATAAAACTATCCTTCGGCCATTCTTTATAAATAGCATTCAGTAGGTATTTCAAAGTTGAAAACTTAAAGTACGGATGTGCTTTTAAGTGATCTTCAAGTTTATTTAAGAAGTAGTTTACTTCATCTTCGTTCTTGATTACTTCTTGAAACCATGCTTGCTTCATAAGATTTTCGACATTAATAATCGTTAGAATCTTAATCTGTAAAAAGAAGTCTTCAATATTTTTAATGTGTGTTTCATGTTGTTTATTAGTATCTTTCTCATTGGACTCGGTGAAAAAGACTAGTGTGTCAGTTTCCTGTTGTTTCTTTGTGGAGTCTTGTACATACTCTAAGGCTTCTTGGTATGACTTCCACAGTTCATCATATTCTGAAGTACCTTCCACTAATTTTCCTTCTGTAACACGTGACTGAAATGCTGAATGTATCGTCTCAACATCCGACGTTAACTCAATCCCTAATTGATCCCAACATGATGTACTTGTCATAATGTGCCTCTTTCTTTAGTAGTAGCCTTACACAGTAGAAGAACTGCAACACTTATTACGATTCATTATTTCGTTTAATCATGACATACTTTAATACTTCATATCCTTCGTGTTCATAGAAGGCAATACCTGATTCATTCTTTGCCCAAACATTCAAACGCACTTCCTTAAACTCAGAACATGCATCCATAAGTTTGTGGCCAATCTTCTCACCTTGTCGTCTCTTATCAACACATAAATCGTCGACAAAGAAATATGAATCTTCAAACCATCCAATTAGGTATCCCCAGACTTCTTCGTCTTCTTCATAGACAAAGATAGTCTTGATCCCTTCTTGAATCATTAACTCTACTTCATTGATATCATATTTAGGTTTTGTTTCTTTAAAAATACTTGGTTCAAGTTGATGATGATACTCTACAATCTCTTGGAGTAACTCTAATATTCTTGAACTATCTTCGACTCTTGCTTTTCTTACACTCATAATTACTCCAAGTTTGTGGATTGAACACTAACAATCGTATCTAATTTCGATAATCTCGAAACAAAATCATTAAAAGTAAATTTAAACTTACCATGTACTTCAAATACCACCGTATAGATTCTTTCATTCCCAAACATATTAACATCATACTTTGTTTGCGAATACAGAACATCCATCTCTTGGAAAACACTTTGAATCGTTTCTAATGTTTCGTTTCCACCAACATACTTGATGTGAAGTTTTTCAGCAAAAGCATGAGCTTGAAACTTTCTTGTAATAAAAAGAATTAAGAACAGGATACCAAACCCTGGTAATGCAATATTCATAAAACCCATACCTACAGCAAGACCTAATGAAGCTACTGCCCATATGGACGCTGCGGTTGTTAAACCTGAAACGTGGCGCTTCGTGACAATAATTGTACCTGCCCCTAAGAAACCAATGCCACTGACTACTTGAGCAATCAATCGAGATGGATCAACTCTAAATGCACTCGAAATTTCTTGCATGCTAATCACTCGTTCGATTGTCTCGAATTCTATCTGCTCCGATATTAATGCAACAATCGTAGCCCCTACGCCAACGATCATATGTGTTTTAAGCCCTGCATTCGCATTATTTACTTCTCGCTCAAAACCAATAATCGCCGACAAAACCGTTACTAGAATTAATCTCATAGCAACTACTTCAATACTCATGTCTATTCCTACTTTCGTTTACTCTATAGAACCATTATACCAAATTTTTATACTTTGTACTTTAGATAAGTCGTGATAGAATAGTCCTATGAAAAAGATAAATCCATACCCTTACACATTTGATAATAAACGATATCAAACTTATAACTACTTTACCCAAACACATTACGGTACAAAAGCATTTAAGATTAGTCTTGATGCTGGTTTTACCTGTCCGAATCGTGACGGTACTTGTGGTAGTGGCGGTTGTAATTTTTGTAGCGCTCGCGGTTCAGGAGATATGATCTTAAAAGATCCTCAGCTTGAACATCAAATCGTACATAGTGAAGCTATTATGAGAAACAAATGGCCTGATGCTGCAGGTATCGCATATTTTCAAGCATACACAAACACACACGCACCACTTGAAGACTTGAAAAAACTATACACCCCTTATTTCTATGATGATCGTTTTATTGGAATTGATATCGCTACTCGCAGTGATTGCCTCGATGATGACAAAATCGCATACTTCGAAGAAATGGCAAAACATAAAGACCTTACCATTGAAATAGGACTCCAAAGCATTCATAAATCAACGGGAATTTGGATGAATCGCGGACATGATTTAGATTCGGTTGAATCCTGTATCTTAAAACTTAAAGAAGCTAATATTCGTACCTGTATTCATATTATTAATGGTTTCCCTGTAGAAGATGAAAAGATGATGCTTGAAACCATTGATTTTGTAGCTCGCATTAAACCAGATATGATCAAGATCCACATGCTACATGTAATCAAAGATACCAAATTAGCATACCAATATAAGAAAGAGCCATTCCATCTTCTTACAAAAGATGAGTTCATAGATATTGTTGTCAAACAATTGGAACGTTTACCTGAAGATATGATTATTGCACGCTTAACTGGTGATGGTGTTGGTGATGCTTTGATTGCTCCTGAGTGGACTCGTAAGAAAACAATCGTTCTTAATGACATTGATAAGCTCATGGTCGAACGTGATACCTGGCAAGGTAAATACTATAAGGAGTCAAGTCATGATTAAAGCACAACAGGTAGGTCTTAAGAAACCACCCCATAACAGTGTCGAACATCAGCAAGAAGAAGCCACACGCCTTAATAAGTTCTTAAGTGAATCTGGTGTAAGCTCACGTCGTGGAGCTGATCGTCTCATTCAAGAAGGACGCGTAAGCATCAATGGTGTCGTTGCAGAACTTGGGATGTCGGTATACGAAGATGACTCAGTCAGTGTTGACGGAGTACCAGTAAGTAATCAAAAACATCGATTCTATATCGCACTGAATAAGCCTCGTGGTATTACATCAACAACTGATCCTAAAGACCCTACAAATATCATTTCATTTTTAAACCATCCAGAATCTGTATTTCCAATAGGTCGTCTTGATAAAGATTCCTTTGGACTTATCTTACTTACCAATGATGGTGATGTTGTAAATAAAATTCTACGTGAAGAAAACGGGCATGATAAAGAATACGACGTATCCGTACATAAGGCTTTTGATGAAGCATTCGTAAATTCTATGCAGGAAGGTGTCGAGATTTATAATCAAGCTGCTCACCGTCATGAAGTAACCAAACCTTGTACTGTTACAAGAGAAGGTTCTAATCGTTTTACAATCATCCTACAACAAGGTCTTAACCGACAAATACGTCGTATGACTAAGGCTTTAGGATATCGTGTTACAAGTCTCAAGAGAACTCGTATCATGAATATTCATCTTGGTGATCTCAAACAAGGGCAATGGCGATACCTTAATGCTGAGGAAGTATCCGAACTCAATTTACTCTTAAAAAACCAAAAAGGCTAATTCGTGTGAATTAAGCCTTTTTTACATATTCTTGATATCTCTTTGCATCCTGAGCAGAAACATTTGCACTAAATGTAATTGTTGCCTCATGATGTTCAATATTCTCTAACTCGTATTGTTCTGCAATCTTATTGAAGTCACTCATCTTATCATACGGGATTTCAAAAACAATCTTTCGGTATGATTCCATAACGACATCTTCAACCACATCGAACAACATATCAATATCATCCTCATTGTATGCCGAGATATAAAGACGGTTACTATTGTTTTGGTAATTCACATGATAATTATCATCAACAAGATCCATCTTATTAAAGACAGTAATAATCTTCTTATCATTAATGTCATACGATTTTAAGATTTCATGAGTTACTTCACTTTGTGTTTGATGATTACCGTTGGATGCATCAACCACATGAAGGATACAATCAGCATATCTTACTTCTTCTAAAGTACTTCTAAATGCCGCAACCAAATCATGAGGTAGTCTTGATACAAAACCTACTGTATCTGTAAGAATCATCGCTTGACCATTGTTAAGGGTAATTCTTCTAAAGCTCGTATCTAATGTCGCAAACAACATGTCTTCGACATAGACTTCTTTAGATTCTCCACCAAAACGTAAACTAGCATTCATAATTGAAGACTTCCCTGCGTTTGTATATCCGACTAAGGCTACAACCGGTATCTGAGACTTTTCTCGTTTCTTACGATTTGTTTCTCTTTGAATGATCACTTTGTCCAGTTCTTTTTCAAGTTGATGGATATGACGTAAGATATGACGACGGTCTGTATCCAATTGTTGCTCTCCAGGTCCACGGGTACCAATACCACCACCGGTTCGAGATAAGGCTCCATAGAAGCCTACAAGACGTGGCAAACGATATTTTAACTGAGCAAGTTCAACTTGTAGTTTCCCTTCAGATGATTGTGCTCTTTGAGCAAATAAATCCAGAATAAGCATTGTTCTATCGACAACTTTACATTCTAAAATCGCTTCTAAATTACGTGTTTGTGAACCGGATAGTTCATCATTAATAATAACTGTGTGCCCTTCTTCATAATCTAGGATTATCTTGATCTCTTCAAGTTTCCCTTTACCGATGTATGTTGAAGTGTGACGTGCATCACGAACTTGAGTCACTTGACCTACAATTTCAGCACCACTCGCTTCAGCTAAAGCATAGAGTTCTTCCATTGACTCTGCTAAATCCATGGTACTTTTTGGTGTGTGAATACCAACTAATACTACGCGTTCTTTTTCCATACTATCACCTACTTTCTCGTGTATTTAAAAAGGAGCAAGCGCTCCGTTTTTTTAAACAAATGAAAAAACTAAAACAATAATACCGAGAATAATTCGGTACCAACCAAATACTTTGAAGTCGTTTTTCTTGATGTAATTCAATAAGAAACGAATTGCGACAACTGATACGATAAATGCAACAAACATTCCTGCTAACATAAGGACTACTTCAGCACCTGTAAATGCAAATCCAGCTTTCACAATCTTCAACAAACTTGCTCCAAACATTACAGGAACAGACATAAAGAATGTAAATTC
>RCMY010004347.1_pt1 | contig 12286 bp, 2 predicted proteins | sample 2041341 | NCBI WGS metagenome assembly RCMY01 (sample SAMN09708234, study PRJNA481090) | Marine sediment metagenome, whole genome shotgun sequencing project.
CGCTAAGGTAGTTGCGGAATGCAAACTATTTCCAAATGGATTGATCCCCGCTAGACCGATAGCACTTATTAAAGTATTTACGGACAGCTTTAACGCTTTTGCCAGCAGGGCAAAACGGAAAAGCACACTCAGGTTTTCTAACGTTAATTTGCCATTTACAAAAGGAGCTTGATTAAGCATATCAAAATCATTTTGCGAAAGATTTAACGCAGCAATAATGATCGTTGATTTTTCCGCAAGTGAATGGGTACCTGGAAGCCCAGCAGGATCACTGAAAACCGGGTCGAGTGGATTGGTAACCTGTTTGTTCTGGAAAAGACTTTCGAATTGGGTAGGTAATTTCGGCTGGCCTCCCAATGAATGATTAACATAGACATGAGTATCTATCTTTGACCATAACGTAACAATGCTTTGGACACTCAGATTAAACCTCGCTTTTAATCTTGCGATATGCGAAAGAGGAAGTATGAGTTTTGTGTTTATGTCGCCTGAAAATTCGTCAACACCCAAGGCTATAAATGCCCGGTCAAGATCAAAAATATCCCAGCCGGCTTGTTTCCATAGCCTGATAAAAGGGATTATTTTCAGGGATTGTGGACTCGTTGTCTGAAGTTTTAAATCTTCAATTTTGCAACTAGTCTGGTCAGCAGTAGTGGAAAGAATTTTGATGCTACGTTCCCCGTTTACCAAAGGGTTAACAAAATAGCATTCCAGCAATTGCAGCATTTCCAGGTAGGTTAAACCGGTATCCACGAGAAAGTCCGTGACCTTGCCCAGGGTGACAGGCATAGGCGTTGCGCCGTTTACGATGTTTAACTCGCCTTGTGATGACTGTAAATATTCAATAGCAATGGGCAGGTCGTTGTATTTGGAATTTGTCTGTTTTCCAAAAAACAATTCCATCAACCCGTAACGTTTCACGCTCAGGTTATCCAGGTACAGCCTGGTTTCTTCCAACGGCAGGTCCAGGGGAAGGTTAATAGCCGAGTTAGCAGTTTTTAATGGGCCATAAGCAGCTGTATTTACATGCTCCGGGTACGCTAATAGCTCATCAGCAGAATTTGTGGTTTGGAATTGCGGATAAGTAGGAACCCCATTAACCACCACGGGTGGAATGGGCGCAATGGTGTTTTCCAAAAGCTCGTTCACCAAATCAATATATGGCAGAGGAGTATTGGTGTTTTTGCAGGTGAGCAGGATTTCAGTTAAATCGGGCCGTCGTGTAGTGAGCCTTTTAAATGGGCTATGAGGATCATCGGCCAGCGGACTATATTGTTTCAGAAGATGCAGGCTATCTACATAATACGCAGAAGGGCTATACACCGATTGGCAAGGCTCACAGTCACAATTAGTGTCCCCAAACAGGGATTCATAATCCGATGGGGCATCGTTTGTTGGACCATTAATGGCATAAATGGGAATGTCATTACGCATCTTGATGCTCAGGGCAAGCACTGTTGCGCGATTATCTATTTGCTGGGCTTGTTGATAAATTGCAGCAGCTGTTTCCGGGGGAATGGAAGCAGCAAATTTCTCTGCAAACTGGGCAGGAGAATAGGTGCTTACCAAAGCAGTTGCAGAATCAATGCCGCCCAGATGCAATGCACTGACCTGATTATAATCGTCCGTTAATTTAGACAGACGATTAATGGTAGTTAGCTCTTTCTTTAGAAGTGATTCATCGGTAATCCCGGTCAAATCCGACGCTTCAAACAATTTATGAATGTTATTATTTTTTAAATCGTAATCACTATTATTGGCGAAGAACGTGGTTAAATCAGTTTTTGCAGCCTTAAAAGCATTGCTGCTGTCTTTGCCCAATTGGCTTGAAAATACATTGGTGGGATAAAGCGATTTAACCAGCAACGTAATTGAATTAGCATAATTCACTGCCTTTTCTTCTTGGGTAGTGCCTTCAATACTGTCTGGGAAATTTTTAAGATCACCGGTTGACACTAATTTAGTAATACGTGTACGCCAATCATCAAAGGTAAAGGTTGCAAAACCTCGAATGTCTTTTAAAGCGGGGGTTTGTTGTTGTTCATTAAATAATGAGGTCGTCAGGGAAGGTACATAATTGGTAAGCAGGTTTAACTGTAAAGCAGATTGTATTCTGGGGATCACATCGGGATCAGTAAAACCGGTTTGCTGGGCAAGCGCATCCCAGAAATTTTCCGGTGTTTTTTCATTGGCAAGAAATACATTAACAAAAGTTTCCTGATGTTCGGGTTTGGTTAGAGCCGCCCCAAGCACTTGTTTAAAGGCTGCGCTTTGATCATCAGTACCTGAAAGCACAGTACCGGTGGCAAGCTGGTTAAATGTTTGCAATATGGAATCTATCTGATCCTGGGAGCCCCATTTGGCGGAAATTATATTTTGGCTAATGGCTGTATTTATTCCATTGGTAATGCTTTCGCTTTTTACCAGCAATAAAGCATTTAAATCCGTAGGGAACTGCAAACGGAACAAGCCGTAAAAAATATCCTGGGCAATTTTTATTTTATCTGACAACGTAAAGGCGATAGGCAAAAAGGCAATCTTTGTGGCATCTTCGCCGGTTTCATTGGCAAGAAAACTAATGTCTTTAAATTTGTCCGATTCCTGTAAATCGGCGATGGCGACTTTCTGCGGGTCGGTTAGTGGTTTTATAAGTTGTACCAGCGCGTCAAATTCATTGAGCTCTCTGACAGGCGTATGATCGATTTTAAAGTTAAGCGTGAATTCCTTTGGCACGTTAAAGTTAACTAAAGATTCTCCAAGTACTTGCGTTATTGGAACTGGCCCGGTGTTAATAAATTTGATTACACGGATAAAAACATCGGCGCTCTTGAAATCGGAATCTGCGAATTCTGTGGCATCGTAGTTAATGCTATAAAAGCCCTTTACATCAGTGTTAGCAGCGCCCAGAAGCTGTTCTGAACGCAAATCTTTATCAAAAGCCTGCACGGTCACATTTTCTATGGGTGCATCAAACGCATCGAAAATTATACCGCTTACGGTATTGAGATTAATTACCATGATATTCCTCCTATGTACTTTTAAAATAAGTATTCAGCCGTGCCTTCTGTAGCCAGGTTGGCGACATCCGAGATGCGGTTCTGCGGGTTGCATGTCTGATGTGTTATCCACGTTCGCCCGCCTCCAATTCATATTCAAGTCCACCAGCTCAATCCAAAGGATAAAGGCCACGTTCGATGTAGCGGCGGAATGTCGCGTGAGACCAATCCGCAACCCGTTTCACATAGCCGTATTTCGACGGGCTAATGTGGCAATAATCTACATGCACCGCATAATCCCGGTCGTTGCGGATCACGTGTTCCCAAAACCGGCGTTGCCACAGGCCGCGTTCGTCGCGCGCGATGCGTGCACCGAACGCCGCTCGGCCATGGGCAAGCTTTTCGAAAACCCTTGCTTGATCAACCGCCAGCGGTTAGTTAAATCATCATCGCCAGGCAGCAAAGTCCACACACGGTGCAAGTGGTCGAGCAAGATCACCCAGGCATCAAAATGAAATGGCCGTTTTTCTCGCACCTCGAAGCTGACCCCATTAGTTGATATCTACCTGTCTCTGCCTGAAGCAGCATTTGCTTTGGGAAACTGAGCTTGACAATTCAAGCAAACCTTTTTCGGCAGCATGGTCGGGTTGGCCTCTATCGCAAAAAACGTTATGTTCTCGCCTTCCCCAACGGGATTTCCATTCTTCTGAGCATTTACCGCGCAAGCGTTTTCACCGCAGGTTTGCAGTGCTCGATCTAGCACAGGCTGTTTCTCTGTGGCAGGTCCAAGACTCTTCTGACCATTTCGTTCAGCCGTAACAGTTCGTGATGCGCGGTCTACCATTCCCGCTACAACCTTTGTCTTCGCCTTCACGTTGTTTGACCCAGTTCTCCTAATTTCCATGTACTTGTATCTAGCAGCGTTTTCCGCGACTGCGTCCTCGCGAAATTGCGTCAGCTTTTCTCTGAGTTGCTTGGAAGACGTAGAAGCTCTACGCCTCCCTGCTGCAAATGGCAGGACGTATGTAGCAATATTCAATATGACTGCGCTTGTCCAACCCGAAGGATCGACTCCATCTGCCACTGTTGTGACTCCTTTAAGAGCCGTACCACCGACGATTATTATTTTTGCGGTCGATATAGCCCCGACTGCTGCTACAGATTTAGCAATTCCTATTCCTCCAAAGGCTAATGAATGTGCGTACCCCACGATCTGTCCGCCTTTGTACTGGTTACTGCTGTAGTCGATGGTGCTGTCGAAGTCGCCGGCTTGTCTGATTTTTTTTGTCAATCCAAATGACACGGTGTCGCCAAAACCAGCGAAGGCTTCATCAACTTTGATTTCGTCGTCAAGCACTTCAACGGTACTAGCTACTCCACAACCCTTACTGAAGGGATTACAAAATTCCCAGTCTTTACCAGCCATGTCCGTTCTATTAATAGGATTGCTATCGCAATAAACGTAAAGATTGATCCCACTCTTCGCCCCGAGTGAATCACAATTCGTCCACCTCCCCAACCACCCCGCGTAATACCGCGCCGTATGATAGTTGAGCCCACTCTCCTCATCCCGCTCCATCCCCGTATACCGATACCGCTTCAAACTCACTTCCGCCCCACTCCGCCCCGCCTGACACGAAGTGCTGCCGTAGGTAGTGTATTCCTCATAAGAAATGATCTGCCCCGCATCATCCAGTTCCAAAGAGGCCGAGCCAAGATGATTGCCAAACTGGTACCGAACTAGCGAAGGGTGAGGCGTGAGGGGTGAGGCGGCGTCAAAAGTCTTTGTCTCGACCAGCGCAATGCGCTGCTTGTCATCCATCACATGCAAGCTTTCCCGCTCCAAGCTCATGCTGTTTCCGCTGCCGTCGTACTCGCGATACACCTCAAACCCACCCAGGTAGAAGCGTTCGCTCTTTAGCGTGCCGTTCTGCCGCTTGGTCACTTTGCGCACGCGCTGCCCACCTGCGTCATACACGTAAAAGGTGCGCTCGCCCGTGCGCTGCAGGCCTTCTTCGTCGTCGGCATTCACTGCCTGGCGCTGGCTCATCTGCAGTTGATCTTTGAAATCCCACTGCATGATTTGTAACTGTGGCATGTGCAGCATGTTGCCGTGGGTATCGTAGCCTTTCCCATTGACGCTGTAGGTCTCGGTGGTGGCGCCAATGGTCGTGCTGGTCAAGCGGTTGCTCTTGCCGGGCTGCAATGGGCTGTCTTCGTCATACAAGTAGGTGCGCGTCCAGCCGGGATTCGCCGGGCCAGTGCCAATGTGCTTCATCTCCTGGAAGTTGCCCACCGCGTCATACACATAGCGCTGCAAATAGCGCCCCATGGCGTTAACGTCGTTGGCCGAAAACAGGATGCCAACGCGCGGTTTGTCGTTGTAAGAGCTAGGCGTAGGCGCGGCACCAGCCTGCCCCAGATGCTCGCGGCCGGTCGCTTCGATCAGCCGATAAATTGCATCATAGGTGTAGTCTGCGCTCGGCTCGACGCGCTGATTCTTGAAATAGATCCTCTGCTGCGCATCGTCCCGGATGTGCGTGATATTGCCCGCCGGGTCGTAGGTGTAGTTGAGGTTCTGCACCTGGCAGCCGGGCCAGTCAGTTGGAGGCGGCTGCGGGCAGTCGTCGGGGAAGGCGACGGCGTTGCGCCTCGTGAGCAGGTGCACCAGGCGGAAAGTGAGCGGGTCGTAGTCGTATAAAGTGCTCGCACCGTTCTTGTAATCGATGCGCTGGCGCTGGCCCTTGGCGTCGTAGTTGATGTTGCTGATGCCAACCGGTGACGGTATGTCCACCGCCGGGTCCAGCCGAGCGGCGGGCTCGGCAGCGCGATCCAGCCATACGTCCACCCGTTCCAGCAGGTTGGCCTCGTTGAATACCGGCTGAATGATGTTGCGCTTGGCATGCGCGAGGCTACTGTGCGGAGCGACAGACTGGACGGGGCGGTTCAGTGCGTCGTAACGGCTACTGCCGGTGAAGGTTTCATTCTCCAGGTTCGGATCGAGCAACCAATCCGGGATGGCCTTGTAGTCTCTGACGAGCTGGCGGGTACTGCGCAGCGGGTTACCTTTGAAGTCGTATGCCTCCATCTGATTGGTGATCGGGTTCAGCGCGGCGTTGGTGGCCACACCGGCGGAATCAGAATGCCGATAAACGCGGGTGCGTAGGTTCAGCGCTGCGGCGTTGGCCTGACCTTCGCCGTATTCGATCTTGTCGACCAGGATGGTGAGGTTCAGCGTGCGCGGATCGGAATCGGCGCTGGTGCCGCGCACGGTTTGTTCGACCGGCCGGCGCAACGCATCGTAAGCGGTGGCGTGGTTGTGACCGCGGCTGTCCCAGCCATAAAGCGGCTTGCCCGCCACATCATTCAACATCCAGCGGGCGCCCGCCTCCATGCTGGCCTGGTGGATTTGCTGGCCGAGCATATCGTAGTCGTAGCGCATGACGACGCGGCCGTTGGCGTCAACAACCTCGCGCTGATTGCCCTCGATGTCGAACACGACGCGCGTATGGTGAAACTCTTCGGTGGGCGGATCAGCGGGAGGGTCGCTGTACTTAAACTTATTGTGGGCGATGGTGAGGAAGGTGCGCCCCAGCGCGTCGGCGTGGACGACGCTGGGTGTCGCCGCATGGATGGCCGCTTTGCGGGCGGCGGCCTGTTCCTGCGGCCCGAGCGCGCCGCCTTGGCGTTGTGCATACCAGGTGGGCAGGTAGTCGGCATCCGGCAGACGGCGGAAGTAATCGCCCACATCGGGGTCAGTCTTAGGGTCGGCCACCAAAATAGTGTCGCTGACATCCCAGGATTCCTGCCGCCACGGGTCGAACATCACCTTTTCCCAGGTGTGGTTCGGGTGCAGCGTGGCGACCACGCGCCCGACGGGATCGTAGAACAGCACCGGGCTGACGCCAATGCGCACGTCGAACTCAAATTGGTGTGTGTCGGTGAAAAAAGGTTCGTACTGGCGGACTGGCTTCCCCTTGTTGTTGAACACCGTCCAGCCGCTGCCCATCCAGCGCGGATCGACGGTAGGTGCATTGGGTTCGGTGAGATCGAGCGGTCCCGGCTCCGCCTGGATCTTCTTTTGAATCTCCCGCCCAAAGCCATCAGAGTAGGCAAACCCGTGTTGAATCTTGGTCGGTTTACCTGCACTTAGATCGGCGTCGTGAGTCTCGCGTGCCAGGGCATAGACGACCGAAGGTTGAGGGTTCGGAGTTTCTTTGGAGCGGTAGTATGCAAACAGGTCATAGACCAGCCGCGTCGTAGCCCGTTGCAAAATGGCTTGGGGAGCAGTGGTTAGCGGATTTGCCAGGTGATCAAAAACGACGGGGTCGCTCAGATCGGCCTCAAATCCCGCCAGGGTATCCCCCTGAATATCCTCCGGCTTGCCCATGACGGCTGTACCCACCACCATACCCAGAACATCAAACGCCACCATTGACCGGTTGCGGTTAGGGTCCATCATTAGCCGGGGCTGGAGCACGCGGTAGTCATTGCCGGGAATGGTTAGGTTCTCGGCAGCATCGCGTTCGCCTACCGTAACCCGATTGCCCAGCGGATCTCGGGTTTCCAGAACCAGCAAATCGTAGCTGTCGAAACTCACGAAGCTCTCGGTACTGACCGTAACGGTGTGGAATGGGTCGCGGCTGCGCTGCGGCAAAAAGAAATGTTGGTGGGCATAAGCCCGTTCCTGGGCTGGTGTATCACCGCTGTTGGGTGAGTGGAACATGCGCCCCGAAGGTATCCACCAGTGACCGTTTCCATCCAGATCGACATAACCGCCCTGGTCACCCTCCTGTCCGCCAATAATGTTGGCGGGATTGGGTATCAGGTTTTCCAGTGGCTGCGCCTCGTGTGGGCGTTGATATACATGCGCCAAAAGGCCGAGTGTAAACGCCAGCTTGTAGCTTTCTCCGGGCAGCGCTAAAGATTCCATCTGTCTCAGCGGCAGCAAGGCGAGCGGGTTGTTCTGCGGCACTCCCATATCGTTAGGACGGTACAGGCTGCGTACCTGCTCGATCAAGCGTCGCTGCCTGCCGATGGTGGGTTGATCTTCGTAGTTGATTTCACTATCAAAGACAGAGATTAGAGCATCGAGTTTATTGGGATCGGGCTGCACGAAATCTGATGGCTGGAACCGTTGCGCTAGCCCCGTCGGCGTAAAACCCGTAAGTTCGTAGGTGCTGACCTCACAAAGCAGTGGCGTACGATAATCGTCATCCGCGTTAATGATGTTGCTTACTTGATTGTCGGTGTATATAACCGATACCTGGGCTTGCTTGTCGCGGTCTGCCTGTAGCGGCAAATTAAGATCAGGCTGCCGCCGCCCATAGCCGATAGCCGCTTGCTTCAGCACACTGCCGAAGTCGTCCACATCCAGCGTCAGCGCATGGGAAATGCGCGGATCGGCGGGATTACGCTCGTAATGATAGCTGATGGCCTCGCGGGCATGGGTGAAGAAAACCGCGTAACGGTTGCTGCCCTGCGGTTGCAGGCGTTCGATTGTGAAATTCTGTTCGGCGACGGAATAAGGATGTTCTGCTTTGTCCGTATTGTCCCGAGCATAGACCTCCTGGCGCAGCATCGCACCTTTCAGGGCGCGGCAGGCTTCTCGCTCTTCTTTAACAGTCAGTCCCGGAGGAAGGATCGTGTCATCGAGCAGAAACTTTTGTGCTTGTTCATCATTCAGACCCGGTTCGCGGTAATACTCCCCAAGGTCAGTGGCATCTAACAAACCGGCGAAAAAGTTGGAAACGCGTTCTCGACCCAGATAAATGCCCGTATGAAACCAGGTCTTGGTATGCACGGGTGGCACATGGGAAGCGACGTCAATGTTGTCACCTGTGGAAAACGCATCACTGGTACTCAGAGCGGCAAATTCTTCCGTATCAAACTGTTCGACCATGCCGAAACCGCGAAACTCCCGCTCCACGCCATCGAAGTAGCCGTGGTGGTAGGCATGGCGGGTGACGAAGCGATTACGACTGATGCGGTCGTAGGTTTCAACGCGCTCGACCACATGCACGGGGAATGGGAGTTTGGTGATCCAAGGTTTGCCCGCCAGTTTGTCATCCAAATAAAACTTGGTTGAAGGCGCATACGTTACGCGGGTTTCCGCGCCGAGGTTGTTGATACTTTTAACCAAAAGATGGGGTTTTTGTCCACCCATCAGGTCGATGTAACGCATCGCACGGCGAGCATCGCCGGGTAAAGACGAAGACCAGACCAGACAGGCGGTGCCGTTGCCAAGCAAATCCACGACCGTAACATTCTTGACATTATCAGTGGCAGGTACATTTTTCAGGTAATTGGCAGTGCTCCAACTATTGCCGGATTGATTGTAGTAAAACCTGAGCCCTTCGCGATGCAGATAGATAATGTCCGTTCCGCCTGATCCATCAATGTCAGCCAAGCTTATGCGGCGCTGATCGAATTGGTCGGGATTATCAAACTTGGGCGCACTATCCATGGTTACTTTGGCTCCGAAACGGCAATAACCCAAATTGGGCCAGTAACAAACTTCACCGTTGCGGATACGCACCAGATCAGTGAGGCCATCGCCAGAGAGATCGGCAAGATAAATCGATTGTGTGCCATCGGCGAAGACAAGGCGCGGTCCTTTTTCCTCGTCGATAACTTGCATTACCCGCTGTGCTGGTGCAAAACCCGCTTCCGCTAAAGACCCATGCCAAACAAAGGCCTTATCCTCGGAAAGCAAAATGTCGGCATGGCCGTCACCGGTCAAATCGATAAATTTGAGATTGGGATCGCGGGTGTTGAGGTTAGGCCAAACTGAAAAAGCCTGAAAAGATTCCCAATCTTCATCAAAAGTACGTTCATAAAAGCCGCGTACAGGGTCTTCCATGACCACTAAATCCGCTTGGCCGTCGCCTGCCAAGTCCATGAATTGGGCTTGGCCGCCCACTAAGGTAGTGTTGGGTTTTACGGCAATGTGTTCAACTGCGCCGAAATGGGCGGCGGTATACTCAGAGTTTTTATCTGATTCAACAAGCTGATGGTTGGCGCTAAGATTAGGTTTATAAAACCAACCATCAGCTTGCTCAGTCAGAATGCCGGAGAGTCCTTCGCCATCCAGGTCAACCCAATGGTAATTCGACCCATCCAGGCCAACGGGAAGATTGTTCAGGGATTCCTTATCAATCGTACGGATAGGTTGCTGTAAAAGTTGCTCGGGAGTAAGTACGGTGCTGTACTCGAATTCCAGCGGCGGCAGCGACTTCGATAAATAACCGCCGCTGCCGTCACGCTTGTAGCCGGTTTGCGTTGCCGCAACCAGGAAAGAAAAAACAGGATTCTGAGAATCGTTAGGGTTGATCTCGTAGGAATAGTTTAAATCTGTTGAGCGCACGAGACAGTTTCGACCAATATTCAGTTCATCGGAAAAATGATGGAACATCAAGACTCGTTGGCATAGGCGATAGGTGCGCACCTCAAAACCAGCACGATAGCTTGAGAAAGGATCATTCCGAACCGGCCATTGCTTCCCGGGTTCTAGCGGCAGAGGACTGTTCGCGTCGTGTTCGCCATAATCGAAGACGACTTCGAACAGCCAGGCATTGTCTTGGGGCAAAACCGGCCATGGTTGATTCGTCGCGAGGGTGGGAAAATAAGGAGTATGGTTGCCGTATTGGATATGTTTCAGGTAGCGATTAGCCTGCCGCGTAATAGGTGATCGGTTGCGTTCATGTGCTTGAGACCGGTCGATACCATCGGAATTTTCTTTCTCGTACCGGTAAACAATAACGTTGCCTTTGTCGTCGTAGCTCTCGCAAATCAGCCAGGAAAAAATGTGAGTCGGCTCGACTGGATCGGCGATGCGGCTTTCTTGAGTTTTGCCGTACCATGTGCTGATATTGTCTTTGGAGATGGAGCGCCAGAACGTGTCTTCCCGATTGTTTTGATTGATCCAGCGCTCTATTCGTGCGAATAGTCCTTCGATACGCGGCCGGTAGCGCCAAATCAAATAGGTTTGGCCGCCAATACTTCGCGGTTCTATTTCCTCTCGTTTCCAGTCTCCGCCGCCTCTATCGACCAGTACAGGGACCAGGTCTTCCGCGCCGGACAAAATAAAAACGTCGGATTCGTCAGTATCCTCATATTTCGGCAAGCCCTTGTCAGTTTTTCGAGTGATGGCAGGAAGCGTAAGGTTCCAGCCAAACCCAAAAGGGCCATTACCTGCTCCGGAATCATAAGACAGGGAAAGCTGAGGTGCAAAACCTGAGCGACCAGGAGATGTTGCAATCGGGATGCTCATCGAGCCAGTGCCAGTAACAGGATTTGCGGCAAATTTCTCGCCCATGCCGTGAATTGCACCGCCACCTTTCGGAAGCGTTATTGCGGGCGTAGCTAAACCGCTTGTCTTATCTGAGGAAGATTGTTTATCGGCTTCTTTAGATTCACCCGTCATTTCGTTCCTGTATAACTAGAACTAACGCCCTTTTCTCGCCGCTCGCTATCGGGCGAGCGGCAATTGTGCAGCCGCCGTCAGCTAATTGTTGGGAAGAAGAAGAAAAAATACGTTTTTGTGTAAGGAATATGTAAAGCACTACCTCATTCCCTCGGTGTGTACTGCCGATGTTTTATGCGCGCTTTTCTCTATATTGTCTAATACTAAATGAACGTTAATATCACCCTTGCACAGCACTAATAAATATATTGAATCCCGTTAACTTTCAGATCAACACAAGCTGCTTTTCATTGAGTTGACTATTCTCGGGAGGATCTCCTCCTATTAGCGCGAGCAAATCGCGCTTTTCGAATAAGTTGAGCTGAAATAGTCGAAGTATTTGCTGCATGCTTTTCGTTACCTTCGACTGAAATTTCAAGAATGCCAGCAGAAGAGAAACACACATTGTAATCCAGATCTGTGTCATCATCACAGCGTTCTTACTCGTGCCTACAAAGGATTTAATTTTCAGTTTTTGCTTAATCCATTTAAAGAACAGTTCAACCTGCCAGCGCGCTTTGTAAATATCGGCAATCGCCTTCGCTGATAGCTTGAAATTGTTCGTCAGGAAGACATAGCGCTATCCCGTTTCGACATCACGATAGCCAATGCGACTCAATTGAACGGGGCATTTCTTCGCGGTTTGGGCGCCAGTGAATTCAATGGTGTGATCGCTGCTGACGCCGGATTTTGTGATAAGAGGTCATCTCTAAACCGCTTTCCTTTCGGGTTCACCGCATAAATTGCAATGTAGGGAATCGCATCCCTATGCTGTCGAAACTCAAAGAACTCGCTACCCGATACGTTGCCCAACAAGGAACGGCGG
>RCMY010004348.1_pt1 | contig 12285 bp, 9 predicted proteins | sample 2041341 | NCBI WGS metagenome assembly RCMY01 (sample SAMN09708234, study PRJNA481090) | Marine sediment metagenome, whole genome shotgun sequencing project.
AGGGAGTCGTAGTAGGGCGTGATCACGGCGCCCGAGTAGGCCGTGCCGCCGTCGAGGCGCACACCCAGACCGGCCGCGCTACGGTAGGCGGTGATGCGACCGTAGTCTGGCGCAAAGCCGTTCTCGGGGTCCTCGGTGGTGACGCGGCATTGGAGCGCGTGGCCGTTGAGGCGAATGGCCTCTTGTGGCGGCACCATGCTCTCCGGCGAGCCGATGCGCGCGCCTTCGGTGATGCGGATCTGGGCTTTGACGATGTCGATGCCGGTGACTTCTTCAGTCACCGTATGCTCGACCTGAATGCGCGGATTGACCTCGATGAAGTAATAGGCGCCGCTATCCACATCGATGAGGAACTCGACCGTTCCGGCATGCGTATAATCGGCCACGCGCGCCAGACGCAGCGCCGCGTCGCACAAGCCGGCACGGGTCGCGTCATCCAGATAGGGCGCCGGCGCGCGCTCCACCACCTTCTGGTTACGCCGCTGGACCGAGCAGTCACGCTCGAACAAATGCACCGCGCCGCCGTGGAAGTCGGCCAGAATCTGCACCTCCACATGGCGCGCCTTCCGTATCAGTTTTTCGAGGTACACCTCGTCGTTGCCGAAGGCGCTGAGCGCTTCGCGGCGTGCGCTCTCCATCGCCGGCGCAAGCGCCGCTTCGTCCTCGACCACGCGCATGCCGCGGCCCCCACCGCCCCAGCTTGCCTTGAGCATCATCGGATAGCCCACGGTCGCCGCCGCTTGCTTGGCACCTTCGATGTCGTGCGGCAGCGCGCCAGTGGCGGGCACGACGGGCACGCCCGCGGATTCGGCGAGGGCGCGCGCCGACACCTTGTTGCCGAGGCTTCGCATCACCGCCGCACTCGGCCCGATGAAGCGTATGCCGGCGTCCACGCACGCCTGCGCGAAGTCCGGATTCTCCGACAGAAAACCGTATCCCGGATGAATCGCATCGACCTCGGCCTCAAGCGCGATTCGAATGATGTCCTTGATGTCGAGGTAGGCACCAACCGGCTTCTTGCCGTTTCCAACCAGATAGGCCTCGTCCGCCTTGAAGCGATGCAATGCCAGCCGGTCTTCGCGGGAGAAGATGCTGACGGTGCGAATCTTCATCTCCGACGCCGCCCGGAAGACGCGGATCGCAATTTCGGAACGATTCGCAACGAGGATACTTTTGATCGGTGTCATGCCGGTTTTCCCACGAGTGGTGAGTTGAATACAAAGGTCGATGCCGAAGCTTACGCCATGATTTTTCCGGCGTGGCGCGATGTCCCACGACCGGACGACGGGGGCGGACCCGGCACCCCGGTGTCGTATCAAGGGGTCGTCCGGATGAAGAGCCGTTCAAAAGATGGGGTTACGCCGCCATAACGGTCACGCGAGTGGGCGCAACGAACCCTGGATACCAACGAGCGAACGTACTGCCGAGGCGTCGGTCGATCCCCTCGGCACGAACCTGAAGCAGACCGTGCGCGCCCATTCTTGACCATCGCATTTGTGGCGACTTCGACATACGCCAGTCAATCAGCTGGTTGACGGCCGATTCGGCGACCGAAGTCGAAATGCGCTCGCCCGCTCGATAGCGTTTCCCGTAGTCGGGCAGAGAGTCGGCGTTGTTGTTCAGACATTTCATCAGCTTCTTGCTCAAATGTCGCAACCCTACTGTGGCGCGCTTGGTTGCGATCGTTGGTAGTCGAAGCGTGAACAGCATCGACTCCAATTTCCGGCGTGAGCGCCACTGCTGCCCATGTCATAGGCACCAGTTCAGCGACCCGACGCTTGATTCGGTGTCGGACCCGATCGTTGTCTTCAACGGTACGCACGAAGCCCACGCTGCGAAAACTCGAGTCGTGAGCCAGAGTGCGACCCACGACAACCTCGAACCAGCGCTCAGAGCCCGGCCTACAATGAAGGACATAGCCGCTGTCGAGGCCCATCGCCACGACTCGGGTCGTGCCTGCGCTGCGGTCGTCTTCGGCCTGGTGCAGTTCGGTATCCAACCGCTCCCCGACGGCGAACGTGCGCCGGCGCACTGACGACACGGAATTGCCAGCCGAGATCGGTAAGAACATCTCGAGAAGTCGTTTCGCGCGGGCATACGCCATTGTGGCGGCGAGGTGACTCTGCACGTATCCAAGCTCGGGTGCCACCCACGTGTTTCGACCGTCGAGCTTCACCGTCCGTGCGCACACGGTCTCTCCGTCACAACCACAACCGAGCAGCCGCGGTAATCGCAGAGGGTCGCCACCGAACAGGCGCTTGAAAATAACCTCGTGATAATCCTTGACTCTTCGTCGACTGCCACACATCGCACAGGTCCGCTGCCCGATCAGATATTCACGGAACTGGGCCTGAACTAAAGCACGCTGCGCCGCCGATAGCAGCGCCTTTGACTCGGCGAGTTTGAGACCGAGACTCGCCGCCACCACGGGCCCGTGTCGCTCGATCTTGGCCAGCGAGATCGGCTCACCCGCGCCGTCGTCCGACGGCATCCAAAGGGTGAATTTCATAGCTCCTGCTGAACGAGTCGCGAACCTTCCTTGAGCGTCACGCCACGGCCGTGCACGAGCAAGCTTTCGCGGTACCCCAGGATTTGAACCGCTCTCCTTTGGCGGCGATGGCGACAACAGCCGGCAGACGCTTCCCCGTCGCTTGCACCATTCACGCATCGCACGACCTTTCGGCGTGCGGCCTACCGGAACATCACCCCGCTTCCGGAAACAGGATGGCAGCGATTTCGTCGGCTGCGCTGCGCAGATGCGCTTCGCCGCGTAGCAGGTCATCCATCGTCATGCGTGCGGTCGGCGCATGGCAGGCGATCGCCGCGATCACCGTGCCGTCGGGTGCGCGCACCGGGATCGCCACGGCCACCATGCCGAGAATGAGCTCTTCGTTGTCCATGCCGATGCCGCGTTTGGCGAGCCGGTCGAGTTCGGCTTCAAACGCCTTACGGTCGACAATGGTGCGGCGCGAGGCACGCGTCAGCGTGAGATAGCCCACCGCTCGCTGCCGTTCGCGCGGCGGCATCGACGACAGAAAAAGCTTTCCGCTGGCCGAACAATGCATCGGCACCCAGGTGCCGGGCGGCAGCGTCATGCGCAACGGCTCCTGGGTTTCGATGCGCTCCACGTACAGCACGCGGTCACCATCGGGCACCGTGAGATTGCAGGACTCGCCGAGCGCATCTACCAAGCGGCGCAGCACGGCGCGAAAGCGGCGCCGGATATTGGAGCCACGCAGCGTATCGAGGGCCAGCACGATCGACCGCTGCCCGGGTACGAAACCCCGCTCCGCCGGCATATGCAACACATAGCCGTGCGCCTCCATCGAATCCAGCAGACGCATCAGGCTGCTCTTGGGTACCTGCATGATGGCGGCCAGTTGCGCCAGCGTCATCGGCAGCGGCGTTGCCGTGAGATGTTCGAGAACGGTCAGTGCGCGCAAGCCCCGGACATCCTCTGTCGTTTCCGCCTTGCTCGTGCCAGGAACCGGAATCTGCGCAGCCAAATCGTCGTTGTGGTCCTGATTCTCCAATTTTCGTTTCATTTTTCGCCTTTTTTCACCGTGGCACTTGGCACAGCCTACAGCGCAAGTCATAGTGAACTCACACGCATTTTGAAACGCTACGTTGCAATTTGACAATAAGTTTCGGCGGCATTGCGCAACACCCCAATAGCCGACCGCCCTCATAAGGAGACAAGATCCATGTCGATGCCCGAATTTGATTACATCGTCGTCGGTGCCGGTTCGGCCGGTTGTGTACTCGCCAATCGTCTTTCTGCCGATTCGCGCAACCGGGTGCTGTTGCTCGAAGCGGGCGGCCCGGACAACAACATCTGGATTCACATTCCGGTGGGCTACTTCAAGACGATGCACGACCCGAAGTACGACTGGTGTTATCGGACGGAACCTGATGACAAGGTCGCCGGGCGCCGCATCGACTGGCCGCGTGGCAAGGTGCTGGGCGGTTCCAGTTCGCTCAACGGCCTGCTGTATGTGCGTGGTCAGCGCGAGGATTACGATCGCTGGGCCGACGAGTTGGGCAACACCGGTTGGAGCTATGAAGAGGTGCTGCCCTACTTCAAGAAATCGGAAGACCAGGAACGCGGCGCGAGTGAATACCACGGCGTGGGTGGCCCGCTGAAGGTGTCGAACCTGCGCCTGCGTCGACCGATTGCCGACCATTTCATTGCCGGCGCCAAGGATATCGGCATCCCCTTCAACGAGGATTACAACGGGGCGAGCCAGGAAGGCGTGGGCTATTTTCAGCAGACGGCGCACAAGGGCTTTCGCTGGAGCACGGCGAAAGGCTTCTTGAAGCCAGCCCGCTCGCGCGCCAATCTCAGCGTCGAGACCAAGGCGCAGGCGATGCGTGTGCTGTTCGAGGGCAAACGCGCCGTCGGCGTCGAATACAAGCAGGGCGGCGAGGTGCGCCAGGCGCGCGCCAAGGCTGAAGTGATCCTCGCCGCCGGCGCGATCGGCTCGCCGCAGATTCTGCAGAATTCCGGGGTCGGCGCAGCCGATTTGCTGGGCAAGGTGGGCGTTCCCGTCGTCCACGATCTGCCAGGCGTCGGCCAGAACCTGCAGGATCACCTGCAGGTTCGGCTGGTGTTCAAGACGAGTGAGCGCACGCTCAATGACGAGGTGAACACTTTTCTCGGCCGGATGTGGGTGGGCATGCAGTACGTCTTCAAGCGCAGTGGCGCGCTCACGCTGGCCGCCAGTCAGGTGGTGATTTTCACGCGCTCGTCGCCCGAGGTGGAGCGCCCTGACATCCAGTTCCACATGCAGCCGCTGAGCGCCGACAAGCCGGGCGAAGGCGCGCATCAGTTCTCCGCCTTCACCACCTCGGTGTGCCAGTTGCGCCCCTATAGCCGCGGCCACATCGCAATCAAGTCGAATGATCCGCTCGAGTATCCCGCTATCCACGCCAATTACCTGTCGGACGAACGCGACCACCCCGTCGTGATCGGTGGGGTCAAGGTCGCCCGCCGGATTGCCGAGGCACCGTCGCTGAAACCGCACATCGTTTCTGAGTACGTGCCCGGCGCGCAATTCCAGACCGACGCCGAGTTGCTTGACGCCGCCCGACGCTACAGCCAGTCGATCTACCACCCTGCCGGCACTTGCAAGATGGGCACCGCCGACGATCCGACCGCCGTGGTCGACCCGCGCCTCAAAGTGCATGGCGTCGACGGCCTGCGCGTGGCGGATTGTTCGATCATGCCCGAGCTGGTTTCCGGCAACACCAACGCACCCACCATCATGATCGCCGAAAAGGCATCCGACATGATTCTGGCCGACAACCGCTGAACTTTCGTCGAAACAAGAAAGGTTTTACCCGGGCAATATTGCCCACCCCTGCCACATAGAGGAGACACTCAAATGGCTGATAAAACACCACTCGACCGCCGCGGATTCCTGCGCATCGCGAGTCGCTACGGACTGACGTCCACCGCGCTCGCCGTGACCGGCATCGTCGGGCCGCTGACCCTGGAAGGCGTTTCCCGGGCGGCGGCAGCGACTGCGGACGCGCGCGCTGCAAAAAAACCGCTGATGACGCTCAAGTTCGGCGCCTCGGGCTTCAACGAAGAAAACCTCAAGATCCAGGAGTCGGGCCAGTTGTGGTACGCCCAGGAACTGGAAACGCGCACCGATGGCGCGCTCAAAGTCGAGTTCATCGGCAGCAACGCGATCTGCAACCAGCTCGACTGCGTCAAGAAGACGCAACAGGGCATTGTTGACATGTTCACTGCCAGCACGCAGAACTCGGCCGGCGCAGCGCCCTATTACAACGTGCTCGACTTTGCCTACATGTTCCCGTCGCGCGCCTCACAGCACTACTTCCTGTATCACCCGAAGAGCGAAGAACTGTTGCGCGAACCGCTGCGCAAGCGCCACAACATCCAGTTCCTGTTCAGCCACTGCGAGCTGCGCGGCATCATGCTGGGCAAGAACTTTGCCGACAAGCCGCTGGTCACCAGCGTCGATCAACTCGCCGGCACCAAGAACCGCGTCACCGGCACGCAGCTCGGCCGCATCGCGATGGAGTTGATGAACCTCGGCCCGATTCCGCTGGCCTGGGAGGAGACGCTCGACGGCCTCAAGTCGGGGCTGATTGACGGCGCCGAGACCTGGATGGGCGCAGCCGCCTACGCCAACATGTCACCGGTGCTGACGCAGGCGATCGATCTGCGCTTCTTCTGCGGCACCGAACACACCGCGATCAACAACAAGGTGTTTGAAAAGATGCCGGCGGAAATCCAGAAGATCGTCATGGAGACGGCGTACGACGCGCAGCAGTACACGCAGTTGAACCAGGAGTTGGCACTGGTCAATATCGTCGGCGCAGTGCCCAATCCGGGCCCCGATACGCTGTTCGCCAAGAACAACGTGCGCGTTTCGATTCTTTCCGACGAAGAGATCGCGAAAGCCGAGAAGATGTGTGCGCCCGAGTTCGTACCAGAGCCGTGGGAAGAGTGGCGCGAGCGCCTCAACAAGTGGTCCGGCGGACACGATGTGTACAAGGAGATTTACGACGTCGCGCGTGAAATCCCCAAAGACACGGCAGTCGCCGACGTCAAACCCCGCCGGTGGTGGGAAGCCGCCTGAGCTGAACACACCATAAATCAGTGTCGGTTGTGTGGCCCCGGCAACGCCGGGGCCCGCGCTCCACCCTGTTTTCGGAGAAAACTCAATGTCATACCTGATGGCACCGTTCCGGTGGCTGGACGAGCACGCCGAACGAACAATAATTCTTATCGCATATTCCAGCATGACGCTGATCATTGTGTATGCGGTCGTCGAGCGCTATGCATTCAATTCGCAGGTGCCGTGGAGTACGAGCATCCCGATCTACCTGTTCCTGTGGGTCACCTGGGTCGGTTGCGCCTACAACGTGAAACGCCGCACGCACCTGGTGTTCAACGATATTCGCCTGCGCATGCCCTACGGTCTGCAGTTCGCAATGATGTGGCTGGACGCCTTGCTGTGGATCGGCTTCGGCACCATGGTGGCCTGGTTCACGATCGAGCAGACACAAATTGCCTACGACAACTTCGCTATCGTGCAAGGCACCGACAACATCATGCAATGGTGGTTTTACCTCGCCACGCCGCTGGGCTGGATACTGCTGATGTTCCGCGCCTTGCAGAACCTTTGGGCTGACATCGGTCGCTTCCGTCGCCGCGAGCCGTTTCTGGTCGACATTCAAACCATCGGCGGGGACTGAGGACAGATCATGGATACTTCAACTCTTATTGCCCTGGTTTCGATCGGCGTCACCATCCTGTTCCTGATCGGCGTCCCCATTTTCCTTGTCATCGGCTTCTGGGTCGTCGGCGCGTCACTGGCGATCGACTTCACGCTAGCAAACATCGGTGTCACGCTGTTCGAGGGACTGAACTTCTTCGGCCTGCTGTCGCTGCCCTTGTTCATCCTCACCGGTGATCTGATCGCCGCCGCGGGTATCGCCCGAAGGCTGGCAGATTTCGCTCACGCCTGCCTGAGCTGGATGCGCGGTGGCCTCGGCCTTGCAACCATCGGCTCCTGCGGTCTATTCGCGGCGATCTCCGGCTCCAACTCGGCAACCACGGCGACCATCGGCGGCATCATGCACCCGCTGCTCGAAAAAGACGGTTACGACAGCCGCTTTGCCGCGGCGACCGCGGCGGCCGGTGGCACGGTGGGCATCATCATCCCGCCGTCGATCATCTTCATCGTGTACGGCTTCCTCATGAACTTGTCGATTTCCGACCTGTTCGTCGCCGGCATCCTGCCCGGTATCCTCATGGTCTTCGCCATGCAGGCCGTGTGCTGGTACATGTGCCGCAAGCACAACTGGGGCACAGTCACGCCGCTGGTGATGTCGAAGGTGTTCAAGACGGCACGGCTCGCCTACCTCGGCTTCTTCGCCATCTTCATCGTCATCTTCGGTATCTATTCGGGCATCTTCTCGCCCACCGAAGCCGCGGCGATCACAGTAGGTTTCTGCCTGGTGGCCGGCTTGCTGGTAACGCGTGAAATCAAGTGGAAGGCGCTGCCCGACATCCTGCTGCGATCCGGCCAGCTCACCGGCATGCTGGCGCCGATGATTGCCGTTTCGATCGTCATGCAACAGGTGTTCGGCCTGCTGGGCGCGGTTGATGCGGTACAGGCGTTCGTCGCATGGTTCGGTAGTGGTGACACGGTGACGCTGCTGGTGTGCATGGCCATCGTGATGGCAGCCGGCACGATCCTCGAGAGCCTGCCGGTAACGGTGATTTTTGCGCCCATCCTGGCACCTATCGCGGTCGCAACAGGGGTTGATCCGGTGCATTTCTCGGTCATCTTCCTGGTTGGTGCGGCGATCGGCTTCATCACCCCACCCTTCGGCCTCAACCTGTTCGTGGCCAGCGGCGTGACCGGCATTCCGTACTCCAAGCTGGTCAAGTTCGCCATGATGTACATGAGCGGGCTGGTCATCGCGTGGCTGATCATCGCCTTCATCCCATGGCTGTCGCTGGGGCTCATCCCGAGCGCTGCCGTGTAAGCCGACAACAACTTCTTGCTTTACACTCCGCCCCGCCGTTCTCCCGAACCGCGGGGCGGTTTGCGTTGACCTGCGCAGCATGCGGGCCGCAGCACAGGCCGGGCCACAGGCGACCGTCGGAACGCCGGACGAATCACGGCCCGAAGCTCGAATCGAAGAAGGTTGCTTCTGGGCGAAACGAAAACGATGTTTTCGGCCCACTGGGGATCCTGCGCCCGGCTCGCCCCATCAAATGCGCTCAACACGAGGCGGGAGGTTTAGACGCCTCGGGCACATGCGGCGCATGAAAGCCGTCGCACTGCGCCCCCATCTGCAGGCGCGCCTCGATCGCCAACGCTTTGGCACGTGCCGCGCCATACTCGTTGACCGCAAAGCTGCGCACGCTGCTCTCGACACCGCGCGGCGGGCGGACCACCCGGGCTCCTGACAAGCGCAGCGGGCTCGACACCCGCTTTTTGCGCTGACGCACCCACACGACGCCGGCCGCACCCGACGTGTTGTTACGTCGAACCATGCCGACGAACGCCAGCTTGGTGAGCGGCACCGCCGAAGGCCATCCGGCGGATGGCCTAAAGACTGTGAACTGGGTGATCGTATTTGTTTGCCATGATGGCTTCATGCGAATACGGCGCGATGAATCACGCCCTACAACGCCGGCGCCGACTGATCCGGCGACCACTGCCAGAAGGTCTCGCCGTAATCACCACCGACCGCGGGCATGGTCTCGCCCTGTTTGAAGTAGCGGCGCGAACCGGGTTTGGCGGGGGTGAACCACCAGCCGGCTTCGGGGCAGGGCTGGTTGGCGGGGACGTTGGGCCGCGTTCTTTCGAGCATTTCAGCTGCTTCGTCCTCGTCTGCATCGTCGAATTCGCCGTCGATCATTTCGACGAAATACCATTTGCAGGGGCGGCTGGTGACGGCTTGTGGCGAGAGCACGATCCAGGCGGCGCTCATTTCGTCCAGATCCTTTTCGCCGATTCCGCTTTCGGGTTGAAGCAACCCCTGCGCGAGTTCCCGTTTGACGTGATCGATCATTTTTTGCTCGTCACGCCACAGGTCGCGCCGACCGATCGCGGCGAGCGCTCGCAGGCCTGCGTCGTTGAACGTTTGAACCTTTCCCAACTTGCCGTCGTCGTTACCCGCCCAGCCGAACTGCAAGGTGCCATTGGGGTCGTCCTGGGGCACGTAAACACCGCTGCGTTGCGGTCGCTTCCCCGTCTCTCCCTCCACATCGGTACGCACGCGGAAGCGCGGAAGCCGAGGGAAAAATTGTGATTCGTCTTCATCCCACGCAGCGACCATGCTCGAATCCTTGAGGTATTTCCCGCCGCCCGCACCAGCTACATGATCGATCTTCGAAGCATACGAATACACAGCGTCGAACTGCTTGCCGAAGCGCTCCTCCTCACCCGGCGTCATCCACAGCGAGGAGAATTCGCTGAGCATTCGGCTGCAATGGCTTGCTCCTGTACCGCAATAGTTTTCACTTGCTCGCCATGCAATCAACCTGATCGTCGACCGCCTGAAGTCTTCAAGCGCCGGATAAACATACGTCGACCAGTTGGCGGCGGTATCGCGCACGCCCCAGCGTCGATTGGTAATCAGCGCGTCGCGCCCTTGCCGCTCGGCCAGGTCCAGCGAGACATCCGCGCCCTGAATCAGCTTGTCGATGAGCGTCTTGAGCCCCTTGAGATAGTCGAGCGACATCCAGCGGTAGAGCATCGCTGCCTGGCGCTTCTGCCACAGCGAGAGGCGGTATTCCGCGGTAGCGGACAGCGGGTTGCCGAAAAGGTCTGTGGTCATGGTTGCTAACGCTGTCTCAGTTGGTCACCTGGCCGGGCAAGGCGGGCAGGCCAATTTTGGCATCGCGAAGTTGCACATCGAAATCTGTCACTCCCCAGCCGGTGTCGAATGGCCCCTTGATTTTGGGGTGATTGATGCGCTCGCGTATCTGCGTGTAGGCCTTCTTTTTCGCGTCCGACAGCGCCGACCATTCCTCACGGCTCAGCCCCGGCGGATGCAGCTTCTCGCCATAACCGCCGCCGCGCATGTAGTAGCGCATCGTATCCCATTGCGAAGTCTCCATCTCGACCCAGACCTGATCCCAGCCGCCTTCAAGGTGCGCATTCAGATCCGGCTGATCCAGTCGCTTCTGACTCGCCGCGGGCCCTTGCCAGACCTTGAGGCTCTGTTCACGTGGAATCTCCAGCACCGTAAACTGCCCATTGCCATTCCAATCCGGCCACACCGCGGAGTACTTGCGCCACGCCGCCTTCGGGTCGGGTGCATTCTGAACCTTGTTCCAGACGTCTTCGGTTATCCAGAAGTCACCGGCCGCGCCGTTGCCCGGCGACGTGACGCGGTAGAGCTTGGCCGGGCCTTTGATCTCGACCGCTGCGAGTTTGTGAAAGGTTTCAATCTTTCCGTCCGGCAGATGGGGCCAGTCTTGCTTCTTCAATCTTTGTACGATTTGCTTTCCGTCATTCAGATCCATCCCCGGCCACCTCCCTTCGCGCCCCTTACTCAACCAGGTCGGCAACGGTTCGGCTTTGCGCATCAGTGTGACTGCTCTAGCCTCGGGCAGTGTGCCGCGAAAATGCACATTGCTTGCGTTTAGGATGCCGGAACGTTGCACCAGATGCTCCATATCGAGGCGATGGATGATGGCATCGAGCACGCGCTGGATGGGCGCGACAGCTTTGCCAATCTGCGCGTCCGCCAGACGGCGCACCTTTTCTACCGTGGCGATGGCCTGTTTGGCGCGCGGGCCGATATTCGGCATCCACTCGACCTTGCCGAGCAGCTTTTTCATGACGCCGATGCCCTTGTCAAAGGCCTCCAGCAACTCCCTCTCGCTGACCCGGCTGCGCAGCTTGCGCACTGCATCGGCGAGCCATTTGAAGATTTCGTCGATCTTGAGTCGACGCACGTAGGTCTGAACATCACGTTTGCGTAACCAGGTGATGACCCAAGTCATCGCGCCATCGACCGCCTTGACGACATCATCGAGTCCATAGCGGCGCACAAAGGTGAAAAATATCTTGAGCACGCCCTTGACCAGGCTGCCCAGTGTCGGGAAGAGGCCGATCAAGGTGAGTGCCAGTGCCACCCATTTCCAGCTATTGTCTTCGGTCTCTTCGCTTTGGGCGATGTTCTTGCAGTTGGCGATGATGTCGCGCACGTCGCAAATCTGATCCACGACCGGGATCATCGACACCGCCGCATCGAGCGCAACCTGTCCGCTCGATCGATCGACGTTAAAGTCGCCCTGGATTGCTTCCCACAGCCATTCCCAAGTACTTTTTTCCGGCGGTGCGCTGCGCTCGGTTTCCCACGCCAGCGCGCTGCGAATTTCGGCTTCAGAGGCCATGTCCGATTCCCCCGGGCCTAACCCAAAAGTTCTTTCAAGGGTGCATAAGGTTTGTCGTCTTCAGGCTCGCGCGGTTTATAGATCACCTTGGTGACGTCCTTGCGCTCGACGTTGTCGTGGTGCGCGAGTCCTTGAGCGTCCAGGTCGCCGCTGAGCACCGGTCCGCCCTTGAAGTGGATTTCGTAGCCCGCCCCGTCGATCGCGTCGCCGGTTTGCAGGTCGCGGTAGTCCAGGCCAATCCAATCTCTAAGTTCGCTCAGTTCATCCGGTAGCGTTTCAAGATTCGACGCCCCAAACCCCGGCCCCTCGAACGCCCTGGTCGCCCCCTTGACCGAAAACGTCCCCGGACAGGCAAAAGTGATGTCCATGCCCTTGATCGTGACCGA
>RCMY010004349.1_pt1 | contig 12285 bp, 7 predicted proteins | sample 2041341 | NCBI WGS metagenome assembly RCMY01 (sample SAMN09708234, study PRJNA481090) | Marine sediment metagenome, whole genome shotgun sequencing project.
AAATAAAGTCGGACGTAATATACCTCAAGAATATGCTGATAAATACGGACTATTTGTTGATAAATTTGACCGTAAGCCTACTTATAACCGTCATGCTGCAAATGTAACTGCAGTATTACCAGGTGAATCAAAACTTAGAGATTCAATTAAAGATGTCATTATTGAAAGTGGCTTAAAAGATGGTATGACGATTTCATTCCACCACCACTTCCGTGAAGGTGATCTTCTTCTCAACACAGTTCTTGACGAAATTGCTGCTCTTGGAATTAAAGACTTAACTTTAGCTTCAAGTTCAATTGCTAACGTACACGAACCACTTATTGAACATATTAAGAATGGTGTTATCACAAACATTACATCAAGTGGTCTTCGTGATAAAGTTGGAGCTGCTATCTCACAAGGGATTATGGAAAACCCTGTCGTTATCCGTTCCCACGGTGGACGTGCTCGTGCTATTGAGATGGGAGACATTGTTATTGATGTTGCCTTCTTAGGTGCTTCAAGCGCTGATGCTTACGGAAATGCTAACGGTTCACATGGACCAGCTGCATGTGGTTCCATTGGTTATGCACGTGTTGATGCCGAATTCGCAAACAAAGTAGTTATTGTTACAGATAACCTTGTACCATACCCAAACACACCAATTAGTATTCCTCAAAACCACGTAGACTATGTTGTCGTTGTTGATAGCGTTGGAGATCCTAATGGTATTGCTAAAGGAGCTACACGTTATACTACAAACCCTAAAGAACTTCTTATTGCTGAGTATGCAAGTAAAGTTATTGAATACTCACCATACTTCAAGAATGGATTCTCATTTCAAGCAGGTTCTGGTGGATCAGCACTAGCTGTTGCTCGTTACCTTAAAGATACAATGATTGCTAAAGACGTTAAAGCTGGATTTGCTTTAGGTGGACTTACAGCTCACTTATGCGACATGTTAGAAGAAGGCTTAATCGAAAAGATTATCGATACTCAATCCTTTGACCGTGGCGCAATTGAATCCATTAAAAACAATGAAAATCACTATGAAATCAGCGCATCATTCTACGCTAATCCAGGAAATAAAGGGGCAGCAGTAAATAATCTTGATGTAGTTGTATTGTCAGCATTAGAAGTCGATACAGATTTTAACGTAAACGTTATGACTGGATCCGATGGATTAATCCGTGGAGCATCAGGTGGACACTCTGATACTGCAGCTGGATCAAAACTCAGTGTTATCTTAACACCGCTAGTACGTGGTCGTATCCCAACAATCGTAGATAATGTCAATACGATTATTACACCAGGTCAAACGATTGATGTTGTTGTTACTGAAATCGGTATTGCAATTAATCCACTACGTGAAGACTTAGTAGAAGTATTCAAAAACGTAGACATTCCTCAATTCACAATCGAAGAATTGAAAGAAAAAGCATACAGTATTGTTGGTGAACCTGAACCGATCCAATATACTGATAAAGTTGTAGCTTTAATTGAGTACCGCGACGGTAGTTTAATCGACGTAGTACACCAAGTAAAGCGCAATGAAAAATAAGAACCCAAACTATCCGTTAGATCGTCACATGTTAAGTGAAGGTGAACAACCTACACTACAACAAGTCTTGTTAGATCGAGAAGGGCGCGTTACCTACCAGACACAACTTCGCGCTCAGTATTCTAACCAAACGTTAATTGTCCTCAAGGTCAATATGCCAGGCCCTGTGAAAAGCAATGCGTTTGTGAGCCACCTTCTCCTTATTGGAAAGACGCTCCTTCTTGATTCTATCGAAGCCCAAGGTCTAAATATAATGGTTATTAAAGAAGTAAAAACACTCGCATCACAGAATGTATTCGTAGTCGTGAACACGGATGACGCTTATGCTGTCAAACGTTTAACTACTGCGATTGAAGATAGTTCTGATATTGGTCGTCTCTTTGATTTTGATGTTTATATTAATGATGAAACAATTAGTCGCCAAAGCTTAAACTATCCTGCAAGAAAATGTTATATCTGTGATAAAGATGCCAAAGAATGTGGTAGACAACGAACTCATACTGTTGAGGAATTATTGGATGCCATGTATGAAATAGTAAGCAAAGAAGGGAGACAATAATGACAAAAAGAATAAAAATTACGGACACAATATTACGTGATGCTCACCAAAGTCAAATAGCTACACGGATGACAACCGAACAAATGTTACCAATCCTTGAAACATTAGATAATGCAGGATTTGACAGTCTAGAAGTTTGGGGAGGGGCTACGTTTGATTCGTGTCTTCGTTATTTGAATGAAGATCCATGGGAGCGTCTACGTACAATCCGTAAACATGTTAAAAACACCAAACTACAAATGTTATTACGTGGTCAAAACCTTCTTGGATACAAGCACTATGATGATAGTGTTGTCGAGTTATTTATTCAAAAGTCAATTGAAAATGGTATTGATATCATTCGTTGTTTTGATGCTTTGAATGATGTTAGAAACTTAGAAGCTTCAGTAAAAGCAATCAAAAAGTATGGTGGACATGCACAAATGACAATTTGTTATACCATTAGTGATGTTCATACTGATGATTATTACTGTGAGCTTGTTAAAGAAATGGAAGCTATGGGAGCAGATTCGATCTGTCTTAAAGATATGGCTGGTATTCTTACACCAATGCGTGCGTATAACTTAGTAAAAGCAATCAAAGCAATTACTGAATTACCTCTACACATTCATACTCACGCAACAAGTGGTGTATCTGAGATGACCTACTTAAAGTCACTTGAAGCAGGAGCAGATAGTATTGATACTGCGAACTCTTCATTCTCAGGTGGTACAAGTCAACCTTCGACAGAATCAATGGTTCTTGCTCTTAAAGAGTTAGGATACCCAATCTCTGTTGATCTTGATGCATGTCAAAAAGTTGCAGAGCACTTTAAAGTTGTTAAAGAACACTTTGTTGAAGAAGGAATCTTTAATCCTAAGGTTTTAGAAACAGATCCTAATACGTTAATCTATCAAGTTCCTGGTGGAATGATATCAAACTTACTAGCACAACTTAAAGATGCTAAGCAACTTGATAAATTCTCCGAAGTATTACGCGAAGTACCGCGTGTACGCGCTGAATTAGGCTATCCACCACTCGTTACACCTTTATCTCAAATGGTTGGAACACAGGCCGTTATGAACGTCCTGAGCGGCGAGCGTTATAAACTCGTACCGAATGAGATTCGTGAATATGTGGAAGGTTATTATGGTAAATCACCAGCTCCAATCGACCCAGTAATCTTTGATTACTTAAACATTAATCCCGAATCTGTAATTACAGAACGTCCTGCTAATTTAATCAGATACGATATGAATGAAGCTCGAGAAGAATTAGGTGAGATTGCGGAAACAGATGAAGATTTACTATCTTACATCCTCTTCCCACAAGTTGCACTACCTTTCCTTAAGAAAAAACATGATCCGTTCTATGATATTCCAGAACAACATGTAACGATAATTTATTAAGAAAAGAAATATTGCTATGAATAAAATTTGACTCTATCAACAATTGGTAGAGTCTTTTTTTGTGTGAAATACTTCGAAAATTGATAAAAACATCATAAAAATGGAATCTAACGATAAAATATGATTGATTATTTCGAAAATTTCTTGATATTTTTGAAACGTTATTGGACTTTTAAATTCATTTTTTATTAAATAGAGGTCACGAAAAAATATATATTATTTAAATACTCCCTCTTTTTTTTGAAAATTTTCTGAAAGTTTTAAGAAAGGAAAATTCAACAATACGTGAATATGAAGCCTTATTTATTCACTTATCAAGTAATAAGTAAAAACTAATATGTTTCTTTTGTGTATTGTTTGTTAATAATATGTAGAAAATTGGTCGTTTGTTACAAATATTGAATATTTCATTACATTTAGGAAATATTTTCTTAAAAAAAGAATATCATTACGTGGCTAGCAGAAGCCAAAATGATTTAGGGGGGCGTAGTAATGAAACGCAGATTTACAAACTTGTTTTTAGTTTGTGTTCTTGCACTTAGCATGATCAGTGTGCCAACATGGGCACTTGATTCTAATAATGATAATAAAGAAACACAAAACGAAACAGATCAAATCGCAACAGAGAAACCATCGAATGATAGTGTTGAAGAAAAAACTGAAAAAATAATTGAAGAAGATAAAGTTGATTCTAAAATTGAAGATACTCCTGAAGTATCTCAATTAGAAGCAACTGCTGATGTAACTGAAGAAACAATTGTAGAACAAGAGAGTCAACCAATTGCTAGTGGTAAGATTCAAATAATTCCAAGTTCAGAATCAATTGAAGTAGGTCGCATTGCACAATATCAAATATATATTACTCTTGATGGTTCTATTAAAGAATACACAAACGTACAAGTTAAAATTGCGTTGCCAGGGATGGTAAAAAGCAATTATGTTGATTTCAGTCAGAATTTAGATGAACTTAAGATTAAAGGGGTAGCACCATCATACAATCAAGAAGAGAATATCTTAGTATATAATTTTTCAAAATTGAATGGTGGCTTTGAAACATCAATCTTATTAAAACTGAACGCAGTTAATGGATCACCAGTAAATGGTAGTGCATTAACAATTAATGCTTCACTTACAGCTGATGAAATGACTGCTTCCAATGCTGAATCAAGTACTGCATTAGTAGCAAATATGAACGCATCTGTTTCTAACAAGATTAAAGGGATTCTTGTTGATGGGGAGATTGTTGACCGACTCAGTATCAAATACCTTGATGAGACAGTCTTCGCCGTTGGAGCATCCGTAAATAAATATGTTTCCGGTTCACTTCAATTACATGAAGGTAGTAAAGTAGTAATTTCCTATACACTTGCTGATGGTATTGCATATATCAGTGATACTTCAGGTGTAACACCTACTGTAGTAGGAAATACCTATACATGGGAATTTGATGCTTCATCAAATGAAGATGATGATTACTATTTTGTACAAAACTTTAATATTATAACGAAAATCGAAGGAGACTTAACACTCTTCTCAAAAGTAAAAAATAGTGCAACATATGCATTTACTTATGTAGATGGTACAGAAAAAACATTTAAAGCAGACGCCACAGTTGTAGTGTCTCCAAACTTTGATTATGTTTTACCTGATCAATTAGTTGGATTCCCATATTCATCAATATTTAGTGGACCAAGTGATGATAGAGGTAATGTTGGTTGGATAAACAATGATGATATCAGTGTAACTGATGGAGCAATCCTAGGGTGGAACTTCTATCTAACACCACTCGAAGCTACTACATCTACACATAAAAATAATACCTATAACGTATTCTTTCATCCAGATGAGAATCTAAACTTCAGAAATATGTATAGTGGTGATTTCTATTTCCGTCCATCCTCTGCATACGCAAATGCTGGCTTACAACCAATGGAAGACGATGTGTATTACTCAATAAGCATTAAATACACGGATAGTGAAGAATGGCATCGTGGAAAACCTGATATAGTTCCTAGCACATATTACACTGCTGAAGAATTAGGTATCGATACATCAAAAACTATTAAAACAATATGGTTCCATTTCCATGACAATGTTCAATCAATATTTGCGGACAACGTTGGATTTGGAAATTCTACAGAAAATACAATATTCACGCTTCCAATAGGTATGACAACTACTAGTTTGAGAATTTGGACTACTGTTGATGAAGGCTATGAAGGGCCAATTGAATCAAAGAGTGCTATTTCTTACTCGGGTTGGACATATGATGGTTATCGTGTCGACCGTTCTTCACAATATGTTCCAGAAGAACTTAATGATAGAAGTTTCAGTCTCATTGATGAAATGTATGAATCAAGATTATTGCCAAAAACAGCAAGTGTTGTAGCGCCTCCAACAGGTATCTCAAGATATGTGAAGAGTAACGCATACTTTACAAACACAGTAAACAACTTACTTCAAATTGGTGATAACAACTTACGTTTAGAAATTATTAACGACAGTGCGTCATTACGCCAGCTTACAGGACCTTTTGAAACGTATGTATTAGTTCCAGAAGGAATTGAATTCCCTGAGCTTGCAGAAAGCACAAATGAAAACGTAACAATCATTACAGACAATTATAAAAACACAGGTAAGACGCTATTAAAAGTAGTCTTCGATGTTGAAGCTATTTCACTTTCTTCAAAAGCTTCTTTCATTATTCCTGTAACCATTACCGATAAAGTGCCTTACAACGCAGAAATCGAAATGTTTGGTTACTTAAGTGAAGACTTCGAAGTATCCGATGTATCCAATACAAACGGTACATTCACAGTTAAAGAAATGGATACACATGACTTTAATGGAAGTGGTATTGAAGAAGAATTATATGTAATACGTAACAAGTATACTTATATCGATGCATATGAATATTATGGATTGATTAATGGAACTACAAATGGTGTTGATTACTCAAATGTTATGAGCATTCACGATGGTGAACAAGCTAATATCAAATTACAAATCAACAATACATTAGGTAATCCAATTTCTACATTAGTATTAATGGGAGTACTTCCAGATACAGATTCAACATTTGTATTAAATGATACAAATACAGGATCAATGTTTAGAATGAACCTTGTAGGACCAATTACTTTACCACAAGGCTATGAAACACTCTTTGATGTATATTACAGCACATCTAAAGAACCATTAGTTTCAGGAGTTCTTGATGTAAACAGTAATGCTAACTTAAGCCAAATGACGCCTCCAACACTTGTGGATGATGCAGAATGGCTAACTGCTGATCAAGTCAGTGACTTCTCAACAATTCGTTCATATAAGATTGTGATGAAACCTAATGTAAAAGCAATTACAGATTCAAGCTTTGAATTTGAATTGAACTTAGAATTAGCAGATCATACAATGACAGGACGTGAAGCAATTGCTGATCGTATTAGTTACATTAGTTATGCAGTTGGAGTTAACGATGCTTCTGTATTAGAGACACAATCATTAAATATGATTTATGAAGTCTATCCAGAATATCTCATTACAGCTAAAGACGTTGAAATGAAATTATCAGATGTTAACCGTCTCATCGCAGAAGGTACATTCGAAAACTTTGTACAAGAACAAGCAGGAATTGTTGTTACTAAAGATGGCGAACTTGTAGTTGACCCACTTGTGACAATGACAATTGTGGATAAACCAGTACAATTTGCTGAAGGAACTTATACATTAAACTTTGTATATAATACACTCTTAAGAGCAACAACTTCAGTTGAAACAACTTCAAACTTAATTATTGTTGATGATACCGAGGAGCCTACGGAACCAACGGAACCATCAGAACCAGTTGAGCCAACAGAACCTACAGTTCCAAGCGAACCTCAACCAGAACCAGAAGCACCAACAGTGAAACCAGTAGAACCATCACCTCAATTACCAAGTACAGGGTTGAGTGATCATAATGCTGCGTACTTTATTGTTGCACTTGGATCTGTATTAATCATTTTAAATTCTGTGAACAAACGTAGAAAAGAAAACTAATTATATAATTGACTCATACCTTTAGAACTCTAGAGATATGGGTCTTTTTTATTTGGAAGTGGTATGAATTTTAACCACTACTAGCTTGAGATATAGCTCTGTTAAATGAAGAAGAAAACCATGTTTGTATTTTCATTCCATCTCAAAGGGTTTTCATTACATTGTAAGTTTAATCACAAAGAATTGTGATACGATTTCCACACATTAAAGGAGAAAATATGAAAAAAAAGCTGACAATAATTTTAGCTACATGTGTATTGTTTGTTCAAAGTTTTACGCCTATTTTCGGGGTTGAGGGACAAGAACCTGTTGATTGGGCATTTACTGAAGCATCACGAAGTCTTCATGATGCAATTCTTACGAAATATCCAGAAATTGATACTGATGGTGATCTTTATATTTCTATTCAAGAAGCAAATAATTGGATAGGAGATGATAGCGGTTCACTTAGAGTGAGGGCAAAAGGAATAAGTGGCTCAGCAGATGGTATTGAATATTTTACAATGGTTGATACTTTTGATTTGAGTGAAAATAGCATCACTTCCTTACCTGTGAACCTAGGTAATTTATCAAATGCTCTTTCTTTAGATATTAGTCATAACCCAATAGGAAGTCTTCCGGAATCAATTGGAAATATGACAAGACTCGAATCACTTTATGCTAAAGAAAACGGACTTATTGAGCTTCCTGCAAGCTTTGGTAACCTTCAAAATTTGGATACGCTTGCTTTAGCTGTGAATAAGTTTGAAGTATTCCCTGAAGTTATTACAAACTTAACTGCGCTACGTACATTTACGATTAATGACAATAAGTTAAAAGAAATTCCTGATAGTATTGGAAATCTTGTAAATCTTCAGATTTTTGATGCTCAAAGAAATGGTATTGAAACTTTACCAAATTCAATGACCAGCCTAACAAAGCTGATTAGTTTTACATTTGATCAAAATAGTTTAATTAATGTAACTGAAGAAGTCATGACCTTTATTAACGGACTCATGATGAAAGATATCAGAAATCAATCGTATACAAAATCAATAGGAACATTTACTGTAAATGAAGATTTATTAATTGAACTATATCAAATACTTGATGTTCTCCACACAAGTGGTCAAACGTTAAAAATGCAATTAATTACTCCGAGTGATGAAACTGTTCCTCTAACAAGCTATGAGCTTACAGCGGATGGTAAAATACTAATTCATGGAGATGAACTTAGTGAAGTTGGAGATTATATTTTGATATTCTCAGGCATGGTAGGTGAACTTAGGGGAAGTATCTATCAATTCGAATTTAAGACTGACCACAAGTACGCATCTGTAAGCTTTGAGTCTAATGGAGGGAGTGCGGTTGAAGCATACCCTAAAGCAATTGTTGGTGACAAAATCGTTGCGCCGATAAGTCCTATCAAAGAAGGATTCACATTTGGTGGATGGTATCTTGATGAAGCACTAACAAGTGCATGGGATTTTGATCTTAACACTGTAGAAAAAGACACGATACTCTATGCACGTTGGGTCGAAGTTGAAGAGCCAATAGAACCAACAGAGCCAACGGAACCAACGGAACCAACGGAACCTACAGAGCCAACAGAGCCAACGGAACCAACAGAACCAACGGAGCCGTCAGTTCCTAGCGAACCTCAACCGGAACCAGAAGCACCAACAGTGAAACCTGTAGAACCATCCCAACAATTACCAAGTACGGGTATGAGTGATTATAATGTTGCATATTATATTGTTGCACTTGGAGCTGTATTAATTAGAATTAATTTTGTGAATAAACGAAGAAAAGAACATCAATAATCTAAATTTAACGACTTCATTTGAGTTGAGAGCTCTTGAAGTCGTTTTTCTGTATTTATGAAAAGATTAACATTGAATGCTTGATTTCAACTATGCTACACTAGCTTAAGAAGAGGTGGATTATGAAAGCGATTATTTCAGTTTTAGGTAAAGATAAAGTAGGTATTACAGCACATGTATGTAATATTCTTGCATCACGTAATGTGAATATTCTAGATATAAGTCAGACGATTAATGAAACTTATTTTACAATGCTTATGATTGTAGAGATTTCTTCAATGAATGTCAGTTTTGCTGAACTTGCTAAAGAGCTAGAACAATGCGTCGAAACGATTGGTGTGAATGCAACAATTCAAAGAGAAGAGATATTCTCAGCAATGCATCGTTTATAGGAGGTTACTATGATTACAAAACATGAAATATTTGAAACCCAGGATATGATCCTCAAAGAAAACCTTGATGTAAGAACAATCACAATGGGAATTAGTTTGTTGGATTGTGCTCATGAAGATATTGAGGTGTTTAATGAAAACATCTATAAAAAGATTACCCATTATGCTAAGGATTTAGTAAGAACTTGTGATGAAATTGCTCAGGAATACGGTATTCCTGTTGTTAATAAAAGAATCTCTATTACACCGATTGCGATCGCTGCAGCAGGATGTAAGACAGATTCATATGTTTCCGTTGCTGAAACACTCGATAGAGCAGCGAAAGAATGTAGTGTTGACTTTATTGGGGGCTTCTCAGCTCTTGTAGAGAAAGGGTTAACTCCTTCAGATCAAAAACTCATCGATTCAATTCCTGAAGCACTTGCAGTTACAGATCGTGTATGTTCAAGCATTAACGTTGGTTCTACGCGTTATGGATTAAACATGGATGCTGTAAAAATGTTAGGGCAAACACTACTTGATACCGCAGAGCTAACAAAAGACCGTGAGAGTATAGGATGTGCAAAACTTGTTGTCTTCTGTAACTCAGTAGGTGACAACCCATTCATGGCTGGTGCTTACCATGGCTTGTCTGAAGGGGATGTTGTAATTAATGTTGGTGTCAGTGGACCAGGTGTCGTCAAAGAGGCACTGGAAGCTGAGGCTATTAGCGATTTTGAGTCCATGTGCGAGGCAATTAAGAAAACATCGTTTAAGATTACCCGAGTGGGCCAATTAATGGCTCAGGAAGCTTCAAAGCGCTTAGGCGTGCCATTTGGTACAATTGACCTTTCGTTAGCTCCGACTCCAGAGATTGGTGATAGTATCGGAGAAATATTCCAGGTTATGGGATTAGAACATCCTGGTGCTCATGGTACAACACTAGCACTTGCTATATTAAACGATAATGTTAAAAAAGGTGGTATCATGGCTTCATCCCATGTTGGTGGATTATCAGGTGCTTTTATCCCTGTTAGTGAAGACCATGCGATGATTAAAGCAGTTGAAGCAGGAAGCTTAACACTGGATAAACTAGAGTCAATGACTTCTGTTTGTTCTGTAGGTATTGATATGGTAGCAGTGCCAGGAGATACACCAGCTTCAAAGCTTGCAGGTATTATTGCAGATGAAGCAGCTATAGGAATGATTAATAATAAGACCACAGCTGTACGTATTATTCCTGTAATAGGAAAAGAAGTCGGTGAGGTTGTGGAATTTGGTGGACTCTTAGGATATGCACCAATTATGCCCGTCAATCCATTCAGCAGTGAAACGTTTATGGATCGTGGTGGACGTGTTCCAGCACCTGTTCATAGTTTTAAGAATTAATACTCAAAACTCTTAAAATTCTTAAGAGTTTTATTTTGTAAGTGGATATTTGCTATAATAAAGTAAATTGGGAACGTTGAGGTAAATGCGATGAAAGTAAGTTACGAAGAAATCCAAGCAATTAAAGATAAATTAAGACCAGAGTTTGAGAAATCAAGACGAGCAACTAGAATTGGTTATATATTATTTGGAAGCTTAATTATGGTATTGATTTTTACCTTTTTGGGAGTTACCAATACAATGAACTCTAGTTTTCTATCAATGAGGCAGGGGCCTAATATCACAAGTTTTTTCCTGTATCCAGTAATTATTATTATTGCTTATGGACTTATTCAATTCTTGTATATCAGTCCAAAGCAAAAAGAGTATAAGAGTAAAGTAAAAGATTATATCAACGACACGATCTTTACATCAATGTTTGATGATGTAAGTTTCTCAAGCGAATATGGGTATGACGAATCCCTTATTCGTGAGACAGGCCTTGTGGACTTAGGCAATCGTTACTATAGTAATGACTTCTTACAGGGAAGTTATAAGAGTGTGAATTTTTCAAGAGCTGATGTTCTTACCGAGAGTGAAACAACAGACTCAGATGGTCATAGTCATACTACCACTCTATTCAAAGGTCAAACATATCAATTTAAGTTCAATAAAAACACTCAAAGCTATGTGAGAATCCGTGATAGAAGTTATTTCTTATCAGGAAAGTTTTCAAAAGGTAGAAAAATTGACTCTTCGAAGCCTATGAAATTTGAAGACCAGGAATTTAACGAGATGTTTTACACTGTATCCAATGATCCTCATGAGGCATTCTATATTTTCACACCACACTTTATGAATCGTGTCAAAAACCTAAGAAGCATGTTGGGTGATGATATTAGTTTAGTGGTTCGTGATAGTGTCTTATATCTCGCAGTTTATACGAACACTGACTCTTATGAAATATCTTCTTCAAGAGAAATCAGCAGTGAATACATTGAGAAGTGTATTGCTGAAACATCGATAATCAAATATGTTGTGGATGAATTGAACCTTGATTCAGATATTTACGTTGATAATGAATAGATGTAGTATATGTCTGTGTTTGTGAGAACTTTTAAAGATTTGTACAAAAAAACAATAAAAATAGCGATCACGCAAACATTTTCATAAGTAATATTAAAATTTTAGAAACAAAGTATAAAACATAAATATATTG
>RCMY010004350.1_pt1 | contig 12283 bp, 19 predicted proteins | sample 2041341 | NCBI WGS metagenome assembly RCMY01 (sample SAMN09708234, study PRJNA481090) | Marine sediment metagenome, whole genome shotgun sequencing project.
CGGTGCATGGCCACGAACAATGCGATCAGGCCGATCCAGAGCCAGTTGTCGATGAGGAATGTGATCATTGGGATGTTCCTTTGCTAGAAGGACTTGTTGACTGCGGTTGCGGGGCCTTGCGCCGCGCTAGCGCAGGATTGGGTGTTGGTGAACTGTTGGCTGGCTGTTCCACCACTGCCCGACGCCCCAGTGGTCACCTGCGTTGACCAGGGCGAGACCAACGACTGTGATGGCGTAGACGATGTGGTCGTCCATGAACGGGTTGTTCTCCGGCCACGGGGCCGCGGCCCACATGAAGAGGAGCAAGGTGGCTCCGCTCGCAGCTGCGATTCGCATCCCGATCCCTAGGGCGAGGGCGATGCCGAGCAGGGCGATCATGAACAGCCAGTCGGCCCATACATCTCCGGCCATCCAATCAAACCAGCCCTTGAGGGGACCCCTCGTAGCGAAGCTGAGATAGCCCTCGGTCGGCGATCCGCCCTCGATCCACGAGCTGTCGGATTCGGTGGCGGCCCCGAAGCCGAAGGTCTTGTCGAGGAAGGCCCACAAGAAGACCCAGCCGAGACTGATGCGAAGCACGGCCCATACGTAGTTGACTGTTGACGTGTCTGCGGGCGGGGATTCATGAGCTGGAAGTGTGGCGTCCGTCCGTGATCGTGGCGGGTCGAGCGTGGGAACCGACTCCGTCGTGCGCATGTGGTCTTTAGTTGTTCGCATTGAATCTCCTCCCTCGCCGCAGCGGCACGGATACCGCTGACCTGTCCTCAACACAATCTCACGCGATAGGCATAGGGGGTAGGGGCTTAAGTCCGTTCCTGGCATCTTGCAGGGTTGGCCCCGTCACTCTGTTCAGGGCGAGCCTGAATTCGGAGCGGAATGTGTCTTACGGGGTGGCGCGAAAGCCTCGACGCAGCAACCGTTATCTCTCAAGCCCCACGCTCTTCCTGCCGAAGGATGAGTAGGAATCCCGTCGACATGAGAGGTGCTCCAGATGCTCGACTCCGCTCGAGGAAAGATTGTCGCCGCAATAGGCATGGTGGCGTGTTGCGGCCTTTCGATGGCCATTGCCATCGGCCTGGTTGCCTTCAGCTCGACCCTAGTGATCTCTGGCCTGGCGGTCGCTATCGCCTTCGGCTGCATCGCCTTCATGCTGGTATTCGGCCACCATCGGCACGGACAGCACCGAGCCCACGAAACCGATGCAGTGCACGGGGCCACCCCCGCGGAGCGGTGACCCAACAGGCCTGACAAGGCCTCGCCAGCGTCGCTCCGACCTGACCGTTTCAACAGCGTCGAGGGCCTACGCCCGGTCCGGTTCGCGCTGTACGATTTCGGCCTGGATGCCGATGACCGTGGTATGGATGGGAACTTCAACCTCGGCGAAGACGGGCGTGCGACGGCTCTGACCCCGGCGATCATCTGATCACGTGATACACCTGCGTACATCTGGATCACGGTTCATCGTATCGCCGCCGCGAGCCTTGTCGTACTGGTCGCTGCCCAGGCGGTGATTGCTGGTCAACACATCTTTGGTGACTGGGGCATCGGAGTTCATGTCGCGCTTGGCAACGCCGCGTTCACGATCGCAGTACTCATCGCCGCCGTCTCGTGGTTGAAGCTTGACAGGGCGTCGCTCAGGATTGTGGCGCTGTCATTCGTCGTGTGGTCAGCGCCCAGATTGGGCTCGGCTACTTATCTCGAGACTCCGAGAACGCGGCCGCACTTCACATTCCGCTCGGTGTCGCTGTCTTTGGAGCGGTTGTCTATCAACTCCTGGCGGCCTGGCCGACCCCGATCGCACAACGGTCCATGACAGGCGGCAAGGTACCCCGCGACGACAACTGACCAGCAGCGAAGGCTATTATTTGGTCCGGTTGCTCCCGACCAGCAACTGCTGTTTGGGGCCATTCCCGAGAATCATGTCGAGCCGTACACCACCAACGAAGAAGCGCTCCAAGAGGCAGACCAGCGCGCCCACATCGCCCGCCAGAGATGTAGTGCGCAACGACCGAGCACGATGGATTCGACACCTGGCTGTGGCCTTGTGCGCGGCAGGTCTCGTGGGCATCTTCTGGACAACCCGATCGAACTGGGTTGCCGAAATGCGGCTTTGGAAGGCGATGGGCGACGCCGCGTACGTACTGTTGCTGGCGGCGCTGGTCCTCGGGCCTCTCGCCAAGTTGGTTCCCTCCATTCGCAGCTGGCTGCGTTGGCGACGCCAGATCGGCATCTGGTTCGCAATCACCGCCACCATCCACGCGACCTTGATCGTCAATGGATGGGCGCGCTGGAGCCTCCGCCGATTCCTCGGCTACGAATTTGTCCCCCAGCTCGGTCGGGAGGCCCGCCTCGAACCCGGGTTTGGGCTCGCCAATCTCATAGGCGCAGTCGCTCTTCTCCTGGCATTGATTCTCGCTGCTACTTCGTCGGATCGCGCGCTGCGCCGCCTGGGCCGACCCGCTTGGGCCTGGCTTCACCGCCTCTCCGAAACCGTTCTCGTGTTGTCGCTTCTGCACGGCAGCTACTTTTTGTTCATCCACTTCACGGAGTCGTTCCACAAGACCCCGCCCGCAAACCTAGATTGGTTCCGCGTCCCGTTCCTGACCGCAGGCCTTGCCGTGATCGGGCTGCAGACGATCGCCTTCTCCCGCAGCGCCGAGAGGGAAGGGATCACAGCCAGGGTGCCCAAGCCATAAACCCGCAGGACGACCGCTCTGACGAAGCCGCGACTTGTCGACGACTTCGCGCGGCGCGACTGGAGCTGGAAGTGTTCCGACAAATCGACGATCAGATAGACCGTGTCGCGGGCAACTGCGGATCCTCCGACTCGGCGGAGCGTTCGCGAGAACTACCCGTTGGGGCGCTCTCTGGTTGTTTGCCGAGGCCATGCTGGCTTTATCAAAGCTTGACAGGTGCGGACATCAACCCTTCATCGACGACTTGTTCAATACAGATGAAGCAAGAAGTCGAAACGAAGGAGAAAGACGATGATGTGGGGTATTGGAGGCTTTGGCTACCTGTGGATGCTGATGGTCTGGATCGCCATCCCAGCCGCAGTGGTTTGGGGATTGCGAGGGCCTCAACGAGACCGAAGCCAAGACCGAGCAGTCGAGATCTTGAACGAACGATTCGCCCGAGGCGAAGTCGATCGCACCGAGTACGAAACCCGGCGTGCTGAGCTTACCCGCTGAGCAGCGACGCCACCAAAGAATGGACAAACCAAAATGAGGAACCAAATCAGAACAGCAGCAGCTGCAGCCGCAGTCGTGGCCGGTCTCACCGGTGTGGCGATTGCAGGCGGCATCTCGGCCGCCGCCTCCGACCCAGGCGACGGCTCCGGCACCACTACCGAATGGTGCGACGAGTCTGGCAACCATCAAGGGTGGGACACCGAAGAACACGGACAGTTCCACGACCAGATGGAAAGCCACATGACCGAATTCATGGGAATGGGCATGGGCATGGGCATGAATGACGGCTTCGGCGCCGACGGGATGGACCCGGGCCCGGGGATGGGCGGCCTGAACATGGGACGCGGTTCGACCATGGGCCGATGATCCACGTTCGCCCACGGCCCGCTATTCTCGACCCCGCCACTTGTGGGCGGGGTCGGCGGCGGCGCAGATGATTTCGGTGCTTGTCGTCGATGACGAACCCGAGCTGCGGGAGATGGTCCGCCGCTACCTCGAAGCAGAAGACTTCGCCGTCACCGAAGCAGGTGACGGCGACGCCGCGCTTGCTGCGATTGCGAGCACCGAGCCCGACATTGTCGTGTTGGACGTGTCGATGCCGGGCCGAGACGGATTCAAGATCCTCCAGGAGCTCCGCCGAACCAACAACGTCCCGGTCATCATGTTGACGGCCCGCAGCGAAGAAATCGACCGGGTCATTGGGCTGACGGTCGGCGCCGACGACTACGTCACCAAGCCGTTCAGCCCCCGAGAACTCGTCGCACGAATCCGAGCGGTACTGCGCCGTACCCGAGCGGACGGTCCCGACGTCGGCGACGCCACACTCACCTTCGATAGCCTCACGATCAGCGAATCGGCGCGTGAGATCCACTGCGACGGCGTCGAGGTCGAAATCAGCACCCTCGAGTTCGACCTGCTCCTCGCACTGGCCCGGACCCCCGGCCGGGTCTTCTCGAGAGCCCAGCTTCTTGAGCAGGTCTGGGGATGGGACTACTATGGAGTGGATCGCGTGGTCGACGTCCACATCGCAAACATCCGCAGACAACTCCAAGATGACGCCGACCGGCCCCGCTTCATCGGAACCGTCCGAGGGATCGGCTACAAGTTCATCGCCCAGCCGTCATGACCCGACTCTTCACCACCCTGCGGGCTCGGTTGCTGTGGTCTCACCTGGCGGTGGTAGTGATTGGCGTGGGCGTCTTGGTCATCGCCGGCCGTCAGCTCGGCGAAGCGTTCGTGAACGACCACCTCTCGGCTATGGGTCCCATGATGGGTGGCCAGGCCAACGCGATGGAGACCGCCGAGTTCGAAGCCGGCGTGCGATCGTCGTTCAACCGGGCACTTTGGTGGGCGGCAGGAGTCAGTTCCGTGACAGCCGCAGGGGCTGCACTGTTTGCGGCTCGGCGGCTGCTGGTCCCGGTCGAAGAAATCCGGATGATGACTCGCCGCCTCGCGACAGGCGCCTACCACGAACGAATCCCCCTTCCCCGAGAGGCCGAACTCGCAGCTCTCGCAGGCGATGTCAACTCGCTCGCCCTAGCACTCGACCAAACCGAGCAACGACGCCTACGGCTCGTTGGTGAGGTCGCCCACGAACTCCGCACACCGGTGGCCACCCTCAAGGGCTATCTCGAGGGCCTCCTCGACGGCGTCTTTGAACCCGACGAAGAGATACTGAGCGCCTCGATCGTCGAAGCCACCCGCCTCGAACGCCTGGCCGCCGACCTCTCCACCCTGTCGAGGGTCGAGGAAGGCCGGATCGATCTCCAACTCGAACCGTGCGATCTTCGAGATCTCATCAGCCATGTCACCGGACGACTCACAAGCCAGTTCGTCGACAACGACGTCACGCTCATCGTCGACGAACTCCCACCGTTGCAGTCGGTTGTGGACCGTGATCGGATCATTCAGATTCTCACCAACATCATCGGCAATGCGCTCGCCTACACCCAACCCGGCGGCTCTGTTCGCATCGCGGCCTCTGCGACCGCCAACCAACGGTTGGTCACGGTGAGCGACACGGGACGAGGTCTCACCGCTGAGCAACTCGAGTTGATCTTTGAGCGCTTCTACCGGGCAGACCGCTCCGCAACTGGTGGAAGCGGTATCGGGCTGACGATCGCTCGCACCTTGGCCAGACGCCACGACGGGGATCTCACTGCCACCTCGGACGGTAGTGCTCAAGGCTCCGAGTTCACCCTGACCCTCCCCCACGTCCCGATGGCGGCGACGAACCGCATGGGTCCATGGCGCACAGATGACGCGGGATAGCCGTAGACAGGTGGGAACAACCGGGACCAGAGGTGACCGACAGACTCACGTTTCCCCTGGTGAATCGACAAAACTCGCATGATTCCGGGCCGGCAGTGGGCTTGCTCGTCATGCTCATAACCCGAGGTCGTGGGTTCAAATCCCTCCCCCGCCACCAACACGAAGGCTCTGAACCAATACGGTTTCGGGCCTTTGTCGTTGTCGGCTGGATTGGTCGAAACTACCGGGGTGTCTACCGGCCGAATCGCGGGGCGGCCGTTGACCTGCGGTTTCGCTGTGGCTGGGCCGGTAGATGTCAACCGGCCATCCTCAATCAGCTTCGCGAAGCGGCTTGCTGCTGCGGCGCCCATGCCGGGGAGGAGGTGCTGGTAGGTGTGCAGCGTGGCCGAGTCGTTCGGAGACGACCTTGATGGGGACGCCAGCAGCGACGAGGAGCGAGGCGGGGGTGTGGCGCAGATCTTGGAACCGGATCCGCGGCAGATCTGAGGAAGCCACCGTGCGGGTGAACAGCTGAGAGAACGACTCCGGCGACGGGGGCCGATGGTTGGTGTTGAGGAACATTGGCGTCTCAGACTGTCTCCGATATGCGACAACCAGATTGATTCGCTCGGCGCGCGTTCATTACTCCGACAGCGTGTCGTAGTATGGCTTCAGGTCGCCAGCCAGAGGAGCCATAGTGGGCAAGCAAACGAAGCAGGCCAGACGCGAGGCGGCTAGGCAAGCTGCGCAGCGTCGCCAAGGCTTGCGATGGGGGGCCGTTGCCCTCGTCGCTTTGACAATCGGGGCATACGCGGTCCTCAGCGGTGGCTCGGGCAATCAAGCATTGGCGCTTGCCCCGGACTTCGAACTCGAAACTACTTCCGGTGAACCGGTGAAGTTGAGTGACTTCAAGGGGCAACCTGTTGCGCTCACGTTCATGCACACGTATTGAGCGGCTTGCAACGCCAGTGCCCCCGAGTTGCGGGCGGCCTACGAAAAGTACAGCGCTCAGGGCTTCGAGGTTCTCTCGGTCAGCGTCGGTGAACGCGACACCGAAGTGCTTGATTTTATCGAGAAGTACGGATTGTCCTATCCGTTCCTTTTGGACCGGACTGGGCAGATAAGTAATGTCTACGAGATTTCCAGCACGCCTACGACGTATTTCATCGCGCCAGATGGCACAATCACGGACGCGCTCGCCGGCGTGGTTACCGAGGATTGGCTCAAGGCAAATCTCAGCGGCTACATCGTCACCTGAGAGGCGTTGACTCGAATGTGGTCCAGCGATCTCGCCGATGGCCGAGTGATGGTGGTTGTCGATAGGGATCTGCGTTCCAGACAGGGTTGGGGGGCACCTCAGCCTGTCTTACGAGGTCACAGGCCGAAGTTGACGAACGCGTCGGAACCCGGCGAACTGCAGTAGTGCTACCAGGCCAATGACGGTGAAGGTGACGGCAACGTGCCGCAGGTCTCGGCGCTCTTGATACTGGAGTAGGGCAACGTGAGTCACGACGAGACCAAATACGAGGTAGTTGAGTCTCTGAAGTTTCTTCCACGAAGGACCACCAAGTTTGTGTAGGGACTTGGAGTTCGAGGTTAGGAAGATCGGCACGAGGATGGCCGCAGCAAGTGCTCCGAGCCAGAATCCGGTCGAAATCGCGACGAGTAGTGGATCGGTATAGTGTCGGAAGTAGAGGAACGGAACATAGATTCGCCACCCGTCACTGTGAATGGTGATTCCGAACAACACGTGAAGCCAAGCGACGCCGGCGGCCCATTGCCCCGTGGTTCGCCGCATAGGACGATTGATCGCAGGGCGCCGACTGCTGAGAACGCGCAGCGGACCGATGATGAGCGTCGTTGCCATGAGACCCAACGCAGTCGAACCGGTTGCAACGCCTAAACGCCAATGCAGCCCATTTGCTTTGCGCCCGTTGCTAGCGTCTCTCCAAATCTCGGTAGAAAAGAGCTGAAGAGCAAGGAAGATAGCGGTTCCGACAAACAAGGCAATTCCACCGACCACCAAGTGACGGCGGGTCGACCTACGGATCTGCATGCACCCTCCTAGTCTTTGACTTTAACCCCTCGCGATCGACTGGCTGAGTGATCGCGGCGGATCAGCAACAACCAAACCCATCTCTACTCTTCTTCGACTCGGTCGCAATATCGGATGCATTATGTCGGAGTAGATTGAATACGTATCTCGTGCGCTCAACTGTCCAAAAAAGAAGTTGTGGTCACGCTTCAAAGCGCTCGTCCAGTCGCCCGCTCGACCTGTGGTATTCCAGCTTCTTGCTGCCCGGCCGGCGCAGGCTTCCAACGCGGTAAATTCATGGCGGTGCTCCATAGCCGACAGCGATTGACCGCAGCCGACAACTACACTCTGTAGTAAGATCGAAGCGGGGCGCGGTCGACTCATTTCCGAACTGGACTCGATGACAAAGAAAGCACGAATAACTTCAACCGTCCGCAGTCCCGAGCCGATCCCCTCTGCAGACGAGGGCGCTCAAATTATACCCTCAAGCGGGCGACGACGCTGGACCCGGCATCTAACAGTGGCGCTCTGTTCGGTCGGCCTCGCAGGCATCTTCTGGTCGACACGTTCCGACTGGGTTCCTGAGATGCGGCTATGGAAGGCGGTCGGAGATGCTGCGTACGTCTTGTTGTTGGCTGCACTAGCTCTTGGCCCAATCGCGAAGCTGATCCCGTCCACCCGCAGTTGGCTGCGCTGGCGACGCCAGATCGGCATCTGGTTCGCCCTCACGGCCACCCTGCACGCATTTTTGATTATCAACGGATGGGCCCGATGGAGCTTACGACGCTTTCTCGGCTACGAATTCGTCCCGCAACTCGGACGAGAAGCCCGCCTCGAACCCGGCTTCGGTCTCGCCAACCTCATCGGCACCGTCGCCCTGGTCCTCGCCCTCATCCTCGCCGCGACCTCATCGGACAGAGTTCTTCGACGACTCGGCCGACCAGCCTGGACCTGGCTGCACCGCCTCACCCAAACCATCCTCGTGCTTTCGCTACTGCACGGCAGCTACTTTCTATTCATCCACTTCACCGAATCCTTCCACAAGGCAACACCCCCGAACCTCGACTGGTTCCGCCTTCCTTTCCTCGCCGGCGGCCTCAGTGTCATCGGGCTGCAGGCCATCGCCTTCTTCCGCACAACCGAATATCGAGGGCCGCGCTCCCTGTAACCCCCAAGGTGGCATTGACCGACCTGAGACGCAACCCCCGTCGGTTGCGGCGCAGGTCCACGACCTGCTGACCCCTACTACAGTCTGTAGGAATTTCCCGGTAGGGTGAAGCAAATGGATTCGCGACCGCTCGGCAGGCTCTTCGCGGGTCTCGTAACCCTTGCGTTGATTGGGGCTTCCTGCGGCGCATCGGGATCGTCGTCAGAGATCGAAACTACTGCCGACATCTCAGGGGCTGAGGTTTCCGCCCAGGAATCTGCCGCAGTCGAGGGCCCTGCCGCGCCGATCCTCGTGGGGCTCGCCGACGGCGGCCAACTTGACTGGAACAGTCTGGCGGGCCAAGACGTGATGCTCTGGTTCTGGGCGCCGTGGTGAAGCATCTGCCGAGCAGAAGCCCCTGCGGTCGCAGAGGTGCAGAGAGAATTCGGTGAAGAAGTGACAATTGTTGGTGTCGCTGGCCGGGACGAAATGCCCGCGATTGTGGCGTTTGTCGAGGACCTCGACGTCGGAGGATTTCCCCATGCGGTGGACTCCAGCGGAGATCTGTGGCGCGCCTATGGAGTCACAAATCAGCCCTCATTTGTGTTCCTAAATGATGACGGCACGTCTGCCGGCTTCCAGGGTGCGATGGGTGTAACGGGAATGTCCGAACAGATCGAACTTCTGCTCGCCTCCTAACCCCCTTGTCGACATGAGAATCACTGCACCTTCGGAAGTGCTTCAGGATCAAGTCGACCTCGGGCGAGATCGGTGATCGCGGCCATTATCCACTACAGTGTGTAGGAGTACGCCTTCTCGGGGCAGGAGCAGTCAATGTCAGTGAAGCGTCCTATGGGATCTCTCGAACAGGAAGTCATGGTCTACTTGTGGACCACCGACGGTCCCGTCAAACCTGCTGAAGTTCACCAGGCCGTGGCGCCAGAGTTGGCCTACACCACCGTGATGACGGTCCTCAGCCGTCTTTTCGAAAAGGGCCGCCTGACGCGTGGCCGGCGCGGCCGGGCCTACACCTACGAGCCGGTCAGAACCGAGGCCGAGCACCGAGCTCAAGCGATGCAGATCACGTTGAGTGATGCCGAGGATAGGGCCGCGGTTCTCAGCCAGTTCGTGGATTCACTCGATGCTCAAGACACGAGGGTTTTGCGGGGCCTTCTGGGCAGGCGACTCGATTGACTTTCTCGTTGTTGTTTCCCGGCTTGGTCGCCGTGTTGCTTGGCGTCGCTGCTGGGTGGTATCGCTGGCCAATGCGGCCCACGGTGACGTTCCGCGTCCTGACTCTTATCTCCGCTGTCACCGCAACTACGGCGTTTATCGTAATTGCGCTGGGTGCCATCGGTTTTCTTGCGCGCTCGGGGCTGGTGCTGGCGCTCATCGACCGTTGCCCTGTGATCTCGCTGCACCATGATGTCGGCATCGTCGAAGGCTTGACCGCCGTCATCCTTCTTGCCGCGGTGCTGGGACGGATCCGGCGGGTCATCACACAGCACCGTAGGGCCATCGCCGGAACCCAAGGTCATCGATTCCGGCTTCTCGACACGGACCAGCCCGTCGCCTTCGCCGCTCCTGGCAACCCGGGCTGCGTCGTGGTGTCCAACGGACTCCTGAATGCCCTCAACCCGAGAGAGCGCCAGGTGCTTTTTGCCCACGAGCGAGCGCATCTCCAGCAGAATCATCACCGCTATCTCTTCACCGGGGCCCTCGCCGTTGCCGTCGTTCCATTGCTCAAGCCGTTGGTTGCTCAGCTTCGGCTTGCGACCGAGCGTTGCGCTGACGAAGCGGCTGCCAGGGTCATGGATGGCGATCGTAAACTCGTCGCGGTCTCGATCGCTCGAGCTGCGCTGGCCACCAACGACTACGCCGGCACCGTCGGTGCGTTCGGCGGCGGCTCCATCCCGTTTCGGGTCAACGCCTTATTGAATGAACCCCTCTCGACCCGCGTTAGCGCTGCAGCCATGGCGGTGACTGCCATCGTCGCCGCCGCCACGGTCGCTGCGTCCTCAGTTCAGGCTCACCATTTCTGGGAGCTCGTCCGCCACGTCTGTGGCCTCTGAAGAATCCGAGAAGCTGCTCAAGACTGGGCCAAACTGGCCGTTATTAATTACTACGACAGACTGTCGTAGTAATCGGAAAAGGAGCTGGGCATGGTAGAACAGTTCAAGACACGAATTGCATCCTTCATCGCCATGGCAATGTGCTGTGGTCTAGCGATGGCCGTGGCCCTCGGAGCAGTCGTGCTCACGGGCGCATGGCTAGTTGGCGGCGTCATTGCCCTCGTCGTCGTTGGGTGTGTGGGGACCGCTGGCTGGGTCGCTAATCGACAGCGCCGGCACGCCTAGGCAGTTGCCACAACGCTCGCAGCGATTCGCCTGAGGCGACGTAGGATGAGGCGCCAAGTTTGCTAGTCTCCTACACACTGTAGTAGTCGAATCCCCGTTCGATCAGGGCCGGGTCACAAGCAGGTCGACTCGAGCAAACGCCGAAGGAGATCCCATGGGCAAGCCAACGCGCCTCCCTAACCAATCCACCAAGCCGAAGGCAAAGCCGGCTGGGGTTGCTGTCGATTCCCCGGGGTCGCGTGTCCCGTGGTTCCCGATTGCGATCGCGGCGATTGTGGCGGCCGGGGTGGGGACAATTGTGGTGTTGGCTCAGCAGCGGGAGACGGTGGTGGGGATCGCCCCGGAAGCGCTCAAGGATCATTGGCATACGTCGTTTTCGATTAGCGCTTGTGGTGAGTGGCTGCCGCCGACGGTTGACACTGAACATGGCAATGGGATTCATAGCCACGCTGATGGCCTCATTCATGTCCACCCGTCCAGTCCTGCCGCGTCGGGTCCTAACGCTACGCTTGGGGAGTTCCTAGAAACAGCGGGGGCGGCCTTGACTGACGAGCAGTACGTCCCCGGGCGTGGTGAGGTCCCGACGGTGCTGGACGAGTCCGCAGGATGTGATGGCCAGCCCTCTGAACTGGTCCTCGGTGTCTGGTCGAACGAGGATCCCGGCGCAGAGCCCGAGGTCATCCGGACCGGGCTTGCCGATTACCGGTTCCGGGGTGATGGCGAGATCTTGACGTTGGCTCTGCTCCCCGAAGGCGACCCGGTTCCCCAAAGTCCGACCGCTGGCGCCGTGAACGACCCGGCCGACGTGCCCTGAGACGTCAGGCGGTTGGAGACGCTTCAGGTAGCTCCAGAAGCTGGCGGTGCTGTCTGAAGCGCAATCCCGCCAGCGATCCGATCTACCCGTTACTAGCCGGAGACCTCTATAACGCCCATCATGCCGAGGTCTTCGTGGTCGAGGATGTGGCAGTGGTACACGGCCCGACCCTGGATTCCTGTGAAAGGAACGAGAATCCGGACTGATTGGCCGGCGCGAACGTTGACTGTGTCCTTCCATCCGGTTCCGGGTGGGGCGTCGATGACGAGGAACGGCCAGACGTGAAGGTGGATGGGGTGGTCCATGTCGGTGGGGTTGCGGATTTCCCACTCCTCGACTGTGTCCAAGGCAACGCTGATGTCGGTGCGATCGGCGTCGAAGGTTCGCCCGTCGATCGTAAACGACATCATGGCGCTTCCTCCCATCATCGCTCCCATCTGTTCTCCGAGTTCGAGGACTCGGGAGGCGTTGGGGGCCGGCGCTGCAAGA
>RCMY010004351.1_pt1 | contig 12283 bp, 6 predicted proteins | sample 2041341 | NCBI WGS metagenome assembly RCMY01 (sample SAMN09708234, study PRJNA481090) | Marine sediment metagenome, whole genome shotgun sequencing project.
AACCTCTCGGATTTCCGAAGTGTTTCGGGAAATACTTACATCTTCGTTGCAGCCGCCATCCAAATATTCAAAGGCAAATTTTGGAACCCGGGTTTTGGCCTTGTTCCTTAAATCGTCTACGGAAGGATAATCTGAATTAAATTCCATCGCTATATTATTTATCAGTTAACGAGACCCAAATTAGTGGTTTAGAATTATGGGAACGTGTTTTTTTAAGGAATAATTCTTTTTTAGGAATTTGGAATTCAGTTTGGTATCCGAAATCGCTATGGCTGCACCAAGGGCGGAACCTAAAGAGGAGTCCGCCGTAAGCACTTCCATATTCCTCAAATAATGGGATACCAATGTAACATAAACATCATTATCACTGAAACCGCCGTCGATATATAATTTTCCGATTTGGTCCTCACCGGCCGCAATTTTGATGCTTTCCACTTGAAGCAATACCAACTCGATCATCAACTGATGGTAGGCATGTTTAAATCGATCAAATTTGAAATGGGTCTCTTCAGGCATATTTTTATCGGTGATGCTTATCCAACGAAAAGCGTATTCAAAATCCTTTATGATTTCGTAAAACACCTCATCATCGAAGGACACCGTTTTATGAAAATCCATCGGGACATTGTATTTTTTAGATAGTTCCGCCACCTGAAGGCTATACTCGTTTCCTAAAAACATGCGATTCGCCTTTACCGCTTTTCCGTTGATGCGCATATAGTTGATACAGTTGTTTTCCATGTCATCTTCCGAGAGCGCCTTTTCGGTAAACGGATTGAGCGCTATGCTCCAGGTACCGGTCGAGACCAGAATAAATTTTTCCTTCACACTCCGCACATAGGGAAGAAGTGCCGCTGAACTATCGTGAATACCGACCCCGATCTTAATGCGTTTACCGTTATAGTTCATGTTGATGCTGGTTTCCGTGGAAACGATAGGAGGGAGGATGCGATGGATATTCTCTTTATAGACCCATTCGTGATAGTCTTTTTTACGGTAATCCCACAAGGCGGTATGGCAGCCAATACTGGTATATTCGCTGATGGGAATACCCGTAAACAAATAGCTGATATACTGCGGAAGGTGTAGCGAAAAGGCTATTTTTTTGAAGACTTCCGGTCGGGTATGCTTGAGCCAATACAGCTGCATGCCTGAATTCAGCATTCCGGAATTCGACGATCCGGTATGGGTCGAGAATTCGGTTTCCGGACCATATTTGGTATAGAAGGATGCCATCAATGCTTCATCCAATGGCTTGGTATAGTTGTAAAGGGGTGTCAGTACCTCCCCATTTTCATCCAAATGGACAAAACTGGCGCCATAGGTGGAAAAGTTGATGGCGGTTATATTAAATTTTTTGGAGGATAAAATACGATCGAATACTTCCTTTAGCCAAACCTGTAACGATTTCAGGTCTTCCGTTGGATGCCCATCTTCGTCCTCGATTTGGTCAAAACGGATGTATTCCCGGTATACCTCCTGGTAGTCCCCGTCAAAAAGAAAGAACTTTTTATTGGTCTTTCCGATATCGAATATGGCGGTTACTTCTTTCATAGTCCGGATGCCACTGAATGTGCCCCTCTCTCGGTAACCAATTGTTTTCTTATGCCCAGCGAACGGTAGGCTTCCAACGGATGCAATGCCCCACCGTTTTGCAACCTTGCTTTTTCCAGTAAAGGCCGAACATCGGTACGATAGGCATCTTGAAGAATTTCTTGGCATCTGACCACATCTTGCGCCTGCTGGGCATCGTTCAAATCTGTTTGGTTCACCAACAACGCTTTCGCATAAGCTTCCTGAATGGCATCTAAAGATTGAATGATATCCTCCAAGGGATCTTTTATGTTATGGCTGGCATCGATCATCCAAGCGGGGTAGGGGTTTTGGGGATTGTTTTCCATGCCGTAGACCAAGGCGTTGAAAATCAAAAATAGCGCGTAGGGTTTTACGCTGCCCACGGTCAAATCGTCATCACCGTATTTGCTGTCGTTAAAATGGAATCCGCCCAGTTTGCCCTTTAACATGAGAGTTGACACAATCTGTTCGATGTTGGTATTGGGAAGATGATGGCCGAGATCTACTAAAGTATAGGCCTTTTCGCCACATTCGTTCGCCAACATAAAGGAGGTGCCCCAATCTTGAATAACCGTACTATAGAAATTCGGCTCATAGGGTTTGTATTCTATAAACAGTTTCCAATCTTCGGGCAGGGTAGCGTAAATTTCCTGTAAACTTTTTTGCGTCTGCTTTAAAGCGGACTGAAAATTGGTCTGTCCCGGAAAAGAGGCACCATCGGCCAACCATACGGTCAGGCTTTTCGAACCTAGCTTATTCCCGATTTTGACGACTTCGTTGTTGTGCTCGACCGCTTGTTGTCGAACGGCTTCGTCGATATTGCTCAACGAGCCGTACCGATAAGTCTCCGAAGCGTTTTTTTGGTCCTGAAACGTGTTGGAATTGACCGCGTCAAAAATTATCTGGTGCGATTGTGCCAATTCTTTGATGGCGGTATAATCTTCGGGAACATCCCATGGAATATGTAGGGAAATAGCACCCGCCGTTTGGGTAAGGGCGTGTATCGCGCCGATATCGTCTATCTTTTGTTCCAGGGTGCCCGGTTCTCCCTGAAAGCCGAAGCGACCGAAGCGTGTACCACCTGCGCCAAGGGCCCAACTGGGAATGGCCACCTGAAAGTCAGCCAATTTTTGAACGATATGATCGACTTCGACCCCCTTTTTGGTCAATCGGTTCGCTATATATGCAAAACCTTCGAGGTGGTCGTCAAGGGATTTTTGGTTTGTGTCTTCTATATGTTGTTTGTTTATTTTCATATACATTCAATTAAGCCTGTTCTTATCCATGTTGTCCTGTTTTCCTATTTGGAATAGGGCAGTCAAGTTAGATTTTACTGCCCCAAACAGCGTGGAAATATCGCAGACATTTATAAATTACCGTACAAAGGCATTCGCCATTCCACCATCTACATTGATAATGTTGCCGGTGCTTTTATCTAGAATACCGACCAGGGCGAAAACCCCGTTCGCGATATCCTCGGGATAAATAATTTCGTTCAATAGGTTTCTTTTGGCGTAGTGTGCGGGGAGTTCCTCAACGGTAATGCCATAGGCCTTGGCCCTACCTTCGGCCCAATCGCCTTCCCAAATCTTACTGCCGACGATAACGCCGTCGGGATTGACCGTGTTCACCCGAATTTTTTCTCCGCCCAGTTCCGCGGCCAAGAGACGGACCATGTGTTGCTGTGCGGCCTTCGCTGTGCCGTAGCCCACATTGTTGGGGCCGGATACGAGTCCGTTTTTACTGGCGATACTAATGAAATCCCCGCCCAGAGCTTGCTTGCGCATAATAGCTACGGCCTGTTTGGCGAGTTCAAATTGGCCTTTGACAAGCACGTTCTGTAGCAAATCCCAATCTTTTTCGGTGGTTTCTTCCATCGGTTTTGAGATGGCGAGTCCCGCACTATGGACAACGATATCTACACCTCCGAAATCAAGACAGGTTTTATTGAATGCATCGGCAATAGATGCGCTTTTGGTCACATCGCAGACGGCGTAAGTGGCGGTATCCTTTCCAAAAGTTTCCAGCGCTTCCTGCAAACGGTCTTCGGCAATATCCGTAAGTACCACGTTCGCGCCTTCTTCGGCCAGCTTATCCGCGATGGCCTTGCCAATTCCACCGCCAGCTCCGGTGACCAAGGCCACTTTTCGGGACAGGGGTTTTTCTTTGGGTTGGCGTTGCAACTTCGCTTCTTCAAGCAACCAATATTCGATATCAAAGGCTTCCTGCCGGGGTAAGGACGTATATTCGGTAATGGCCTCCGCACCGCGCATCACGTTGATAGCGTTGACATAGAATTCGTTGGCGACCCGGGTGGTCTGTTTATTCTTGGCAAAACTGAACATACCAACACCGGGGTAGATAATGATTACGGGACTGGCGTCTCGCATAGCGGGACTGTTCGGGTGCTTATGTTTTTCGTAATAATCCGCATACTCCTGTTTGTATTTGTCGAAGGCCGGTTTTAGCTGCTTCAAAACCGCATCGGTATCCGAAAGGTCGGCCGTGGCTTCGAGTTCGAGTACCAAGGGTTGGATTTTCGTGCGCAGAAAGTGATCCGGACACGAAGTTCCCATAGGCGCCAAGCGAGCCATATCGTTGCTGTTGATAAACTCCAAAATTGTCTCGCTATCATTAAAATGACCGATCATCCTATATTCGGCGGAACATAGTCCTCGTAGTACCGGAATAAGCAGCGCCGCTTTCTCTTTGCGTTCGTTTTGTGGAAGGCTTTCCAGTTTCGGACCGCCAAATACGCTACCATTTTCCTTGATTTTATTAACAATATATTCGGATGCCATTTCGATGACTTCCAAACTGTTTACGTAGCTTTCATACGAAGTATCGCCCCAAGTGAAGAGGCCGTGGCTGCCCAATACGATGCCCCGAATACCGAGATTGTCGTTCAAACATTTTTCCAATTGCAAACCCAAATCGAAACCTGGGCGTTGCCACGGCACCCATCCCATGGTATCTCCCCAAATTTCTTTGGTCACTTGCTCACTATCCTTTGCAGCGGCGACCGCGATCAGGGCATCCGGATGCAGGTGGTCGATATGTTTAAAGGGAAGCAGTCCGTGTAAAGGCGTATCGATGGAGGGCGCTTTACTATCCAAATCATAGATACAGTGATTAAAAAGACCGACCATACGGTCTTCATCTTCAAGTCCCCCGTATACATCCTTCAAGTTTCGTAATCTTCCGGTGTACAGACCCGCGATTCCTTTTCTGGTCAAGGTGCCGATATCGCCACCGGAACCTTTTATCCACATTACCTCGACCTCCTCATTGGTCAAGGGATCTTTTTCTAGGGTCTTGCAACTTGTGTTTCCGCCACCGTAATTAGTTATCCGAAGATCGGCACCGAGAATATTCGAACGGTATAAAAAGAGTTCGACCTGATCATCGCCGAGTTTGGCCGCTTTTTTATCGTCCCAGAGATAATCTACATATTTGAATCTTTGATCCGGATTACCCATATCATTTGTTTTATGTTTTACTTTTCGCTAAAATAAGGTGGGAAAGTGTAACCTGTATCCTGTACTATACTGTAAAGTCAAAAATAAATACTAGTTAGTTTCCGGATAAGTTAAGTAACTTTCCAAAACCTCACTGACCGAAACAGGAGAACCATGGAAATTTTTAAGTACGTAGAAATCGATGACCAGTCTCGAATACCTAAATATCGGCAGATTGTGGATTCAATTATCCACAATATATCCACGGGGAAACTGAACATCGATGAAAAGATTCCCTCAATCAATAGTTTCAGCGAAGAATATCTGCTCTCGAGGGATACCGTTGAAAAGGCTTATTCCATCCTAAAAGAAAGGCAAATAATTACCTCCATCCGGGGGAAGGGCTATTATATTTCCCGTACGAAGTTGTTATCGAAAGTCAACATCCTATTTATGATTAACAAACTGAGTACGTACAAGATGCGTATCTACAACAGCTTTGTGAACAGTATCGGGGGTAGTTCACATACCGACCTCCATATTTACCATTGCGACAATTCGCTGTTTCTCAATTTGCTTGAAAAAAATAGGAGCGCCTATGATTACTATATTATCATGCCACACTTCAAGACCGAAAATTTGAAACATGTGAGTTATACGGATGCAGCGGTAAAAGCCATCAACAAAATACCAAAAGATAAATTGGTGATTATGGATAATAATCGAATTGCCATTGATGACCCTTTCATTGAAATTTATCAGGACTTTGAGAACGATATTTACGGAGCGTTGAAGGAAGGTCTATCGAAGATTAAAAAGTACGACAAGCTTTTTTTGGTCTATCCAGAAAATTCGGTGTATCCATATCCGAGAAGGATATTACACGGCTTTCGTAAGTATTGCGCGGAGTTCGCTCTTGATTATGAAATCATCGAAGAAATTTACGATGACATTATCCTTAAAAAAGGAGATCTTTTTATCACCATCGAGGAATCGGATCTTGTAAACTTGGTCAACCAAATCCGCGAGAAGGAATTTTCCTTGGGCGGCGATATCGGGGTGATATCCTATAATGATACGCCGTTAAAAGAACTTTTGGGCATTACCTGTATTTCTACGGATTTTAAGATGATGGGGGAGACCGCAGCGCGTATGATCTTGGATAAGACCAAGGGGAAGTTTAAGAATCCGTTTAATTTTATTGATCGGGAGTCGTTGTAAATAATACATAGTTCAAAACCCTTAGCGCTATATTCCCTAAGTTTTCAATCGGTAGTAAAAGGGGGTTAAAAACACGGATTGGCAATGGTTAAATTCGCAATATCTAAAAAAGGGGGATTTTAATAATTGAAATTTACGATTTTTTTTAAATTGTTTCCTCTTATACCACAGGTTTTCACTACCATAATAGTATCCGTGAAATAAAAATGTCAAATTCTCATCCATATACAGGACAGTACAGGATGCGTTACTAAAGTTCGTCCAATATATTTGAATATCAACGAATAAATTTTGACTCTGTCCGTTTTACTAACCACTAACGAACGCTAAAATGAAAAAAATTCACTTCAGCCTAAAAATTTTAAGTTTTGCTTTTTTGCTTTTCCTCTCCTTTCCGGCATATGCTCAAGATGCCAAGGTAACAGGTACCGTGACCTCTATTGACGACGGATTGCCCCTCCCTGGGGTAAACGTTGTGGTCAAAGGAACGACGAACGGGACCGTTACTGATTTCGATGGTAATTATAGCCTGAATTTATCGCAAGGCGATGTGACCTTGGTGTTTTCCTACATCGGGTTTACCAAACAAGAGATTCCGGTAAACGGGCAATCCGAAATCGACGTAACAATGAGCGAGGACGCTACGGCTCTTGAGGAGGTGGTGTTGGTCGGTTATGGTACACAGATACGAAGGGAGGTGACGGGGTCTGTCCAAACTATCGAAGCCGAAGATTTTGCCGATATACCGGTCTCCCAAGTCACTCAAAAGCTTCAAGGTAGATTGGCAGGCGTACAGATTAATCAGACCACCGGTAAACCCGGTCAGGGCATGTCCGTTCGAATTCGGGGACAGCTATCCGTTTCGGGCGGTAGCGATCCTTTGTATGTAGTGGACGGATTTCCGATTTCTGGGGGCATCAATAATATCAATCCCGATGAAATCGAGGACATTACCATTCTTAAGGATGCCGCCTCTACATCCTTGTACGGTTCTAGGGCCGCTAACGGGGTAGTGTTGATTACCACCAAAAACGGCACGGTTGGCGAGACCAACATAAGTTTCAATACTTCTACTGGAATGCAACAGGTACCGGAACGGGGAAGGCTCGAAATGATGAATTCCGTAGAATTTGCCCAATTCAAAAAAGAGTATTATGAAGACCAGGGTGACCCTGTTCCGCAAATTTTCCAAAATCCTTCGCAGTATGAAGGCCAGACCAACGATTGGTACGATGCCCTACTTCGTACCGCACCGATGCAAAACTATAATTTGACCATTACGTCGAATAAGGAAAAATTGAGAACTGCGGTCGTGGCAGGTTTTTTTAATCAAAAAGGCGTAGTCTTAGGTTCTGATTATCAACGCTATTCCTTACGTGCGAATTTAGACTTCGACGTTTCCGAAAAAGTTCGGATCGGGTTTAATATTGCTCCCAATTATATTATTGATAATGTGCCTAGAACGGATGGAAGCAGGGGTACGGGTCTCTTATTCAATGCCCTTCATACCTGGCCAATAATGCCCATTTATAATCCTGACGGCACCCGAACCGAATTCAATAGGTTTCCTGCGGATACGGGAAACATATTTTCCTATGCCAACTGGTTGACCTCCGCCGAGCAGATCAAGGACGAGACCAAGGACGTCAACCTATTGACTAACGCATTTATCGAGTACAAGCCCATAAAGGATTTAGTAATCAGATCCAGTCTTAATGCCGAACTGTATAGCCGGCGATACGAATTTTTTAGTCCTACAACGGCCACGTACGCGATTAATCGACCCATACCCACTAATTCTGAGGCAGTTTGGGAAGATAGGAACGACTTTTCATGGTTGAACGAGAACACGGCCACCTACACTAAAAGTTTTGGTGAGCACAACTTTTCGCTCTTGGGAGGGTTTACGTTTCAAAGATTCAAAAGGGACTTGAGTAGGGTTCAGGCCAGTAATTTTGCAGATGATCGTCTGCCGACCATACAAGGTGCAGAAGATATCAATCGAAACGGTACATTTGATCAAGTACAAGAATGGAGCCTGGTCTCTTTTCTCTCTAGGCTCACCTACAATTATAAGGGTAAATATTTGTTGACCGCCGCAGTTCGAAGTGACGGCTCTTCACGATTCGGATCTGAGAACCGTTGGGGAACTTTTCCCTCGGTATCCTTAGGATGGATAGCATCGGATGAGGAATTCATGCAAAATCAGGACGCTATATCCCTTTTAAAAATAAGAGCCAGTTACGGGGTCACCGGCAATAATAATATCGGTAACTATACCCAATATGCCCTGATCGATAACACGGTGAACGGTGTTTTTGGTAACGATTTGGCACCGGGATCTGCAGTAAATTCCCTTTCGAATGATAATTTAGGTTGGGAGACCACCAAACAGTTCGATGTGGGGTTGGATGTAAGCCTATTCAACGACCGGGTGGCATTTGTTTACGATTACTATACCAAGAATACGACGAACCTATTGTACAACGTGCAAGTCGCAAGGGAATCTGGTTTTGGCCAATTTAGTGATAATATTGGCGAGATCCGATTTTGGGGCCACGAATTCGCCCTGAATACGATAAACACCACGGGGAAGTTCCGGTGGAGCACCAGCGCCAACATATCTTTCAATCGCAATGTCGTAGAGTCTTTGGCAGAAGGCATCGACAGGGTGTATGGAAACAGTGGTTGGCACATTACCAAGGTAGGGGAACCTTTTGGCCAATTTTACGGCCACGTTTCCGACGGAGTATATTTGAACCAACAGGACTTGGACAGTTCTCCCCAAGTTCCCGGACGTTCCACCGTAGGTAGTATTAAACTAGTCGATGTGAACGGTGACGGGGTAATCACGCGGGGCGGTGACGATGACGATCGCGCTATTACAGGAAGTCCTTTCCCAGATTTCACATATGGAATCACCAACACTATTAAATATGGCGATTGGGATTTTTCGGTGGTAGGCACCGGATCACAGGGCAATCAGAATTTGGTTCGCCATTTGTTCAGCACCACGAATTTAGATGGGGTCTTTAACTTATTGAAGGATGTTGAAAACCGTTTTCGTTCGGTCGAGAATCCCGGTGACGGTTTCTATGGTACAACAGTTGGTGGGGGTAACGTTACCGGTATCGAACGGGATTGGATCAATGACCGTTTTGTGGCCGATGCTTCCTATTTTAATATCCGGAATATCACTTTGGGGTATACTTTAGGAGGGGTTGACAAATTCTTCAAGTCCGCGCGTCTTTATGCTTCGATTCAGAACGTTTATATCTTCACGAAGTATTGGGGCGGCCCCAATCCAGAGATCAGTGTGCAGAACAATGGTCAGGGAGACGGTGGTAACTTGGAGTCGGGCGTCGATATTTCAGGTTATCCCGTTCCGCGTATCTTCAGTCTCGGTTTTAACCTTAATTTTTAAACCTTATTCCCCTATCGGAAAAAAATAAATTTGACTATCCTATAAAATATACACTGATGAAAAATTTAATTTTAATTCTAGCTGTCTCGGGTCTACTGGTAACAGGTTGTGAAGATGAGCTGACCATATTCCCGCAGGATTCATTGAGTACCCCGACTTTCTTTCAGACGGAGGAAGACTTTACACAGGCTGTCAATGCTGCATACGTACCGTTGCGTTCGATTAACAACGCCTCTAAACCTTATTTGGCAGAAATGCATTCCGATAATACGTATTTTGCGCGTAATACCGCTTTTGGGGCAACGGAACAACAAGAGGATATTGCTGATCATGCCATACCCAGCGATGGGGGGATAACCTCGAACGTGCATGTAGAGAATGTATATGTTCAATATTATCAGATCATTGCCCGCACCAATCAAATATTGACCACTATCGATGCCGCGGAATTTGATGAGACCGCAAAATCCAATATCAAGGGGCAGACCCTCTTTCTGAGGGCCTATTCCTATTTTGATCTAGTACAATTTTTTGGGAGCGTTCCATTGCACCTAACACCTGTACTGGGGCGTGAAGATGCGGCTTTGCCCCTTTCCACGGAAGATGAAATCTATGCACAGATTATAGCGGACGCCCAAGCGGCCATTCCCCTGCTACCTCCAAAATCGGTACAGGAACCGGGTCGGGTTACCTCGGGTGCCGCTAGAACCCTCCTTGCCAATGTCTATATTGTTCGGGGGGAGTGGGCGCAAGCTGAAACCTTGCTCAAAGCGGTAGTTGCAAGCACTGAGTATTCGCTTATGCCCAATTATGCCGATGCCTTTTCGGGAAATTCCGATAATAAGAATAATATGGAATCCGTATTCGAAGTACAGTACAAAGAAGGTCCCGAAGGTCTGAACGGTAGTTTTCTTTACAATTTTTTACCTCGTCCGATCACTTCGGAAGAGGTCGGTGCAATAACCGGTACTTCAAATCCGCAACCTGTGAACGGTGAAGGAAACAACATTCCCACACCCGATATCATCGAAGCCTATGAAGACGGTGATCTCAGGGAAGAAGCTTCTATTCAATATGTGACCATAAGCGAAAGTTTTTGGCAAGACGGAGTATATCCTATTATCAAAAAATATGTTGAACCGCATTCCCTTCACAACAACCACGGTATGAACTGGCCCGTGTATCGCTATTCGGAAGTTTTATTGTTCTTGGCCGAAGCCTTGGAAGAACAGGGTGAATCGGGCGAGGCGCTAACCTATTTGGAACAGGTACGAACACGTGCCGGTCTGGGTACGCCATCCGGTGATTTGGGAGAGGCCATCTTCAAAGAAAGGCAGGTCGAGCTTGCCTTTGAAAATAAACGTTGGTTCGATCTAGTCAGAACCGGCCGCGCCATTGATGTAATTACCGCCCATGGCGCTCGGATAAAGGCCAATCCGATTGATTATTATTATCCTGCAGGCGTAGCCCCGAGAAGTAACGCCTTTACCAATATATCGGAGCGGTATGCCCTTCCTGCATCCGAATCGTCCTTGAATCCAAATTTTTAGTACTTTAGGAACATAAAATACTGCGTAGAAAAATAGTATCAAATATATTGATGGCAATGCCAAAGAAAAATTTATGAGAAGAACAGTAGTAAGTGTAGTGTGCGTGACATTATTAATCCTTTCGTGCAATACCGAAAAGCAATCGGACAAGGTCATGGCCGAAAACCTCCCCCCTAAACTGGCAAAACTCAAATTGCAGCCAGGCTTCGAGGCAGAACATTTATATAGTCCCAGTGATACCGAAGAAGGTTCTTGGGTGGCGATGACCTTTGACGATAAGGGCCGTTTGATTACTTCGGATCAGTATGGGGCGTTGTACCGTTTGGAAATTCCAGCTATAGGGACTGAAAATCTTACCCCGAAAATCGAGAAGCTAAAAATCCAGACTGGCGAACAGGTACCCGACTCCATAATCCAGATGGGATATGCCCAAGGATTGCTTTATGCCTTTAACAGTCTATACGTTATGGTCAATCATCGGGGCAACGAGGAATTCGAAAAGACCAGTGGTCTTTATCGCTTGCAGGATACCGACGGTGATGATCAGTACGACAAAATTACCTTGCTTAAGCTATTGGACGGTGCCGGGGAACACGGGCCGCATAGTATCGTAATGGCGCCCGATAATGAATCCCTTTATGTTATTGCCGGTAACCATACCGATATGCCCGAAATGGATTCGTATCGGCTTCCCAAGGTATGGGAAGATGATAATTTATTTCCCTTGATCAAGGATCCGCGTGGCCATGCCAATGACCGTGGCGCACCAGGCGGATGGATTGCCCATATCGATCCCGAAGGCAAAAAATGGGAGCAGGTCGCTTCCGGTTTCAGGAATCCTTTTGATTTGGCGTTTAACGAACTTGGTGATATGTTTACCTTTGATTCGGATATGGAATGGGACCTGGGAATGCCATGGTACCGGCCCACACGCATCTGTCACGTACCCAGTGGCGCGGAGTTCGGGTGGCGTACGGGCAATCAGAAATGGTCTGCCGCTTATCCCGATAATCTTCCCCCCGTACTGAATATCGGCCAAGGCTCGCCGACCAGTG
>RCMY010004819.1_pt1 | contig 12283 bp, 9 predicted proteins | sample 2041341 | NCBI WGS metagenome assembly RCMY01 (sample SAMN09708234, study PRJNA481090) | Marine sediment metagenome, whole genome shotgun sequencing project.
TTGAATGGAAAGACTTAGGAGAGTTAGCAACGTTGAGGCGTGGTCGTGTAATGTCAAAAGGCTACCTAATAGATAATATTGGGAGCTATCCTGTATATAGCTCCCAAACTGCAAACAACGGAGAAATTGGAAAGATCAATACTTTTGATTTTGAAGGTGAGTATATCAACTGGACGACTGATGGAGCTAACGCTGGCACAGTTTTTTATCGAACGGGTAAGTTTTCAACTACAAATGTGAGTGGGTTGATAAAAATAAATGACACTCTAAGATTGAACTATAAATATCTATTTTACTGGCTTTCAATTGAAGCAAAAAAGCATGTTAATTCAGGAATGGGTAATCCTAAATTAATGAGTAACCAAGTTGAAAAAATCCCCATCCCCCATCCCGATTCCTTCCTTATCCAAACAGAAAAGTATCGTCGCAATCCTCGATAAATTTGAAGCCTTAACCACCTCACTCACCGAAGGCTTACCGCGTGAGATTGTCTTGCGTCAGCAGCAGTATGAGTATTATCGTGATCTGCTATTGAACTTCCCAAAGACTGAGGTAGCAAACCATGACTGAACAGACCCAAACCATTGCAGAATCGAACAATTTTATCGTCCTCAATAAATATAACAAGTGTGATCAGCTTGATGGTGGCTATCAAACCGAGGACGATTTAGAGCGTGAATTACTCAAAGACCTACAAAACCAAGGCTATGAGTTTGTCGCTGATTTAACCTCACCCAAAGCAATGTTGGCTAACGTGCGTGTGCAGCTGCAAGCCTTGAATGAGGTGCAGTTTACCGACGATGAGTGGCAACGCTTTGTGATAAGTTATCTTGATAACCCTAGCGATAACAGCACCGATAAAGCCCGTAAGATTCATGATGACCATATCCATGACTTTACGTTTGACGATGGACGCCTGCAAAATATCGCGCTACTCGATAAGAAAAACATCCCACGCAATAAAGTGCAGGTGATTAAACAATTTACCCAGACAGGCACACAAGCAAATCGTTATGACGTCACTATTTTGGTCAACGGGCTGCCGTTGGTACAAATTGAGCTGAAAAAGCGTGGCGTTGCTATCCGTGAAGCCTTTAACCAAGTGCACCGTTATAGTAAAGAGAGCTTTAACTCTGATAACTCGCTATATAAATACATACAGCTGTTTGTGATCTCAAACGGTACAGACACACGCTACTTTGCCAACACCACCAAGCGCAATAGAAACAGCTTTGACTTCACTATGAATTGGGCGCGATCAGACAACACCTTAATCAAAGATCTAAAAGACTTTACTGCTACTTTCTTCCAAAAAAATACCTTGCTTAACGTGCTGATGCATTACACTGTCTTTGATGTGAGCGATACCTCACTGGTTATGCGTCCCTATCAGATAGCGGCTACTGAGCGTATTTTGTGGAAGATTAACAGCGCCTATCAAACAAAGAAATGGAGCACCCTTGAGAGTGGCGGCTTTATTTGGCACACCACAGGCTCAGGAAAAACCTTAACCAGCTTTAAAGCTGCACGTTTGGCGACGGAGCTGCCTTTTATTGATAAAGTGTTTTTTGTGGTAGATCGTAAGGATCTTGATTACCAAACCATGAAAGAGTATCAGCGCTTCTCCCCTGAGAGCGTAAACGGTTCAGACAGTACGGCAGGGCTAAAGCTTAACCTTGAAAAAGACGATAATAAAATCGTCGTCACCACCATTCAAAAGCTGAATAATTTAATCAAAGGTGAGGGGCGCTTGCCCATCTATGACAAGCAAGTGGTGTTTATCTTTGATGAAGCGCACCGCAGCCAGTTTGGTGAAGCACAAAAAAACCTGAAGAAGAAATTTAAAAAGTTCTATCAGTTCGGCTTTACAGGCACACCCATTTTCCCAGAGAACGCTTTAGGGGCGGAGACCACCGCTGGAGTGTTTGGTCAAGAGCTACATTCATACGTCATTACTGATGCCATTCGTGATGAGAAGGTATTGAAGTTTAAAGTCGATTACAACGATGTAAGGCCTCAGTTTAGCGGTATTGAAAGCGAACAGGATGAAACCAAGCTGACCGCAGCAGAGAACAAACAGCTGTTGTTGCACCCTGATCGTATTCAAGAGATATCACAGTACGTGTTAAAGCACTATAGGCAAAAAACCCACCGTCTAAAGTCTGGTGGTAAAGGGTTTAATGCTATGTTTGCCGTCAGTAGCGTTGATGCAGCTAAGGCTTATTATGAAGCCTTGAACCACTTGCAAAAGGACAGCGATAAACCGTTAAAGATCGCTACTATCTTCTCTTTTGCCGCCAATGAAGAACAGGATGCGTTGGGAGATATCCCTGATGAAGGCTTTGAACCCACTGCCATGAACAGCAGTGCCAAAGAGTTTTTAAGCAGTGCTATTGGCGACTATAACGCAATGTTCAAAACCAATTATGGCGTAGACAGCAAATCATTCCAGAACTACTACCGCGACCTTGCAGAGCGCGTCATTAAGCAAGAAGTGGATTTACTGGTTGTCGTTGGGATGTTCTTAACGGGTTTTGATGCACCTACCTTAAACACCTTATTCGTGGATAAGAACCTGCGCTATCACGGCTTAATGCAAGCGTTCTCACGTACCAACCGTATCTATGATGCTACTAAGACCTTTGGCAATATCGTGACTTTTCGTGACTTAGAAAAAGCGACTATTGATGCCATTACCTTGTTTGGTGATAGAAACACTAAAAACGTGGTGCTAGAGAAAAGCTACAAGGAATACTTAGAAGGCTTTACCGATATCGCCACTGGCAAAGCGCGACGCGGTTATTTGGAGGTGGTTAAAGAGCTACAACAGCGCTTCCCTAACCCCGATGAGATTGTCAAAGAGTCTGATAAGAAAGACTTTGCCAAGTTATTCGGTGAGTATTTGCGTGTCGAGAACATTTTACAAAACTATGATGAGTTTACAAGCCTAAAAGCACTGCAAGACTTGGATGTGACAGACGTAGAGGCAGTTGAGACGTTTAAGGATGAGCATTACTTAAACGATGATGAATTAGCCGCCATGCAAGCCATTGAAGTACCTGCGGAACGTACGGTACAAGATTACCGTTCAACCTATAACGATATACGTGATTGGCTGCGTCGCGAAAAAGCCGCTGAGGAACAAGGCGACTCTTCCATTGATTGGGATGAGGTGGTTTTTGAGATAGATTTGCTCAAATCACAAGAGATCAATCTGGACTATATCCTTGAATTGATATTTGAGCATAATAAAAACACCAAGGACAAGTCTGCCTTGGTTGAAGAAGTACGACGTTTGATTCGCGCAAGCCTTGGTAACCGTGCTAAAGAGAGCCTAGTGGTCGATTTTATCAATCAAACTAATTTGGATAACATCCCTGATAAATCCAGCATCATTGATGCCTTCTTTGGCTATGCTCAGTTAGAGCAGCAACGTGAAGTCAAAGATATGATTACCGCTGAAAACCTAAATGAAGCGGCTGCTAAACGTTATATTGCTGCTTCACTAAAGCGTGAGTACGCCAGTGAGAACGGTACAGAGCTGAATGCTATCTTACCTAAGCTGAGTCCACTCAATCCGCAATACTTGACCAAGAAGCAAAGTGTTCTACAGAAAATAGCTGCCTTTGTTGAGAAGTTTAAGGGTGTGGGTGGGAGGGTGTAATTGTCGATAGTAAAGGAAAGCATCCTGAATTTTGTGTAAGTATTGGCAAAAGCTAAATGACTGTTACACAAAATTTAGGATGGTCTCTAACTCTCAAGGATGGAAGTTTGAGATGATTAACAGCATTAAGAGAGACGCTTCTCAGTTCAAAAGGCGTCTAATTAGAGATTATCTTGAATATTAGACTAAGTAGGTCAGACTGCTTTTTTTAGAGGTCTCTAAAAACTAACAAAATTATTGAATACATATAGAGATATTAAAATGAAAAATTACTCTAGAGATATCGGTGGTTTACAAAGCGTCAAATTTTCTAATATAGAAAACTCTTATACATTTGAAGCTGAAGGCATAAATATAGACTATATACTTTTAGTTGTTTTAGATAATAATGCTGTAAGTACTAGTTTTCGCAAGATGGTAATTGATAAATCACATGACGATATTTTTAAGGAAATAAAAGAAGCTTATCATAATAGTGATTTTGGTGATGATGGATTAAGAATAGTAAAATACTTAAGAGATAGTGAATTAATGGAAATTTCTCGATCTATTCGTCAGCAAGCTAAGTCTATTTTTTTTAATTACTGCGTCAAGCTTTCTGATAGGCATCAGCCAGAGATAGAAATAGATATGAAGAATAATTTAGATATGTACCATAGTAGAATATCTAAGGCGAATACATTCTTTAAAGAGAAGTATTTTTATTTATCTGAGAAAGAGAAAATGGGTTTTAAAGATACTGATGATACTTTGATCGGCATAGAAGATAAGAATAATATTTTAAAATGCGCTGATGAGGCATTTAATAAATTAAGAGCATCTTTGAATAAGGATTTATGCACTTATATCATACTATGGTTGCATGCTTATAGGTTTTTGAAGGCGAGACAAGTTGTTTCTAAAAATAAAGAAAATATTTTATACTCTCACAGATATATAGGTTGGTCTCAGCCAAGATATAGATTAGACCAGGACCTCGAAATAGAGTTCAACACCAATTTTGGCTATGGAAAATCAAGCTACTTTCATCTTATAATTATATATAAAAACATACACTTAGTGAATTTTATAGACTGGATTGATTATAGGATCAAAGGCGTTTCGCAAATAAAAAAATATACAAGAAAATATCAAGGAAGAGTCAACGAAGCAGGTACGGAAAATAAATTTATAAATGATGACAGCTGGGAAAAAGCAATAAAAGAAGCAAATTCGATGTGTCAAATATATCTGAATAACAATAATGAATTTATAAATAAATTTGTTTTTGGTAGTTTGGAAAGTATGGTTTCTGACTTAGAAGAAATAGTAGATATTAGTATAATTAACGGACAATTCAATAGAAAGCATAGACTTTTTGAAGATACCTTTAATTCAAAAACTTATAAGGACTGTAGCCCTATAATTGCTAATTCAGTTGTAATGAGCGTAAAAGGCTCAAAGATATCTGGAGCTTTAGAGTTAATATCAAATATTCTAGAGTTAGAAGGTTTATTCAGTATTAATGATCATATTTTAAAAATAAAGAATCTGAATATTAGGATATACCCTTTGATTATAAAAGAAATTAACGCACTGCCTGAATTAATAGTTAGCACTAAGAAAGAGATTAATAGAACCGTAGATAAATTAAAAGAACTATCTCCTACAATAGATGGAGATAGAGAGAATGATAGGCTCAGAGAGTCATTACGAAAAGAGAATAGAAACCTAAATAACGATTTGGGAATTCTTATAGAATTAAAAAAAGATATGACTAATTATGCCAAAAATATCAATAAATATATAGGTTTGGAGGCTACTACTTAGCTTCAGCGCACCATACCATATCGAATGCGTCTACTGAGGCTTTAGGTAAAAATTGATAAATATATGTTGCATATAAAGGTGCACTTTAGAGATGCAATTTTAGCTTGATTCAAGGGTCTTTTTTATCTTAATATTTCATCTGTAATCTTATCTATATATTCACGCCACTCTTCGACCGTATCGAATCCTTCTTCTTTAGCCGCCTTTTTCTCATAATCATCATGTTTTTTCTTGATTTCTTCTAACCGCTGCTCTCCTTCTTCTATCTTTGTATCTAACACCTTATCAAACTTGTCTAAAGCTATACTTACCTCCTGAGAACCCACTCTAATAGTCTTAAATAAAACAGCAATTGTTTTAAATAAAACAGCGATGACTTTTAACATTATCAAATCTCTCTATTAATTGACTTTCCTGATCTTAAGGCTAATACCTCATCATACACTACGTAATTTTTACATAGTGATATTTGTGCGAATGATCGGAGGATTTTTGAATTGACTTGCTCTTTCATGCGGTTATTTTAGATAAATAGATTTACCTGTCCAAAATGTGCTATTTTTTAGATCATTTAGCATAAATTAAATTACTGGACTTAAAATGGCTTCAATGAAAAATGATAATTGTGGGAATTATATTGGTGGAGATGCTGCAGCAGTTTTCAACTCAGAAAATCGTAAAGCATTAATGGATACACAAGATCTGATAGGGGTAGTGTTAAGAGTACATTTTTCCCTTGAGGAGTTACTGAATATATGGTGCAATAAAATTACAAACTGCGATGATTTTTTCGATTTTGATAATAGCGTTTCTTTTGCACTTAAGTTGAAAATTGCTAACAAATTAGGTTTACCTTCTGATTTATCAAATTTTTTCAAACTGTTTAATACACTAAGAAACAAATTCGCTCATAGAGCAAATCATGCTATTTCTGATAGTGAATTAAACAACTTGCGATGCGCTGTGAAGAATATCCATGTCAAAGACATTAAAGAAGTTTCTAAAATGTACCTTGGTGATAAACTTATCATGTCTTGGGACATGCCTAATGTTACTAATATTCAAAAATTAATACTAATTCACTCTACATTCGATACTAAGGCTCTCAAAATTTTTGATAAAGAATTTAAAGAGAGAGGAATTCCATTCTCTTATTTGTTCGAGGAAGTACAATAAACACTAACTAATTTTTTATGACGTTTTAGAGGGTAGTAAAATAGTATACCCCAACGGAACCAGTTATTTCACTCTTCAAACTTATTAACAGACTACTTAAAGCAGAATGTTAACATGGAACCATCTATAACAGACTTTTGAGTTATAGGACTGGTTGCTGTGCTTTTTCCTATCATTAGCCTATAGTTTAACAACTAAGTAGTATGGACTGCAGATATAGTTATATTGTACAAACTAAGGCCAACCTTGAGGAAGGTAGTGACTATGAATTTGGTAAAAAACAAGTTTGACTATGGATTAATAACTTTAAGCTTAGCGTTTATGCTCTCACTATCAGCCTGTGCAAAAGTAACTGAAAAAACAGCAAATAATGGTGATGCTCAGGCTCAGTTTAAAATGGGAATGTATTATTTTGACGGTAAGGGTGGTGTTTCCACAGACTATTATAAAGCAGCTGACTGGTTTCAAAAATCAGCAGTGCAAGGATATAACCCAGCTCAATTAGCTCTTGGTTCTATTTATAATCTTGATTATTTCTATCAAGACTATCCTTATAGCTTTAAGGATAAAGAACTAGCTAAAGAATGGTTTGGCAAGGCTTGCGATAGTGGGAATCAAGAGGGATGTAATAGTTATCGCAGATTAAACTAATAGCAGTAAATTAGGATTTTGTCGAAAATTATATGATGTTACCGATATTACTATTGCAATAGGTAGCTTATAAACAAAGACCCTGAATTTTTAGATAAGAGTAAAGTAATGATGAAAAGATCTCTAAAAAAGATATTTATTTATAGCTTTTTAGTTTTACCTCTTAGTTTCACCGTTCCATCTATGGCAGCAGATTTTCAGACAACCAATATACTAGCAAATCAGGGTCATTCTTTATCACAGAATGAACTTGGGTTGATGTATGCAAACGGCGATCGCGTTCGTCAAGATTATGCCCAAGCACGCGAGTGGTTTCAAAGAGCAGCCAACCAAGGTCTTGCTATTTCTCAGCACAATTTAGGAGTGTTATATAGAGATGGTACAGGTGTTCGTCAAGATTACACCCAAGCACGCGAGTGGTTTCAAAGAGCAGCTAATCAAGGCTATCTCCCATCTCAAACTAACCTTGGGATGATGTACTCAAATGGTGAAGGTGTTCGAAAAGACCTAACTAAGGGAGTTAATTTATATATAAAAGCAGCTAATCAAGGGGCTGCTCAAGCTCAGTTCAATCTAGGTTGGCGTTACAGTCTAGGCGAAGGTGTTCGTCAAGATTACACCCAAGCACGCGAGTGGTATACAAAAGCGGCTAATCAAGGATTTGCTCAAGCTCAATATAATCTTGGATTTCTTTACGACAATGGCAAAGGTGTCCGTCGAGACTACATCCAAGCACGCGAGTGGTATACAAAAGCGGCTAATCAAGGATTTGCTAATGCACAAGTCAATCTCGGAGCAATGTACAATAATGGCAAAGGTGGCCGTCAGGATTATGCGAAGGCATTTGAGTTATATACAAATGCTGCTAATCAAGGGAATGCTATAGCTCAATACAATCTTGGAGTAATGTACGAGGATGGCGAAAGTGTACCTCAAAACATGTCTAAAGCAAAGTTCTGGTACAAGAAAGCTTGTGATAATAGAGACCAAATCAGCTGCGATATATATTTTAAATTAAATCGGCAAGGATATTAACTAGCTATCCATTAAAAAAACCTTTGAGTTACTCACATTAAGCCACTTCACAATTATACTGAGCGAACTTATCAAAAAAATTATATGTTAACAACTTAAACACATATAACGCTACCTCACTTGTTCTCATAAATACAGATTATGGTAAATGGTTTTAAGGGTAAAAAAGTCATCGGCACAGGTGCTCGAAAATAGTTCTGCTATCATGGCAATAACCCACAAAATTCATCCCAAAAATCACTCAGTAGAGATATGCCATGACACTGCTCAAAACATCCTTTATTCGCAAGATAACCCTCTTTTTAGTCGCTGCGATGTTGTCTGTGTCAGCGATGGCTGCTGATTTCAAAGAGACCCAACGTTTGGCTAACCAAGGGAATGTTGTTGCTCAATTCAACCTTGGATATATGTACGGCGAAGGCGAGGGCGTGCGTCAGGATTATGCTAAGGCGATAGAGTGGTATCTAAAAGCTGCTAACCAAGGCGATGCTGCTGCGCAATACAATCTTGGGCTGATGTACAATGAAGGCCAAGGCGTACGTCAAGATTCTACTAAAGCCGTTGAGTGGTATACAAAAGCAGCCAATCAAGGATATGCTAAGGCGCAATTCAACCTTGGGCTGATGTACGACACTGGCGAAGGTGTTTCTCAAGACTATACTGAAGCAAGACAATGGTATGAAAAAGCAGCCAATCAAGGAGATGTTGGTGCGCAATTCAGCCTCGGAGCGATGTACGGCACTGGGGAAGGTGTACGTCAAGATTATACCAAAGCAGTAGAGTGGTATGAAAAAGCAGCCAATCAAGGAGATGTTGGTGCGCAATACAATCTTGGGCTGATGTACGACACTGGCGAAGGTGTTTCTCAAGACTATACTGAAGCAAGACAATGGTATGAAAAAGCAGCCAATCAAGGATATGCTAAGGCGCAATCCAACCTTGGATCAATGTACGACAAGGGCAAAGGTGTGCGTCAGGACTATGCTAAAGCTGTTGAGTGGTATAAAAAAGCAGCCAATCAAGGACATGCTATTGCTCAATTTAACCTTGGATTGATGTACAACAAGGGCGAAGGTGTGCGTCAAAATGAATCTACCGCCAAAGAGTATTTTGGAAAATCTTGTGACAATGGCCTACAGCATGGCTGTCACAACTATCGAATATTAAATCAACGATAGAGTGTTGAGTATTAAGAAATTTTTGAGACTGATAAACTACATTGCGACTTTAATTCCTTTAAGGAAAATAGCCAATCTAGAAACCTGATGTTGGTATTATTGTTGGTATAGATAATATTTATAATAAATAAATGCCGTAAACTCTAAACGTACAGCCGACAGTTTACCTCCTAGTGTAGGAGTCAAACTAGGAAGTAGCGACTTTTTGGACTAGTGAACGCCTATTTTTGAGGGGTAACGACAACCAAATGTTGTTAATTTTGATGTTAAAAGAATACCAGACAACACAAAAAAGCCCTAAAACACTGGGCTTATAGCCGTTAGTTCGGTGCCTTGATAGCGCACCGATCACGATTCAATCAAACCATCATTGAACAAATTAGCAGGGTGCAACTTACCAAAAACCAAGTATTGTACGATCATTAAGATTGAGCACCAACCGATTGTCATTAATGTAAATATACCAGCCAAAGCTAAGTTATCGTTACCGCCATCTACCAAAATAAAAGCGCCAATAATAAACACTGGAGCGATTATTACAGTTAAAAACCAAAGAACTTTTAGCAGTCTAATAAATACTATTTTCAAAATTAACCCCTAAGCCATAATTCAACTAAAAAGCGACTATAACAGTAACACCCCAAAAGTGGCGATTGTTCCTATAACATCTCATTATGGGAAGTCACTTAAGTAGATATAAAAAGGTAACAATCATGCAAGCAAAAAAAATAGTTATTAGCGGAGCGATGATATTGACTCTGCAGTTTGGATTAGTACTATCAGCGTCAGCAGGACCTGGCGATAGGCTTCAACCGTCTGACTTGTCAGGGAAAGATATTGATCAGCTAGTAGCTATGTTTGCAGAGAAAAGAGCAGAGCAAGAAATTCGAAATACTAAGCCTAATCCTGAAATTGGGATGCACAAATCTAAAATAAGAGATGAGACTAACTGGGGAGCTCCACCAGATAAATTGAACACCACTATCGATGCTGATGGAGTTCATGAGCAGTGGATTTATGATGGCAGGGGCGAACTGCATTTTATTGATGACAAATTAATTTCTATAAAGTACTAATCACACTCGCAAAAATAGACTTTTTGCACAGGTAAAGCCACTTAGCGGAGACAATCCCATGGGGCGGTCTAATTGTTCAGGACTTCGCAAGCGGTGACCGCACTCATATGCACATTTTTACGACCGCGAAATTGAAAGTTTAGGGTATTGACTAGCCAAAAGCCTTCGAGTTAGTCGCAAAAAGTACACTGACAAGTACACTGAGCGAACCCATCAAACAACATTGCTTTAAATATCAATAACTTAGATGCCGAACTCGGTACCCTACTGGGGAACCGAACCAGTGAAAGCACATGATTGGTTAGTCATAGGTATACCTATACTTTGACTAAGTAGCTTACGTAGATCGATTTCAACTTTCTTAATATTTAGGCGCTTGATAAAGTCTAGTTTGTCTGTATCTATAAACGATGTTACTGCAACTTCTATAAATATAGTTTCATCATTAATACATACCTATTGTGTCAGGCCTAATTGAGCCAACGGCTTGCCCTTCTATTAAACGAGTAAACCACCATGTCTTAGCTTCAGCCTCATTAGTATTTGGTAGTGGTGGCAGCACTGCTGCTTTTACTTTCATAATTACTTGTTTGGCAAATTTGTATAGGATGCTTTTAAAGTTAATATAGCAGCTTTCATTATTACTAGAATGAGCGAGATGATGCTCGCACTTCTCTCCCTTTTTAGCGACAACGACTTCACTATATCCTAAGCAAATACAATATCAAGCAAGTCCTTTTTCGACTTGTTTGATATTGATTAATTGGTCTAACTCATTGATTGCGATATTCATTAGCATGAGTGCTATCTTCTTTAGAGTTGGTATAAAGGCAGCCGTTAGTAGGAAGGTGCAGAGAAGAGTCACATGCTCATGTTTATAGTTTTGATAGAGTGACTTTAAAAGGGTGTTTTCTAGGATATGAAGGATATCTAAATTGTTAGCTATTAATAGTTGAGTTAGGCGCTAATAATTATATATTTAATCGAAACACTAAAGCATACATTTATAGAAAGTACGATCTACTGATAAGGTGATTTTGATTTGAACAAGCATGATAAGTTTATAGATGTACATTATCGAAGTATGAGGTTTCTAGGATGTCAACCTATAAAGAGGTGTGTGACATTCATGCAAAGCACTGGCAAAGAAACCGTGCGCAAATACAATACGAGCAGGGTTACCGTTATTATCCGCTGGAAAATATTCAGGCTCATGCTCACCTCTTACTAGTTGTACCTGCTGATCGGCAAATAAACTATTGAATAATTTTATTAACTTTATATTCGTCAGCTAATAGTTTGAGATCATTAAAATCTAAAGTATCAGCATCATTGTTATCCAAATACGGCTGATAGCTTTCATTCAGCATTAAGTTATTCAGCGCCGTCAATAATTCGTTAGCGTCATTAGTAGTCAGTAACTTAGAAAAATTAACGGTAGTTTTATTTATAGCCGTAAGATTGGTAGCAGTAAGAGAAGTCATAAAAAGCTTTAATTATTTGGTGAAACCGATAAAGAGGGCGTTGCTAAAAGGCAAAGCTCAAAGAGTGGTTATATTACATTGCTAACTTAGCAATGCTTAAAAGCTAAGCCGCTTAACCGCCATCTTCAGCTAGCAAAAACAGTAACATACTAGCGCTAGTGTCAAAACGTGCTTTCGGTTAGTATGGCAGGCAATATTATACCCCATTTT
>RCMY010004352.1_pt1 | contig 12282 bp, 8 predicted proteins | sample 2041341 | NCBI WGS metagenome assembly RCMY01 (sample SAMN09708234, study PRJNA481090) | Marine sediment metagenome, whole genome shotgun sequencing project.
TGATGCGGGTTGGTCAACACCTTATGATGCGGATTAACGATCAGCTCGTGAATCAAATGCTTATACGGATCTTTCAGTATTAAAATTAGATGGTCGGCAAAGGTCTCAAACGGATCGATAATATAGTCGGTACCGAACGAATCCAGATTGGCGGTAGTCTCCTTCGATTGCGTACGGCTAATCACCAAGCGGTCTGGCTTGACCAGTTTGGCGTCGATGGCAATCGTCAGGTTAGCGTGGTCGTCATTGGTCAGTGCCAGCACGCCAACGCACAGGTCGTTGCGTATACCCGCCAGCGCCAGCACATCCGGGTCGGCGGCGTCCTCGCACAGGCATGGTACCGACAAGCCGATTTTATCGGCGTCCAGCTGATCAATCAGCCGCTGTTCTATGTCGATGACTACGGTTTGGATGCCACGCGCATCGAGACTGTGGACCAGCCGGTTGCCGGTAACGCCGTAACCACAGACCAAATAGAAAGGTTCTTTAATCCAGCGAATGCGGCCGGCGAAACCAGTACGTCTGACTACCCGGCGAAAACTTGACTCTTGCAACAATGCAAAAATGGTACCGATGCTATACAGCCACGAAATGACGCACAGGTACAAGGTGAAGGTTGTCCAGGTGCGCTGCAGCGGTGTGAAGGGAAATGGGATTTCGCCGAATCCTATCGTTGGCCCCATAAAGCTAACGAAGTAAAAGGCATTGCCAAAATCCATGCGGTAAGGGTTACCTTGATCATCCACGCCAGGAATCAGCACGAAGCCAAGAATGGAAATGGCGTACACGGTAATAACAAGAATGATGGGCGCACGCAGGCGGCGCAGCAGTAAATAGAATACATGCTCCATGGCAGTATCTCTGTTCAGCCGCTAGTGTCGCACGACAGTGGTTTCCACTATAAGCAATATCACTGACATGATATTGGCCAGCACGGCACCGGCAGACAGCGACACAATGCTGGCGATAAGGTGTGGTGTCATACCGTTTTCAGCCATTTGGGTGGCATAGCCCCAAATTATTGCTGCAGTGATAAGCTGTAAATCCGCCACCAGACTGGTGGCAACCAGTACGGCACCCATATGGGTTCGGTCGCCCAGCTTCATCACCGTGGCAATCAGGCTGACGACAATAGCAGCGTACAATTCGTATACGTTGTGGTGGTCAATGTTGTCGACATCACCGTAGAAAAAGCCAAAATTGAGTGTAAGCGACAACACAATAAAAAATGCAAAACTGACTTTTTCGAAATTCATATTGGTGAAACCTGCATAAGCTTATTGACCATAGATTTTGCTGCCGTGGAGGCAAACGAGTTTAACGCCGTTGCGGCAGCACACGCAAAAAATTATCGTGTGCCAGTTTTTTTGCATCTTCTTCACTCAGTGCGTCCAGCACGTCGTCGAACTCTGCCAGCAAATCGCCGATGCGGTCAAAATTACCAACCAGGTCGGAGCCGATCATAAAGCGGTCGGGATGTCGCTGCAGAATCTTCAGCCAGTGATTTTTGATTTTCTCTTTCGATGTCAGCAAGTGGTCTTCGAGCACACTCCACGACAGATCTATCCACAAATTAGGATAAGTCTTCAACAGGCGTTCAATTTCATCGTCAAGAAAGTGCAGGTCGTTACGTAAATTAATGGAGCTGCTGGTACCGGCGTGCGCCCAGATAAAGCGCGTGTCAGGGTTTTTTCGTATCGCCTCCTCCAGCTCAGTCAGGTACAACGGTTCTTTGATACGCGCCGAGGTAATATTGCTATGAATCATTACCGGCAAATCGTGTTTGGCGGCCAGATTGTAAATAGGCGTTAGCGCCGGGTGGTTGGCGCGGGCCGGCTCGCCATAGGTGAGCGCGGTTAAGTCATCGTGACGGGTGATAATCTCACCGATGCCATCCCACAAATCCGGGTACCACTCCAGCATGCGCTGCACGTGTTGCACAGCATTTTTATCAGTGGGGTTAAAAGCACAAATAAACGGGTGCAGCCGCTTACGCTGGGCTTTGGGCAAACTGCTTACCGCACGCGCAACTATTTCGTCACTGAGAGCGTACCAGTAAACGTTGGCATCGTCGGCAAATACAAATTCTGGTTTTTGCGGCTCGGTGTCGGACCATTTTTTAATGATCGGCAGGCCGGCGATCATGGCGTGCTCGACGTTGGCCTTATCCATAGCATTTAGCAATGCGTCGGTGCCGTCACTTTCCTGAAAAAAATTAACGTAGTGTAAATGCGAGTCGCTATATTTGTAGCTCGGCGTCGAGGGGTCCTCCGCCAATGCACCCATACACCCGACTAAAGCCCCTAACAAAATAACCCGAAAATACATCAGTGGCATAAATACAAGTCCTTGCATTGTGTGAAGTGTTTGGTGCGCACGGTGCATTGTAATCTAGGATGAAAGCTGCGCGGAGCGCATATGTGCTGGCACCCAACATCGCTCCAGCGCCTCAAACAGCAGTTCGGTCACAATAGCCAGCACGGCGGCGGGTATCGCGCCCTGTAAAATAAGCTGGCTGTCGTTCAACGACAAGCCGGTGACAATAGGCTCGCCCAGCCCGCCGGCACCAACAAACGCCGCCAGCGTTGCCGTGCCAATGCTGATAACCGCCGCAATACGCACGCCGCCGATAATACTCGGTAACGCCAGCGGTACAAACAAATAACGAATTTGCTGTGTTGCGGTGAAACCCATGCCTTCAGCCACGCGCCGCAGCAGCGGGTCGATGGTTTTTAGCGCGGTAATGGTATTGCGCAAAATTGGCAGCAGTGAATACATAAACAGAGCAATAATAGCCGGCACCTGACCAATGCCGAACAGCGGAATCATCAGCGCCAATAGCGCGATCGACGGAATGGTTTGTAGTAAAGCGGCAATATACAGCACAACGCCGGAAATGCGTTCTGAGCGATACGCTAAAATAGCGGCCGGCAAGCCGATAGCGCAGGCCAGCAGCAGGGCAATGCCAGTCAGCTTAAGATGGCGCAGCGTATTGCGCAGCAGTCTTGGCCACATCTGCGAGTCGCTAGCGGCAGACTGCTCGGCGCTAACGAGTTCGGTCTGCTGCAAAAAGCTGCTGGCAACGGCGGCAAAACTCTTGCCACCTACCAGCACTTCGCCATTCAAGCGGCGCATCATATCGGCGTCTAACTTGCCTTCCAACAAGCCGAGCACCTGTTTGGCTTGGCGCGCGCTGTCACTGCGAATGAGGGGTACCGCTAAATATTCTGGAAAATAGTTTTTCGGGTCTGCCAGCGTGGTCAGCGCGTAGCGCTCCAGGTCGCCGTCGGTGGAGTAGGCGTCGGTGATATTGATTTGGCCACGATTGATGGCTTGATACACAAGGCCATGTTCTATGCCCACCGGTGTATACGGCAGCGCGTATGTTTTCTTTAAGCCGGGCCAGCCGTCGGCGCGATTCAGAAATTCATGGGTTAGCGCGATCTTGAGTTCGGGGTGTTGTTTCAGGTCGCCGACAGAAACAATGTTGTTATCCTCAGCCAGCTTGCTCTTCAGCGCCAGCGCGTAGGTATTGTTAAACCCCAGCTGCGCCAGTGCCTCGATCTGCAGCGGCTGTAGCACATCGTTTAACGTTTGCCCGGCAGGGAGCTGCTGCATTTTAAGAATGGCCTGCAACACGGTACCGGTATACTCCGGATAGACGTCTATTTCGCCTTTCAGCAGCGCCTCATAACATATTAACGTGCCGCCCAGACCAAATCGGCGCTGCACGCTAAAGCCGCGTGATTCTAACAACTGTGCCATCACTTCAGCCAACAAATAGCCTTCGCTAAAGTTCATGCTGCCAACGACAATGCTGCGCTCGGCTGGCACTGCATACGTCGGCTGCATACAGGCAATAAATAACAGTACAACCAGTACGACTCGCCTCATTGCACGTGTTGCTCCAGCAGCGCCTCAACGTAGTCGTTAGCCGGCTTGCTGAGCACGTTTTGTATACTGTCGTGCTGTTGAATAACGCCGTCGCGCATTATTACCAGCGTATCGGCCAGCTTTACGGCTTCACCTATGTCATGCGTCACCAGCATGATAGCGCGCGGCTCGGCACTTTTCAGGCGCAGAAACTCCTGGTGTATGGCAACCCGCGTGATCGGATCTACTGCCGAGAAAGGTTCATCAAGCAACAGCAGCGGCGGGTTTAGCATCATCGCCCGGCATAAGCCCACGCGTTGGTGTTGGCCGCCGGAAAGCTCGTGCGGAAACCGTGCGGCCAAATCGCCGCTTAGGCCCAGAAGCTCCATTAACGTGCTGAAGCGTTGTTGAATAGCCAGCGGCTGCCAACCGTCGAGCTCGGCGAGCAAGGTGACGTTTTTAAACACAGTTAAATGCGGATACAAGCCAACCTGCTGCACCGCGTAGCCAATGCGGCGGCGTACAGCCGACAAATTGCCGTACGGTAGCGCTTCGCCAAACACTTTGACTGTGCCGCGCGTCGGCAGCAGCAAGCCATTCACCAGCTGCAGCAGAGTAGATTTACCACAGCCACTGGCACCGACGATGGCCGTGGTTACATTTTCTTGCAATTCAAAGTCAACATCGCGCAACGCGTTATGCCCAGCGAACGACTTATCAACTGCGCGTATATCTACTAGTACAGACGGTTCATCGCCACGATCGGCAGGTGCAACAGAGGTTGTTGACTCAGGCATTATTTTGATTTTTAGCATTTCCCGGTGGTATACAAAGCGCGTCACTATAAACGAAAAAGGGCTTTAGTTTCAGCGCTGCGTTTTGGTGTACCATCGTCCCTCAGCTTGATATTTTTGTGCGCGAGAGATGTGCGAGAGAGCAGGGTAAAACAGCAATGACGATCACCTTTTTTCTGTTAAGTGTGTTAGGCGCATGCTTGACAATTAATTTATACAAACCCTTTGTTAGAACACAGTCGTTAACAATCCCGAGCTTTCTATGCGGTTGGCTGGTAGGCGAATTGGCGTTTTTCGTGTTTGTCATTCAGCTGTTGGGTACTTTACTGTTTTTAGCAGTGGGTGCGGTCACAGGCTGGTTAGGCGTGCTGGGCCTGCTGCTTGCAGTCGCGTCATGGGTTGGCATGGCGTTCTATTTGCAGCGTGCTGCGCAGGCGGGCAAGGAAGTTGAAGCGGCACTGCAAGCCACCCTGGGCAACGACTATCAGCGCTTAATCAAGCCGGAACTGCTGGCGCAGATTCCTACCGAGCTTAGTTATAAACGCTTGCTGCGACCATTTTCTCCGCACTTGCCGGAAGTGGAATGCAACAAAAATGTGCGCTTCTTCGAGGAGAGTGGCGTCGCGCTGGCGCTGGATATCTACTGCAATCGCAGGCACCCTGCAAACGCGCCGGTGCTGTTTCAAATTCACGGCGGCGGCTGGACCGAAAAAATGGGCGACAAAGACACGCAAGGCCTTCCCTTAATGAATCAGCTGGCCGCCATGGGGTGGGTATGCGTTGCGGTCAGTTATCGTTTAAGTCCAACCTTTGCTTTTCCAACTCATATCGTCGACTGCAAGCGCGGGTTGGCATGGACTAAAGAACACATCAGCGAGTATGGCGGTAACCCGGACTTTATCGTCGCCACCGGTGGCTCTGCAGGAGGCCACCTATGCTCTCTGCTCGCCTTGACCGCCAATTTGCCTGAGTTTCAGCCGGGTTTTGAGCATGTTGATACTGCGGTTAACGCCTGCGTACCGTTTTACGGCGTCTACGATTTAACCGATGAAAACAAGCTACACAGCCATGCAGGCGTGCGCGGCTACCTGGCCGAAACGGTGCTGCAGCTACCGCTCACGGATATCGAACCCTTTCGCAGGGCTTCGCCGTTGCACTATATTAAAAACAATAGTGGTACCGATGCACCGCCATTCTTCGTGCTTCACGGCACCTGCGACAGCCTCACGTCGTTTAACGAAGGCCGCTTCTTTGCAGAGGCGCTGCGCGAGGCTTCATCTCAGCCCGTTGTGTTTGCATCCCTAAGCCTTGCTCAGCACGCTTTCGATCTTTTCCGGTCGCCGCGTAGCGAATATGTTATGTTTGGGGTGATGCGCTATGTTAACTATATTTACAGTATTTACTTACAGCAAAAGAAATTAACCAAACCCGGAGTGGGCACGGCGGAAGAACAGTCGAAAGTCGAGAAAGTCGCGAAAGCCGATATTGATGCCACGCAAGCGGCACCAGTCAAAACAGGGGAATAGCCGTGCTGGTCTATGGTCATCGCGGCGCCGCCGGAGAAGCCCCGGAAAATACCATTGCGGGTTTTCGCCATGCGATTGAACGTGGCACCCGACATTTTGAACTCGATGTGCAGATGTCGAAAGATGGCAAATTGGTCGTCATCCACGACAATAAGGTTAACCGCACTACCTATTGTCGTGGCAACGTCAATCGGTTTACCGCCAACGAATTGGCGAAAATGGATGCCCGTCGCGGCACGCCACCGTGGCCAAGAAAAAAAGATGCCAACATCGCCACGCTTGATGCTGTGTTAGACGCAACGCCGGAAACCAAAAGCTACCAAATAGAAGTGAAGACAGCGCGCCAAGCGGTAATTAACAACATTGCTGAACAGCTGGCGGAACGCTTTCCAAACCGCCGCGCTGCCCAGCGCATCATTGTGACCTCTTCTGATTTGAAACTACACGCTAGCCTACAGGAGATTGCGCCACACATTAGTCGCGGCCTGGTCAGCTTACAGCCCAACCCGCTGGCCACGCTGCAGGAGTATCAGTGCGACTATCTCGCCGCCGCGTGGGGCGTGTGTAACTACTATCTTGTGCAACGCGCGCGCAAAGCAGGCATACAGGTGTCGGTCTGGACGGTTAATGACCCGCTGCTAATCAAAAATCTGTATCGACTAAACGTGCACAGTGTGATTACCGATTACCCATCGATGGCGTTACCGTTGGTGGGCAGTTTGCAGCGCTGAAAAGAGTCGCTTCAGCGCGCGTGCTTAAAAACCACTCACTCGATGACGACTGCTCAACCTGCAGGCATCGATGGCGGTAGCACAATAGTATTAGCACATTTGTGTAGTATACTTTTCCTCTTGCAACCTACATCATTGGAGTTGTTGTTCCACTAAACTGTGACCGGCCAAGTAGATATTTGAGCAGTTTTGTGTATCCTCGCTACTGCCTTCTACTGCATGGTTTTTATTGACAGCGGTAGTCGTTGCCTCGGGAGAATACCAGTGCCAGACCTCTCTGACGCCTACGAGATTTTTCTCAGCTACGCGCGTGCCGATAACGAGCGTGAGGGTGACGACAGCCAGGAGCGTGGCTGGGTCGATTACTTTCAAGCGCGTTTACTAAAGCAGCTGCGTCGGCGGGGGCGGGATGATGTTGGCTTCTGGCGTGACATCGCTGCCATTGCAAAAGCCGATCAATTTGATCCCGCGTTGATGACAGCGTTGGCGGAGTCGCACTTCTTTCTGCCGATCGTATCTCCTAATTACCTTAAGCGCCCCTGGTGTCAAAAAGAGGTCGATGAGTTCGCGCGCCGCGAAGCTCGCGAGCCCGGTATTAACCAGCGTATCGTGCCGGTTTATAAACTACCGCCCGACAGCGCCCAGCTGCCGCCGTTGATTCAAGGCCGCAGCGGCTTTCACTTCTATGAGCAAGATCCGGTCAGCCAAAAAATGCGCGAATTCTATCGCCGTGGCAGGGTGCGCGACGAGTACGAAAACGACTACGCTGACCTGCTTGATGAAATTGCCGACTATATCTGCACGCATCTGCCTGAGCACGCACCGCACGCCAAGGTCGACAATCCGCCGCTAAGCGCTGCCGTTTTTACTGTGTTTGTCGCCCCTGTGGCTGACGACATGTTTCCGGCTTATGAGAGAATCGTCACCGAGCTCAAAAGCCAGGGCGTGAGAGTGGTCATTGATCCCGAACAGGAGCTACCGCGCGACGCGGGAGCGGCCATTGTTGCGGTGGACGAAGCATTGGAGCAAGCACAGCTTGTGGTTCATCTTCTGGGCGAGGACGCAGGCCCGCGTATGAGCGGCGGGCCGCGGTTGGTTGACTCCTTGCTCGATCAAACCCTCGCCAGCGCCACGCCGCGCGTGGTGTGGGCACCCGCTACCTTGTTCAAAGACCCTACCAGCGCTGATTCCAGCGTGCGCGAACACGGCCGTAATCCGTTGCAGGTACTGAATATGTTTGGCGCTTTTCGTGATGGTGACAGCGTCACCGACGCGCCATTTGAAGCATTTTTGCAAGACCTGGTGCGTCGTTGTCATACGCTGCGTTCGCCGCTGCAGTCGCAGGCGCAGGGCGCTGCCGCGATGGGTGCGGATGCGCCAAGCGTGTACGTCGTCGGCAAAGAAGAGGACGCTTCGCTGGTACAACAGGTTACCAGCACGCTAATTGAAAACCACCGTCTGAAAGCCTACCCTTGCGGTTTTCAGGGCGCGCCGGACGAGATTCGCAACCTGCACGAGCAGGAGATGCGCGATTCAGACGCGGTTCTGTACTGCTGGGGAGAAGCGCCGGATACCTGGCTACGAGCATACACACGCGAAGCCAGGTCGCCTGAAAAGCTGGGCCGGCAGCAGCCGTTTCGTGCCACCGCAGTCGTGTTGGGGCCGCCTTTTAATGAGTACAAACAGAACTTCCGCTCAGCCGATGTTGGTCTGCATTTATGCCAGACCGGGGAGATAACGCCGGAAGCCTTTATCCCGCTGGTAGAGGCGCTGCAAGCGACACCGAGCGCCGCGCTGCGATGACCAGCGCCAGCGAACCCTATCCCGGCCTACGACCGTTCCGCAAAGACGAGCACGCGTTTTTCTTTGGCCGCTACGAACACATTGCCGCGCTGTATCGACTGTTGGACCGTGGTCGCCTGCTGGCCATTCTTGGCGGCTCAGGTTCCGGCAAATCGTCACTGATTCTGGCGGGCCTGCTGCCGTTGCTGGAGGCAGAGAAACGCAGCGACTCGACTCCGCGCTGGACTATCGTCAGCCTACGACCGGGTGCGCATCCCATTCGCCGCCTGGCTGCAGCACTGCTTACCGCAGCGGCTAGTGAAGCGGAGAGCATACAGCGAACGATTGCAGGCCTGCGCCACACCAGCGCCGGTCTTGGCACAGAGATTAACCGGCTGCTACCGGGGGATAACGACGTGCTTATCCTCGTTGATCAGTTCGAAGAGTTGTTTCGTTTTGCCGATGCCGGCGATACGGACGGTCGTGAAGGGCATGCCGTTGCCGTCGCCAGGCTGTCGCGCGACGACGAGTCGCGCCGCTTTATTGAGTTGCTGTTAACTGCTACCACGTTCTCTGCGCGGCGTATTCGAATCGTTATCACCATGCGCTCGGATTTTCTTGGCGACTGCGCCCGTTATCGAGGCCTGGCCGAGGCCGTGAGCGGTAACCAGTATCTGGCACCGTGGCTTGACCGCGATCAGCAGCGAGAGGCCATCGTTGGCCCCTTGTTGCGTGGCGCGGGGCGGCTTGATGACGATGTTTTCGAGCTGACCGATACGCCAGTCAATGCCTGGTCTGACCTGATCGAGCCACAGTTAGTCGAGCAACTGTTAAATGACGCCGGTGATGAACCCGATCAGCTGCCGGTGATGCAACATGCGCTGCGCCGCTGTTGGCGTGAAGCCGACGGCGAACGCATGACGCTGCATAATTATCGCGAGCTGGGGGGCTGGGGAGTCATACTCTCTAATCACGCTGATAACGTTATGCAGCGTTGCGGTAGCGAGCGCGCTGCTGCGGTTGAGCGAATGTTTCGAGCATTAATCGAATGCGACGGCACCGGCCGTGCCACACGGCGACCCTGTACGATTGCCCAGTTGAGTAAGGAGACCGGCTCGCCAGAGGCAGACATTCGCGCCATTGTTGCCGAGTTTTCAAGTACAGACTGCTCGTTTCTCGCACCACCGACACCGCCGCCCGATGAGCTGGTTGATATCGGTCACGAAGCGCTGATTCGCCAGTGGCGCAAAATAGCGCATCCGGCACGGGGTTGGTTACAGGAAGAAGCCCGCGATGGCATGCTTTGGCAACTGCTGGTATTTCAGGCGCAAACGCATGCGCAGAATGCGGAGGAGGTGCTGTCGGCGGCGGTTACCGAACAACGGCTGCCATGGTTTAAGCAGCGCAACGAGCACTGGGCCAGCCGCTATGGTGATCAGTGGCCGCTGGTTGCGAAGCTAATGAGTGCCAGCAACCGTGCGCGCATTATGGCACGGCGTAAAAAATCAGCGCTGAAGGCAGTGGCTGTTGCTTGTTTGGTGGTGCTGCTGATGATGCTTGTCGTCACTCAAGTAGGCCATCGCGAACAGGCTGAGGCACAGGCGGTTGCCATCGGGTTGCAATTGGAATTTCCCGACGGCACCGTTAAAGAAGGTGACAAAAAAGCGCTGCTCGAACTCGCTAAAGATACCGACGACGACGCCAGGCTGGCGTTTATTACCCAGGTGTCAAAGAGTCCCGAGCTTGCAGGCCGACTCGCCCGCAATGCTTCCATGGTGACCCGTGCGCTGGTTGGCGTCGACCCCGACAAGCGCGAACAGGTTATCGACTATGTTTTCGGCCCAAAAGCGAACGTGCCGCAAGACGGCACAACGCTGTACGCCAGAGCACTGTTTGGTGCCGAGCTGGCGGCACCGCAAGCAGGCGAGATAATTCTTGAAGCATTGCGTAGCAGCACCAACCCACAGGCCTTGCGGCGTCTGGCGCAGGGCATTGCGGCGCTACCGCATCAACTCACGGAAAAATATGCTGAGGCTGCGGTTGAGCCGTTTGTAGTCGCAATACAGAGTAGCAGCGCGGCAAGTGATTTTAAAATTCTTGCCGAGGGGTTAGCGCTGTTGCCGGTGGAAAAGCTTAGTGCAGCGCAGGCAAAGACTGTCGTGGATGCGTTCAGTGAAGCTACCCGCGATACGGCCAACCCCGACGACCTCGCTCTGCTTGGCTATGGGATAGCGGCCCTTGCTCCCCAGCTTCCGCAGGCAGAAGCGGAGCGCGCTTTACAGTCTACCGGCACCGCTATGCAACTCTGCGAAAACTCGGTTGGTCTTAAGGGGTTATCGCAGGGGCTCGCCAAGCTTTACGTAGAATCCGAACCTGCTGCGATGTCGCCGGCGACTGCAGTGACACCGTTCCTAACGACGATGCGGGAGACGCGCGACATGCGCACGCTCAAGCGCTTCACTCAAGGGCTTGCTGCGTTACCTGCCGGGCTTGAACTCTCTGCCGCAGAAGCGCAGCAACTGCCTCAGCTGCTGCGCGACACATTGCCTATGCCGCCGCGGTCCAGCGATTTAAAATACTTCGCTGAAGCACTGGCCACGTTGCCGATAGACCTCACTGCCGAGCAGGCGGCGTTTGCCTTGAATCCAATTCTTGCTGCAATGGCTGAGACTACCGACCCGTATCCATTGAAACGGCTGGCGGAAGGGGCCGCCGCACTGGCTGCGTATCTTACCGAGGCACAGGCCGCACAGACCGTTACCCATGTTGTCGATACGCTGGAAGACAAAGGCAAGGATTTCTACGGCCTTGAACCGCTTGGCGCTGGTCTCGCGGCACTCACAGCCAAGCTTAATAAAGCACAGGCCGAGCAAGCCATCGAGCCTATTCTTGCTGTAATAGAAGAAACGCCCGACCCGCATGCCATAGGTCTGCTAGCCATTGGCTTGGCTAAACTCGACATAGATTTCAGCGAAGTGCAGACCGAGCGTGCCTTGCAGCCGATGTTTGCCGCCATGCAACCAGCGGTCGATGCAAATGTGCTGCGCCTGCTGCACGAGGGGCTGGCCGCGCTTGCCCCGCGACTCAACGCAGCACAGTCTAAACAAGCCGTGCAGCCGGTGCTGGCAGCCATGTGGGAAACCAGCGATAGCGTAACTCTTGCGCGCCTGGCTGCGGGGCTAACGGCGTTGAGCAGCCATCTTGATGGTGCGCAGGCCGTTCAGCCGCTACTTGATGCAGTTAAAATGCCGTGGACGGCGGGAGTGCCCAGCGAAGTGCTGGTGCAAGCGATTTGGGATCGATTGCAGCGAGTAGATGGTGATGCGGAAGAACAATCAAGCGTGAATCTTTGGGAGGTGAGCGCACAGGCGAAGCGCCAATTCGGCAGTGAAATAGATTTGACGCGGCCACCTGATAAACCGGTATGACGGACGTGATAGCAGTTTTGGCTGGGAAAATTGTCGAACCCGAAGGTTCGAACCCCATTTATTTGGCGGTGAGGGTGGGATTCGAACCCACGAAACGTTGCCGTTTACACACTTTCCAGGCGTGCTCCTTCGACCACTCGGACACCTC